>WNGG01001419.1_pt1 | contig 27163 bp, 29 predicted proteins | sample 5400661 | NCBI WGS metagenome assembly WNGG01 (sample SAMN13153372, study PRJNA577476) | soil metagenome | isolation source: 100 cm soil or saprolite under Garry oak tree replicate 1 | place: USA:California | collected 2016-06-15
CATTCCGAGTTTGCGGCATCCGGGTCCGGAAACGCGCATCCATAAAGCCGAAAAGAAATAACGGGTTGCAGGTGGGGATTCCTATGTTCGCTCGCCGTCTTTTCCGGGGCCACTCGACGCGTCGAATGTTGGGCCTCCTCGGGGCGATCCTTGCGGTTGCGGGAGGCCTGCTCGTTTTCGTCACCGCCGCTTCTTCCGGGGGCTCACTGACCGCGGGACTTGTCCTGTCCGTAATCCTAGGATTCGCGGCCCTGTTGGGGGCGTCCCGAATCCACCGAAGCGCCAAAGCGATGCTGTTCTGGCGGGCACGTCTCACGGCCGCAGGGCTCCTCACGGCGGCCGTCGGCGTCGTCCTGTTCATCCTCGGGCGGGGGGCGGAAGGGGTCCTCGTCCTGGCGGGGGGCATCATCGCTCTGGTAGCGAGGGCATTCTGAGCGGTCAGGAGCGCGCCGCCTCGTGCGCGGCGACTGCGATCGTCGGCCGTGGCGGCAGCGGCTCGTTTCGTCCGCCGCCCCCCTTCTAAACCCAACGGATCATCAAGGGGTTGGGCACCCCGGCGCAAGGTCCATAAGGGCCGCCGCCGGATGGGGCGGCATGTTTGGCCGGAAGCTGTTTGGCCGGTTCACGATCCGGTCGATCGTTGGCATCGTGGGCGCGATTCTCGCGGGCGTTGGCGGCGCACGCGGCCTGCTGACGATTGCCTCCAGCGTCGGGAATTCTCCCACGGTCGCCTCGTTGACGACTTGGTCGTTCCTCGCCCGAGTCTTCCTAGGCCTCGGCGCGCTCTGGGGGGCCTTCAGCATCTACCGGGCCGGGACCGCCCTCCTGTTCCCGCGCGGACGACTGGCGGTGGCGGGATTCCTGACCGCCGTGATCGGATTCTTCCTGTTGATTCTCGGCTTCGGCGTGGACGCGATCCTCGTCCTCGCGGGCGGCGTCGCCGCCTTTGTCGGGGCCGAGCTCTGAACGCTCTCCGGGATCGCATGTGGGGGATGACGCCACCAGGGAGGAGAGCCGAGCGCCGCCGCCTGCACAAGATCATCCGCATGCGGTTTCCCTCGCTTGGCGGCAGTGCATGGTTCGGGTCTGTCACTTCTCCGGTGGTTTTGGATACACCGGAAAAGAAACTGCTACCGCAGCTCGCTAGAATCTTCGAGGACACGCGGCTCGCCGATGGTCCATGGTGAGGAGCACCCTGCGGATGGGGAAAAATTCGTCGTATGAGAAGAAATGGGACGAGCGGGTCGGACGAGGAACCCTCACGGTGAAAGCTTTCCCCTCTTCTGGCGCACCCACATCCAAATGAAAGAGGCCGATATCGCCAGGCCGAGGATGAGTATCGTCGGTAGGCCAGCATAAGGACCCGAAAAACTGAAAATGTTGGCGTCGACACGGAGGCTGACCGCGAGTTCCGCGACGTTGCCCGCCGCGTCGATGGCGCGGACTCGGATTTCGTGCACACCGTCGCTGAGCGTAAGCGAGATGTTTGCCGTCAATCCGACCGATTGGAACTGGCCACCGTCTATGCTGACCTCGTATCGCGCAATTCCCGATCCGTCGTCGGCCGCCTTCCAGGAGAAAACAAAACGGGAAGTCGTGACCGTACTGGAGGGGGAAAACCCTGAGAGTTTTGGGGCGAGCGTGTCTACATTGAGAGTCCGAGAATGGATCGGCTCCACATTGCCCGCCTCGTCCGTCGCGCGATATTCGAGGACATGCATGCCATCATGGAGTGTGAACGGCGAGGCGTACGGCTGCCACGAGCTGGCATCCCTGGCATCCAAGCGATAGGAGATCGAGTGCACCCCGCTTGTCGCATCGGTGGCCGTCAGAGTCACCGTTGCGTTGCTCACATACCAGCCCGCGGAACCTGAGCTCGCTTCGAGTTGAAGGTCGGAACTTGGCGGAGTGGCGTCTAACTTGAACGTCGCATATCTTTCGGGGGCCGTGTTGCCCGCTCCGTCCGAGGCGAGATAGCGGACGGTATGGTTCCCCTCCGTCACGATTGAGAATGGACCCGTGTAATCTTCCCAGGTCCCGCGATCGACCAGATATAAGATGGAGGCAACGCCGCTTAAAAGGTCGGACGCGTTCAGTCTCACTTCCACGGGAGATAGGTACCAGCCTGCGCTACCGAGGGTGCCGGACAAGTTAACCTGGACAAGTGGCGGCTCGATGTCCCGGACGGCGAAGTCGAGAGAGAGTTGGTCAGTGCCATCAGTACAGCACCAATACGGGAATGCGATGATCGAACTGCCACCGGACGTGAGATGGAGGGAGATGCCACTGGAGTCCGCAGAACTCGATAGGATTTCGATCCCCCATGTCCGATTCCACGCGGCGAATCGCACGTCACGCAGTCCGGGGAACCCAGAAACCAGGGTGTAGGCGATGCGGGAATTGCCTAGATTGTCGAGCGCAAGGGAGACTGCGCTTACTGGACCCGCGTCCACCTGTTGGATCTGCCAATGGCTTCCGGTCCAGTTTGCGTACTTGAGCCCCCCGTAGCCGTACGTCCCAAAGAACGATCCACCGCCCCCATACGCGATCTTGGGACTGCCTGTCGGATCGACGGCGAGAGAAATCTTGCGGATGCCCCCTATAGGCCCAACACTATCAATGTTCTGGATCGTCCATAAGTTTCCGGAGCGTACTGCGTAATCCACTCGGCCAGTCACATCGAAGTATGCGATGTGTGGCTTGCCTTCGGCGTCGACTGCAAGGGAGGGCATCCAACCGGTGTCCCCGCTCGAGTCGACAACCTCCCTTGACCACACGCCGTTGGAACGATTCGCCAAGAAGAGAGCACGGGCGCCAGGGTCGTAATAGGCGACCATCGGATCCCCGCTCACAGGGTCGAGGGCGAGTGAGGACCACAACCCCTCAGCCGGGGTCGCAACGGTCTCGGTTCTCCAAGACGCTCCGTCGAAGAATCCGAACTTCAAGCTCCCGTAGCTTATGTATTCGCGGTCTCGAGAATCGAGCACCAGGGAGCATCCTGATTCGCCACTTGACACCGTGTCTACAACCGCATCGTGCCAACCGGTTGAGTTCCGCGTCGCGTAGTGAATCCCCCCGCCGTAGTCGCCGTAACAGGCCGAGATCGCGCCCCCGCTGGCCACCGCCAGGCTAGGATTAATGGCACGCGCGACCTGCTCGACGGCCCAGAGTCGGTATCCGAGCGTAATCGTGCGGAGCTCGGTGGCGTCGATCGTGCCGCTTATGTTGTCAGTCGTCCATACTCGGAACGTGTGATTTCCGTTCGCGATTCCGGTCACGTTGAGATACCATCGTTCGCCGCCCTCTGCCATCGTGCGGTTCACCCCGTCCCAGTTGAGGATGGCTGTCCCCGGGGAGCGGAGTTGCACGCTCACATTGCTCGAATTTCGCTGAAAGAGGTACGCGCCGTCTGGATCCGTCGGGGGCGTGAAGTAGGCAAAGAGTACATGGCCCCAGACTTGCCAGGTGTAGTTAGAGTATACCCAAGTTTGGCCTCCCTGGTGTGAAATGTGGAGGTCGTGAATCACGAGAGCGATCGAGTCGGTCACATTCCCGAGCAAGTCGGGCTTGGCCCCGAGCAGGCCGCTCTCGTACCCGTACGAGCCGGCACCGCCTCCTAGGTTCGATGTGTAGTAGATTGCCATGGAATCGTCGATTCCATTTGTGAGGAGCCTGGCAACGTGCGCAAAGGCGGGACCGTTCGCTGGCGTGAAATTATACGTCTTCGCGTCGCCGTTGAGATGGAAGAGGCCGTAGCCGATGCCCCAAGCGAACCCTTCTGCGTCCTCCGTGAGAATAAAGGCGATCGACGTGACGTTGGCGCCAAATCCTCCTTGGATGAAGTCGGAAAGGCTCGCAAGGAGGCGAGGCGCGGTTCCTAAAGGACGGACCGGCGACTTGGCAAGCACGGAGAAGCCGGGTCCTGGTCCGGCGTCCAGCGCATGAGCAGTTGCTAAGGCGAGGACGACTGCGATACCCAGTAGCCATATGGCACCCCGCCAGAAACCTCGGTCCAGGACCACACAGCCCCCCATAGCACGATGTGTTTCGGGATACTTGATGACTTCCAGAGAACAACAGCTTGGACGATCACAGTCTCTGCGCCTCCTGGCATGGATTACTCGACGGACTCGCCGGCGCGTTAGGAGATGCAGGCTCTCTCCGCAAGAGACCATGGGCCATTCAAAAAGCCAGACAGCAAACGGTTGAAAGACCGCACTCCGCGTGTCCGCCGTATTGACTGCGAACCTTGGTAGTCGGGCTGTGACCCGTTGCTACGCCGGTGTCCGAGCCGGACGAGACCCCTTGATTTGTGTCTCTTGGGGGCTCATCATAGGCGGCCACGCGCCAAGCTGATAGAAAAGTGTTGCCATTGAGAGGTTTCGGTCAGTTTCGCGGGGGAGAACTGCCTCGGAGCCGAGGCTGGCGACCAAGGGTATCGGGGCCGTCGGAAACGGATGTTCCGAGGCTGCTTGACTTGGCTTCGGCATAATTACCATGAAGAGTCTCCCGGGAAAGTGGGGCTTCAGATCCTGCTACAGATTGCTGACGGTCGCCACACCGATTGTCTCCGCTAGATTGGGTCATTCAAGCGCAGATGCGTCCAGTCGAGGCGTTCCCGGCTTGCAGGGCACGAACGAGTCCTCGACAAAGCGTGATCCCGGCCTCATGCCATCGTATCGGGCCGTGGCAGTGGATAAAAATGCAGGGTTATTGTCGCCTCTGGATGAAGACCTCAGTCTCGAAGCCTTCTTAACCTACCCCGGCCTCGCCTTCCATATGGCCCGGTTCCCGGAGGCCGAGCGCCGCCGGCTGCACAAGATGATCTGCATGCAGTGTCATCCCGAGAGATAGCCAGTATTTTCGTTCACGATACGAGATTATTATCTCGAGTGCTTGAGGTGCGCGTAGGATCGCTGCGGCCTCTTGCACGGCTTCACGGGGCTGAAGAGAACCACCCGATGTTCATGCGACCCGGCGATTCCCTTGTGGCAGGATGCCCGTTTCACCTACCTCCGCAGGTAGTCTTATATTCACGGCGGCTTTCGACACTGGGTGGAAGGGACTCTTTGGCGAGACCGCTCGTCCAGCACGGCCATATCTTGGCATTTGCGGAGCGCTCGGTCAACCTGCGTCGCGAGGACGTGGCGAAATACCGGGACCAAGTGAACCACCTGCGAGACCAGCTGGGGAGCCACGTTAGTAAGAATCCAGATTATGACCTGGTGAAAATCCTGAACTCCGGTAGTGTAGCCAAGGGGACCGCCCTCAAAACCATCAACGACATGGATGTCGCTGTGTATGTCCGACGGGCGCGGGCTCCGGTCGAGGAGAAACGGCTCCTTGAATGGCTGGTGGGCCGGCTCCGCGAAGTCTATCCCACCATGGCACCGGACCAATTCCAGGCAGGCCAGCACTGCGTCCGGGTTTCGTTCCGTGGGTCCGGTCTCGACGTAGATGTGGTCCCGGTGCTTTACGAAAGCGAACGGGATGACAGGGGGCGCCTCATCACGAGGGACACAGGTCAGTGGGTGATGACAAGTATCCCGCTCCACCTGAAGTTCATCCGGGTGCGCAAGGAGAGGCATCCACAGCACTTCGCCCAGGTCGTCCGCCTCCTGAAGTGGTGGGTGCGGGAACGGAGCAAGGTCGATCCGGGCTTCCAGCTCAAGTCTTTCCTCGTAGAGCTACTTGTTGCGCACCTTGGCGACAGCGGCGTAGACCTGTCGGACTACTCTGTGGGGCTTGAGTCTACCTTTGCTTATGTCGTTCGGTCAGGTCTCAGGGAGCGTGTGGCTTTCGATGACAACTACGGGGCCTCGATGCTGCCCTCGAAGCGAGCGGGCGTTATAGAGATATATGACCCCGTGAACCCAGAAAACAACGTTGCGGAATCGTACACGGAAGGAGACTGTAGCCGGATTGTGGCGGCGGCTCAGGAAGCCTTCGACGCTTGCACAGAAGCCCATTACGCCACAACCAGGCGCCGAGCCGTCGAACTCTGGCAGACGGTTCTGGGCCCTTCATTTGTGGGGTGAGATCGATGTCCGCTTCCTCGACCTACACAACTACCTTTACCGAGACCAACGCCCGCTATCTCGCTTCCAAAGTTGCAGCCGACCTACTTCAGTTGGCACGGCTCTATGGCCGGCCTTCAGAGACGCGGATTGACGAATTCATTGAAGAGCTCGCCATCCTGCTCCCAGGCGGATTCATTGCCTCGGTCGACTACGGCTTTCAGGTGAATAGAAACTGGCTGATTGTCCTTCGATATGCCGTCCGGTCCGATGGGACATTGACTGCGGACGACCGAGCCGGACGGATACCGGTTAGCGTTGACGTTAGCGGCGCCGGGTTTGCTTCTTTCCTCCGATTTAGTGAGAAGTGGTCGCGTCTGTCGCCTCAAGACCGTGAGCGAATCGAAAAATCCCTCCCCTTCAGGCGAGCGACGAGCGACGAACCCGGAACCGTCAACGGTTTCTGGGTGGAAGACAAGGTGTATTCCAGCGCGGGCGTCGCCTTGACGAGGAAGGTGTTCACACCACGATGAGCGAAGACGCAGAATCCCTCTTCGAAGAGGTCCGAGAGTTTCCGGATCCTCAGGAGGCCGCCTCGCTCGAGCGACTAGTTGGGCTTGACGAGATTCGGGCTCGCCTCCTCAAGGAGGCGCGAGTCCTCTTGCACCCGGGACGACTGAATGACTGGAGCAAGCGCCATTATGGAAGGCGCGTATCCCTCCTTGACTCCTTCGCGGACCGATTTCCTCTTTTCATCTTCGCAGGGGACGTAGGGACCGGCAAGACCGCGCTCGCGGAGTCCATAGGTGACCCGATTGCTCGGGCGGAGGGCATTCCCCTCACGTTGTTTCGGCTGAGCCTGAACGTCCGAGGCTCGGGGGCAGTCGGGGAGATGACCAAGCTGTTAACGAAGGCATTTGCCCATGTTCGGGAGAAGGGACTCAAAGCCGCGAACCCGCCGGGGAAGCCTGCGGCGGGTTTCATCCTCCTGATTGACGAGGCTGACGCACTCGCGCAGAGCCGCGATCTCGCTCAAATGCACCACGAGGACCGGGCCGGAGTAAACGCGCTCATCCGGGGGGTCGACACACTCGCCGCTGAGGGCATCCCCGCGATCGTCATCTTGTGCACAAATCGGTTCGGTGCCATCGACCCCGCCGTTCGCCGTCGTGCAGCGGAAATCTTTGAGTTCCGGCGGCCGAACGACGCACAGCGGTTAGAAGTTCTTCGGCGGGCTCTCGAGGACACAGGTTTTTCGCCCGCCGAAATCGACGTGTTGGCTAAAGCGACCGGGCCAACCAACGATAGTCCGGGATTTACATATTCCGACTTGAGGCAGCGGCTCTTGCCCGATATCCTGCTCGACGCTTTCCCGGATCGTCCTGTGGACTTCGGCCGCGCCCTCGAAATCACTAAAGGCATGAAACCTACACCTGCCTTCCAAGGAGATGGTCATAGCAACGTCTGATTGTTTGGGTAGGTGACTTTGCAAGTTGACTGTTGAACTACGCGACCTGTTTCTTTCACTTCAGAAGCAGCTCTCGGCTTCGTTGGAGACCGGTCGTGAAACCATCGAGCATCCTGGCGCGAAAGGCGAGGCGGCTGAGATAGACTGGAAGAACATGCTATCCACGTATCTCCCCGGAAGGTATCAGGTGTCGAAAGCATTCATTGTTGACTCCTTCGGGAATTCGAGCGAAGAGATTGATGTTGTCATTCATGATCGACACTACTCCCCACTGCTCTTCGCTCACGGAGATGCACTCTTTCTCCCGGCTGAGGCAGTCTACGGCGTCGTTGAGGTAAAGCAGGAACTCAGCAAGAAGACGATCCAGGACGCGGGACAGAAGGCCGCTTCAGTTCGTAAGCTCAGGCGCACGAGCGCACCGATTACTCATGCAGGGGGACGATTCCCGCCGGTAAAGCCATTCGCAGTCTTGGCGGGCATCGTGTGCCTAGAAAGCTCGTGGAGCCCCCCGCTGGGAGTGCCGCTGGTGACCCACCTCAAAACGATGACCCCGACCGCCCGATTGGATCTGGGCTGTGTCCTCAGGCAGGGAGCTTTCGAGGTTCTGTACCGGAAGGACAATCGCTTAACAATAGAGAGAAGTGCTCGGGACACAGCTCTCGTGTTTTTCTTCGTCCGGCTCCTGCATCGCCTTCAGCAGCTCGGAACCGTACCGGCGATGGACCTGAAGCACTACGGAAAGGACTTGCTAGCTTGAGGCTCGTATGATCGTCTGTCCGAGTCTGTATCGATTCGTTGGGCAAAGGCAGCGGAAATGACTCTCGTATGGCAGTACGGATCGAACATGGACAAGAATCGCATCAACAGCCCCCTCCGGCTTGACGGAAAAGCCAAATGCATCGGGCTTGCGGCAAAACGTGGCTGGATTCTCGCCTTCCCGAGAAGGAATACAGAGGGGATTGGGACATCGAGCATCATCCAAGGTGATCCTGAGGACATTGTGATCGGAGTGATCTATGACGTTCCAGCAGACGCTGTCAAACGGTTAGACCAAGTGGAGGGCGTAAACTCGGGCGCGTATCGAAAGGTGGAAAACTTTCGGCTCGAAGAGATGAGAGGCAGCACGCCGGTTGGAGAGACGCAACCCGTCATCGCATTGACATATCTCGCCGTCGAGCAACCCGGACACCATCCTACCTCGGCCGAGTACGCGAATCACATACTCCGGGGAATCCTCAGCCACGGAATGCCACGTGATTACCTCCACAGCGTGAGACGGACCATCTTGCGTAACAACCCGTCGTTGGAGCGCGACCTTCTCGACACCGACGATAATTCCACAAGGATCCAGCCGGAGATCTGAACACCATGCCTACGCGTTCTCCTCCGTCCCCGAGTGGGTGGCATTCGGTTTCCAACGGTTGTCCGTCGAATCAGCTCGGACTGCGGGTCATCGAGATAGGGATCATGTACGACAAGGTGGTTGTGGGGGGGAGAAGACAGCAGCACGGACACCGGATGGACCTAGTTACGCACCCTCATTCCCGATGTTTTCGGCGCCTATCATGGATCAACCCATCGCCTAGCGTGAACAGTACGCTGGCACCGTCACCGACGGGTCGGGTTGATTGCCTGAGGGCCGAAGGAACATTTCCCAGGTACCATTATCACCCAAGCCCCAATGCGGCTGCCAAGGAGGGACACCGTGCGATCCAGTTTGTCGACAGGCCTTCTCGTCTCCTTGATCTTGGGGGCTTCCCTTGGACCGTCCACGCCAGTGGTTGCCTCGAATACGTCCGAACACAGACTCTTGGTCGTCCTGCCCGGAGAGGGAATGACGGTGAGCAACGACTCCCAAGTCGTTCTAGTTTTCTCCGATCTCATGAATCTAACAACGGTACTCGATTCAATGCGCGTGAACTGGAGTTCTTCGCTCGAAATATCGATTTCAATTAGTGTTGAATGCGGCGATGGGAGCACAGTTATCATGACTCCGGGGAATGGCACATTTCCGCCCGGTCCGTATCAGCTAAGCTTTGCGCAGAACGTGACCACCCTCGACGGGTTCAGCTTCTTACCCGAGCCAACCCTGGTGAATTTTACAGTGTCTGACACGATTACTTCGGGTTCAATAGCAGTCGGTACCTCTTTCGGGGTTGGACTGACCTCGGGGATTGAGATCATGTCTTCCTCTAGTTCTTTCACGCTTGAAATAGGATTCTCGATTGAATTCGATGTTTCGGACCTGGTTCAAGCTCTGAAGGGGAAGAATGAGGTTCGCAAAGTGTCGGACTGCAATGGCAGCTCAGTGAGCGTGGGGGTTTCAATAGGATTCGGGGCGTCATTCGACTTCACTGTGTATCCCAACATCGTCTTTGGAAGGCAGGACCGCAATCGTACCATTGCAGAGCCTTTCCAGATCCGTATCAGGGGTCCGGTCAATGTCGTATGGGGCAAGGTATTCGACAGCGAATCCCGGCCCCTGGCGAGTGTCACGGTCGAACTGAGGCGAGCGAGTGAAACGGTGGCAACGACTCCTACCGGCACGGACGGGGTCTATGTGTTTCTCAACGTGTCGCCAGGTGTATATACTGCTTGCGCGCGCGCCTCTGGTTACAATGACAGCTGTTTCATTGGGATCCTCAATAGCGGCGGAACTCTGAAAATCGACCACCAGATGAATAGAAGTGTAATCGAGCGCCTGGTCACTGAGGAGGTAACTCCAGTGTGGGCGTACGCGGTAGCTGTAGGAGGAGTAATCATGGGAGTTGTCATCGGTTTGCTTCTTAGGAAGCGAGGCGGCCGAGGTCCGAAACCCGAAATCATGGTCTAGGAAGAACGCTGAGGAGCCTTTCCCTCCACCGATCGGCCCACGTAGGAGGCTACCTGCTCCTAGGATGCCGTCGGCTAAGATTATGTCCCGGCTCCTCCATCCTCCACGCAATGAAGCGGAAGCAGCCGCGATACAGGCTTCGGCTCATCTCCGGAGAACTGGGAGAGAAAGCGTGGTCCAGACTGGCCGCTCACGAGGGGCTGACCCCCAAAGAGGGCTACGTTGAATGGCAAATGAACGACTACAGCGAGATGGGAAACGAGGTCTTTGACTATCTCGGACAGAAGGGAATGCTCGTTCTCGGCTGGACTGAGAATCCCGAGGAAGAGGCTCCGCCGGGCGATCTGTGGTTACAGGTTGACCAAATCATCAGGGACCTGATGGGCGACTGGGAGAAGGCCAGATTCGAGATAACCTACGAGACCGATGAATCCGAGATCAAGATACATTTTGAGGCCATCGACTAACGCTAGGCGAGGGACAATGGACTCGCCTTTTGTTCCTTGACAGCCCGTCTCTGCTTTAAAACCTAGGACCATCCGACGTGCGCTACCGAGACGGATCCCAAGGAAAACTACCAACCTTGTCAGATTCTCTCCACGGCTCCAAGACTCCCCTGCCATCTGAGCCGGCATTCAGCCGTGACCTATGTCAAGCCTTTCTCGTCCACAGCATGGCCACGTCTTTGGAGATTTCAGGCGACCGGATGGCGAACACCCGTGAACCTTTGCATGCCCAGCGAAGCTGGTCCTGCTTCTTGCGCATCCAATTGCGGCGCCGGCTGGCATGCTGATAAATGGCCAACAAGTCACCACGGGTCAGGGTGGTCCAGAGTTCTCGAACGTCAGTAATGGTGGCATGCACTGCGCGCGCGGACCTGTCGGGTTGAATACCCGTGTCAGGGTCCAGAAACAGGAGCTTTGGACGGGTATGCCGCACGATCCTCTGATTGATGCGTTTTATGTACTCTCGACATCGCGATTCTTCGAACGGGTCATCAATCACAACGATACGCTTACTCGTGGCCTGGGCAAGACGTTCGATAGTTCGCAAATCGGAGAAGTGTTTCCACACCGCTGTGGAGAGGGGGATGCTCCTATGCTCACTTCCAATTTTCAACGTTTTGACTGTCTCGTCTCGCCAAAACGCAACTTGGATAATCGGGGACAGGTTGAATCTCTCCGCCAGATACAGTAGGGCCCCCCACTTGACTCGATCTCGTCGATCTCCGTACCAGAGAGGCTGCATGGATATTCCCGCGCCTTCGCGTCTTGCTCGGCCAACAGTACAGCGAACTGGAATTGAGTAGATATCTAACTACCCACTCTTGCCTCCGTGCGTCGTTGCGTTGCTAGCTCGGAGCGGGGAAATAGCGACTCCCAAAGGCGAACAGTGCTTGGTCGAGTCTACGGAAGGATGGAAGCCTCAGTCGAGCCGGTACTTGTCCTCGCGCGTCTTGAAAGAAGCTAACATAGGCCCGGTAGATCCTGTCTTCCCAAATTTCCTCCGGGTCTTCTTTGAGGCCTAGGATGCACTGGAAAGCGCGGAGGACATTCTGGTCCCAGATAGGGCAGCGCTCCGGGCTGACGATGTGGCAAATGAAGCGCCCCCAGACAGGTCCTTCCGTGCATTCCTGCGCAAAGGGCCATAGCTCGTCGTACCCGGCCCCGCGAAGCCCGTTGAATGTTCGGAGCTTCACCTTCATCCGGGCGGGGGCTTGCTTCTTGTTCCCAGAGAGTTTCATCCCGTTCTTCCACTCGAAAAGGAAATCCACATCCTCGGTGGAGAGCTTCCCTCCCGGCCAGTGCAGCCGATCAAGAAACCTGGAATCCGGACGGTTCGGATCCTCGTCCTCGTTCTTATACACGGTGGACCAGAATTCCACGAAGGCGGGCCAATCAGCTTCCGTCTCGCGATACGTCCTAAGTCGCACGGATCAACCCCTAGGGGAACGGATTAACTCCCCATGAGGATTGTCACACGTTTGCCTGGGGGTTCGAACCTACCGCCCGCAGTGCCTACCCTTCTTTCGGCCGGGCTCGGCGCCAATCTGTGCGATGTCCTTAGCGTCGAGGAGCCGAACTTGGCCGACTACTTTCACATCCGCTGTGCGGCTTGTCGCAGCGTACAAGTCCAGCGCCTCGCCCGGCGTTAGCTGGAAGGGGCGCTTTCCATGGCCATATGCGCGGATCCGACGGATGAGCCATGAGAGGCCCAAGTCCGCGGCCGTTGGCGAATCGCTGCTATGAATCGGTAGGAAGGAATACCGACCATCTGGAAACATCGCGGCCTGAAATGTCCACTTGGCGTTCTCATGCGCGCCTTTTCCTGGCCACTTGAAGTGGAGCTCCCATGCGTCCTTCTCGCCGCTGGAGGAAAGATGAACGCGTATTGGCAACGGAAGCGAGCGCGGTTTGTGTCGAGCCCACTCGTGCTTGACCTTCACGCTGAACACCGTGTCAAAGGCATTCCGCACGTGGTCATAGAAGAAGATCAGACTGCCCGACCCCATGTGGGATCGGACGAGCTCTGAGGCGTGGCAGTAGCTGTAGAACCACGGATCTGTCAGAACGCAAGGGTCGTGGTTGCCCTCAATGGGGTCTGCGAAGATTCGAATCTCACGTTTCGACGCTGCCCTCTTCCCTCTTTCGAGGACTAGAGCAGAGACTCGGAACTCGCTGCGTTCCGGATGCTGCACGACATAGCTCAGCAATGCGGGCGCTCCTAGGTCGGATCACTCTCGCCGGGTCTTCTTCACCCTTCCGACAAACCCCAAATCCTCAAGGCGTCGCCGAATCGCGTCCGCGATGAATTCCGCGCGCGAACGGAATCCCAGATGCCCTTGGGCAACCAAGACATCGATTTCGTCAGTTAGCTTCTTCGGCAGGCGGACCCCGACGTAGTCCTCTTCGGCCACGGGGAGGGAATGCCGTGCCGTTTCATTAATGTTACATTCACGTACCTGCAGTGAGAGGTTAAATACACCTATATGACATACATATAACACGTGCGAGAGGCCGACTGGGGCAAGGACCCGGATTCGATACGGGAGTACGTCGCCTTGGCCATGGCCGAAGGCTTCCGGCCCAGCTCCATCGATCAGGGCCGGTCGATCCTCCTCAGATATGTCGCTTTTCTCCACGATCGTTTTGGCCTGTCCTTGGATTCGGCGGGCTGGCAGGAGTTCGGCGCCTACAAGGCTCATCTCGCGCAGCTGGGCATTTCGAAGACCGCCGGGAGGGGCTACCTGAGCTACATCGCCGGGTACTACCGGCTCAAGGCCCAGACGACCCAGGATCCGAAGCTCCTCGAGCTCTACACGAAGATGAAGGCGATCGGGATGCCTCGAAGGGGGAGGTCCGAGAAGTGGAAGCCGTTCACTTCGGAGACACTGAACCGGATTCTCGATGCCGCGAGGAGCTACTCCACAATAAGACAGGATTGGCGGCCCGTTCCGTCGGAGGACTATGTGTTCCTGATGACGCTACTGTACACCGGCGGCCGGGCGCAGTTCTATGGCCTGCGGACCCGGGAGATCGACTTCGACCGGATGGAGATTTCAGCGATTGTGAAAGGCGGCAAGCGCGTCGCCATCCCGTTGCATCCCAAGTTGGCCGAGATTCTCCGGTCGCACTTGGCGTCGCGAGGTTACGGGTCGGATTTCGTGTTTCGCCAAGGACGAGATCCAACGTCAAGGACGGGCCAGAAGGCGAATCGCCAGAACGCGTGGCGGGCCTGCAAGCGAGCCCAGCAAGCGGCTGGCCTGCAAGAGAGTGTCCATCCCCACCGGTTTCGAAAGACGCTCGCGACCTTTGGGAAGCGTTTCGGGATGGATCCTCAGTTCCTCCAGGCCATACTGGCCCACGAGAGCGTGACTATGACTCTGGACAAGTATGCGGAGGTCGAGCTCGAGGATGTGAAGCGGGAGTTCTCCAAGTTCGACTTGTGCGAAAGCCGAGCTGCCTCAGCAGGGGCTTCTCCCGCCGGGATAATCCAGAGCCTAAAGCATTCCGCGCCAGCAGGTAAGCAGCAAGCCTGGAACATGATCCTGGAAGGATTGCTGAGCCTTCTGGGCGGTGAACGAGCATGACTTGGCTGAGCAGGAGGAAGCGTGTGCGTCGGCGAATGAGCAGGACGATCGGACTCAACGTCCGTGGCCGGCCCGATCCGGACCTGTATCGCGTCTGCGAGGACGTATACACTATCGTCGAGAAGATGCTCGGCGCCAACATGGCGATTGGTCCGTTCTCGCGACATCCTCGGTTCGAGTTCGAAGAGGTCCTCTTTGTCCTGTCCCTCCTCGGGGCCGAAGTGCGGGAAGTGGGCGAGCGCGACTACTCAATGGTGGATCTCTGGATAACAGAGGGATGATCCCGTTGGAACAGCTCTCGTCCTTCCGCCGATTCAATATCTAGAACGAATCGAGGTTACGACGTGATGGCGTAGCCAAAGTTGTACAGACAGCTCGACGGAGGTCTCGCATTTGCCGCTTCAACTCAAGGATGTCGAGTTTTCCTCGCTTCGAGAGTTCGCTCTTCGGAAACAGTTCAACTTCCGGCGGTGCGTTCATTGACATTTTTGCCATGAGTCTTCGATACTCACCAAGGCCAGAGAAGAAGACCTTGTCGTATCTGGCTAAGGCGTGCTGGACATGTTTCTCCAAGACCAACCTTTCGTCTTGCGCCAACTCCTCCAATCTTCTGTTGTAATTCTGGATTGGGCGCCACCAGGGCAGGAGTCCGTGTTCTGCGCTCAGGACCGCTAGGTCGATTCCCCGAATATCATAAAGCGTCTTCCACCACAGCTGAAACGTGTCCGATTTGGCATACCGCAGAAACGCAGGTAAATTCCTCTTGGCCCCGTCCTTCCTTTGCGTGCAGTTTGTCAAAACGAGGATCCTAGGCGATTTCTTCCGTAGGTGGCGATAGAACACCCACAGGTTGTGGAAACCACGCCTCCTATTTCGGTCATTGCCCCGGTGGAGGACAACATCCACTCCAAGCTCCTTACAGATAATGCAGGGACATAGTTCCCATGGTTTCGTCCGGAGGGTCCGACGAAGTTCACGCTGGATGTCTGTTCGCATGCCGAGCGCTGCGTCATCATATCGCAGGATTGTATCTGCGGTTTCACCCAATCCGACCTCGTCTCTTGCGTACTTTCTAAGAGTCGAAAGAGCCTCGTGTTCCAGCTCTACCAGGCGGTCGGACTTGATACGGCCCTGGTTCATGCGGGAACGTACCCTCGTGCTCCTCTCAGAATGGGGGATTCGGATTGCCGAATAGGTTGTCCGTTCGTCGAGGTAGTAGTTTTGATCTTTCGAAAGCCAAGCCTTCCGAAGCAAGGACGCAGAATCGAAGCTGGTCACGCCGAGTTCCGCCAGGTCGGACATCACATCGATTCGAGTGATTCCGAAGAAGTGTAGGTCGATGTGACGCTCAACCTTCTTGCCTTGGCTTTGGATTTCCTTGGAGATGCGCTTCGCAATCCGGAGGATTCGAGAGGTGGGGGCGCGAGCAATCCCACCGATGCCGAGATAGTCGTAGCCTGTTTCAATCAGCTCCCTCGCTGCTTGAACGTGGGATTCCTCGTCCCACCCTTGGATGGCTCCGATAATGCGCGGGCAGCGCCCTGTGCGCCAACCGTCTGCTAGGCGCCACATTTCCTTGGCATTGTCAACAGTAATCTCCCATCGGCGCCGCTTTTCTTCCATCGATAGGGGCCTGGGTTGCCATTCGCCGCCGTTCTCTTCATACACTGTGTCGACGATCATGTGATCAATAGAGACTCCGTAATCGAATCCGGCTTTTGCGTAGAATTCAAGCATCTCGGCGAAATCAAAAGGTGGCTCATCTCGATCTGCATATCCCCATGCGCCGCAGTCCGCCATGGTGAGCAAGGGACTAGGAAGATTGAGGTATCGACGGATTCCCGCCTCCATGAGGCGCTTCATTTTAGCCTCATTGGCGGCTAGCGTCATCCGGGACACGAGTATCCCGTCGTAGGGGACCTCTTCCAGCGGGAAAATCTGATGCGCACGGACGTCGCTCTTTGACGAATCCGCTAGGTGCTCCTTGGACGGCTTGTCTTCTCGGAAGTTGTACCACGGATCGACGACATCGTCCCAATCAGGCACGAAATAATCCATCTGCGCACCTGACCATTTCGTGTCTATTTCGCTTTCTCGGCGTCACGCCCCACCCGTACTCGGACGGTAAGGTCAGCGACGGCGATCCAGATTCTGCCCCGCTCTTCGACGAAGGCGATGAAGTCGCCTTCGTTAGCGCCCAGCGCTTCACGGACCTGTTTGGGCAAGGTAACTTGGCCGTTTCTGGTCAGCCTCGCCGTTGGTACCTTCATGGAGATGTCAGCGCGCATGTAGTGATACGTATTTGAGTATTTTCCTACTTTCAGGTATCCTATGTAAAAGTATATTAGTATATTAGTACTCTACACTGACATCCGTGGTGCCTGTGTTCTCGACCGTGGATTGCATTCATTGGATCCAGTAAGGGAGGTGGACCCCTTCTCTCTGAGTCGCACGATTCGCATTACCACGAAATCGGCCTCCGTGGACACCCCTGTGCTGTTTCCCGTCCATAACGCCGGGTTCAGGGGTAGGGGAAACACTCCGCGTTACTGGGATCAGATCCCTGACTTGCCACACATGATGCTGAACGCGGCGTTCCTCGCCAGAACCCCTCTCTTCGAGGATTTCCGACGGCACGGCGTCCGCGCCTACTTCGGAGTGCCCGGAGCCGTCTTCCTAGACAGCGGTGGCCTGCAGACGCGGACACGCGGGCTGGCTCTTGATGCGCTGAAGATACTTCGAATCCAGGAAGAGTTGAGGGCTGATATTGGCACCGCACTCGATATGCCAGTTCTGAGCACCGACAGGGAGTGGGGCCCTCGTTATCGCACGTTCCTGCGGAAGAACGTATCTAACGTCCTCCGTTGCGTCAGGAATCGGAACACAGGAATGTTGCTGTTCGGTGTTGCCCATGGAAACTCGCCAACGGCAGTCCGGAATTTCATTACCTGCGTGCGTCGCAAGGCCGACCTGGATGGATTCGCCTTGGGAGGACTCGTCTTCAAGAGGTCAAACCTCAAGTCGTTCGTCGACCTCATTCTCGCGGCACGACAAGCGGCTGGCGATCTGCCCCTCCATGTACTTGGCGTTGCAGGGCCCAATTATCTCCCTCTGCTGGTCTACCTAGGCGTCGACACGTTTGACTCGTCTTCCTCCGTGATTTGTGGAGGCTATCGTCATTACTTTGCGCCCGATCGCGGATCCGTGGATTTCTCATCCTTCAACGGAATGACCTACTTATCCTGTGTCTGCCCCGTTTGCAGTGGTCGGACCGTTAGAGAAGTGCACGCGAAACGGGATTTAGTGTCGATGCACAACCTGTGGTGCTTGGCCTATGAGTTGAGACGACTGAAGTGGGAGATAGCAACGGGTGATATCGCCTCGTATCTGGAGTCTAGATTTTCCCGAAATCCGTTGTTGAAGCGCGCTTTTCTCTATGCACGGCAGAAGATGAGGGGAGTCTGATGCGGCGCAGCGTCCAGCCGGTTACGATTGGGCGAGTCGTCGAGACGGTGCTGCTCGCGGGCAAGTTCGGCAACATAGATCCCAACGATCTCGTTGCGGAGCTTGGGGTTCGACAAAGGCGATCGCTTGAGATCCTCCGCATGACGGAGGCGTTCGGCTTTGTGAGTCCGACTGCGAGTGGTCGTTTCATCCTCACTCAAACGGGAAGCCAGTTCATCCAATTGCTTCAGCGGCGGGATTATCGTGGCATTCACGAACTCATGATGGCAAGCCCACACTATCGGGAGCTGTACCGAGCAATCTCCGATGGGAGTGCTCCGAGGAGCAAGGAGGAGTTGCTCATGGAATTGCGTGATGCGGAAGACGTTGCGTTCAACGCGGCAAACCTTGACGTTCTCTGCGACTGGCTGGAGCGTCTCGGCGTCGTCCAAAGGGATGTGTTCGACGGTAGGCTTTACACTGTGCGGGAACACGTCGAACTACGGCCGCGTGTCATCTTGGTCGCCTATCAAAGGCTGAATCACACCGAGAATCCTCTAGTAAGACGAACCTATGTTCAAATCCCACGTCTCCGTGAAGCGGTATGCCGAGAGCTTGGGATGAAACGCGCTGACTTTGATCGGGCACTGGTTGCCATTGTTAGGAGGAACCTAGGAAGGGTCGAGCTCAGCGGCGCTCCTATTGATACCCGGGCTAAGAAGGCGAGCAGACGGGTCAAAGAGCTTCGGTTGTTCGATGAACCACACTCCCTACGTCCGTTCCTCTCGTCGAATCCTGAGTTGTCAGGTCTCCGTGTCAATGATCGGACTTACTTCTATGTGGCCTTTCACGGGAGGGAATTCGTTGGCTGAGTTGCAGTTGGATATGAGTGCTGAAAGATACAGAAGTTTGGGGTTGAAGGAAAATCCGTTCCCATATGCTCCGATCCCAATGGAGTCACCTTCGATTTTCTGTAATCAGAAGGAAGCAATGGACTCCATCGGCGAGATGCTGTCAGGGAGCCTCCGGACAGGGAAGTCGTCGCACCTGATTCTTCTCGGAGGATATGGTAACGGGAAGACACACGCCCTTAGGCGAATCAAGGGTCAACTGAGATGCGAACCCGCGAGGCAGAAGAATCCGCGCGTCCTATCGACCTATGCATCGCAACCGGGGCACGCCTTTCTCGAAATGTACCGGGAACTCATGTACGACATCAGCCACCAAGAGCTTCGTCGGCTGGCTGAGGCTTATCTCGGCTCCTTTACGCTGCGCACTCGCCCCAGATCCATCGCTTCCGCTGCCAGGAGATGGGAACGAATCAGGGATGGCGCGTCACTTCTTGCGGACGTGCTCCCCAAGGCGATCCAGCAGCTCAACAACGAGGTTCGTTTCATGGACTTTACGCGCGCGATAGTTAACCTCGCAATCGAGGAGCACTCAGCGACCGCATGGGAGTGGCTGTCGGGGGAGGGTGCAGATCAAGTTCGAAGGAGGGAGTTGGGGCTGGGGTCGAACCTGAACCCCATCACTTCGATTAAGGCACTCTTGGCGATGAAGACCTTCAGCCGGCTCGTCGGTTTCCGAAGCCTCGTCCTCCTCATCGATGAGTTCGAGATGATTGCCGGATTGCATCAGTCCGCGAAGCAGCAAATGCTGAACAACTTCCGACACTTGATCGATATGTCACCCATAGGTCTGAATGTCGTTTTCGCTTGCACCCCGGAGGCGTGGCAATCGTTCCTCGCCGAGTACCATGCGTTCTCAGAGAGGATCAACCGCGAGGTCCAATTGAGGCCGCTCGATATCGAGCACACGCGCGAGCTCATACATGCATACCTCACAGCGGCATGCGATTCGCGGCGGGGCGGGCTCGGACCTTTCGATTCCCAGGCTCTGCAAAGGATCTTCGAATTGTCGATGGGCAACGTCAGACGAGTTCTCTTGATCTGCAACCGGCTTGTCGAGATTGCCGCGTCCAAGGGGGCTAGGACAATCGATCAGTCAATCGTCAACCAGCTAATTCCGGACCAAGATTGGGACCAAACGTCCGTCTAGCATGGGCATTACGGGGCGTCAGGGTTCCTACGCTTTCTCCGCCTACCTAGAATAGGGCAGAATGATTGGAAGTCGCAGGCGGTGCAGACTCGGTCTTCTGGTTCTGGGTTTCCTGAGGCCAGGTACGTGCCGGCCCACGCTTGGGTTATTCCGTTACCCATGACTTCTGCGTTGACGGCGGTCTCGATTTGACCAACGACCGCATCGAATTCGGTCAGGCCTCTCTTAATCTGGTCCGGTGACATCGAAACAACATGGATCGATCGTCGCATTCGAAACCCCGGCGTGAGCGCCGGGACGGGGTCCTTTGGCTTCCATCGGCCAATCGCGGTTTGATCCCTCCCACGGGGGATCACGTCAGTGTTCCCCGTCCGGAGTTCCTCCCTAAGAGCCTTGATGTCCTCGGCGGACGGTTCGAGCTCGTTCAGGAAGAGTACGATCCCCGCAGCCACACGACGAGCCGCCGGCTGGGCCTCACGGAGCCATGAGTACGTCCGAAGTTGCCATTCGAACTGATTCCATTCTCTCTGATTTGTTCCAGGACGGCGCATGCCTTTGTAGTCCACTATGACTTCAAACTCGGGACCGTAACCACCAAGCTTGCCGAGTTTCCGCTCGAGTGCGCGGACGATATTGTTGTCGGGGGCGGCGTTTCCAAGTGACACCTTAGTCAGCACGTCGACGATGCCCTGAACTTCGTAGTAGTCCGAGCGCGCCCTTATTCCAGGTACGCTCAACGGGCGAATCCCCTTGAGTTTGACCTCCGCGGTCTCGATTAGCGGGAACAGATGCGGGCCCCAGGTGTTGATTGCAGCCTCTCCTCGCCTGCTAGCCAGTTTCTGAACGCGTCCCTTGGCGTCGAACAGATTGGGTGGAGGGACCAACCCTTTTGGCCTCAGCCGAGTGCGATCCACGTACTCTTCAATCTCCCAGATGGTGGGCTTCCAAGGCCAAGGGAAACCTTCCTGCCGGACCTGCCAGCGCAAGTAAGCCTCCTCCATCATGGCATGGATGAATTCACCAAACCAAAGCTGGACCGGAGTGGAGGGCGGCAGCGCACCCCGGTTGTGGTACCTGTACTGCAGCCCGCAAGTCAGGTAGGCAAGGAGGTCACCGGTGAGGCTGTATGAAGGGATGATGTATGGAGGGCTCTTGATGGAAAGCGCCATCTCAACCTCCTAGATCATGACGACGTTTGCTAGTCCTTTCCAAGGCCACGATCGATCGCGTCTCCATCCGGTCGCGACATGAGGTACCGCTGGATTGCTAGTCATTGATGTGAGGCCCACGAGAAGGAGGACGTCTTGAGCTCTCGAGTAGGCCACGAAGTACTGTCTCATCAGATCGTCAAAGGCCCTATCGAGGGCCGGTCTCTTGGATTGCCCCAATTGAGCGAAACGCCCCAGCTGATCTTCTAAACGCCCGGTCCGCCCGCCGTCTCGGGGGAACCGCTTGAACGCCTGAGCGGGATGCTCGTTCCTGAAGTTGCTTCCAACGTCAACGATCACAAGCGGGAACTCCAGCCCCTTGGATTGGTGAATTGAAAATATCCCGACCCGGTCCCTCGGAAGAGTGTCGAGCAAATCCTCGTCCACTTCGATGAAATCCATCGCCACCGGCGTGAAGAAATTCCAGTAGAGTTCTTTCACCGACTTGGTGAAGTCCTGCGGACTCTCGAAGGACACGTTCCCGTCGTAGTCGCCTAAGCTGGCAGCAGACGCCGCGGTTCGGTTCATCGCCTCCAGATAAGCAAGACCCTCCAAGTCCTCCTGGAAAAACGGAATCCAGGTTACGAGCTTATACACGAGTTGAAGAATGGGCTGATCCTCCTTGGGCCATTTTCCGCCCCGGGTGGGATTTCGCCGAGACCACGCCCGCACGAAGTCGGGCAGCGATGGTGGCCCCCTGGGCTTCGGGTTCCGGTTGACGAGAGCACCGCCTGCCAGTCGCCATCTAGAGAACTCGTTAGTTGCATCCGTTGGCAAGTTGCCGATAGCCTGCGCTTCCCGCCCTCCAGGATCGATGCATTCGAGTGTGACCCCCAACAGCTCGGCAACTTGAGAGACCGAATCGATTGCTCGTCCTCGCGGGTTGTAGACTTCAATGGGATGCCGAAGGTTTCCCAGCGCGGTGCGGAGAGTCTGCGGGAGCAGAGGTCCGCCTCCGCTACTTTCCTCGGCAGGGGACGACGCGAGCAGTACGATGTCCGCAGCCGAACCCGCCTTAGGGTCCTTCTTAACCCAGAACTTCGTCTTTGGAATACGGAAGCCGCGCCCATTCACAACACGATCTATTAGATCGGCCAAGTCATCGGTAAGCTCGTCGAGGTCGTCTCGGAACATCCCGAGAACCGGGAAGGGCGTTGCGTTCGTGCGAACGGTACGGATTGGCGGTTTGTTCCGCACACGGACCCGTGCGTACTCCGGATCCAGCGCCGCATAAGCGTTTAGAAACTTCACAATCGGATCCGTTGACCGTCGGTTCTCGTTGAGGTCGATGCGTGATGGCTTAACGCCGAGAGCCGAGTGGATACGCCTCGGAAAATCGATGAATAGGGCGGTCGTAGCACCCCTAAACCGGTAGAGCGATTGATCATCATCGCCGACGACGGTAATGCCGCCCCCCTGGCGGATGCAGCTCCGGGCAAGCTCGAAGTAGATTCTTTCCTGGAGAAAATTCGTGTCCTGATATTCATCGACCAACAGAACTCGAATCTCGCCGGTAAAGCTCCGCAGGTTTCCTCCTACTAGTCTTTGGAGGAAGAGATCTTCGAGGAGGGCGAAGTCATATAGATTCTGAGAAGCAAGAGCGCTTCGGTAGTCTCGAATTGCATCTACTACAACAGGTATCCCCGGGTCCAATCCTGAGTTACGATATGCGTCAAGGTCTACAGCTTCATACAGCGCCCGATCATGAATCTCCCGGACAAATCCCGCGAGGGCCTTAGGGCTCATGCGAAAGGTCGTTCCACTGATCGCTCCGTAATAGCTGCGGAGCTCCGGCCGCCGGAAACGTCCATGAGGGAACAAACCACCAAAGAGCATCAGCGCGTCGGCGATGTATTCGTCGATGACTGCTGGCGGCGCGGTGCCAAGGCCGCGGAAGTCGGTCATTATCTCCTGACTTAGGCTGTCGAGCGTCCCCGTATACACGCGGTTGAAGTCGAGCCGGGACAGGGTCCCTCGCTGGGTCGAAGGGGCCTGGATGATCAGAGCACGACGAAGGCGATCCGCTGTTTGTAGTATCCGCGACCGGAGTTCCTTGGCGGCTCGACGTGTGAACGTCGTGGCGACAATCGCCCCTGGGTCCACATCGTCGACCAGGATTAGTTTGAGGGTCCGAATTGCGAGGGCGGTCGTTTTTCCAGTCCCCGGTCCCGCGACGACGAATTGCGATGCTCCTACTGGGTCGTTGACAAGCGCTCCCAGTGGCTTGGTATTGATGCCAAGCCTACGAACCTCGTCCTCGAATTTCTTCTGGGTGATCACTCTGGGTCCCCCATTCCCCATTGGCGATCTGCGGCGTCACTCCGCCGGGCTGTCGGTGAAGACGATTTGACGCGAGCGGCCCGGGAAAAGTGTGGGCTCGGAATCTGGTGCTGGGAACGGAAACCGCGGCGGTTTGCTGGCGACATCTCGTAGGCCCCTTCAACTGTAAAAGGATAAAGGGGGGTGGGTCACACCCCCATGTGCTGCTTCAGGACCATGTAGACGTGCTCGCGCGCGTCGCGCGTGTTGTTGACCTGCCACTTCCCCTTCTTCGTCATGGTCATGACGGTCAATTCCTTCCAGACGGGATTCTCGCGGCTGAACAGGTCGCCCTTCCACTTCTTCCCTTCCTTCTCGTGGACGAACGGTTCGCCCAACCGCTTGATCGCCCTGTCCCACTCCGCGTCGACTTTCGCAAGCTCCTCCGGTCCCTCGTCGACGACCATTTGTCGTGCCCCAAAGTATTCGGCGGCGAATCGGAAATAAGCCCGCCACACGATTCCTTGGTCGACCAACGACGTCTGGCGGATTTGCTGTCTCTCGACGATTGTCGTCGGACGCAATTCGTGCCGCACGGTCGCGACCCTGTCGAACCACGTCCGGTAGAATTCGACCGCCGCCGACGAGACCTTCTTCTCCCCGCTGGCAGGGTCGATGTCGACCGGCGAGACCTTCGTGGCGTTGTCCGCGATGCCGTCTCGCAGCGTCGCGAAGGTGATCACGTTGCTCGAATTCTTCGACAATCGGTTTCGGATCACCTCGACGTTGTTGTAGAACGGCGAGATGCTGAGCAACTCCTTCGCCACCCCCTTCGCATCGTCCCAGCTGGAAGGCACGATGTAGAACGCCCGCGTTCGGTCGGCCTTCTTCCCCTCCACGTTGAACTCGTGGAAGAGGGCTTGTTCGCCTTCGATGGACATCATGAAGATGTCCAGCGTGAAGGTCTTGCTGTCCGCCCTGAAGCGCGAGCCGCCCTTGGCGGCCTTCTCGCAGACGAGGAAAACCGCGCGATGGCGGTGGTGCGAATCGGGGAGAAATATCTTCGACGTCCGATCCACCCACAGCCGGTTCGTTTTCCGGTCGTACCACCAGTGAGCTCCGCCCGGACGCAAGTTCCACGTCAGGTGGTCCCCAAAGAGGATTCCCTTCTCGAGCTTCTCCGCCATCGCCTCGACCTTCGTTGGGTCGAACGGGAACCGCTTCGACGGTGGCTCCTGATTCATGCAGTAGGGGAGCCCGCCCCGCTGCGCCTCGGGATCGTAGTAGACGAGGCCCAGCTGGATTGCCCCGTAGAGCTGATCGGCTCGCGGGTTCGCGATGAACTTCTCCCCGTACTCGTGGTGCGCCGGGTACGGTCCATTCACCATGAACGGGAGCTGAATCGGGAACGATAGGACGTGGGTTCCCGGACATCCCTGGCAAATCTTTTCGTCCTCGGCTGAGGAGGTCTCGACTAGAGGCTGCGTTGCTTCTACTTCCATAGATTATCCACCTCCAGAGCATCCTGAACAGAGAATACGCGGACTCACGTATCGTTCCACGCGGATTCACGAACATTCCGTTTGCTCGGCGCCGTATCATTACGTGTCTTTATAACCGCTTCGGTTCCTTCCGTTCTGAGGTAGCTGCGTGGACGGCAGTTCTCACAAATATCGCCCGCGCGGGTTTCTGGGCGTGTGGCTACGGCTGTCTTTGGGATTGACAGCCACAGAACGGTCGTGGCCTTGCTCCGACGTGTGGGGGATTACGAAGAGCGCGCGAATCTCGATGCGTGGGCCATCGAAGGAGGGTACATACGGGCGGAGATTCGCTGAGCCCGGAGCACATATTGACGGACGCCCGTGAAGAATGACTGGCGGGCCGCTAGCCCCTCGTCACTTGGTTAGCGACGCCCAACCGCGCCCTCACCCGTGAGCAGAAGCGAAGCTTGGGGCGAGGTCAGCCGGGCTCGGGTGAATCACAAATCGAATGACAGTGCGCTGCGGTGGATCCCATGATCGAGAGATTCACCGATTAGCAATCGGCACACCGGCTGTCTTCAAACCCGGATCGGCGGTCGTGAGGATACGAGATTATTGTCGCTCTCGGAAAAGGCCCGAACCCGAAGCCTTCTTAAACCACACGCCCTTCGTCTTCCATATGGCCCGCTTCCCGGAGGCCGAGCGCCGCCGTCTGCACAAGATGATCTGCATGCAGTGCTACGCCCGGAACGCAATGCGCGCCACCCGGTGCCGCAAGTGCGGGAGCCGTGAGTTGCGGCCGAAGGCAAAAGAGGCGCGCAAGGAATAGGCCGGCGCACTTTCGCCCACCCCCTCGGGTCATGCCTTAATACCTCGGCGTGCCATCCGGGCTTCCCTCGCGGGGAGGGGGACGGACAGATATGGCTCAGAAACCGAATAGCATCGTGCACGTGGAATTTCATTCGACCGCACCCGAGAAGACGAAAGCGTTTCTCTCGGACGTCTTCGGCTGGAAGTTCCAGGATATGCCGGAGATGAACTACTCAATGTTCGACCCGCCGAGCGCGCCCGGTGGCGGCCTCCAGAAGGCCGAGAACCTGCCCGCGGGCGTCCTCGACTACATCCTCTCGGAGAACATCGACCAGACGCTCGGGAAGATTCGCTCTTCCGGCGGCACGGTCCTCATGCCGAAGACGGAGATTCCCGGCATGGGTTGGTTCGCGGTCTTCAACGATCCCACGGGAATCGCCCTCGCCGTCTACGAGGCGCAGCCGAGGCCCCGCGCGGCCCGTGCCAAGCCGCGACGGGCCGCCAAGAAAGCGCCCGCCCGTGGCCGGAAGCGGGGCCGCCGTTCCCGCTGAGTGGCTCGCGCAGGAACCAGATGGCTATCCGGGGACCGAGGAGTTCGGGAGTCGCAGCTGGCGCTGCCTCGGCCCCTCAGCCCCCCGGCCCCCGACGTCCCATTGGAGAAAGGCAGCCGAAACGGCTCATGTAGGATGATCAGGAAGACCTGGACCACGCCGGGCCGCTGTAGGATCCTGGAGTCTCGCCTGTGGTCTCGGTGAACACTCCGATCGAGGTGTCCGACGCAGCCTGTTCGTCCCGGTTGGGGTCACGACGATGCGAAGCGACATATCTTGCGATTGTGTCGTAATGGATGATGCCGCGAACGGAACGCGTAGTCTTCGCGATGCACGGCCTCTCCTGTGCCAGTTGCGCGATCGACGTGGGACGGGCGCTGAGGAGAATGCCGGGCATTCACGAGGCGAACGTGAACTACATGATCGACAAGGGTATGGTGGAGTTCGACCCGGAGGAGACCTCCTGGGATTCCATTGAGAGGGCCCTCGAGCGGCGCGGCTACCGCGTGATGCGGACCCGTCGAGAGGCCTCTTCGATTGTCGCGACCGATACCGATGTCAAAAACCTTATCCACTCTTGAGACGACGGCCGGGCGTCATGAACTGGATTAGCCGCCGAATCGCCGGCTTCGTCACATTCGCCATCGTAACCGCGGTCCTCGGCGCGTATGCCGCGACGAGAGGATTGATCTCGGGGGAGCCGACTCTGAGCACCGCCACGGGGGCCTTCATCCTCGGAATCGCATTCCTCCTCTCCCTCGCGATCACGTCGAACATGAAGCGCAAGGATCAGACTCGGAAGGCGTGGGATGACTACACCCTGGCGTGGCAAGAGTACTACGCCCGGATGTACCCCGGCTACGGCCGCCAACGATGACCCGTCGCGCGCAAGCCTCATTTCCCGGACGGTCGTGTCCCCGGGCGTGTTCTTCGAGCAACGTCTG
>WNGG01014339.1_pt1 | contig 27156 bp, 22 predicted proteins | sample 5400661 | NCBI WGS metagenome assembly WNGG01 (sample SAMN13153372, study PRJNA577476) | soil metagenome | isolation source: 100 cm soil or saprolite under Garry oak tree replicate 1 | place: USA:California | collected 2016-06-15
CCGCGCTCCAGGCGTACGAGCGGGCCATCGCCGCGGACCCCGGGCTCCTCAAGGCCCACATCAACCTGGGATGCCTGCTCCACGAGACGAGGCGTCTCGACAGGGCCGAGGAAGTCTATCGCAACGCGATGCGGGTGAACGGCAACGACCCGGTGCTGCTCTACGACCTGGGCGTCCTCCTCGAGGCGCAGGACCCGGAGGCCGCGCTCCAGGCGTACAAGCGGGCCGTTGCCGAGGACCCCGGGCTCCTCAAGGCCCAAATCAATCTTGGATGCCTGCTCCACGAGACGAGGCGTCTCGACAAGGCCGAGGAGGTCTATCGCAACGCGATGCGGGTGAACGGCAACGACCCGGTTCTGCTCTACGACCTGGGCGTCCTCCTCGATGACATGGGCCGGACGAACGAAGCGATGGACGCGTACCGGGCGGCGCTGCGCGAGGATCGCCGCTTCGCGGACTGCCACTACAACCTCGCCCTCCTGTGCGAGCGGCTCGGCAAACCCAAGGACGCCATCCAGCACCTGGCCGCGTACCGCAGGCTGACTGCGACGACCCGGTCAGAGTAGGCTCTACGCCCCCAAATACGTCGTTGACACATCCCCCCGGTGGCCCGTCAGCACACGCCTGGCTGGGCGCTTCTCGATCAATCCTCGTGGCGCCGGCGTTCCTGCTGTGCACGACACTGGCGTGGTCCGCGGAGCCCTCTCCTGCGGCGCGCGCGATCGAATGGCGCAAGAGCCTGGACCAGGCGATGGAGATCGCACGTCAGGGAGGGAAGCCGGTTCTCCTCGATTTCTGGGCATCCTGGTGCGGGCCCTGCAGGGACATGGAGGCCAGGTTCTGGTCCAGACCGGACGTCGTGGAGCAGTCGGACAAGTTCGTCTGCCTGAAGATCAACGTCGACAATTATCCCGAGATCGCGCAGCGATACCGCGCCGAGGCCTTGCCGACGCTCGTTGTCAGCGACCCCTGGGGCACGGAGATCGCGCGGCGGGAGGGCTTCGGCGAGCCCGGTGAGTATCTGAGCCTTCTCCAGGCCATGCCCGGCGATTTCTCTGAAGTGGGGCCGTGGCAGAAGCGACTCGCAGTGAGCCGCCACGATCTGGAGGCGCTTCGGCAGATGGGGATCGCCTATCAGAAGATGAAGCTCTTCCAGGCGAGCACGGCATTCCTGCAGAAGGCCCTCGCGACGAAGGAAGCGGCCTCCCAGCCGGAGGTCCGGGCCGAGGTCCTGACGCTGATCGGGTGGAACAGTCTCAAGATGGGGGACCTGGGTTCGGCGAAGAAAACCTTCGAGCGCTGTCTGAAGGAGGTCCCGACGCACGCCGCGCTCGACGTGACGTTATACGGCCTGTTCTTCGCCCATCTCGCCGCCGGCGAGCGTCAAGAGGCCGAGCCTCTGCTCCAGCGCCTCGATTCCTGCTGCCCGACCTCGCGCCTCACGGCGCGGGCGCACACGGATCTGAAGCCCGTGGTCGCTCAGGACAGATAAAGGTCCCTCAGGTCGCAGGAATCGCCCGGACCATCGCGATCCAGCGCCGGATGTGCGACACGGGCGCCGATCGCCCGCCGGCTAAGCGCTACATAGATTAGCCGCGGTTGGATGGTCGCGCGTAAGACCGTCCCCGAGGCGGGTGGAGGAACCGGGCCGAGAGCCGGGTTACCGCTCCGGGCACGGCCTGACGGCGGCGCGGCTTCGACTCCCGCCACCATCAGGCCGCTCCCGTTCTTCCCATCGGAGCCGGGTTCTCAGCGCGTGACCAGGGTCTTGAAGCCGCCCCAGAACATCCGCTTGCCGTCGAACGGCATCACCTTGGGGTCCACGATCTTGGCCAGGCGCGGGTCCTTCATCACCTTGGCGTTGATGCGGTCTCGCTGTGCGCGGGACTTGTAGACGATGTACGAGAAGACCACCGTCTCGTTGCGCTTCAGCTTGACGCTCCGCGGAAACGAGGTCCATTTGCCCGGCTTGACATCGTCGGCGACGCTCTCGATGTACTCGAGGGCACCGTGGTCGCGCCAGACTCTGCCGGCCTTCTCCGCCATACGGCGGTAGGCCGCGAGGTTCTTTCTCGGAACGGGAACTACGAAACCGTCGACGTATCGTGCCATCGGCTCCTCCTCATGAATGTGCGGCGCCAGCGTCGCTCAGCGGATCCTTGCCATGTCCTGATATCCGATTCTACCTCAGACACGGGGACGCGGCCGCCGGTCGAGCATCACCACATAACCGGCGCCGGCGCGCCCGGTGGCTCCCGTCCCGGAGAACCTCGCCCTGCTATTCGAACGCCTCGGCAGACCCAAGGACGCCATCCAGCACATGGCCGCGTACCGCAGGCTGACCGTGACGACCACGTCGGAGTAGTCCCCCCCTCCAGCTACTCGATCGCAAGAATGGAACCGCCTCCGGCCGCCGGACGTATTAACATGTGACTCTTCCCGCGGAGAGATCCATGCGCCGACTTTGCCTCACCCGTTCGCCCGCGAACGGCAGCGGGTCGCCGCTCCTTACGGCGACCGTGACGCGACCGATCATCGCTACGGAACGGCTCGACCCGTTCGACGGCTTCTTCCGAAACCTGGGGCGTCCGCCGGTGGCCCCGGACGGCCTGCTCGATCTCCCCGCTGCCCGGCACTGGTTCTCCCTGCTCTCCTGGGGGGACGAGGAGGGACTCTACACCTACCAGATGCCCCTCGAGGGCCGCACGGGCAGCCGGGTCTCGGTGCTGGGGCGCTCGCGCCTCATGCTCTCCTGCTACGACTACCTGGGCCTCGCGGGCCATCCGTCGATCGAGGACGCCGCCATCACCGCGGTCCGGACCTACGGGACGGGGACGGGGGGCGTGCGGATGCTCACCGGCACGACCGCCCTGCACCGCGACCTCGAGCGCGAAATCGCCGCTTTCAAGGACGTGGAGGCGGCGCTCACATTCGGATCGGGGTACCTCGCGAACCTCGCGGTCGTGGCCGCTCTCGTCGGCCCGCGGGACCGCGTGTTGATCGACGCCCGCGCACACCGGAGCCTGCGCGACGCGTGCGTCCTGGCGCGCGCCCGGGTGACGACCTTCCCCCACAACAACGTCGCCGCCATCGAACGCGAGCTGCGGCGCGCGTCCGCCGGGCGCCGCACCCTGATCGTGGTGGACGGGCTTTATTCCATGGACGGCGACGTCTGCCCGCTGCCCGAGTTGGTGGACCTGAAGCGCCGGTACGGCGCCTTTCTCCTGGTGGATGAGGCGCACGCGCTGGGGGTGCTCGGCGCCACGGGGCGCGGCGTCCACGAGCACTTCGGCATCGCGGCCGGCGCGGTCGACGTGTGGACCGGCTCGCTTTCGAAGGCCGTGCCGTCGAACGGCGGGTTCATCGCCGGTCGACGCGACCTGATCGTGTACTTGCAGCACGCCTCGGCGCCGTTCTGGTTCTCGGCGGCGCTCGGTCCAGCGGCCGCGGGGGCCGCGCTCGAGGCGCTGCGCGTGACGCGGCGTGAGCCGGAGCGGCTCGAGGTCCTGCGGCGCAATGGCGACGCGCTGCGCGCCGGGCTCCGTGCGCGCGGCTACGACACGGGGAATTCCGCGAGCGCCATCGTGCCGGTGCTGGTGGGCGAAGACACCGCGGCCTGGCGGCTCGCGCGGAGGCTGTTCGACGAGGGCGTGCTCGTCTCCGCCGTGGTTCACCCGGCCGTGCGGCGCGGCGCCGCCCGACTGAGACTGTGCGCGACCGCAGCCCAGTCGGCGGCCGATCTCGACGAAGCGCTCGACGCGTTCGACCGGGCAGGCCGCCGGGCCGGCATCGCGTGAGCGCCACCGCGGCGGCTCTGCATCACTCCACCGCCAGCGCGAAGGGACGCTGCGTCGTCCATGCGCACTCCGACATCGCCGATGTGGACCCGCAAGAATGGGATGCCCTGCTGGCGCCGGACGACTTTCACGCGACGCATCGCTTCATCAGCATCTGCCAACGATCGCGGGTGGCGGACGCGGCGTATCGGCACATCACGGTGCACGACGGAAGAGACGTGCTCGCGATCGCGAGCTTCTGCCGGATGCAGGTGGCGCTCGATCTGCTCTCCACCGGCGTCGTGCGCGGCGCGATTCAGGGGGTGCGACGGTGGCGTCGCGACTTCTGCCGTGTCCCGGTCGCGTTCTGCGGGCTGCCGGTGTCGTTCGGGCAGTCGAGGCGCAGGAGCTGGAGTGCTGGGCGCGGGGCTTCGGCGCGCCCGTGCTGTGCTTCAAGGAATTCGCGCCACGGGAGCAGCCGATCGTGGAGCCGCTGACGAAGCACGGTTACTTCCGGGTGCCCAGCATGCCGTCCTGCACCCTCGCCATCGCGTGGCGCACCTTCGAGGAGTACGTCGGTGCGATGCGGGCGGGCTACCGGCGGCAGGTCCTGGCAAACCTGGAAGCGCGCGACAGACTGGGTCTCACGGTGCGTCTGGTCCCGGCCTGGGAGGGCCAGGCCGAGCGCATCTTCCCGCTGTACGAACAGGTCATGGACCGTGCTCCGTTCCAGCTCGAGCGGCTGAATCTGGCGTTCTTCCGGCATCTCGCGGCCGACCTCGGCGACCAGACCAGCGCCATTCTCGTCGAGCGCGGCGGCGCGCTGCTCGCTGCCGCAGTCCTGCTCCATACCCCGGGCGCGCTCACGTTCCTGCTCGCGGGTATCGATTACGCCCACCACCGCCAGTGCCAGGCCTACCTCACGCTGGTCACCGAAATCGTCGCCGAGGCGATTCGTCACGGGGCGACGCGGCTCGAGCTGGGACAAACGACCTACGATCTGAAAGGGCGCCTGGGCGCCGAGATGAGCGCGCGCTGGCTCTACATCAAATGCCCGAGTCCGGCCGTGCACTTCACCCTCCGGGCGGCGTCCAAGGCGCTGTTCCCGACGACCTCGCCGCCGCCGCGGCGGGTCTTCAGGGACGACGGCGCCGGGTGATCGCATCCTGAGCAGGCGGCTGCGCAATTGGACCGGCGACCTGCGATGGCGGCCCGCCCGCATCGATCGTCCCACCAGCCACAAGGAACTGGTCGCCGCCGTGCGCAATACGGACCTGCCCATTCGAGTGCTCGGAGCAGGTCACTCGTTCACGCCGCTCGCGGCGACCGACCAGCATGCGATTCAGCTCGACGGCTTGAGCGGTCTCGAGGGTGTGGACCCCGAGCGGCAGGAGGTCACCGTGCGGGCCGGCACCCGGCTTCGGGACCTCGGCCCGCGACTCGCGGAGCATGGCCTGGCGATCGAGAACCAGGGCGACATCGATGCCCAGGCGCTCGCCGGCGCTTTGAGCACGGCGACTCACGGCACCGGCGCGCGCCTCGGGTGCATCGCCAGCCAGGCACTGGGGCTGACCTTGGTCACGGCGACGGGTGACACCTTGGTCCTGACTCGCAGCCACGACGGCGCCCGATTCCTGGCGGCCGCTGTCTCGCTCGGGTGCCTGGGCGTGATTTCACAGGTGCGTCTCAAGGTGCGTGCGGCCTATCGCCTGCGCGACGTGCGGCGGACGCTCCCGCTCGACGAATGTCTGGCGCGGATCGACGCGACTGCCGCCGCCCATCGTCATTTTGAGTTCTTCTGGTTTCCCCACTCGGACCTGGCGCTCACCAAGACGCTCGACATCGCGGATGCGGGCTCGGGCCGCAAGGACAGATCGCGTGCCTGGATCACGAACGTGGTCCTGGACAACTGGGGACTCTGGCTCTCCTGCCAGGTCTGTCGCGTGGTTCCGAAATGGACACCCGCCCTCAACGGCTTCTGCGCGCGCACCCTGGATGAATCGGAGTATCTCGGTCCTGCCCATCGCATTTTCCCCACGCCGCGTCTCGTCCGTTTTCAGGAGATGGAATACGCGGTGCCTGCGGAGCGCGGCCCCGACTGTCTGCGCGAGATCCGCGCCTTCATCACCAAGCGCAAACTGCCGGTGAGCCTCCCGCTCGAGTACCGGCTTGTGGCGAAGGACGATCTCTTCCTCTCGCCGTTCTACGAGCGCGACAGCGCCGCCATCTCGGTGCTCATGTTTCATCCGGTCGCGTGCGGCGAGCTGTTCGATGGTGTCGAGGCCATTTTCCAGAATCACGCGGGCCGCCCGCATTGGGGCAAGACACATAGCGCGCGGTCGCCCTACCTGCGACCCCTTTATCCGCGCTGGGACGACTTTCTGCAGATCCGCGCCGAGCTCGACCCGACGGGGCGGTTCCTCAATCCGCACCTGCGCGCGGTGCTCCTGGACGCGACGGGTTGAGCTCTTCAGTCCGAGCGGCCGCCACACGAATCGGGAGCGGCGAAGATTGCGGGGATGGACCGTCAAGATGGTGACGCCGCTCGCATCGCTGCGAAGAAGGCGTCCTCTTCCTCGACGACTCTTTTTCTGGGACCTATCTTGGGAACGGCCGCGTGGTGCGGCCGGCAGGTCGATGGTGTCTCGCACCAGGGGGAGAGAGATGAGCATGAAGGGGATGAAGTTCCTGTCGGTCGTGGCGTTATTGGCAGCTGTTGCGGCATCAATGCCCCTGTTCGCCAAGTCGGCCCAGGACAGGCGCGACGAGAAGATGGGCGAAATCCCCGTCTGCTCCAAGAAAATTGGCACCGTCGCAGTCGTCGAGCCCGACACGAACTGGTGGCAGCAGGCGGGATTGGGCTCGCCCGAGGCCTTGATCAAGGTCTTCGTGCGCAAGTCGAACTGCTTCACCCTGGTCGATCGCGGCAAGGGGATGCAGGCGATCCAGGGGGAGCGCGCCCTTGCGGCCGGCGGGGACCTGCGCGGCGGGTCGAACGTCGGCCAGGGCCAGATCAAGGCGGCCGATTATGTGATCGTGCCCGACCTGATCTCCTCGAACAACAACGCGGGAGGCCACCATTTCGGCGCCCTGGCCGGCGGATTGATGGGCCACCACGCGGTGGGCGCCGCCGTCGCCGGCATCAATACCAAGAAGAAGACCGCCGACGTCGTCCTGACCGTCACCGACGTCCGTTCCTCCGAAGAGGTGGCCACCGTGGAGGGGCACGCCAAGAAGACCGACATCGGCTGGGGCGGGCGCGGCAGCAGGGCGAGTTGGAGCGGCTTCGGCAGCGCCGGCGCCTCCGGTTATTCGGACACCGAGATCGGACAGGTGATCACGCTGGCCTATCTGCAGGCGTACACCGACCTCGTCACCCAGCTCGGCGGCTTGCCCGATGACGCCTCAGCCGCCGGCGCGCAGCAGGCCGTGACCATGACCAAACCGGGCCGCATGTACGCCACGCCGGACACCAACGGCCAGGTCATCAAAGCCCTTGAACCCGGAACGATGCTCTACCCGACAGGGGAGAAGCGCGACGTGCTCTGGGAGGTCACGGACGAGCTGGGCACGAAGGGCTGGGTCTCCTCCCTGCTCTTCCAGCTGGCCAGGTAGCGTCACTCGTATCGCAGCGCCTGGGTCGGCTCGATCCGGGATGCGCGGCGCGCGGGCACGTAGGCCGCCAGCAGGGTCACCAGGAGCATCGACGGCACGACGATGATATAAGCCAGAATGTCCACGCCGCCGGCATTGAACAGCATGGAATTCATGATCTGCTCGACGGCGACGCCCATCGCGAGTCCGATCATCGTTCCCGTTCCCGCCAGCGTGAGGCCCTTGCCCATCACCAGGCGCAGGATGTCGGACGGTCGCGCGCCGATGGCCATGCGAATGCCGATCTCGCGGGTTCTGCGGCTCACGTTGTACGCCACCACTCCGTACAATCCTGCGATGGCCAGCAGGAGGCCCAGTGCGCCCAGGGTACCGACCAGCTCCACCGCGACTCGCGGCCCCTCCACGGCGTGGTACCGGTACAGGTCCTCATAAGTCCTCGTTTCCAGCATCGGCAGGTTCGGGTCGAGCGCCCGGACGACCTCTTTGACCGGCTGGACCAGCTGCAGCGGATCGCCGCTCGACCGCACCAGCAGGACCATTCGGGCGAGCGGATGCTGGGCCAGCGGCATGTACACGAAATCCGTCGGTCTTTCGGTGGTCGATCGATACTTGATGGTCTGCGCGACGCCGACAATCTCGACCGGCGTGCCGGTGCCGCTGTCGAGGCGGATGTGCTGGCCCACCGCGTCGGCGCCCGGCCAATAGTGCTTCGCGAACTGCTCGTTCACGACGGCGACGCGCGGCGCATCCGCGGTATCGGACGCCTGGAAGCCGCGGCCGCGCAGGATCGGTATCTCCATCGTCTCGAAGAACCCTTCACCGACCGTGTCCATGGTCGACGTGAAGGTCTCGCGATCGCGCGGCATCGCGAAGCCGTCCGGCACGAAGGCGACGACGCCAAAGTTGTCCAGTCCGAGCGGTGGATTCTCCGTGAGGGCCGCGCTCTGCACTCCGGGCGTTTCTCGCACGCGTTCGGCCAGCAGCGTGTAGAACCGCCGCGTCTGAGCGGCGTTGTACTGCATCAGACGCGGATCGAATCGTGTCATCAGCAGATGATCCTTCGCGAGTCCGATTCCCTCGCGCAGGCTCTGGTGGAAACCCCGGTACATCAGGAAAGACGCCGCGAGCAGCATCAGGGACATGGAGACCTGCGCGACCACCAGCATGTTCCGGCCCCACAGGCGTTTGCGTCCGGGCACGTCCACATCGGCCGATTTGAGTCCGTTCACGAGATCCACGCTCGTGCTCTGCAGCGCCGGCGCGAGGCCGCAGAGGAGCGCGCTCAGGACCGAGAGCGTGAGGCTTGCCAGCAGCACGCGGGTGTCCATCCGGAACGGGATCGTGACAGGCAGCTCGGTTGGAATTCTGAACGTGCTGAGAAACGTGATGGTGGCGTCTCCGACGACGATCCCGCCCAGTCCACCCAGGCACGCCAGAACCAGGCTTTCGGCCAGGAGCATCCGGATCAGCCGGAAACGCCCCGCACCCAGCGCCAGCCGCACGGCGATTTCGCGGGTTCGCGTGCGGGCACGGCTCAGGAGAAGTCCCGCGACGTTGGTGCACGCCACCAGCAGCACCGTCAGCGCAAGGCCCGTGAAGATCACGCCGAATTTCCAGTTGACGTCGTCATCCCGCGTCCGCATCTCGAACTGGGTGCGTACCGCGGCGCCGCGGTCGCGGTTGAGTTTTGGATACTCGCGTTCGAAGTCCCGCGCGAGCACCGCGAGCTCGCTCTGCGCCTGCCGCTGCGTCGTGCCCGGCTTCAGGCGCGCCTTCAAGGTCAACTCGCGATCGTCCCGGTCCACGAAGAATTCCGCCCGTGCCATCGCCAGCGGCATGTAGAAGTCGGGACGCAGGAATATCTGCATCCCCGGGAACGTCTCCGGCGCGACGCCAATCACGGTGAAGTCCATGCCGTTCAGGCGAATTGTCCGGCCGACGACGGACGGGTCGCTTCCGAACTCGTTCTTCCAGAAGTCCGGCCCGAGCACCACCACGGCGTCGCGGCCGGGCACCACGTCTTCGGCCTCCCGAAAACCGCGCCCCAGACGCGGCTCCACGCCGAGCACCTGGAAGTAGTTGCCGGAGACCATCATTCCGGCCCTGACCCGCGGAGTGGCTCCGGGGTCGGCGCTGAAGCCGACGGCCCCCAGGGCTCCGTTTGCGACCACGCCGTCGTAGCTCTTCGTCTTGTCGCGAATGTCCAGGTATTCGCGATAGGAGAACGAGTCGAAGCTGTTGTCGTGGGACGTGCTGACCAGGCTGACCACGTCGCGCGGATGCGGAACGGGGTACGGCCTGAAGACCAGCGCATCGAGCATGCTGAAGGGCGCCGCGGTCATCCCGATCCCCAGCGCGATCGTGATCACGACGAACGCGGTCAGTCCGGGCGTCCGGCGCAGGCTCCGGATCGCGTAGTGCACATCGGCGAGGAAATCGGTCAACCAGCGAACGCGTCGCACGTCTCTCATCTCCTCTTTCCGTTGCTCCAGTCCGTCCATCGCGCGCATCGCAGCGTAGCGCGCCTCATCCGGGGGAAGCCCCCGGGCGATGCCTTCCTCGATCTTCCGCTCCAGGTGAAACTGGAGCTCCTCGTTCAGCTCCTGCTCGACCCGGCGGGAGCGAAAGAGGGAGCGCAGGCGAAGCGGGATGGTGTACAGCCAGTGTTGTGGGCGCATCGGTTCCCCCCAGGCGCGCGTTGCGCTCAGGCCTCCTCGAGTCGGACGACATGGGAGATGGCGGCGGAGAGGCGGCTCCAGTTGGCGGCCTCTTTTTCCAGATGCCGGCGCCCGAGACGGGTGAGCGAGTAGAACTTTGCGCGGCGGTTGTTTTCGCTGGGCTTCCACTCGGCGGTGATCCAGCCCTCCTGTTCCAGTTTGTGCAAGGCGGGGTAGAGGGAGCCGTCGCTGACTTGCAGGACGTCGCTGGAGATTTGCTTCAGACGCTGGCTGATGGCCCAGCCGTTCATGGGTTGAAGCGCGAGAATTTTCAGCAGAAGAAGGTCGAGTGTGCCTTGGACCAGGTCAGGTGGCTTGCTCATGGGCTCTCCTCGGTTACCGAGGGCATGATACACAGTCTCCCCTCGGTAAGCAAGGGGAAATGTTCCGGCAGGCGTTATTGAAGCGGCGCCGGTTCGGCCCCCGGCGCCTCGGCACAATTCGCTATAATCCCATGGAACAGACCACTACGAGAGAGCGGGGAGGATGCGCGAGATGGGCCATGCGAGCCCTCTGTCGGAGGAGCATTCGAGCGTGCCGTGGTGGCTCACCCGGCCGGGCCGCGCCGGGCTGGCCGTGCTGCTGGCATTCGCCCTCGGCTACGCAGTGAGGCTCACGCGGCCGCTCTTCCTGCCTCTGGCGATTTCATTTCTGCTCGCGGTGGCGCTGGTCCCGATCGTGCGAGTCCTGCGCAGGATCTACGTGCCCTCTCCTCTGGCGGCCGGAGTCGTGGTCGTCGCATTTGCGCTGGCGACCGGGGGCGCGGTTTATGCGCTCGCCGATCCGGTTGCCAAGTGGATCGCCCGCGCTCCCGAGACGATGCGCGACATCGAGCAAAAGCTCCGGAGGGTGAAGAGGTCGGTGGTCGAGGCCCGGGAGGCGACCGAAAAAGTCGAGGAGATCACACGCGTGGACGGCGGTGCCCCTCCGACGGAGGTCACGGTCAAGAACCCCTCGCTCGCGGCGCGCATGGTCGCGACGACGCGGGAGTTCCTCCTCCTCGCCCTGGAAGTCGTCATCCTCCTGTATTTCCTTCTCGCGTTCGGCGAGACGTTCTTGCGCAAGCTCGTGAAAGTCCGGCCCCGCCTGCGGTCGAAGGTGCATCTCGTCGAGATCACGACCGAGATCGAGCGGGAAATTTCCAACTACCTGCTCACCGTGGCCTGCATCAACGCGGGCCTGGGCACGGCGACGGCCATCGCGATGTCCGTCCTGGGCATGCCGAATCCGGTTCTTTGGGGCGTGTCGGCCGCCATCTTGAATTTCATTCCCTACCTCGGGAGCGCCTTCATGCTGGTCGTCCTGACCGTCGTCGCCATCCTGACCTTCGATACTCTGCCGCGGGCGATGCTCGTTCCCGCAGTATTCCTGACCCTGGCCACGCTGGAAGGGCAGCTCGTCACCCCGATCATCGTCGGCCGGAGAATGTCGCTCAATCCTCCGGTCATCGTGATCGCGCTGATGGTGGGGGCGTGGATCTGGGGGGTGGTGGGCCTGCTCATCGCCGTGCCGGTCCTGGCCATGGTGAAAATCTTCTGCGCGCACACCGAGGAGCTGAATCCCGTCGCGGAGCTTCTGGGGAACGACTGAGCCGGCGCTTCCGGTATTCCATTCTCAGTCATATCTGAGCGCCACGATCGGATCGACTTTCGTCGCCCGCCGCGCCGGGATGTAACAGGCGAGCAGCGCAACCAGCATCAGCAGCACGGCGATCGACGCATATGTCGGCGGATCGGTCGCCCGCACGCCGAACAGGAGCGACTCCATCCACCGCGTCAGGGCGCAGGCGCTCAATAGGCCCAGCGCGACGCCGGCGAGTGCCAGTCCCATGCCCTGACCGATCACCAGCTTCAACACGTCGCTCCGCCTCGCGCCCAGCGCCATGCGAATGCCGATCTCGTGCCTGCGCTGCGCCACCCCGTGCGAGATCACCCCGTAGAGTCCCGTGGCCGCGAGCACCAGCGCTGCGCCCGCAAACACCGTCAGCAGCCAGAGATTGAAACGCCGCGGTGCAACCGAAGCCGCGAGGTATTGGTCCATCGTGCGGATGTCGGAGGTCGGGGCGTCCCGGTCGACCGCCTGGATCTCGCGGCGCACGGCCGCCTGCAGAGTCAGCGGATCAACCGCCGTGCGCAGGAGCCAGTACTGATTGTTCGTCAGCCAGACCACGCCGTCTTCGTGAACTTGATGGACGGGCAGGTAGATGTGAAGCGAGGGCTCGCCGTCCAGGCTGAGGTGCTTGACGTCTCCGACCACGCCCACAATCTCGACGGGTCGCGGGCCCTCATCGTTGTCATCGATGCGCAGATGCGCGCCGAGCGGGCTGCCGTTCGGCCAGTACCGCCGGGCGAGACTCTGGCTGAGCTACGCGATAGTCCGCCACCCTCGCTTCATCCGGCGGCGCAGCGCGTCCCTCGATGGTGAAATCAACGCTGGCCAGGGTGCCGCTCAGGGGCAGCACGGAGACGAAGCCGACGGCCTCGACTCCGGGCAGTCTCTCGAGGCGTGGCCGCAGCTCGTCATAGAACGTCGTGACCACGACGCGGCTGGAGTAGCGTGCCTTCGGCAACGAAAGCCGGACGGCCAGCACGTTCTGCGCGTCGAAGCCGGGACTGACCGCTTGCAATCGGAGAAAGCTCTTGACGAGCAGGCCGGCGCCGACCAGCAGCACCAGCGAGATCGAGATTTCCGAGACGACCAGCAGGCTCCGCGCGCGACTCTGCCGCGCCCCGCCGACCGTTCCGCGCCCGTTCTCCTTGAGCTCTTCGCTGGGGTTCACGCGCGTGGCCTGCCAGGCCGGGGCCAGACCGAAGATCAGCCCGGCCATGAGCGAAAGCGCGAGGGTGAACCCCAGCACTCGGAAATCCACGCCGACTTCGCCGGTGCGTGGCAGGGTCGCCGGGCTGAGCGCGAGAAGCAGGGGAATGCCATGGACGGCGAGCAGCAGCCCCGCCGCGCCGCCGAGCAGGGCAAGCAACACGCTCTCGGTTGCGAGCTGCTGAACCAAACGTCGGCGCGTGGCGCCGAGCGCCGTGCGGATGGCCATCTCCCGGTGACGCGCCGAGGCCCGCACGAGCGCCAGGTTCGCCAGATTGACGCAGGTGATCAGGAGCACCGCTCCGACGGCCCCGAGCAATACCCATAACGCGAGACGGAAGTTGCCGACCACCTCTTCATGCAGCGGACTGAGCGTCACGCCCAGTTTCTGCCCATTGGCGACAGGGTATTCTCGCCGGAGCCGCTCGGCCACCGACGTCAGATCCGCTTCGGCCTGCTCGCGCGTGACGCCCGGCTTCAGCCGCGCCAGCGCGCGCAGGAAATTCACCGACGTGCGCACCCCCCGCCACGGATCCGTATCAGGAGCCAGCGGAACCGCCATCTCGGCTTCCCGGATCGGAAAGAAGAACTGCGGCGGCAGGACACCCACGACGGTGTAGCTCGCGCCATTGAGTGTCAGCGTCGTTCCCACCACCTGCGGATCGGCGCCGAAACGCCGCTGCCAGAGGCCATGACCCACGACCACGACCCGCTCCTGCCCCGGCGTGTCATCCGCGGGCAGCAATGTGCGTCCGACGGCGGCCTCCACGCCCAGCATTTGGAAGGCATTGGCGGAGATCCGCACTCCCTGCAATCGCTCGGGATCGCCGCGTTCCGTGAGCGTGACGCTCCAGTTCGCGAAGGCGGCGATCCCGGCCAGTCCTTGATTCTGGTCCCGATAGTCGATGAAGTCCGGAAGGTTGAACGGGCGTTTGACGGAATCAGGACGGCGCGAAGAGACCCACACCAGCTGCTCCGGCTGCCGGAAAGGAAGCTGCCGGAGCAAGATGCCGTTCACCAGGCTGAAAATCGCCGTATTGCCGCCGATGCCAAGCGCGAGCGCCAGGATCGCGACCGCTGTGATGCCAGGTTGCTTGAGCATCGCGCGGATGCCATGACGCAAGTCTTGCCCGAGGTCCATGAGGAAAGTGTGCTTCGTCGAACCCAGAACGACAGGCTCGTATCTGACTTGGTGCTCCACTCGCCGCAGTTCCCGCGCCAGCAATTCACCGTCGCTCAACTCGGCGAGCGTCGCGCGACAGGCTTCCGCCTCGGTCGCGTCACCGGCGCACAACTCGGCGTAACGGTCCTCCAGATGCTGCGACAGCTCCTCGACGATCTCGGCCTCGCGCGCGGGCGCAAGATTCAAGCGCGCCAACCGCCGTCTGATCTCCTCTTTCCACTGAGGCATGCCGACCCTCACGCGCTGTTCAGGCGGACTCGGTTCCGGTGATCCTGTTGATCGCCCCGACGAAGTCCCGCCATTTGTTACGTTGCGCGGCCAGCACCTTCCTGCCGTCGGGGGTCAACCGGTAGTAGCGTCGCCGCCGCTGTCCGGCTTTCTCGACCCAGCGGCCATCGATCCAGCCGCGCTTCTCCAGCCGGTAGAGGAGGGGATAGAGCGAGGCGACGTTGAAGCGCAACGCGCCCTCGGAGCGCGTCTCGATGAGTTTGTTGATTTCGTAGCCGTGCCGGTCTCGTTTCTCGATCAGGGAGAGAATCAACAGCTCGGCACTGCCCTTCTTCAATTCGCGGTCCAGGATGTGCGTATTGATATGTGACATAGCAACATATTACATAGAGACAGGTGATCCGTCAAGAGCGGATCGTGGCGACGGCGATCCTGAGAGTCGCCCCCCACGACGCTGTCGGTCCGTGCGGGATCTCGCCGGGCAGGCCGATCCAAAATGACCGCCTACACCCGGGCCTGCGACGAGACCTCCTCGGCCCGCTCCTGCTGCTGCAGCCGCCACATCCGCGCGTAGTGCCGGCCGGCGGCGAGGAGCTCCTCGTGCGTGCCGCGCTCGACGATCCGGCCGCCGTCCATCACGAGAATCTGGTCGGCCCCCATCACGGTGGACAGGCGGTGCGCGATCACGAGCGTCGTGCGGCCCACCTGGATCCGGTCGAGCTCGGCCTGGATCGCCTTCTCCGACTGCGAGTCGAGCGCCGAGGTCGCCTCGTCGAAGATGAGAATCGCGGGGTTCTTCAGAAGGGCGCGGGCGATCGCGACCCGCTGCTTCTCGCCCCCCGACAGCTTCAGTCCCCGCTCGCCGACCTGGGTCTCATAGCCGTCGGGCAGAGTCACGATGAAGTCATGGATGTGGGCGGCGCGCGCGGCCGCCTCGACCTCCTCGCGGCCGGCCTCGGGACGACCGTAGTGGATGTTGTAGAGGATCGTGTCGTTGAACAGCACGGTATCTTGAGGCACGATCCCGATGGCGGCGCGCAGCGTCTTCTGCTTGACGTCGCGCAGGTCGCGGCCGTCGACCCGGATGTGACCGTCGTGACATCGTAGAAGCGGTACATCAGTCGCGCCAGCGTCGACTTGCCCGAGCCGGAGTGCCCGACCACGGCGACCGTCCCCCCGGGCGGGATCTCGAAATCGACGCCGTGCAGGATCTCGCGCCGCGCGTCGTAGCCGAAGCGGACTCCCTCGAAGCTGACGCGCGGACGGTGCGTGACGAGGGGAACGGCGCCGGGACGGTCCTGCACGTCGGCGCGCTGGTCGAGCAGCCCGAACAGCCGCTCCATGTTGGTGAGCGACTGCTTGACCTCGCGATACATCATGCCGAGGAAGAACAGCGGGGATGACAGCTGCAGCAGATAGGCGTTGACCAGCACGAGGTCGCCGACCGTCAGCCGCCCGCCGACGACACCGGCGGCCGCGCGCCACATCATCGCGGTCACGCCGATCGCCACGATCACCGTCTGGCCACAATTGAGCAGCGCCAGCGTCTTCTGCGCCAGGACGTTGGCATCCTCCAGGCGCCGCAGGCTCTCGTCGTAGCGGGCGGTCTCGTGCGCCTCGTTGTTGAAGTACTTGACGGTCTCGTAGTTGAGCAGCGAGTCGACCGCCCGCTCGTTGGCGCGCGTGTCCGCCTCGACCGCGGCCCTGTAATACGACGTGCGCCACTCGGTCACGAGGAAGGACCACGCCGCGTACGCCGCGAGCGTCACCAGGATGATCAGCGCGAACCCCCAGTCGTACTTCCACACCAGGAGGAGCGTGACCAGAATGACCTCCACGGCGGTCGGCACGATGGTGTAGAGCGTCCAGTCGAGGAGATCGGAGACGGCCGTGCTGCCGCGCTCGACGTCGCGCGCCACCCCGCCCGTGCGCCGGTCGAGATGAAACTTCAGGCTCAGATCGTGCAGGTGGCGGAAGACCTTCACGGTGATCTGCCGCGAGGTCCTCGCCATCACCCGCGCGAACACGACCTGGCGCAGCTCGGTGAACAGCGTGACGCCGATCCGCGACGCCCCGTACGCCAGGAGCAGGGCGACCGGGAGCACCAGGAGACTCCGCTCGAGGTTGAGCCGGTCCACGATCTGCTTCAGTGCCAGCGGCACGAGGAGGGTGGCGACCTTGGAGACCAGGATCAGTCCGAGCGACAGGACGATCCGTCCGAGATAGGGGCGCAGGTAGGGGAGGAGCGCGCCGATCACGGCAAAATCCCCGTCCCCGCCGCGGGCGGAGCGCAGAGGAGCGGAGCCGTCGGGCTCCTGGGGCGCAGGAGTGGTCATGGTCTCCGAGCGGGCCGATGATGTCTGAGCACGGCCTATTATTGCACCGCCGCGGGGGAGGGGAGAGAGGGACGATCACCGGCCGCCCGGCACAGCAGGAGAACGCCGGGCGGCCGGCAGAGAGTGGCGCGCTAATTTCCGCGCGTGTACCAGGTGCCGCCCGGGCCGGTGTAGCTGATTCCTTCGCCCCAGACGACGTAGTTCCTCCCGTTCGAATCGACCGCGATCTCGCCGTAATCGCCGTACGGGAACACGTAGCCGTTGATGCTCTTGTAGGGCGCGCCCGAGGTCAGGTTCGAGAGACGGACGTCGGCGGACCAGCTCGAGCCGCCGTTGGTCGTGCGCTTGTACCAGGTGTTCCAGCCGGTCTGGCTGAGAATACGGTCGTCCTGCCAGACGACGCGGAAATCACCGGCCGACGTCGGGTGCGCGGCGACCATCGGGAAGCCGTTGTTCACGCTGGCGGACGCGACGGAGATCTTCTGACGCGCGGTCCAGGTGACCCCGTCGGTCGAGGTGCGCACGTACATCTGTTCCGGCACGTCCGGCGTGTCGTTGACGTTGTACACGATCAGGAGCTTTCCCGCGCTGTCGATGGCGAGAGCCGCCTGCGAGCCTAAGAATCCCTGATAGCAGCCCGCCGCATAGGCACAGGGGGGGGTCTCGCGTGACGTGTCGATGTGAATGTCGGTCCAGGTCGCACCACCGTCGGTCGTCTTCAGGACTTCGACGAACACGTCCCCGTTGTAGTTGTTCCCGCTGGTGTAGGTGGTCGTCGCGAAGTAGGCGACCATCGGGTTGGATGGGGACACGGCCGCTCCAGAATGGAACCAGTATCGCGTGTCGGTGTTCGTCTTCACCGGCCCCGAGAATGAACCCGAGATAGACGTGCTGGCCGTCTCGGGAGATGCCGAGCCACGGCTTGTCGTTCCACTGCGGCTTCTTCCCGTTGCCCGACCACGAAATACCCGTGGACCAGGTGACGCCACGGTCCATCGATCTCACGAAGGTGGAGCCGGGTGTGAACGCGTCGAGCCACACCGCGTAGACCCAGCCGGTCGAGGCAACGACGATCTGCGGGTCGTATTGCGCCTTGCCGGAGGTCGACAGGAACTGCTCCACCCAGGTGGCGCCGCCGTCCGTGGATCGCCGCAGGACGATCGCGGGTAACTTGCAGTTGCCGCACGGCTTCGGTCCCGTGTAGCGCGTCGTCAGCTGGTACACGTAGTTCGGATTGACCGGGTCGACCGCGGTCGCAGGCTCCCAGTCGTCCTGGCCGCTCATGACCCGCTCCGCGTCCCATCCGCCCGGGGGAGCCGCGGGCGCCTGCGCGACCATCGTCTCAGCGACAAACGATTTCCCGGTGCCGATCTTCTTCCCCTTCTCGTCTCCCGTCTGACCGCTCTTCGTCATTTCCGGACTGGCCGCAAAGCATCCGGCGACCGTCAGCGCGAGCAGGAGCGCCGGCAGGTGCTTCCAGACTTGCCACTCAGGGCATCGCTTCCAGCTCGATCCCATGTCTCCCCCCACTGAATTACTGCTGGTTTTCTTGAAATGCTCTCTGACGAGGTATCGCCGCGTCATTCAGGAGAGAACGATGGGAGGCGCCCGGGCAGGCACACGTCGCCTGTCGGGCGCGACGCGGGACCGGAGTCCACTCCCCATCGTGTTGCTGCCTATGAAACGGAATCAGTCGGATTACTGAGCGGGCGGACTATACCACGCGCGACGGGCGCTTTTCGCCGGCGGCTTCAGAAAAGAGAGGACTCACCGCTTCAGGTCGGCCGGCCAGTTGACGACCAGGGTGATGGCCGTGCCCGGCTCCCCGGCCTCGAAGGGAACGATGAACCGTTGACCGTCGGGGGTGACATCGAAGCGGCCGAACACGCCATACGAGAAGGTCTCGAAGAGCGCATGGGGGGTGCCGACCTCGACGAGGTTGACGGCGGGCTTCACGTCCACGGCCATCACTTCGTTGTCCGGGGAGAAGTAGAAGATCTCCCGCCCGTCGCGCCGCCAGCGCGGCGAATAGCCCGCCCCTGACGAGACCAGCCACTTCCCGCCGGGCCCGGGGAAGGGCGCGATGTAGACCCTGTACTCGCCCGACTCGCTCGAGCAGTACGCCACCCATTTGCCGTCGGGCGAGAAGACCGCGTCGCGCGAGCTGTACGGAGCCTTCGAAAACGGATGAGGCTTGCGGTCGCCGGTCAGCGGCAGCACCCAGATCGACCAGCCGCCCTGCGATCCTTCGTGATAGAGGAGAGTCTTCCCGTCCGGGGGCCTTCCGTCGGGCGACCAGTTGGGGAAGACATTCCCCTGCGAGGAGGACGACCCGAACGTCTGCGGGCTCTTCACCCCGCGAACCATGTCGTAGGTCCAGATGTCGTAGCCCCCGGAATCGAGATAAAAGAGCAGCCGCTTTCCATCCGGCGATATGCGTGGGCAGGCGTACGCGCCGTTCCCCGGCACCACCCCGACCTGCTTCCCGCTCCGGTCGTACCACACGAGCTGGCGTTCCGCGCCCGCCCGGCCTTCCACGTAGGCGAGCCGGCCGTTCTCAGAAGCCGAGAACAGGCCCCTGCAGAAGATCTCGGCCTCCTGGACCGGGTCCGCCACGGGAAAGGCGTCTCCCGCGAGCTCGAGGCGCCTGAGATCCAGCGGCTGGGCCATCAGAGTGTTCTGACGCAGGAAGAGGATCTGCCCCGAGGCGTAGAGGGCGCCGGCGTGTGTGCGCATCAGGGGCCGGGTTTCGCGCGAATCGAGCGAGCCCAGCAGGATCGTGTTGGTGGGATTCTCCGTGGAGGTGAAGACGCTTCCGGCCAGGAAGAGGAAATGACGGCCGTCGGGCAGGAAGCATGGCCAGCGGTGCGAGATCTCGTTGTTCGACGACTCGAGAGTGGTCACCGGAACGGCCTTCCCGCCCGAAGCGGAGACGCGATGGATGGCGGAGTTGACGCCTGGAGCAAAGAGGATCACCCCGTCGCGATTCCAGGTGCCGCCGCGCCCGTCGGCGGCATCGCAAAGCGTCAGCGAGGGACCGCCCGAGGGTTCGATGATCTTGAGCTTGCCTCCGGCGAAGAAGCCCACGAATCGGCCGTCGGGAGACCAGAAGGGGTACTTGGCGCCGCTCGTGCCCGCGAGGGGCTGCGCGCGCAGCGAATCGATCGGACGGATCCACAGGACGGTCTTCCTGTCCGACGTCGAGGCCACGTAGGCGAGGGTGCGGCCGTCGGGGGAGAGGCTGAAGCCCGAAGCGTCGGAGACGAGCAGGCTCGAGCCCGCCATCGGCTTGATGTAGCTCCGGATGACGTTCTCCTCGACCGGCGTCCGCCTCGCCTCCCGGACCCCGAGGACGAGAAGCGCCACGGTCGTGACAGCCAAGGCGGCGAAGAGCCATCGCTCGCGTGCCTTGTGGCGGCCGGCCCGCGGCTCGAACGCGCCCGCCCGCGCGCCGCCCTGGCCGATCCATGTCAGGACGTGCGCCAGATCCTGCACCGTCTGCCATCGCTTGTCCGGATCCTTCGCCAGGCAGGTTCGTATCGCGTAATCCAACACCTGGGGCGTCATCGGCTTCGCTTCGCTGATCGAAGCGGGCTCCTTCTCCAGGATCGCCGAGGCCACGCTCAGCTGGCTCTTTCCCTCGAAGGCGCGCCTGCCGGTCAGCATCTCGTAGAGCACCGCGCCGAGCGAGAAGATGTCGCTCCGCCCGTCGACGTCCTTTCCTTCGACCTGCTCCGGCGACATGTACTGGAACGTTCCCACCCAGGACCCTTCGGCCGTCAGCGACCGGGACATGGTCTGGAGCCTGGAGCCCCCCGAATCTGCGGCGACGGACGGCTTCGCCAGGCCGAAGTCCAGCAGCTTGGCTCCCGCCTTCGTCAGCATGATGTTTCCGGGCTTGAGATCGCGATGCACGACGCCGCCGCGATGCGCCGCTCCCAGCCCCTCGCACAGCTCGAGAGCGCACTTCAGGAATTGATCCAGCGGCAGCGGCCCCTTGCCCAGCCGGTCGGCCAGCGTCTCCCCCTCCAGGTACTCCATGACGAGAAAGCGCAGGCCATCCTGCGAGCCGACGTCGTAAAGGCTGCAGATGTTCGGGTGGTTCAGGGCGGAGATGGCACGCGCCTCCCGCTCGAACCTCTCCCCGGCCATCGGTTTGTCCGACAGGTGGGCCGGGAGGATCTTGATGGCGACGATCCTGTCCAGCCGGGTGTCGCGGGCGCGATACACTTCTCCCATGCCCCCGGCGCCGAGCGGTGCGAGGATTTCGTACGGCCCCAGACGGGAGCCAGGCGACAGCGTCACGCGCCGGCTCCATTCGGCGAGAAAGCGCGAAGGACCCTGCTCCGTTCGTGAGTGAGACTGTCCGGCCTGTCGATGGGTCTCTCCTGACGGAGTGATCCTACCTCAAGGGGATGCTGCGGGCGCGTGGGTCGGCGGACCGGGGGTGGTCTACAATCATCCGGCCTTCGAGGCTGACGATGAGCATCTTTCGCCCCACCCCAGGCAAGCGGTGGGTCGGCCTGTACGCCCTGCTCGTCCTCATGGGCGCGACGGTCGCCGGATGGCTGTGGACCCGCGAGCCGGCCGGCGGTCCGTCGCCGGCGACCACGGCCCGCGGGACCGCGGCCCCGGCGCCTCTCGTCGATCAGTCGCCGCTCAAGACCGCCCAGACGCTGTCGGCCTTCGCCGCAAACCCGGAGGAGCAGCGGCTGGCGCAGGAAGCGGTCCGCCTCGCCGATCACGAGGTCGACCTGGCCTTCGCCGAGGCCCTGCGGCGGGCCGCGGAGAACCCGCGGACCGCCGACCCCCGCACGCGGGACATCCAGGCACGCATCGACAAGGCGCAGCAGCGGCTGAAGGACGACGAAGCGCGCGTCGCCCGTCTTACCGTCGAGGCGGGGAGAGTCGCGGCCTCCCGCAAGCAGGCGCTCGAGGGGGACCTTGAGCTGGCCCGGGCGCAGGTCGAGCTCGATCGGGACGCCCTGGACGACGCCGGGCAGGATCTCATCCGCGCGGGCGGCGACCCCCAGGCCCAGATCCGTCGCCTGGTCCAGGAGCACGAGGCCGCTTCGCATGACGAGAGCGGTCAAGCCGCGTCGGCCCGACCTGCCTCCGCCGGAGCATCCTCCTCCTCGTCCGGCCCCGCCGGAGCGGGACCGGCGGCCGGAGGCCTCGTCGGCGAGCGCAGTCTCGTCGGCCTGTGCAGGCAGTGGCTCGCGCTGGGTCGGGTCCGCGCCGCCTTGAGGCAGGCCGGACGGGAGGCAGAAGCGGCCGACGCCCGGTTGTCCGCCTCCCACGAGTCGCTCGAGGCACAGGCCGAGACGCGAGCCGCTGCGTCGACCGATCTCGACCGCGACGCAGGCGCCGTCGTCCCCTCTCCATCGAAATCAGCGGCCCTGCTTTCGACGACGAAACGTCTCGCCTCCGACCGGAAGTCTCTCGCCGACTTCGACAAGCGCATCGGCGATCAGAAGGAGCTGGCATCGATCTACGCTCGCTGGAGCGCGGCGGTGGCGATCCGCCAGCGCGCTGGGGCACACTCAATACTGCTCGGCGTCCTCGTGATCCTGTCGATCGGACTCGTCGGTCTGTTCCTCGATACGTGGCTCGAGCGCGTGGTCCGCAAGGTCGCCCTCGAGAGGAGACGCGCGGAGCAGCTCCGCACCCTGGCGCGCGTCGCCGTGCGCGTCGTCGGGGTGGTGCTCGTTCTCCTGGTCGCCGTGGGCCCGCCCGGCCAGGTCGGAACCTTCCTCGGCCTGGCGGGGGCGGGGCTCACGGTCGCCTTGAAGGATTTCATCGTCGGCTTCTTCGGCTGGTTCATTCTGATGGGGAGGAACGGCATCCGTCTGGGAGACTGGGTGGAGATCAACGGCGTCAGCGGAGAGGTCGTGGAGCTGGGGCCGTTGCACACGGTCCTTCTCGAGACGGGCAACTGGGCGGAAACGGGGCACCCCACCGGCCGCCGCGTGACGCTCGTCAACAGCTTCGCCATCGAGGGACACTACTTCAATTTTTCGACCTCGGGCCAGTGGCTCTGGGACGAGCTGCAGGTCCATCTGCCGCCGGACCAGGACGCCTACCCGATGGTGGAGGCGATCTCGGTGATCGTCTCGAAGGAAACGCAGGCCGACGCCCGGCTCGCCGAAGAGGAGTGGCAGCGCGTGGCCCAGTCGAAGGAGCTGAAGGGGTTCTCCGCCGGGCCCGCGGTCAGCATCCGCCCGGCCCGAAACGGCGTCGATGTCGTCGTGCGCTACATGACCCGCGCGAACGAGCGTCACCAGGTGCGTTCCCGCGTCTACAAGGCCGTGTTCGATCTCCTGGGACACCGGAGCATTCCGCCCTCCCCCTCGGCGCTCGGAGCGCCCCGGCCGGCGCGCGACGCGGAGTAGACCAGACGGCGGACGCCCACGTTTCATGGTTCCGTGAACCCGCCGACGATCTCCATCCACGCCACCAGCCTCTCCAGCATTCGGCTGAAGACCTCTTCGTGGCTGCGTCCGGTTCGGGCGGGAGCGTGGAAGGAGTGATCCGCGTCGGCTATGAGCTCGAGCGTCGCGCCCGCGCCGAGCCGCTCGATCAGGGGGCGCAGCAGAAGCAGGCTCGCGAGATCGTCGCGCGTTCCCTGCAGGAAGAGCATCGGGACCTGCACGTCGAAGAGATGCCGGCCGCGCTCGTCCGATGGACGTCCGGGTGGATGCAACGGAAATCCCAGGAAGACGAGACCGCGGACGCCGGGCAGCGGCGATTCGGCCTGTGCCTGGGAGGTCATGCGGCCGCCGAACGACTTGCCTCCCGCGAAGAGCGGGATCCGCGGGACAAGGCGCCGTGTCAGGACGAGGGCGGCGCGCACGGTCGCCTGGGCGAGCCTGGGCGGATCCGGCCGCCTCGAGCCGCGCTCCATGGAGGGAAACTGATAACGCAGCGTGGCGATCCTTCGCCCGGCAAGCCCGGCGGCGACGGCCGAGAGGAACGGGTGAGTCATGCCGGCGCCCGCCCCATGGGCGAGCGCCAGGCAGGCGAGCGGCTGGCGCGGCATCTGCAGAAGTCCGGAGACGGTCCGGCCGTCCTCGAGATCGATCGTCAGGCTTTCGGCATCGTCGGAAGGCATGCTTACAGTGTCACACCATTCATGCCAGATTGTGAATGCACTTGGGGGCTGGACACGCGGCGCCGAATCCTGCTCTACTTCCTCCGTCCCTGACCCAGGAGCGCCCATGTCCCGGATTGAAGAACGGCTCGCCCGGCTCGGGCTCGTGCTTCCGGCGCCCTTCAAGGTCCCGCCGGGAGTCGTCCTGCCGTTCCAGTTCGTCAGGATCGCCGGCTCGCGCGCGTTCCTCTCCGGACACGGTCCGCAAAACGCCGACGGCTCGATCGCCGAGCCGCTCGGGAAGGTCGGCCGGGACCTCACGGTCGAGCAGGGGTACGCCGCGGCCCGGCTCACCGCCCTGTCGATCCTCGGCAGCCTCAAGCGCGCCCTCGGCGATCTCGATCGCATCGCCCACTGGCAGCGCGTGTTCGGCATGGTGAACTCGGCGCCCGGATTCAACCGGCAGCCGGGCGTCATCAACGGGTTCTCGGATCTCATCCTCGAGCTGTTCGGCCCCGAAGTCGGAAGCCATGCGCGCAGCGCCGTCGGCATGGCCGAGCTCCCCTTCGACTTCCCGGTCGAGATCGAGGGGGAGGTCGAGATCCGGCCGTGACGGACGTAGAATGAGCGGACATGCCGATCCCTGAAGTCCGTCCCATCACGCTCGACGAGATCCGGCAGGCGCGCGAGCGCATCGCCGGGACGATCGTCCGCACTCCGCTTCTACGCCTGGATCTGGGGGAAGGGCTGCCCGACATCCGGCTGAAGCTCGAGAACCTCCAGCCGATCAACGCCTACAAGCTGCGCGGCGCGGCCAACGCCGTGGCGATGCTCCCGGAGTCCGAGCGGAGGAAGGGGGTCTGGACCATCAGCGCCGGCAACGCCGGGCAGGGGGTCGCCTATGCGGCGCGGCAGGCCGGCGTGCCGTGCACGGTCGTCGCCATCGAGACCGCTCCCGCCGCGAAGATCGAGCGGATGAAGGCGCTCGGCGCGCGCCTCGTCCTGGTGCCGTTCGATGTCGCATGGAAGGCGCTCGACGAGCGGGCCTACCGCGGAGTCGAGGGGACCTTCGTGCATCCCTTCGACGACCACGATTTCATCGCCGGGCACGCGACCATGGGCCTGGAGATCCTCGAGGACGCCCCCGACACAGCGGCGGTGATCGCCGCGATCGGCGGGGGCGGGCTCATCACCGGAGTGGCCAGCGCCGTCAAGGCGCTCAAGCCGGAGGTGCGGATCTGGGGCGCCGAGCCGGAGACCGCGGCCCCCGCGGCCGCGTCGTTCGAGGCCGGATCTCCCCAGGTGTTCAAGGGTTGGGAGCCGTCGTTCGTGGACGGCGCCGGTGGCAAGAGCCTGTTTCCGCGCATGTGGCGGCGGATGTCGTCGCTCGTCGACGGCTCCATCGTGGTCAGCCTCGAGCAGACCCGCCGCGCCATGCGCCTGATGGCCGAGAAGACGCGGGTCATCTCCGAAGGAGCCGGCGCCCTGCCTCTCGCGGCCGCGCTGACCGGGAAGGCCGGGCGGGGGCCGATCGTCGCCATCGTCTCCGGCGGCAACATCGACCTGGGCAAGTTCGCGGAGCTGATTGGGGTCAACGAGAAGGCGCCGGCGGCCTGATCGCGCAGGCGACGAGCGCCGTCAGCATCAGGCCCGCGGGGCATGCCCCAGCCGGTCTTCAAAATCGAATTGAGCCGTCTGACGGTGAAATCCCGCTACACGGTGATGTCCGACGGCAGGCAGTTTCTGGTTGCCGATCCGATCGGCCCGGCGGGAAGCGCGGCCTCCATGACGGTCGTCCTCAACTGGACCGCCGGCCTGGCCCGGAAATGAAGGCCAGAGCTTCTACATCATCGTCGGATCGTCCGGTGCGGCGCTGATTGGCGTCCAGCTCGTCGTCATCGCGCTCGTCGCTGACATGCGCCCGTCATCGCGTCCGCACCACCGCTTCCACCGCGGAACCTTCGCTGGCACCCCTCAGCATGGTGTCTCCAAAGATCACGGACAGGCCGTGCTTGCCCGCTGCGCTCCGGACAAGCCCTGAACCCCCTGATTCCCGTACGTTCCAGCGCAATGGAGTTTCTCCTCTGATCTCTGTCGCCTATCAGCCTAGGCTTCGGGGATCATTCTGGGCTGTGGTGCGCCAGCCAAGTTGGTTGGCGGATTGGAGCAGCGGCATCATGCCCGGCTGAAGGTACCGCCTGAACCTGAGAGGCGACCGCGGCCATCGCCAGAAGACCTAACCTTACTAATAGCCCCCCCTTTTCGGATGTCCCCCGCTGGGCCGCCCGACGAAGTCCGGAAGTGTCGCCCCATGGCGAGAGAGCCTGTGTCCTAACTCTTAATCACGGAACTGCGAGCGGAACTAGCCCAGGAAATCTTCAGAATCTCGACGCCGCGCTCGTGACGCCCGAGCTTGCGGGGGGTGATTGACTCCGTGGCTTCTATCACTCTAGGATCGGAACAACCTTTCTATTCGCAAACCCTCGAGGCTCTTGACCGTGGACAGGAAAGAACCGGCGTCGCGGGAGCGGGTGACCGAGTTGCTCACGTCATGGGTGAAGGGAGACGCACGCTCCGGCGACCGCCTCTCTTCGACGTTTTACCAGGAGCTCCGGCGCCTAGCGAGATATCAGCTTCGCCGCCGCCCTGGCGGACAGACTCTGGATACCACCGACCTGATCCACGACGCCTACCTGAGGCTGGTCGACGGCTCCAAGACGAAGGTTCGCGACCACGGTCACTTTCTCGCGCTCTGCGCGCGAATCATGCGCCAGGTCGTGGTGGACCACGTCCGCCGGAGGAGTGCCACCAAGAGGGGAGCCGGTGACCGAGGCGGCCCCCTGGTTGAATTTCCCGCCCCGTTGAGCATGAGTGCCGAGGGTCTGCTTGCGCTGGACGAGGCTCTGGGGAAACTGAAGGCTCTTGACCCGCGCGGGGCCCAGCTGGTCGACCTGCGCTATTTCGGAGGCGCGTCCATCGAAGAAGCGTCGGAGTTGCTGGAGGTCTCGGTCACCACCGTCAAGCGGGACTGGGAGAGGACTCGGGCGTTCCTCTACAAGGAGCTGAGGCGCCAGCCGCTCGCCTGAAGCGGGCGTGCCGGCGTACTGACTCGGCGCAGAATCCCAAGGGACTCACGCAATGACCACGGAGACCCCAGAGCGCTGGCGTCAGGTCGCAGCCGTCTTCGATGAGGCGGTGAAGCTGGCGCCGGAGCGCCGCGGCGAATACCTGGCGTCGGCCTGCGGCGGCGATGCCGACTTGCATCGCCGGGTGATCGAGCTGCTCGAGGCCTCGGGCCAGGCGGCGGATTTCCTGGAGCACCCGGTAGTGTCGCGGCCCGCCGAAGTCCTTGGGCGGATCGCGGAGGGGCTGGACCCAAACTCGCGAAGGCGCG
>WNGG01004087.1_pt1 | contig 27154 bp, 22 predicted proteins | sample 5400661 | NCBI WGS metagenome assembly WNGG01 (sample SAMN13153372, study PRJNA577476) | soil metagenome | isolation source: 100 cm soil or saprolite under Garry oak tree replicate 1 | place: USA:California | collected 2016-06-15
TCCCGCCTGGCGCGCCCGGCCTGTTCCTGGACATCCTGACTGGGCAGGAGATCCCCGGCGACACCCTGGCCGAACAGGCCGCGGCGGGCGACGCGGTCCGCGTGCTCACCGCGCACCGCTCCAAAGGGCTGGAATGGGACCTCGTCGTGGTGGCGGGTGTTCAGGAACGCACCTGGCCGGACCTGCGGATGAGGGGCTCACTGCTCGGCGTGGACGAGCTCGTCGAGGTCGCGGCGGGCTCGCAGCTCACCGGCTATGCCGCGGCGGTTTCCACCATGTACAAGCTGCTCGCCGAGGAACGCCGCCTGTTTTACGTCGCGGTGACGCGAGCGCGCCACCGGCTCGTTGTCACCGCGGTCGGCGGCGAGGACACTGAGGAGCGGCCGTCACGTTTCCTGCGTGAACTGGCCGGCGACGACATCGCGATCGAGCGCGTGGCTGGTGCGCAGGCGCGCTGGCTGTCACTGCCGGCGCTAGTCGCAAGCCTGCGTGCGTCTGCCGCCGATACCGGGCGGCCTGAGCAGCTCCGCGCCGCGGCTGCGGCGCGGCTGGCCGAGCTCGCGGCGGCCGGTGTCCGCGGTGCCCACCCAAGTCAGTGGTACGCGATGACGCAGCTATCGGACGCAGGCCCGCTCGCCCGGGCCGAGCAGGGCACCCGGCTTTCCCCGTCACAGGTCGAATCCTTCACCAGGTGCGGGCTGCGCTGGCTCCTCGAGGTGGCGGCTGGTGCCCGCTCGCCCGACGTGGCACGCGGTCTCGGCACTGTCATCCACGCCGCGGCCGTGCTCGCCGCGGCCGGCGCGCATGACGCCGACGTCGAGCAGCGGATCGATGAGGCGTGGCGGCACCTGGACTTCGGCAGCGCCTGGTACAGCGAGAAACGACGCGAGGAAGCGCACCGGATGGTCCGGCGATTCCTGGACTGGCACCGGGCGAACCCACGCAAGCTCTCGGCCACCGAAGAGCCATTCCGGATTCTTCTCGGCCGCGTCGAGATCACTGGCCGGGTGGACAGGCTGGAGGCCGACGAGGACGGCCGCGCCGTAATCGTCGACCTGAAGACCGGCACGAGCAGGCCTGCCGACGACGAGCTCGACCGCCATCCGCAGCTTGGTGTCTACCAGTTGGCCGTGCTGCTTGGCGCCTTCGAGCGGTTTGGGCTCACCGAACCAGGCGGTGCGGAACTCGTCCAGGTCGGCAGGGCGGCGCTGACAGCCACGGCACGGGTGCAAAGGCAGCGTGCGCTGGCCGCCGACGCGGAGCCTGCCGGTGTTCAAGGCGACGGTCAACCCGGGCTGCCGCATCTGTCCGGTCGCCTCGTGCTGCCCCGCGCATGAACGCGGCGGCCAGGTTGGACCGTAACCTGACAGGTTGGACCGTACCCTCAGAAGGAGGCAGGCAGACGTGGCGATATCGAGTGCACCCGGTGACCGGATGCTGCGCAGGTTTGCCGTCGGCACTGCGGTATTACTGCTCGCCGTGCCGTCAACGGCACACGCGGTGGTACGCGGTGCTTCCGCCCACATCGTGTTGAGTGCGCCGGACGGTGACCACCCGGCGGGGTTCTGGTATGGAACCGATAGCTGGCCGATTTCCATCGGCGGGCCAGCGCCATATAGGGAACCGGTCATCGGCGGTGCCTATGGCGGCTACATCGGGATGACGGGGAACTGGGCGACCTGGCTCGGCTGCGGTGCGAAACTCGCGTGGTCGGCCGCGAACAGCGCGCAGGCGAACACCAACTACACGACCTATGGCCTCGGCATCGGCACCGGCGTCTACTGGTTCATGGGTGGTCCAGGCGTCGATCCGCATTACGACGCCACGACGGCCGAAGCCTACGCGTGGGGAAAGGCGCAGGCGCAGCGCACGCGCTACGACATCTCGCACGCTGCGGTCAAGTACCCGGTGGTTTTCGCCGACGTCGAGCTGCCCGGGATCGCCCCAGCGCCCGACAACGGCTGGAACTCCGTCTACACCTCGCCGTGCAGCGGGCGGGTCAAGCAGAACTTCGTCCCGCCGAGCCTTGATCGCGCCGACTTCAACGGCTTCTGGGATTACATCAAGCACAACACCTCCTTCACTCCCGGTGTCTACTCCGCACCCGGAGTCTGGACTCAGATCTTCGGCACTGGCAGTGCCGCACAAATCCCGCACACCGACGAGTGGACCTACACCGCCGACACGAGCAGCCTCGCGCACCCGCCATCGGGCTGGTGCCTGGCCGGCACGTCTACCTGTGCTCACTTCTTCGGCGGGGTTAGCAGCTCCGACCCACAGGCGCTGATGTGGCAGTGGTCGGGCGGCGGCGGAACCAGCAACGGCTTCGGCGACTTCGACCAGATCGACGCCAACCACCAGAGCTAAAGACATTTCCTGGGGGGATGTCCAATCAGTACCTACAGCCCGGCTCTGCTTGCACGGCTGCTTGGCCTCGCGGAGCCGACCGCAGAACAAGCGGCGGTGATCGCCGCCCCGCTGCGGCCGATGGTGGTGGCCGCGGGCGCTGGCTCCGGCAAGAGCGAGACCATGGCTGCCCGTGTCGTCTGGCTGGTGGCGAACGGCCGCGTCCGGCCAGAACGGGTCCTCGGCCTCACCTTCACCCGCAAGGCGGCGGCCGAACTCGCCGACCGGATCAGGCGCAGGCTCGATGGCCTCAGACGGGCGGGCGTGGACATTGACGACGACATCCTCGCCGGTGAGCCGACGGTGTCCACCTACCACGCCTATGCGGGCAGGCTCATCGCCGACCACGCGCTGCGCGAGGCGCTTGAACCCTCGCTGCGCCTGATCACTCCCGCCGTGCAATGGCAGATTGCTTCCAGGGTGGTCGCCGGTTATGACGGCCCCGTTGACAAGATCGCCTGGACCCCAGATTCTGTCACCGCCGCAGTCCTGGAGCTTGCCGGTGAGATGGCCGAGCATCTGCGCACGCCCGACGAGGTGCGCACGGTCGGCCAGCGGCTCGCCGAGCAGGCAGCGGCCCTGTCGGTCGGCCGCAACGGGCGGTTGCCTGCCGTGGTGGCGAAGATCCTCGCCACCCAGCAGACCCGCGAGCAGCTGCTCCCGATGGTGACCGCGTTCGCGTCGGCGAAGGCGGTGCGGGAGGTGATGGACTACGGCGACCAGATCGTGCTCGCCGCAAGGATCGCCACTCGCCACTCGGCCGTATGCGCCGCGGAGCGTGCCCGTTACCAGGTGGTACTGCTCGATGAGTACCAGGACACCAGCCATGCGCAGCTCGTGCTGTTGCGTGCGTTGTTTGGTGACGGTCATCCGGTGACAGCGGTCGGTGATCCGTGTCAGTCGATCTATGGCTGGCGGGGCGCGAGCGCGGGCAACCTGCGCAGGTTTCGCGCCGACTTCGGCACTGGCGCCGGTCGCGACGCGGCAGCCGCGCCGCTTGGTGTGCTTTCCACCAGCTTTCGCAACTGCGAGCGGGTTCTGGACGCGGCTGGAGCGCTGCAGGCCGAGCTTCGGGCCGAGGCGGCGGAGGTGCCGCGCCTGGTCCCGGCTCCGCAGCGGGCCGGGCGTGGCATGGTCGCCTGCGCCCTGCTTCCCACCGCAGCGGATGAGGCCGCTTGGATAGCAGAACGGCTGACGCAGCTGGTCTCCATGCCCGAAGGTGTCGCACCCGACGGGCGGCGCTGGCCGGACGGCAGGCGGGATGGAGTCCGCCCGTCCGACATCGCGGTGCTTTGCCGCAAGCGGGCCCAATTCCCTGCGCTGCGCAAGGCCATCGAGGACACCGGGATCCCGGTGGAGGTGGTCGGCCTTGGCGGCCTGCTTACCGTGCCAGAGGTGGCCGACGTGGTGGCCACGCTGCGGGTGCTGCACGATCCCGCCGCGTCCGACGCGGTTGCCAGGTTGCTTACCGGGCCCCGGTGGCGGATTGGCCCGTCCGATCTCGTTGCGCTTGGCCGCAGAGCCCGCCAGATCGCCAGCGATGCCGGGTCCGGAGGGCGAGAGGTTGCGGCTGATCCGGTGAGCGACGCGATCGCCGACCTGACGGCTGAGGCGGCAAGCCTGGTGGAGGCCCTCGACGACCTGGGTGAGGATGCCGCATATTCGGGCGCCGGTTATCGCCGCCTGTCCGCACTCGCCGCCGAACTGCGCACGCTGCGCGGCCAGGTGGGGCAGCCGCTGCCCGACCTTGTGCAGGCGGTCGAGCGGACGCTCGGCCTGGACATCGAGGTTGCGGCGCGGCCAGGCGCGGACCCCGCTGCCGCCCGAGCCGATCTGGACGCGTTCGCCGACGCTGCGGCAGCGTTCGCGGGCGACGAGGAAGAGCCGACGCTCGGCGCGTTCCTCAGCTACCTCACCGCCGCTGAGACGGAGGAGTTCGGTCTGGAAGCGGGCCGGGTGGGGGACAGCGACAGCGTCAAGCTCATGACCGTGCACGCAGCCAAGGGCCTGCAATGGCCCGTGGTGTTCGTACCCGGGCTCTGCGCGGGAGAAAAGACGCAGGTGTTCCCCGCCAAGCCGAGGGTGTCCACCCGGTGGACGGACAATCCGCGCAAGCTGCCATACGTGCTACGCGGAGACGCAATCGACCTGCCCGGGCTGACCGGTCTTGACGCGGTGTCGGTGGAAGAGTTCACCGCGGCTGCTAGGGAGCGGGACCTGCGCGAGGAGCGGCGCCTTGCCTACGTGGCGGCGACCCGCGCCGAATTCTGGCTCGGCTGCTCCGGCTTCTGGTGGGGGGACACGATTGCGCCGCTTGGGCCATCGGTGTTCCTCACCGAGGTCATGCAGGCATGCACCAACGGCCGCGGCGCCGGGCACGGCCGAGTCTGGCACTGGGCAGCCGCGCCCGCAGCAGAGGCAGAAAACCCAATCCTTGCCGAACCGAAGGCTGTGCCGTGGCCTGCTGCGCCGTCGGGCCCCAGGTATGCAGCGACAGCAGCAGCGGCTGCAATGGTCGAGCGGGAATTGGCTGCCCCGGCGCGCGGAAGTGACACTGGCCTACCCGGAAGTCACGCTCGCCTAGCTGAACTCAGTGACTCCGATCAGGCACTTGTGGCCGCATGGGGACGAGACACCGCGCTGCTTCTCGCCGAACGCGATGCGCGGCGCGGCCACAGCCTGATCGGTGTCGACATGCCGTCGCGGCTGTCGGTGTCCTCTCTTGTGTCGCTCGCACGTGATCCCGATGAGTTTGCCCGCTGGGTTCGGCGGCCGATGCCGCGGCCGCCGGTACCCCAGGCCCGGAGCGGTACTTCGTTTCACCGCTGGCTCGAGGCACGGTTCGGCCAGCAGCACCTGATTGATCCCGATGAGCTGCCAGGCGCCGCAGACGAGGCGGCGCAGGCCAACGACACCGACCTCACCCTGCTGCGCGCGCGATTCGAGGCGGGCGAATGGGCGCCCCGGGTACCTGTCGCCATAGAAGTGCCCTTCGAGACCCTGATCGCAGACCGCCTGGTACGTGGCCGGATCGACGCGGTGTTCGCGGGCGGCGAAGGCCGTTTCGACGTCGTGGACTGGAAAACAGGCAAACCCCCGCGCACAAAAGAAGAGGGCCGTGCGGTAGCTATCCAGCTCGCGGCCTACCGGCTTGCCTGGGCCGGGCTGGCCGACGTACCGCTGGAGCGCGTACATGCTGCCTTTTACTACGTCCGCGAGGACACAACGGTCCGCCCCGCGGACCTGCTTGACGCCGCTGGCTTGCACGCGCTGGTCACAGGCGTGCCGGGTCCGCCGTCACCTTGACGTGACGCCGCTCTAGTCCATAGGGCGGGCAACTGTATCCAAATAGGTAGTGTTACCCGTTTTGGGAGACGGGGGCCTCCATGCCCCCAATACCATCTCCAGGATGCCCTGACCTGCGACGCGGGGAAAGGCAGGGCCTGCGAGGGGCACCGCAGCGTAGAGGAGGATCCTTGATCCGCGCGAGATCAGTGCTGTTCCGGTCCGCCAGTTCACCTCAACGCCGCGGGGTCATCGTGGTCGCTGTGGTTGTCGTGGCGGCGGGCGCTGTCAGCTGGGCCGTTGGCGGTGGCGAGGCGAGGACACTCGGCACTCATTTATTGCTCTCCTCGGCGCGGGTCGCGGCTAGCCCGACTCCCACGGCCACTGCCGCAGCCACCGGGGCAACCAGCAGCGGTCCTGTTCTCGTCCCACCGCCGAGCACCGCAACACTCACCTGGAACTGGCGGGTGCATCCCGCCATGGGCAGCACCCGAGTCAGCGGCCCCGTCACCCATCCATTGGCCGATCATGCCGGGTCCGGCCTGGAGCGGCTCGGGTATCACCGCAAGGTTGCTTCGATGGGATCATCGGCACTCGTGCCCGCGTCCGCCGCACCCCGCGGCATGGACGTGAGCGCCTACCAGCCGAACATCAGCTGGAGCAGGGCGAAAGCCAACACCGGCTCCTACAACTCTGGCCTGATCCGCGGCGCCTACCACTTCGCGCTCCCCGACCGGTCAAGCGGGGCCAAGCAGGCCGACTACTTCATCGGCAGGGGCGGCGGCTGGTCCGCCGATGGCCGCACCCTGCCAGGGGCGCTGGACATCGAGTACAACCCCTACGGCTCGGAATGCTACGGCCTGAGCCGGAGCGGCATGGTGTCGTGGATCAGCAGCTTCGTCGGCGAGTACCAAGCCCGCACATCACGCTGGCCGGTGATATACAGCACCACCGACTGGTGGCGCACCTGCACGGGCAACTCCAGCGCTTTCGGCGCCAACGACCCGCTCTGGATCGCCTGCTACTGCGGCAGCGCGGGCACGATGCCAGCCGGCTGGTCCGCCTACACGATCTGGCAGTATGCCGATTCCGGCACGTTCCCTGGTGACCAGGACGTCTTCAACGGGGACTACGGCGGCCTTCAGCGCCTCGCCGCGGGGAGTGGGTCGAACCCGGCCGCAGTGGTTGGTAACACAGGCACCGTGCGGGTCTACGTACGAGGAACAAGCCGGGGTGCGTACGAGAACCGCCTGCCCGATGGTGGCCAGTGGTCTGGGCTGCATGGCATCGGCGGCACCTTGCCGGCCAACCTGAGCGTGCTCGCCAGCGCCGCGGGCCCGATCTATGTCTTCGCAGTGGGCACCGCGGGCCGTCTGTACGCCAACGTGCTAAGCGGCAGCACCTGGTCGGGCTGGCACGACATCGGCGGGGTGAGCGGCGGCCTGCAGGGCCGCCCAGCCGTAGTGCAGGACCATAGCGGCAAGATCCGTGTCTACGCGCGCGGCACGAACGCCAATCTGTACGAGGAGTACCTGGCACCGGGCGGCCACTGGTCTGGGTTCTGGAACATGGGCGGACGGCTACCCAGCGATGCCACCGCACTGGTCGGCTCGGGCGGGTACCTGTGGGTCTTTAGCGTCGGGACCGATCGGGCGTTGTATGAACGGCATCTGGTGCCTGGCGGTTCCTGGTCGGGATGGGACCGTCTGGGCGGCAAAGTGACCGGCGTCCCCGCGGCGACACAGGACCACGGTGGGACGGTTCGGGTTTACCTGCGAAGTGTCAGCGGGAGCCTGTACGAGGCACAGATGCCACAAGGTGGTCACTGGTCCGCACTGTGGAACATGGGCGGGCGGTTCACCGACAGCGCCGCAGCCCTGGTCGGCTCGCGCGGGTATGTGTGGATCTTTGGTATCGGGACCGATCGCGCCATGTACGAGCGGCACCTTGCGCCAGGTGGTTCGTGGTCAGCATGGGGTCTGGTCGGCGGCAGCGTCGTCGGCGTGCCGTCCGTCGCCCAGGATCACGCCGGGACCGTGCGGGTGTACGTGCGCGGAACGGGCGCCGGCTTGTACGAGACCCACACAACCTCGGGCGGCAACTGGTCGAAGCCGTGGAATATGGGAGGGGTGTTGTTCTGACGCCAAGGCGAGGCGGTGCCGGCCTTGGCGCAGGTCTGGGTCGAGGGCAATAGGCTGCGGCCCATGGATGCGCGAGCTTATGTCGAGGCCAATGCGGCTGGCTTCTTCGACGCACTCAAACAGTGGCTGGCAATCCCGTCGATCTCGGGCGACCCCGGACATCACAACGATGTAGCGAGGTCCGGGCGCTGGCTTGCCGCCCACCTGCGCCAGACAGGGTTCCCGATAGTCGAGATCTGGCAGACCGGTGAGCCGGGCGCACCCGGCCTGCCTACCGTTTACGCGGAGTGGCCCGCCGACGATGCAAACACGGGTAAGCCACTTGCGCCAGCCGTTGTGGTGTATGGGCATCACGACGTGCAGCCGGTGGAGCCGCTGGACGCATGGGACACCGACCCGTTCACCCCGGTGGAGCACGGTCAAGAGCTCGTTGGCCGTGGCGCCTCTGATGACAAGGGCCAGGTGCTGTTCCATGCGCTTGGCGTGCGAGCGAGCATTGCCGCATCGCCCGGAGCTGTTGCGCCGCCTGTCACGGTCAAGCTGCTTATCGAGGGTGAGGAGGAATCAGGGTCGCCGAATTTCGCCGGGATGCTTCGCCGTGAACGGGACCGGCTCGCTTGTGACGTGATCGTCATCAGCGATACCGCGATGTGGGCCGCCGACGTCCCATCCATGTGCACGGGCATGCGCGGCATGGTGGATGGCCAGATCGACCTCTACGGCCCAGCCACCGACCTGCACTCGGGCGCCTTCGGCGGCGCGGTGCCCAACCCGTTGCACGTCCTTACCTCGATGCTCGCTGCGCTGCATGACGAGCAGGGCCGGGTCACGTTGCCCGGCTTCTACGACAAGGTGGTGCCGCTTTCAGCGGCCGAGCGTGAGCTGTTCGGGCGGCTGCCCTACGACGAGAGGCAGTGGCTCGCGGATGCGGGCAGCGGGGCCGCGGCGGGCGAGGCCGGTTACTCCACGCTTGAGCGCGTCTGGGCGCGCCCAACCGCCGAGATCAACGGCATGTGGGGTGGCCACACCGGGCCTGGATCAAAGACGATCATCCCGCGTGAGGCGCACGCCAAGGTGTCGTTCCGGCTCGTCGCCCACCAGGAGCCCGCAGAGGTCCAGGCCGCGCTGCGCGAATTCGTCGCCGCGGGCACCCCGCCGGGCATCAAGGCCCAGGTGAGCTTCAACGGCCCCGGGGTGCGGCCGTGCTTTTCCGACATAAGCTCACCAGCCACGGTTGCGGCGCGCCGCGCGATGGAGCGCGCGTTCGGCACGCAGGTGCTGTTCACCCGCGAAGGAGGCAGCGGGCCTGAGGCGGATCTGGCGGACATTCTCGGCGCACCCCTAGTGTTCCTGGCGGTCGGCCTGAACTCCGACCACTTCCACGCGCCAAACGAGAGGGTGCAGATGCCGCTCCTGCTCAAGGGCGCTGAGGCAGCCGCCTATCTGTGGACTGAACTGGCCGCGGCCTGGTAGGCCGCGATTTCGGTGAGCCGTGATCCTGCCCGCGCGGACGGCGCGATGAAGCTAGGGCGGCTTGCGCTCGCCCGTGGCACCGTGGACCGAGCTGCGGAGCGCCGTAACGACGCGCAGTGGCTCGCGCGGGAGTGGGCGGATCCGCGGACACGCGTGCTTGCCGTCGAGGATGGGCGGGCACTCATCCGGCTTCCCGGTGAGACTGGCGGCGACGCTGAACTGGTGCTCGTGTCACCTGCCGACGCGCCCGACGGCACCCGGATACTGCTCGGAGTGGACTCCGACGGTATCGCGTACTTCGCTGTACTTGGCCAACTATTGGGCCCGCTGCGCCCGCCCGGGGTGGTGCGGGCCGGGCTGCGGGAAGCTGGGGCGTTGCTTGGCGATCGGGACGCGGGGCTGTTGACGCATGCGGTCGCGCTCGCGAACTGGCACTGTACGCACGAGCACTGCCCGAGGTGCGGCGCCGCCACCAGGCTGACCGCGGCCGGCCACAGCAGGACCTGCCCGGATGATGGCAGCGAGCACTTCCCGCGGGTCGATCCCGCCGTGATCATGCTGGTGCTCGACCGAGCAGGCCGGTGCCTGCTGGCAAGGAACATGAGGTGGCCGGAGAAGCGGGTATCGATTCTGGCTGGATTCGTCGAGCCGGGCGAGTCAGCGGAGCAGGCGGTGGCCCGCGAGGTGTGGGAGGAGGTCGGCATCGCGGTAGGCGAGTTCCGCTACCTGGGCAGCCAGCCCTGGCCGCTTCCGCAGAGCCTCATGCTGGGATTTTCCGCGCGGGCGCAGGCCAGCCAGGATGTGCCGCTCCGGGTTGACGGCGGTGAGATCGCCGAGGCCCGCTGGTACAGCCGCGATGATCTCCGTACGGCGGTCTGCGCGGGTGAGATCCTGCTGCCGCCTGAGGTCTCGATCGCGCACCGGATCATCGAGTCCTGGTATGGTGGCCCGCTGCCCAAAGCGCGGTGACTCCCGCCTGCCCGGCGCGCTCAACGGGGGGCGAGGTCTCTCGCCGCCCGCACCATGTCCACCCCGGGCGCGGGAACGATCGCGATGACCGGGGTGTCAAGGCCGTGTTCGTGGTACTCGGCGATGCGTTCCGTGCACGCCTGCGGCGAACCGTGCACGACGAGTTCATCGACGACGTGGTCCGGCACTGCGGCCAGCGCCTGTTTGCGGTCGCCCGCCGCCCACGCGGCCTGCATCGGCGCGAGCACGTCGCCGCGGCCGAGCCAGGCGTGGAACGCGGCGTAGACGCCGACGGTGAGATAGCTCGCGATCAAACGTCGTCCAATGGCCCGGGCAACCTCGGCGTCCGCGGTCGGGCAGACGAATACACGGGCGATCAATTCGGGCGCCGGACCGGCCGCGGCGCGAACCTGCTGGGCGTCGCGCGGCGACAGCCAGTTAGTGATCACACCGTCGGCCTCCGCCACGGCGAGCTTGATCATTCCGGGTCGCAACGCGGCAAGCGCAAGCGACGGCGGCTGGAAGGGTGGAAGATCCAACCTGAACCCACACGTGCGCGCTGGTACGGCTGCTCGAGCCGGATCCCATTCCACTGCTCCACCACGGGCTGCGACGAGGTTCCGACCCCGAGCACAAAGCGGCCAGGCGCGAGGCTCGCGACCGTCGCCGCGCTCATCGCGAGCAGTGCCGGGCCGCGCGTGTACACAGGCGCGATAGCGGTGCCGAGTCGCAGTTCCGGCGCCCACTGGCTGGCCAGCACCAGCGGCGTGAACGCGTCTGCGGCGTTGACCTCCGATGACCACGCGTCGGTGTAGCCAAGGTCGGCGAGCGCAGCCACCACGTCACGCTGGCGGCCAAGGGGAACCTGCTGCAGAGGAATGGTGAGTCCCCACCGCTTGTCCCGACGTTGCATGGCTCGAGGTTACCCAGACTAGGCCGGGCGCGAGCGGCCGCGTGAGCGCGACGCTTTCTGCGGCCGGGCGAGTTCCTCGGCTATTGGCAGCAACGGGTTGGTGATTCCTGTCATCACTTCCTCGGCGAGTTCGGCCACCCGGCGGCCACGGGATCTCGCGGCGCTGCGGAGTAAGTCGAATGCCTGGCGCGGCAGCAGCCGGTGCCGCTCCGCGAGGGCGCCGATCGCCTGTTCCACCCGAACCCTGTTGGCCAGCGCGTGCTCGAGCTGGGAGATTGTCGTCCTCAGCCGGGCCAGCTGGGCCTGTTCAGACTGTGTTTGTTCGGACTGGGCCTGCGTCTGTTCCGATTGGGGCTCGCGTGCACGCGGCCTGGCCGATGACGCCATCCCGCCGGAAAGCAGGTCGGCGAACACCATGGCATTCACCAGATCCGGCAGCTCGTCTCCGCCGACTCGCCACCCTCCTGGCGTCCGGTACACCACAACACCGATGCCATCTTCTGGCTCCGCCGGTGCCGCGGGTCCCGCTCGGCCGGCCGGGGCAGCCGAGCCCTTCGCGGCAGCCGTTATGGAGCTGTCTTGGCTCATCGGCTGCGTGTGGGCGCGTTCAGCCGCTCGATGACCTGCGCGGCGGAGGGATTGGTGAGCGCGGTGCCGTCGTCAAACAACACCGTCGGCACGGTCTGGTAGCCACCGTTCACCTGCATGACGTAGTCCGCCGCGGCTGGGTCGGCCTCGATGTCAACCTCGGCGATCTCGATCCCCGCGCGGGAAAGCTGGCTCTTCAGCCGTCGGCAGAACGCACACCAGCGCGTTGTGAACATCGTCGCGCCCGACATTACCTGCGGTCTCCCTCCCTGCGCCGCAGCCCTCCCGCGGCTTCCATGTTGCAACACCCGCGGCGGCTGTGAGCTTCCCGGTGCGGTGTCAGTGACGCCTGCGATGATGTGCTGCATGCCGGACACCATCCTTTGCGGCCTCGATCCGGAGCAGCGCGCGGTCGCCGAGGTCACTCGCGGGCCGGTATGCGTGCTGGCGGGCGCTGGAACGGGGAAGACCCGTGCCATTACATATCGCATCGCATATGCCATCCAGACGGGCGCGGTCGATCCCCGGCACGTGCTTGCGGTCACATTCACCACCCGTGCGGCCGGCGAACTGCGCGCACGGCTGCGCACGCTCGGCGGGTCGGGCGCGGACCGGGTACAAGCCCGAACCTTCCACGCGGCGGCGCTGCGCCAGCTCGTTTACTTCTGGCCCGCGGCGGTGGGGGGCGAGCCGCCGCGTGTGGTCGACTCCAAGCGTGGCCTTGTCGCGGCGGCAGCCAGCAGGCTAGGGCTGAAACTGGCCGGCGCCGGACTGCGCGACGCCGCCACCGAAATCGAATGGGCCAAGACGGTGCAGTCGCGCCCGGAGGATTTCGTTGCCGTGGCTGGGCAGGCGAACCGGGTGCCACCGGTGCCACTTGAGGACATGGCGAAGCTGTTCGATGCGTATGAGCAGGTGCGCAGGGACTCCCACGTGCTGGATTTTGAGTCGATGCTGGAGCTGACCGCCGGCATACTCGCATCCGACGGCGTCGCCGCTGCCCAGGTTCGTGATCAGTACCGCTACTTCGTGGTGGACGAGTATCAGGACGTCAACCCGTTGCAGAAGCTGTTGCTCGACACCTGGCTCGGCGGCAGGGATGATCTGTGCGTCGTTGGTGATCCCAACCAGACGATCTATTCGTTCACCGGTGCCACGCCCGCGTTCCTCACTGGTTTCATCGCCGAATACCCGGCTGCAACCGTCATCAGGCTGGTCAGGGACTATCGGTCTACGCCGCAGGTCGTTGAGCTGGCGAACCGGCTGGTGACCGGGTCGCGCGGCGCGGAACTCATCGCCCAGCGCCGCGACGGCCCGCCGCCATCATTCGCCGAGTACCCGGACGAGGCGGCGGAGGCCGCGGCGGTCGCCGCTCAGGCGCGCGAGCTGATTGACGGCGGCGTGCGTGCCAAAAAGATCGCCGTGCTCGTTCGCACCAACGCGCAGACCGCGGGGTTCGAGCGCGCGCTGCAGGCGGCGGGCGTGCCGTATGCGGTTCGCGGCGCCGAACGGTTCTTCGACAGGCCGGAGGTGCGGCAGGCTATCGTGCTGCTTCGCGCCGCGGCCAAGTCGGCGGAGCCGCCCGCCGCGGCTGCGGTCGCCCACGTTCTGTCCGGCCTTGGCATGACACCAGAGCCGCCGCCCACTGGCGGCGCCATGCGTGACAGGTGGGAGTCGCTCGCCGCTCTGGCTCAGCTCGCCGCGGACCTGTTCGGCGCGCGCCCGGATGCCACACTCGCCGACCTCGGCGACGAGCTGGCCGACCGTGCTTCGCTGCAGCACGCCCCCACACTCGACGGCGTGACGATCGCCTCACTTCATGCCGCCAAGGGTTTGGAGTGGGACGTGGTGTTCCTGCCCACACTGGTGGATGGGGTAGTGCCGATCGTTCACGCGCGTACCCCCGATGCGATTGACGAGGAGCGCCGGCTGCTGTACGTGGCGGTCACGCGCGCACGCGAGCGGTTGCTGCTTTCGTGGTCGAAGGCCCGCTCGCACGGCGCAAGGCGGTCGCGCCGCCCCTCGCCGTTCCTGCAGCCGTTTTTTCAGCAGAACGGCTCACGCGGCCTGTCACGCCCGCCAAGTGCAGGCGCGCCCGGGGGTGAACAAGACGCCAGGTGATCTGCTTCATTTGCTCGATCTGCTCGATCTCGACCAGATCGAGGTCAACATATTCCGCGGGCGCAGCCCGGACGAACGGGTCCAGCGCGTCTTTGGCGGCCAGGTCGCCGGTCAGGCGCTGGTGGCGGCCGGTCGCACGGTTCCCGCGGACCGGCCAGTGCACTCACTGCATGCGTACTTCATCCGGCCGGGAGACCCTGCGGTGCCCATCGTCTACATGGTCGATCGGGTGCGGGACGGCCGGTCCTTCACCACCCGTCGGGTGACGGCCATTCAGCACGGAAAGGTGATATTTACCTTGTCCGCGTCGTTCCACGATCCCGAACCAGGCCCAGAGCATCACGCGCAGATGCCCATCGTGCCGCCCCCGGGCGAGGTGCCACCGACGTTGGAGCGATTGGAGAAGATCCTCGGACCGCTTTCTGACCAGTTTTACCGTGGCCACCCGATCGATCTCAGATTTGTCGGCCCGCTCACGGTCGAGGCACAGCGTGATCCGGCGCTGCGGACCACCCGCAGCCTCGTGTGGCTACGGGTGGACGGTGAATTGCCTGACGACCCGATGCTGCACGTCTGCCTCATGACCTACGCCTCGGACTTGACCTTGCTCGACTCGGTGCTGCTCGCGCACGGGCTGTCCTGGGTGGATGGGCAGACCAGCGGTGCCAGCCTGGATCACGCGATGTGGTTTCACCGGCCGTTTCGCGCGGACCGCTGGCTGCTGTACGCGCAGGAGACGCCCGTCGCGGCTGGGGGGCGCGGCCTCGCGCGCGGCGAAGTTTTCACCGAAAGCGGTGAACTGGTGGTTTCGGTTGTGCAGGAAGGCCTGATCCGGACGAAGCCGGCCTTACACCAATAGCGATTTGCCATCCGGCCGAAAGTCCCAGGTCAAAAAATAGTTGCCCGGCGACTGCGGTGTTCGTAGGCTGCTAACACGCCCTCGGGCTGCCGAAGCTGGATCTCCACGGAAGGGAGGTGTCCGGGGTGGTAGACATCAACGCTGTCACACGCGGCGTCCTTGGCCTGCGCACACCAGATGCCTTCTTGCCGTTCGCCAGCGGTGCGACGCCGACGTGGCTTGCCCGGGTCAAGGGGCAGACGACTGTCCGCACGCAGCACATCTACATGACCTGTGTGATCGCCAATGGCGGTGACACGCTGGGTCCGCATCGATGGAGGGTGCCGGTATAGGCTGACCGGCCTCAAGCTCCTCCAGGCCGCGGACCCGCGAAGGGTCCGCGGCCTTAGTTATGAGCATAGGAGAGGGGTTGGCACCCATGCAGTGGCCCGACACTGTCGCAGCGGGAGCAGCGGCGGGGTACGAGTCCTTCAGCGGGCTGGAGCTGCCGTGTCGCAGAGAGCCGGACCTGTTCTTCGCCGAGTCGCCTGCCGACGTCGAGTCCGCCAAGGCGCTCTGCCGCGGCTGCACGGCGCGGCTCGCCTGCCTGGCGGGGGCCATCGAGCGCAGCGAGCCGTGGGGTGTCTGGGGCGGTGAGCTGTTCCTGCGCGGACAGATCCTGCCACGAAAGCGCCCCCGTGGCCGGCCGCGCAAGGCCGAGGTGGCGGCATAGGCCTGCAAGCCGACCGGCGGCATAAGCCTGCAAGCCGGTCGGCGGCAGGCCGACACGATTCAGCAATTTCTCCAAGATCGGTGGTAGCAACGTGTTAATGCAAGAACAACTGGCAAGAGACAGAATTCAGTCGATGCTCGCGGAGGCGAGGCAATCAGGGCTCGCACGACGATCAGCGGAATTGCATCGAGCACGGCGGCGCGCTAAGCGGGCAGCGGAACGCTTGCGCCACGCCGAGCGGGCCGTTGTGCGGTTGCGTAACTCACTGCACGCGCAGGCATGATCGCGCAGGCATGATCGCGCCATGATCGCTCACGAATGATCGCGCGGCGGCTGGCCGTTACCCGACCGGATCAGGCTCGGGCTCGGCCGGCCGCTGCGCCGGACCGCGTTTCCCCCTGCTTGCCCACCCGTTCGCCTCTCTGTTCGTCTGTCTGCTTGCCCTCCTGCTCGTCGGCATAACCGGGTATCCACCTGATGACCTCGGCGCGGAATGCACCCTCGCATTCGAGCTGGCAAAGCACACCAATCCCCGCGGTAGATACCCGGTGAATGAGCACGTACGACGGAGGCAGGTTGAACTTTCTGCCGACGTTCGACGGGCTCAGATCGGTGACCCGCCCGGCCTCGGCTCGCAGCCATTCCCGAGTGAACTTGAATGACTCAACCTTCGATGGTTCGGCAATCGGCGCGAGGAAGGCCCTGAGCGCATCGGCGTCAACCTGGATTCCTTGGCGGAGGAATCCGTACGTTCGCAACTCCTGCTCCACGGTTTGGATGTCGCCGTCATCGTGCATGATCCGAAGCAGCTTGCCGAGGAACGGCGGAAAGCCGTTTGGCAGCCGGTCAACTGCGCCGAAATCGAGTACTCCAAGTCGGCCGTCGGCCAGCAGCCGGAAATTGCCCGGGTGCGGATCAGCGTGCAGCAAGCCGGTGCGCGCGGGGCCGGAGAACAGGAATCGCGTGAGCAGGACGCCGGCCCGATTTCGGTCGTCACGGCTTCCGGCGCTAATAATCTTGGACAGCGGCGTGCCATCCATCCATTCGGTGACCAGAACGTGGTCGGAATTTGCCACCACCGGCGGTACGTAGATATCGGGATCGTCGCGGTAGGCGACCGCAAAAGCCTGCTGCGACCCGGCTTCGAGGTTGTAGTCGAGCTCTTCAGCGATGCGGTCCTTTAGCTCGGTAATGAGCGGCCTCACATCGAGGCCGGGCATGAGCACGGCGAACAGCCTCGCGGCCCGGCTGAGCTGGGTGAAGTCGCTGATCAGCGCCTTGCCGGCACCCGGATACTGAACCTTGACCGCAACCTGGCGGCCATCGGTCCATACGGCGTGATGCACCTGGCCGATGGACGCCGCGGCCGCGGGCTTGTCATCGAACTGGGCGAAGTTGTCGCGCCAGCGCGGGCCGAGTTCGCTGGTGAGAACCTCGTGCACAACGCGGGTCGGCAGTGGCGGCGCGGCCTCCTGCAGCCGGGTAAGCGTCGCACGGTACGGGCCCGCGATCTCCGGGGGCAGCGCGGCCTCGAAAATCGACAGCGCCTGGCCGAACTTCATTGCTCCGCCCTTTAGCTCGCCGAGCACCTTGAAGATTTGCTCAGCGGTGCGATGCTGGATCTCAGCCGCCACGATCTCAGCTGGACGGCCGCCGATGCGCTTACCGATCCCGAGCGCGGTGCGGCCGACGAATCCAAGCGGGAGCGTGGCCAGCTTGGCACTCCGCGTCACGGCGCGGCGGGGCAAGTCACTCACATCTTTCATTGTCCGCTAGCCTAAGTTGGTCCTGCTACACCCGCACTCGGCATGAACTCGCCAAGTCCTTCGGCGCCAGCGCCAATCAGGCAGCACGAGTTCGAGTGTGCCGTTGATCACAGTTGGTGCGGGCCCAGCCGCGTCGATGAAGGCGAGCGTCTGACGGGCGGCGTGCGCGGCGACGGCAGTCGCGAGCACGGCGTCGCAGGCGGGCGTGGCCGGGCTTCTCCCCGCCAGTTGAGCGGCGATCAGCGGCCAGGCCGGATCACGGTCCCGTCGGCTCAGATCCAGGCAGTGCGTGCACGCCGACCGGCCGGGCAACACCAGCGGCCCAACGACCCCGATCGCTTCGGCCGCCGAGATGCACAGATGCGGGATGCGCCTGGTCATGAGCGATGCGGCCAGCTGGCGGTCATGCCCGTCTGTGAGCACCACAATGTCTGGCGGAGCCTGCTCGTCGTCGGTGCGGACGTCGGGGGCGACGCGCCCTATCGCGCGCGCCACCCCGCTTTCACGCGGCGCGCCCGCATCGGTGACGTCCAGGCCCGCGGGTGCCGCGTCTGCGAGCCCAGCCTGTTGTGTGTCCCTGCAGGTGATATGGCCAACGCCGGACGCTGCAAGCAGGCAGGCCACGCTCGCACCGATACGGCCTGCCCCGTGCACCCGGACATGGCTCACGCGCCGGCGCACCATCGCGGCGACTCCGCCGTCGCCATCGTGATTGGCCAGTGACGCGGTCGCGAACTCGGGAGCCAGCCTGGCGTGCACCTGCGGTGGAAGAACAAGGCGGGCCGGTGGTGGGAAGTCATTGAGCACACCGCCCGCAGCCAGCAGCGCGAGCACCCGGTCAGCGGCTTGCGCCGAGACACCACGGGCGGCCGCCGCGGCAAGCACGGCGGCGCGGTCCCTGCTGCCGTCGAGGACAGACAGCACAGCTTCCGCCGCTTGGCTGAGCCCGCTGAATGCGAAGCCCCGGCGGGGATCGACGCCAATCTGGAGCGTCTGTCTGTCACGCCACAGCTTGAGCAGACCTGATTTCAGTACCGGCCTCATGGCTGTCAGGGTGACAGCGGCCTGCCGTGGCGCGGGAGCCCGAATTTCCCGCCTGTGGATAACGGCGGGCAGCTCGCCCCCCTTCCCCGAAGCGACGTGCTGCCCGCCGGGCCTGCCGGGACGGTACGGGCAGATGATCTGGGCGTCAATCCATGCCTGTGGACAATCCTGTGGGCGACCTGGGGAGATCGTGGTGTGTTGCTGTGGACGTCTTGGGATAATCCTGTGGACAAAGGTCACATATCCAGCGCGGGCCGTGCCCTAGCTGCGGAAAGGTAATGCACCCCCTGTGGAGCGCGAAAAGTCTGGGCTACCGTGTGGCCGTGCCCACGAAAGTCGAGGTCCGGCGCAGCTCACGGCGTCGGCGGACCGTGTCCGCTTACCGGGACGGCGACAAGACCGTCGTGCTTGTCCCCGCCCGATTCTCCAGGGCCGAGGAGGAAGAGTGGGTGGCCCGCATGCTGGACCGGCTGGCAGCCCGTGACCAGCGGCGGCGTCCAACCGACTCGGGCCTGCTCAGCCGCGCGCAGGCGCTGTCAGCAAGGTATCTGGACGGCGAGGCCGTCCCATCAAGCGTGCGCTGGGTGGACAATCAGCGGGGCCGGTGGGGGTCCTGCACGCCGTCGGATGGCGCCATCAGGCTGTCAAGGCGGCTGGAAGGCATGCCGAGCTGGGTGCTTGATTACGTGATCGTCCACGAGCTTGCCCATCTCATCGTTACGGGCCATGGGCCGGGTTTTTGGGCACTGGTCGCCGGTTACCCGAAGACCGAACGCGCACGTGGCTATCTCGAAGGCGTAGCCCACGCCGCGCGGCTGGAGGACATGGATCTTTGAGCCCGGACGCACCGGATCAAGTGTCAAGGATGGCAGCGGTCCTTGTGACACCGAGCATCGGTACCGCCGCCCCGCCGGGGATCGATCGGGCCGCGTTCGCCCGCGCCTTGGTCGAGGACGCATGTGACCTCATGGCAGAGCTGGAACTTGTCGCACCCGCCGTCGCGGTTAGCCCGGCCGCCGAGCGTGAGCTTGGCGGGCTCAGCGTCGAAGAGCTGGCATGGCCGGGCACCCAGGTACTCCGGCTTGCCGCAGGCGGCGGCCTTGCGGCCCAGACCCTGCGCGGCCTGGCCGAGCTTGGCGCGCGTCAGGGCGCGGTGACTGTGGCCGACGCGCCAGACATGCCGCTCATGCTGATCGGCAAGCTGTTCAGAGCGCTCGGTGGCGCGCAGCGGCGAGCGGATGTCGCGGTGTGCCCGGCCGATGGCGGTGGCCTGGTGGCGATGGCCGCCTGGCTGCCGCTTGCCGAATGGGTCACCGCGGCCGTGTCGCATGCGGAGCCGTCCGAGCTGGATCTCACCGACGTGGTTGACCGCCTGAGTCACGCCGCGCCGCGTGCAAGGGCGGTCCAGGTCGTGCCCGGCTGGCACCGCCTGCGGTCAGCTGCTGACGTAAGCCACCTCGACCCGGGCCTTGAGGGCTGGCCCGCGACGCGCAGCGTGCTGCAGTCGCGACGCTGACGTTGACATAGCGTAAGCTCGCCACGATGAACTCCGCCGTCGCGGCCACGGTATTCGCAGTCGTATTCGCCGCCGAAGTGCCCGACAAGACCGCGTTTGCGAGCCTGGTACTGGGGACGCGGTTTCGGCCGATCTACGTGTTCGTCGGCGTTGCCTTGGCTTTTGCCGTGCACGCCGTGGTCGCCGTGGCGGCTGGAAGCCTGTTCGCAGCGTTGCCACACAGGCTGGTCGACGTCATAGTCGGCGTGGTGTTCTTCTTCGGCGCCGCTGTCCTGATACTGCGGCGTGCCGAGCCACCGGACGCGCCCGCCGCCCGGCGGGCTGCGCGTTCGAGCTTCGCCAAAGCCGCCGCGGTCAGCTTCGCGGTAATCCTGGTGGCTGAGTTCGGCGATATAACGCAGATCATCGTCGCAAATCTCGCCGCGAAGTATCACGATCCGGCGGCGGTCGCGGTTGGGGCGGTGCTGGCTCTTTGGGCCGCCGCCGGGATAGCCATCATCGGTGGGCGCGGCCTGCTGCGGGTTGTGCCGCTGACGCTGATCGCCCGCCTTGCGGCCGCCGTGATGGCCGTGCTCGGCGTCATCAGCATCGTCAACGCGGCTAACGCGTGAGCGAACCAGGCCAGGCTCACTCGTCAGGTGGGTCTTCGAACGCCGAGATGTCCAGCTCATTCCGGCCGCTGATGAAACTATCGGGATCGTCGAAGTCATCAGTGTCGGGCAGCAGGTCGGGGTGCGCCCACACCGCGTCGCGGCCCGCCACACCGCGCGAACCCGTGAGCCCGCGCCAGATCGCTGCCGCCTCCCGGAGCCTGCGCGGCCGCAACTCCAAGCCCACCAGGGTGGCGAAGGTCCGCTCGGCCGGACCGCCGGTCGCGCGGCGCCTGCGGACCGCCTCGGCGAGCGCGTCCGACGCCGGCAGGCGTCCCCGCGCAGCGTCGTCTACCACCGTCGCGACCCACCCCTCGACCAGGGCCAGCGCCGTCTCCAGCCGCGCAAGGGCGGCCTTTTGACTTGGTGTCTCCTCTGGGCGGAAGAACGTGCCGCCTGCCATCGCCTCCTGCAGCGCCTGCGGATTGGTGAGGTCGATCTCCATCAGGGACTGCTGCAGCTGGGAGGTGTCTACGGTAATGCCCTTGGCGTATTCCTCGACCGCACCGAAGAGGTGCGAGCGAAGCCACGGCACGTGACCGAAGAGCCGATGGTGTGCCGCTTCGCGAAGCGCGAGGAACAGCCGAACCTCGCCGTCCGGCACAGACAGGCCCGAACCAAACGCTGCGACACCGCCAGGAAGCAGCGCGGCAGTGCCTTCTGGGCCGACAGGCAGACCGACGTCGGTGGAGCTTACGACCTCGAGTGCGAGCGCACCAACCGCCTGGCCGATCTGGCTGGCGACCACAAGACCGCCTATCTGGCGGACAAGTCCGAGCATCGGCCCGGCCATGGCGTGCAGCTGAGCGCGGAGCTCATCGGGGACCTCAGCGCCCAGTGCCTCACCACCCGGTGCCTCACCACCCGGTGCCTCACCACCCGGTGCCTCACCACCCGGTGCCTCACCACCCGGTGCCTCACCAGCAAGGGTTTGGCTGTCGGCGGTCATGGCACCGCTCATTGTCTCGACGGCTTTCGCCGCGATCGGGTCGCACAGCTTGGACCAGACGGGAAGCGTTGCCTCGACCCACTCAGAACGGCTCCACGCCTTGCTCGCCCGTACGCCCGACGGGAGCGTGGTGGCGTCGTCGAGCCACAGGTCGGCGAGCCTCAGCGCCTCGGCGACCTCGTCGGCTTGCCTGGCGACGATGCTCGGGTCGCCCTGCGCGGCGACGGCGTGCCGCGCCACGCTCTTGGCGAGATCCCAGTTCACCGGGCCGCCCTGCCAGGACATCAGATCGGCGAACTGGCGCAGCGCATCGGCGAACTGCTGCGGGTTGCTGAACATCCCCATGGGGTCGCCTGGGCCGGACTCGCTGCCAGCTGGCTCGCGCTCGGGCTCGCCCGGCACGGCGAACCCGAAGGGGGTGTCACCCATTGGTGTGACCTCTCAGGCAGGATGGAAGGGTCATTGTTGGCTCTGCAAATTTGTTGGCTCTGCAATTTGTTGGTTCTGCAAGAGGTTGGCTCTGCTGGACCACCAACCTCACGTTATCCCGGGAGCGAGGCAGGGTGAGCACCTCTGGCGGGCAGGTTCGCCCACGGCGCAGCGGCAGGAAGCGCTCCAGCGCGCCCGGCCCGGTAGTCGCGGTGACCGGCGCCGCACAGGGTCTCGGCCACGCGCTTGCCGCGCGGCTCGCAACCTCGCGGCGGGTCAGGAAGGTGGTGGCCATCGACGACCACCGTGGCGAGGTGGCCGGCGTCGTCTGGCGGGTTGTGGACGTCCGCGACCCCGTCCTGGCCGGCCGGCTGGCGGGGGTCGACGTGGTGGTGCACACCGACGTGGACCTCTCGCCGGACTCCGACGACAGGCAACGGCGGGCCTTCAACGTGCGCGGCGCGCAGACCGTGCTCATTGCCGCCGCCGCGGAGGGCGTGGGCAGGGTGGTGCTCGTCACTAGCGCGATGGTGTACGGCGCCCGCCCGGATAACCCGGTGCCGCTTGCGGAAACGGCGCCGCTGCAGGCTGATCCGGACACCAGCGTCGCCGGAGATCTGCTGGAAATCGAGCACCTGGCACGGCAGGCGCCGCGAGCCTACCCCGGCGTGGAGGTCACCGTGGTGCGCCCGGCCGCGTTGGTTGGCGACGACGTGGACACGCTGATTACCCGGCATTTCGAGGCGCCGCGGCTGCTCACCGTGCGGGGTTCGGCGACCCGCTGGCAGTTTTGCCACGTTGACGATCTCGTCTCCGCGCTCGAGCTGGCGGTGACCCGCGAAATAACCGGCGAGTTCGCCGTCGGCTGCGACGGGTGGCTCGAGCAGGAACGGGTGGAAGAGCTGAGCGGGCTGCGCCGGATCGAGCTGCCAGCTGGTTTCACCTTCGGTACGGCGCAGCGCCTGCACCGGGCAGGCATCACCCCTGCGCCGGCCGCCGACCTGCACTACGTGGTGTATCCGTGGGTGGTGGATTGCGCCGCGTTGCACGCGGCAGGTTGGCAACCTGCTTACGACAACGAGACGGCGCTCGCTGTGCTTCTCGCGCAGCGGGCAGGCCGTCACGCCGTGGCCGGCAGGCGGCTGGCGCGCAAGGAGGCAACCATCACCGCGGCAGGCGCGGCGGGTGCCACGGTCGCGGTGATCGGCACTGCGGCAATCGTCCGCCGTGCGCGCCGCCGACGGCGCGGCAGCTGAACAGCCGGTACCGTGTCCAGGGTGGGAGTTGTCCGGCTGATCGGGATACGTGCCGCACCGCTGTCGGTAGACGAAGTGCTCGCCGCAGTAGCGGACCCGGCGGCAGGCGGCACGGTGGTGTTCACCGGCCAGGTAAGGGACACCGATCACGGTCGGCCGGTCACCCGGCTGTCATACACCGCCCATCCCTCGGCGCAGGACGAACTGCGCCGGATCGCAGAGAAGGTGGCGGCGGAGTCCGGCGCGCTCGCGGTGGCCGCCGTGCACCGCGCCGGAGAGCTTGCTGTCGGGGACCTCGCGGTCGTGGTCGCTGCGGCATGCCCGCACCGGGCGGAGGCCTTTGCGGCCTGCCGCGCGCTCATAGACGAGCTCAAGGCGGCCGCCCCGATCTGGAAGCACCAACACTTCGCTGACGGCAGCAGCGAGTGGGTCGCCGCACCATAGCCCCTGTCGCACCGGTGGGCCAGCGGCGTCCGCTTGTGGCATAGTCTTCCCTCCATGTCGCGACGCGCGCTGACGTTGCTCGTCGCCGGAATCGGCGCCGCTGTCCTGGCTGTGACCGGTGCCGTGCTGCCAGTTCCTTACGTGGTGCTGAGCCCCGGCCCCACGATTAACACGCTCGGCACCTACCAGCACAACAAGCAACTGATCCAGATCACCGGGCACAAGGTGTATCCCACGACCGGTCACCTCAACCTTGTGACGGTGAGCTTCCGCGGTGGCCCGGGGGACGAGATCAACCTGTACACGGCGCTGCGCGGGTGGCTGACGCCGCACGACGCGGTGGTCCCGCAGGAGGAACTGTTCGGCACCAGCACCAATGTGCAGCAGGTGCAGCGGGAAAACGTCCAGGAAATGGCAAGCTCGCAGGAGGCTGCGACCGCGGCCGCGTTGTGCGAGCTGAACATCTCGTTCCAGACGGTCACGACCGTCACCCAGACCGAGAAGGCGATGCCGGCGGCCGGCGTGCTTCGCTCCGGCGATGTCATCACCGCGGTGGATGGCAGGCGGCCAAGCTGCCGGTCCACGGTCGCTCAGATGATCAGCAAGCGGTCACCCGGCACTTCGGTCGCCCTCACAATCGTCAGAAAAGGGAGCACCCGCACGGTGCGGCTCGCGACCAGATCACACCGCGGCAAGGCGGCGATCGGCGTCTACGTCAGCCAGCGGTACACGTTCCCGTTCAAGGTGCAGATCAAGGTCGGCGACATCGGCGGGCCGAGCGCCGGAATGATGTTCGCGCTTGGCCTTGTCGACAAGCTCAGCAAGGACGACCTCACCGGAGGCAGGTTCATCGCGGGCACGGGTGAGATCGATGCCGATGGGAACATCGGCGCGATCGGCGGCATCCAGCAGAAGATGGTGGGCGCACGCGACCAGGGCGCCACCATCTTTCTCGCACCGGCGAACAACTGCCCGGACGTGCGCGGCGCCGTTCCGGCCGGCCTTCGCGTCATCAAGGTGAGCACGCTCAGCGGGGCCGTTGCGGACCTGCTGGCGCTCAAGGAAAGCAAACCGGTGCCATCGTGTTAAGGCGCCGTTGTTACACAGGCTCTAGGAATTCAATGCTAGGAATTCACTCGTGACCTTCCGTACTCCGGGCCGGGCGCGGGTAATGCGGTTGCCTCGCCGGCCGCGCTACCTGCTCCCCGCGCTTGCCGCGATCATCGCTCTCATCGTGCTGTTCGCCGTGTTCGCAGGCATATGGACCGACTACCTATGGTTCCGTTCCGTTCACTACGGCTCCGTCTTCACCAGGATCATCAGCGTCAGGCTGGTGCTCTTCCTGATCGGCGCTGGCGTCATGGCGCTGCTTGTCGGCGCCAACGTCTACCTGGCGTACCGGCTGCGGCCCAGCTACCGTGCGCTGTCGGTGGAGCAGCAGGGTCTGCAGCGGTACAGAACAGCGCTAGACCCGTACCGCAAGCTGGCCATGGGCGTTGGCCTTGGCCTGCTCGCGCTGATATCCGGGCTGTCGGTGGCCGGTGCGTGGCGTACCTGGCTGCTTTTCGTCAACAGGACGTCGTTTGGTGCCAAGGACCCGCAGTTCCATCTGGATGTCTCGTTCTTCGCGTTCACCTACCCGTTCATCAGGCTGGTGCTCGGATTCGCGCTCACTGCGGTGGTGCTGTCGGTGCTGGCCGCGGGTATCACCCACTACCTCTACGGCGGCCTGCGCATTCAGGGCCCTGGTGAACGCGCGAGCGTGGCGGCGCGTACCCACATGTTCGTGCTCCTGGGCATATTCGTTCTGCTCAAGGCCGTCGCGTATTGGTATGACCGCTACGGGCTCAATTTCTCCCAGCGCGGCACCGTCACCACCGGCGCGTCGTATACCGACATCAACGCGGTGCTTCCAGCCAAGACGATCCTGGCCGCGATCGCGATTGTGTGCGCACTGCTCTTCTTCGCGGGCGCGCTGCGCCGCAGCGTGATGCTGCCCGCCGTGGGGTTCGGCCTGCTGGTGCTGTCCGCGATCATCGTCGGCGGCGTGTACCCGGCGATCGTTCAGCAGTTCGACGTCAAGCCGAACGAGCAAACCAAGGAGGCGCCGTACATCCAGCGCGAGATCACCGGAACCCGCCAGGCATACGGCGTCACCGCGGTCCAGGAGACGCCGTATGCGGCCAGCCCGAACCAGACCACGGCGCAGCTCGCCGCGGACGCGAGCGCGTTGCCGGCGACGCGCCTGCTCGATCCGGACGTTGCCTCGCCCGCGTTCCAGCAACTCCAGCAGATCAAGGGCTACTACCGGTTCGCCAGCGTGCTTGACATGGACCGCTATCCGCTGCCCGGCCACGGCCTTGCTCCGCAGGACACGGTCGTCGCGGTTCGCGAGATGCCCGGCCCTCCGCCCGCCCGGACCAACTGGGTCACTCAGCATCTGGTCTACACACACGGGTACGGGTTCGTCGCAGCGTCGGCGAACGACGTCGTCGGCGGGGGGAGCCCGGACTTCGTCGAGTACAACATCCCGTTCCGCGGCAAGCTGCCCAGCTATCAGCCGCGCATCTACTTCGGCCCGATCGAGACGAAGTACGTAATCGTGGGGGCCCCACCTGGCCGCGCGCCGCAGGAGCTCGACTACCCCAACCAAAGCCCCTCGGGCCAGCAGAACAGCACCTACACCGGTAGCGGCGGAGTACCGATCGGGTCGTCCTGGTCCCGTCTGCTCTACGCGGTCAAGCTGCGGCAGCTCAACATCCTGCTGTCTGGCGCGATCAACAGCAGATCCCGGATCCTGTACGTGCGGGATCCACTGTCCAGGGTGGCCAAGGTCGCCCCGTTCCTCACCCTCGACGGCGATGTATACCCGGTGATTTCGGGTGGCCACGTCGACTGGGTGGTGGATGCCTTTACCACGAGCAATTTGTACCCCTACTCCGAACGGATCAGCCTGGATGGCGCCACCTTCGACTCGATCGCGACGCGCGCTCCAGTCGAGGGGTCAACTGACCAGATCAATTACATCCGCAACTCGGTCAAGGCGGTGGTGGACGCCTACACCGGCCAGGTGACCCTCTACCAGTGGGGCACAGCTGATCCGGTGCTGCGCACCTGGATGAAGGCCTTTCCGCACATCATCAAGCCGACCAGTGCGATCCCGGCCGATCTGCGACCGCATTTGCGCTACCCGCAGGACCTGTTCAAGGTGCAGCGGCAGATTCTGGCCCGCTATCACGTGCAGCAGGCGCAGGCCTTCTACGGCGGCCAGGACTTCTGGGCCGTTCCCGACGACCCGACAACCGACCAGGCTGGCTCACAGCCGCCCTACTACCTGACGATAAACATGCTTGGCTATTCCAGCCCGGAGTACTCCCTGACCACCTCATTCGTGGCGAAGGGCCGGGAGAACCTCTCGGCATACATGGCGGTGAACAGCGACCCAATGAGCCAGGACTACGGCAACATGCGGCTGCTCGAACTGCCACGCGACACCGCGATCCGCGGCCCGCGGCAGATCCAGAACACCTTCGAGTCCGATCCGACTGCCTCGCGTGAGCTCGCGCTGTACCGCCAAGGCGGCTCGAGGGTGATCACCGGGAATCTGATCGTGCTGCCGGTCGGAGGCGGGCT
>WNGG01005547.1_pt1 | contig 27140 bp, 22 predicted proteins | sample 5400661 | NCBI WGS metagenome assembly WNGG01 (sample SAMN13153372, study PRJNA577476) | soil metagenome | isolation source: 100 cm soil or saprolite under Garry oak tree replicate 1 | place: USA:California | collected 2016-06-15
TCCTGAAGGTTCACAATCCCATCATGATTCACGTCAGCCGCATTCGGCCCTGTCAGGCCCTGGCTTACAAGGCATAGAATGAGGTCTACAAGGTTCACCACGCCGTCATGGTTGATGTCGCCTACTAAAACCGGGGGCGGAGCAACCGGTCTCAGAATGGAGTTGATCCTGTCATAATAGGCCTGTCCGAGGTTGTGCTGGGTGATGCCGTTGAGCATGTCCGATATGTATGCCCCGGAGGGCGGGGGAGCATTTGTCTCCGGGCTTATCACCCGATAGACGCTTACCGTCAGAGTTTGCCCAGTCGTAAGGCTCGTTACGCTGAACCCGTCTATCCTCTGGTAAGAGGCTGGCGCCCCTTCGGCCATGTCCAGAAGTGTGAGTGATGATTGGGGTATTGAGTACACCACACCCTCTACGAAGCCGCTCGCGTCCAAGACTATGTCACCAGTTCCGGTCCCGCTGGTTGATGTGTGGTCTATGGTGAAGGAATATCCATTGACCCGTGCCGTATCCGCGAAAGTCGCCGTGTTACTCGTGCCGGTCTCCACCACGGACTCGAGCATGTCGCTCCCATAGGCAAACACTAGGGACATGGGCGTGGGCGGAGGTTGAATGATAGATCCGTCGGGCAAAGGTAGGAACTGCCCGAACGTGTCCAAGGCTCCAGTTATTCCAGCCGGGCGGTCATTCCAGTCCCCGGCGTTCCAGATCGTATAGCCGATACCGGCTTGCTGCGACTGCTTCACAATCTCAGTCAGATAGGCAAGGGTTTCTGGGGCGTAGCCCGCCGACCCCGGAACAGCCTGGTCAGGAGCACATGATGAACAGCCAGTCTCCGCGCCCCACTCAGTCCCGAGAAACGGCCGATGCAACGTGTTCATCACATTCTGGACTCCGGCGAACTTGGCGTCGGCGAAGGCCACGGCTGCTGAGACAGTCCAGGCGCTGAAATGGTCAGGGTAGAAGTAGTATTCGTGGAAATCGTAGAAGACATGATTTATCGTGTCGTTCACAACGGGGAAGGCGCTGAGGCTAGCTGCGTCAGAGGTTCCCGTCGGGGTGCAGTCATTATTGCAGCCCAACACTATCCAGCGGGTGTCGCCGAGGCTTCTGTCCATGTTGATAAAGGACTGGTAGTCAACGGTAAGGTTGGCGTCGTGAGGCTCATTCTGGGCCTCCCACAGCACGTTCGGGTACTGGGCTTGGGGAGTGTCCTGAACCACCGTTCTCCAGAAGGGCAGCCAGGAACTGGTGATGGAGTATTCGTGGTCGTCGCCGATGATGTAGAGGCTGAAGAGGCCTGCTATGGTTAGCGTTCTGTGCCATGCGTTCGAGTCGTAGCTGTTGGAGTCGGGCTGATTACCCGTGTTGAAGTGAACTGAACCCACGGCAAGTATCCCTCCCCAGCCGTAGATCAAAGGCTGTGGCTCGGGCGGTGGGCAGTTGATGGTGCATGGAGGAGGCGTAGTATTACTGGCGAAGAATTCGTTCATGGAAGTTGCGTCAGCGTCGTTAACCGTGAGAGCAGGCAGGCCCCAGTTGTTCTCCACGGTGCGAAGGTAGGAATAGTGGTCGTAGAATAGGGTCGACTTGTATTCCTGTTTGGCGACGGGTCCTGCCCAGATTGTGGTCACATAGTCCTTGGGGAAGTCGCAGCATCCTTCATCGAAAGTTATGAAGAGGGCGGCCTTCTGCGTGGTGAAAATGTAGCTGTCGAGGATCTTCGGGACTAGGTCGGCTAGGTAACTGTTTCCTGTGGGGACGCTGCAGCTGTGCATGTCATTGCATAGGTTCGGGCTCAGCCACATGTAGTTGGGCGCGGACGGGGAGGCTAGGTCGGTGAGAAAAACGCTACTCGAATTGCCCGCGTCGCTGCCAGCGTTGACAATTCTAGAACACCGAGCCATGCTGTTGTAAATGTCAGCGTATTTCACGAAGGGGTTGTGGTCGTCAGCGTAAAGTTGACTCCCATTGTCACTGCAGCCACCTTGATAGTCTTCCATGTAGGCCTTCCATGTCAAGCCTGAAGCTTCAAGGCTGTCTACGATGTTGACCGCTTTCACTGATCCTGGTGGTAGCGTAGCATTCGTTAGAGAAACCAGGCTTCCAGACGTCAGGGCGATGTAGTTGTCCATACTAGGATGGGTAAGAGCGGAATAGCCCTCTGCGAGACCGTACGTATTGGCCAACTGTGTGGTGTATGAACAGTTCCCGCCGCAGTTGTAAGTGTCATTGATTCCATGATTCTCCATTAGGATCGTTACGACGTGGTCGAAAGCTGGACCTGAAGGGGCTGCTCTTGCCACGAACGGCGTAAACGCGATCACTCCAAGCAAGAAAATTGCAACTGAGAAAAAGGCAACCCACTTCCTCCCCAGTTGGAAAGAGTGGGAAGTTTTCATTGGCGTTGCTCAGAGCCCTTACTGACTCACTACTTGTGAGATCTTGTACATTGTGCCGGACTGAAGACCGTTGACGGGGTCATCCACTTTGCTAAGGAACTTTACCGTGTAGTTCAAAATGGTTCCATTGGAAATGCTTGTGAATGTTCCTACATATGCCGCGGTTTTGCCTCCTGCGAAGCCGGTGATTGAAGAACCGCCGTTTATCGTTACGACGAAGGACGCTGGGTTTACGCTCGTTGCGCCACTGGTCACGTTCTGTATTGAGAGAATTAGGCGTCCGTTGAATGTTTGGGGCGAGCTTACAGTGACACTTCCAGTTTCTGTGAAACCGGTCGCGTTAACAGAGTCAGTAGCTGGTTGGGCTGTTATCGTTACGTCATTCACAGTTACGTTGTGTTCGACCACGTTGGAGATTATCTGAGCGAACACGGGAATCGTCGCAGCAGCAAGTATCAGGGCGAGCACTAAGAGAAACCGTCTCTTCTTCCAGAAGGGCTTCCCACTTTTCGGGTCGTTTTCCTCAGGATTTGTTGTCATTCACTAATCACCTCTCTTGAGACTTCCTCGGAGCAGCGACTTCACTGCACTATCAGTGCAAAATATCGCGGTCTTGCAAATCGCAACAGAGCTCAACGTATCGCATAGGCCAGCTCCGCCCCACACACCCTGGGCTGACTCTAAAGCAAAGAGCTCAGCCGATCGGATGAAGCTCGCCCAAGTGACCAGGGCTTCAGCGGACGCTCCTGTTTTGGGCTTTATGAAGCGCAAATCCATGTTTGTAAGGCCCAATATGCCTAGGTTAAAGGTGTCGCCATAACAAGATAGCCGAGTAAACCTAGAGCTACCTACACCCAGAAACATTCCTCCTCGCATAGCGATCTTCCGTGCAGGTTTCAGAACCCCCAAAACAAGTCCACATCATTACCCAAACCCGCCCAACAAGCCCAAAACCAACTAATCCAAAACTCTGCCCCAGTAAAGGGCAGCGCTCAAGAATCAGAAGCCTCAGGGACCAGCCAGGATTTGGAAGCTATGGGTTTTCTAGGAAGAAGCGGCTAGCTCGGGCTTGACTAGCTTGTCACAGCTCAGACAGCGTACTTGCTCTTCAACTCGTCCAGGATTGTCGTGGTCTTGTTCCATCCTTGTCAACACTACCCTTCCAGTTTGGACAAGCTCGGTGAGGTCCACGCCGCATCTGGGACACTGCCACCTCAATTGCTGTGCAACTCTAACCGCCTCGCCTAGGCTCTTCTATATCAAGAAAGACTATCTTCTTTTCACGGGTCCTTTCGGCCTAGCAGGGCTATTCTAGTATCTGGGTGCGGCGAAAGGCGAGCCAGCTTATTGCTAGGAGGCCGACCACATAGGCTAGGCTGACACCGAGAGACCTAAGGGCGATTGTCGAGATTGGGTCGGAGGATAACAGAAAAGTTTCGACACGTGCCCCACCTCTTATGAAGCGGACCCCGCAGTAATTCAAAACATCATTCGGGTGTATGAACCATTCTACCAATAGGCGGCCGAGCCAGTCCGTGCCGCTACCCAGGTTTATTGAATTAAATGACTGGCCCTCACCGCTCCCTGCACAGGGGAGGGTGCTGGCGGAAGCGCCGGTGCCAGGTGCGTAAAATAGGATCTCCGTTTGGCCAAGGTAGAAAGCTATCAGGCTGCCTGCTATGGCGAGGCCAAGAAAGACTCCGAAGGAGCCCAGTGCAGCGACGAGGGAGTTCTTTGACAGTGTTCCAAGGGTAATGGTTATTGCGGCCCAGACGGTGGTGGCTATTGTGAGCCCTAGTACTCCGACCGGGACTACCCAGAGGCTGTCCTGTGGTCCACGGGTTAGTATTCCACCAATTGTGGTGTAGATTCCGAGGAAGGCGAAGAGTCCTAACAGCGTTAGAAAGGCAGCCGTCACCTTTCCCAGAAAGACTGTGGTCTTGCTGACTGGTTTTGTGAGGAGGGGAACTATGCTGCCGGTCTCGAATTCTCCCGAGATGGTGTTCATGGTTGTGGCTATGGCGATGAGGAAGAGAAGTATGCCCCCCAGAAGGGAAGGGTAGGAAGTGTTGGTGTAGACAAAGCTGGGGTCCGCTGGGAGGGGTGGTCCGTAGTAGTAGGCGAGGAGTGGCCTCAGAGTGATTTGGAGGGTGACGATGGCGAAAATTAGGATGAAGAGGCCGATGGTCTTCTTCTTGCGCAGGTTCCATAGGAACTCGTAGTATAGGATGGCCGTGAACCCTGAAAGGAAGCGGGTATTCTTTCTTGTTCCCATTGGACTAGGCTCCTTTTCCGACGAGGGCGAGGAAAGCGTCTTCTAGTCCTCCACCTTCTTCCCGGAGGCTCAGGATTAATCCTCCAGCGGAGGTGACGGCCTTGGATATTTGGCCTCTCACATCGTCTTGGGTGTTAACGGCGAGGGTGTACACGTTGCCGGTTACTGTCACGTCGGCGAAGGAGAGGGCTTTCAGCGTTGCTAGTATGCTGTCGTTGGGCTGTTGAACTTCTACCACAATACGTCTGCCAGGATGGACTTTTGTCGAAATGTCCTCCAAGGTTCCAGAGTAACGGAGGGTTCCCTGGTGTAGGACTGTTACGTGGTCACAGACTTGTTGTACCTCTGCGAGTAGGTGGCTGGAGAAGAAGACCGTTTTTCCGCTCTTTACTATGTTCTTGACCATATCTCGGACTTCCACCATGCCGACAGGGTCAAGGCCTATGCTGGGCTCATCCAGTATTACCAGCTCGGGGTCGTTGAGCAGTGCTTGGGCTATTCCGACCCGCTATTGCATCCCTTTGCTGTATGTGCCGACCCGGTCCTTTCCCCTGCCCTCCAGCCCTACCATTTTCAAGAGCTCGGGCACTCTCTTCTTCCTCTCCTCCCTTGTCATGCCGTACATGCGGCCGTAGATGTCTAGCAGCTCCGTTCCAGAGAGGTGTTTGGGAAACTTGGGAAGCTCAGGCATGTAGCCTATCCGCTGCCGGACCCGGGTGTTGTCTCCTATACCATCTACGCCGAATATTCGAAGAGAGCCGGAGTCGGGCCGAAGGAGGCCGACCAGCATTTTGATCGTGGTGGTCTTGCCGGCGCCGTTGGGGCCTAGGAAACCATGGACCTGTTTCGGTTCTACCTTGAGGCTTAGCTTGTTGACGGCTAAGAGCTTTCCGTAGGACTTGGTGAGGTCTTGTAGGTCTATTGCTGGCTCGTCCATTCGGATTTCCCTCTTATTCTGAATTGGGACGGGAGTCCTTGTTTGGCTATTTACGACTGTTCCTAGCTAGTCGCTGAAGGCGGAGCAGCCGGGAGTCCCCAAGCAAGTCATTAGTGAGGTGGGCCCTGAGCCGAATCTTGTCGGCCTGAGCTGGTTAGGTACGGTTTGATTCTAGATTCGAGGCGTCATGTGATAGGCATTCCAAAGCCTGGCCTCTAGTTTGGACTCATAGGGCTTATATCCCCAGAGACGACCAGTGCCCGAATAATCATGACCAAGTTCAAGTGTAAAGACATAGGCATGAAATGCGACTTCGAAGTCAAGAACGCGACGTCCAAAGACGAAGTGATGGAGATCGCTCAAGTCCATGCTAGAAGAGCCCATAACATAACCAGCATGACACCGGACCTCCAGGCCAAAATGAGCGCAGCCATAAAGGAATAGGCCCCCACCACCGAATTCTCCAACCAACGCTTTCCTTAACGAACCCAGCTGACAGGCTGAACACTCTGCGGACCCTTAAGCCCGCTTCTGCCTGGAATTGGCATAGTGAAGGATGATTCGGCTGTCTAGTTATTGATGTATGGTTTGATTCTTGACTCGATGAGTTGCTTTGGTGCTGCTCCTACGAGGCCGTCGACGAGTTTTCCATTCTTGAATACTAGAAGGCTCGGTATGCTCTGTATCTGGAAAGCGTTGGAAACCATCGGGTTCTCATCAACGTTCACCTTTCCAAATGTCACTTTTCCCGCATATTCCTTGGCCAGCTGCTCTATGACCGGGGCGACCATCCGACAAGGTCCACACCAGGAAGCCCAGAAATCCACTACCATTATTGGGAGTCTTGAAACAGTCTCTTCAAAGGTCTGGTCTGTGAGGACGATAGGCTCTCCCTTTGAGCCGGTTTGTCCTTCACTTGGTTGCTGCCGCATTATCTCGACCATCTTCCTCTGTTTTATCTTCTCAAGTTCTTCGTCTCGGGATATCAGTCCACGTCACCTTAGCCTAGATGGGTCAGGGCTAGTATAAAGATTTCTCGGTATTGGCAAAATCATGCAATACTTAAATCCCCGGACCCCCACTAACAACAGCTATGAGCCTACAACTCCTCACCAGAAAAAACGCGTCCTGCAACGAACTACTCTGCGCAGTCTACAACCTCAACCCAGTAGACTTGGAAGTCTTCTACCAGCTCGCCGGAGGCAACAGCGCCAGCCTTGACGAACTCTCCCAGAAGGTCAAGAGGGACAGAAGCACCATCCATAGAAGCCTCCAAAAACTCGTAAGCAACCAACTATGCTACAAGGAAACAAGAGCCCTCAAAGACGGAGGGTACTACCATCTCTACAGCGCAACAGAACTCCCGAAGGTCAAGCAGCAGGCCGAGTTGCGTGTAAGAGAGATCACCTCCAGCTTTGAGAAGATGCTCCGCAACTTCGAATCAGACGTCAGAAAACACTGCTGCACTTGAACACGCCGGGTTGGGACGGGAAGAAACGGTTAGGACTAAGGAAAGCCCCACCTGGGCTTACACTCTTTCTGAGCCACGGGCAAGCTAACCCCTCAGCCTCTGTATGAGCCCATCCCAGGTCGGGCGACTCTTCTCTGGAATTCGCAAAGCTTTTTCCATCAAAGGCCGTAAGAAGATGGGATGGCTAGTTAATGCACGAGGTTCCTTCGGACGTTATCCATCTTCTCGGGCCCAACGAACAAGTGGAACTCTACATCAAGGAGAAGATTTACCACCCGACAGTCAAGGTCGACTCGGTCGTCCTGACCAATGAGCGAATCATCCTTCGACACCCTCGCGACCTAGGCTTGAAGAAGGATTACACCGACTTTTCCTATACGGATATTGCCAACGTGATCCTTGACAAGGGAATTCTCCGGTCCAGTGTAAAATGCGTCCTCAGGTTCCGTGGGGACCCGCTGCATCTGAACGACCTGCCGAACGCTGACGCTGAAAAAGCCTACGGAATAATCCGGGAGAATCTGGTAAGGTACCAGACGCCCTTCACCGCCGGATACTCAGGCGCGACCCCAGCTGGTACATTGACTATCCAACAACAATCTGTTGGAGCCCAGGGAGTATTTTGCAAGAAATGTGGGCAGAGAAGCGTTGCAGGTTCCCGTTTCTGCGCAGCCTGCGGCTCCCCCCTCTGAGTTTCATCCAGCCAAAAAACTACACCTCTCTTACCATCGTCGGGCGTGTCTCCGGAGCGCTCTCTCAGATTGCTATGTTGAATGTTTGAGCAATTCCCTGAATAATGAAGGAAATCGCTATTGCGCCCATCAGAATATCCGTTACCTTACCCAGAGTAAAGAGCATTGAAAGGTTGAACTTCCTGACCCGTTTTGGAATGCCGGGGGGCGGGCGTCCGATGGTCACAGGCCCCAAGGGTGAGGCCCTGGTAGAACGCCATGCCGTTCACAGGGTTCACTATGACGAATAGAATCAGAATGGCCTGGGCCAGATATGTCGCGAAATCTTCGAGAAGCGGAATGCTTCTAGAGCCTTGCTCGAATTGCAAAGTTACCCTTTCCATATTTAACACAGGTAGATTCACGCAATTCCAATTTTGCCTCTGCGAGAAGCTGAGCGGTTACACTTTCGTACGCGAAAGAACCATCGCGCGCCGGCTAGCCGAAAGAGAGAACTAGCGTTCTATCGGCCCGACCTGCTTCATGGGCGAACACTTTTCCTCGAGCCCAGAACTGAAACAAGTCCTGGATGCTGCTCTCTCCACCATGCAAGCAGAACAGTACTGCTTCCTAATCACCGTCGACACTACCGGTCAGCCCCAGGCTAGAATGGTAGCCGCAGCCAGTATCGGGCCGGACATGAGCGTGTGGATTACCACTAGCCCAGAGTCACGGAAGGTCAGGGAGATACGGAAGGATAATCGTGCAACCATGGCTTTCTCCGACAACAAGGGAGAGGGGTACGTGACCCTAATCGGCCACGCCCGGCTTGACAACGACGTCAACCGCAAGAAAGCTCTCTGGAAGCTCCAATACGAAGCTTTCTTCCCGGGAGGGGCAGAAGGAAACGATTCCATCCTCATCGAGTTCACGCCGAACCAGATCGAGGTAATGCACTTTCACCTCAAAGTGGGAATCTGGCCCTGGACCTTCGAGCCAACGATTCTTGTCCAGGAAAACGGGTCATGGAAAAGAACCGGATGAGAAGGGTTTCAGGTCACGAATATTTTTCGGCAATACTTGTCAGCGGAAGGCCCGGTTAGGTGGCCTTGAAAGAGAAGGGGCTGTAGAAGCCATTCTTATCTGAGACATTCCAATTCATTCCGTGGTCGTGCAGTACTAGTCTCTTCGACTTGGCTACAACAGCCCGCTGTTCCGGAACCGCTATGAACGGGACGTTCTCCAACACGACTTCCTTTCCTCCTTGACCCTCAATCGCCGCTATCTCCATCTCTCCCACACCAGCAATTTTCAGGCTTCTCTCCTTCCCCTTGGCCTGGAAGTCAATCGGTACATATTTCACCCCTAAAATCCTTCCAATAAAGGGTCCCAACGCGGCCGGTGGCCCACCAGCCTGCCCTCCATAGATCTTTCCCAAGGCTTCCCTCTGGGCTGGCGACGCCTTATCGTCAAGGTAAAGCGCTACATCCCATTTGACCTTGAGCATGTGGCCCGGGGAATAGGCAGCCAGGGCAACATTCAGCCCGTTCAGAGACACATCCCCGAAGGAGCCCCTGTCAATATGCCAAGCTAGCAAGACTGTGCAGTCATCCGAGGTGGGAGGACTCATGAATACGCAGGGACAGGCCACTTCGCAATTACAGGATTCAAAGTATGACCCGGATAGACTCCACTTGCTGGTCATGACAAAATGCCAGCGCAAAGATGCGGGCTAATAAAGGGTAGCGTCGATACTACTTGGTGGTTTTTCTTCGGACTCTTACAAAGTACAGTCCGCCCGCCGCGAGCCCAAGGATGACTGCGCCAACCAGTTCGTAGAAGGTTGTAGGGGCGAGACCTAGAATGGTGGCAGCTCCAGACGTGGAGGGAGAAGTGACGGTGACGGATACTTGTCCCGAATGGGACAGGCTTCCGCTGCCGCCGTGGATTGTAACCGTGTAAGTCGCTGCTGCAACGCCGCTCTCGACGCTTACCGTCAACGTCGAAGAACCAGAGCCTCCTGTTACCATCGCAATCCCGAGGACTGCCGTGGGACCGGACGGAGAAACTGTAGCAGTCAGGCTCACAGCACCCGTAAAACCGTTCGTTGGGGTCACCGTAATCGTGGTCGAACCTGAGCCGCCTGCCTGAATTGTAAGAGATGCTGGATTGGACGACAGCGTAAAGTCTGTGACATGGAAGAAAATCATGGCGGTCGTCCGGGACAATGTACCGCTCATGCCTGTAACAGCGACCGCATAGTCACCTGCTGCCATAGCGCTGCAGGAGAGAGCCACGGTTTGGGGTGAGGAACCAAAGATGGCGCCGGCAGGAGGAGCACATGTCAGCCCGGAAGGCGTTGAAGCGGAAACGGACAGGTTGACCGTACCTGTGAAGCTGTTCACAGCAGTGAGTGTGATAGTGGAAGTTCCTGAGGCACCTGCCAGGATTTGAGACGGTGAGACTGCACCAGCGCTGATCGTGAAGTCCGGTATCAGTGCGACGTGGAACGTGATATTGGCAGTAGTGTGGGAAAGGGTGCCGCTCGCCCCTGTTACCGTCACAACAAAATCATTGGTGCCCCGTGAGCTGCAGGAAAGGGTCGCAGTCTGGAGTGAAGCACCGAATGTCACGCTGGATGAGAGAGTGCAGGTCAAGCCAGAGGGTGTGGAAGCGGACACTGACAGGCTGACCGTACCGGTGAAGCCGTTGAGGGCAGTCAGACTAATCGTCTGGGTAATCATGCTACTGGGGGAACCGGTGACAGTAACAGGAGAAGAAGGAACAACAGCATAGTCAGTGACGTGGAAGAGAATAGTGGCTGTGTTGTGAGACAAGGCTCCACTCATTCCTGTAACGATGACAGCGTAGTCACCGGCCGTTGACGCGTTGCATGACAGTGTCTCGGTTTGAGATGACGAGCCAAAGGTGACACTAGACAGCGAGGCACATGTCAACCCTGCAGGGACAGACGAGGAAACTGACACGGTGACAGTTCCCGTGAACCCGAGGACCGGCGCAAGAGTAATACTCGAAGTGCCGGACGAGCCGGCCAATATCTGAGAGGGGCTAACACTGCCCGCGGAGATGGTAAAGTCGGGTCCCACAACCGTTACTGGTACTATTAGGGAGTGGAATAGGGCCCCGCTGGAGCCGTCCACTTCCACGGTGTAAGACCCGGGTATGGTAGAATTGAGGCTCAGAGTGGCCGTTCCCGACCCAGTGATAGCGGTGGGCTGGATGGAGGCGTTGAGGTTGGAGGATGGGAAGACGGAAAGGCTGACAAGACCTGTGAAACTGATCGTGACCGGGCTGGGGCTGGCGGAGATGGAAAAGTCTGGAGCGATCACAGTTACGGGAACGAACATCGTATGGCTCAGGGATCCGCTTGTGCCCGTGACCAGTACATAGTACGTACCTGAAACGGCCGACGAGTTCACCCCGACGGTGAGAGTCGCACTGCCGGAGCCTGATACCGAGGAGGGGCTGATGGTGGGGTTGAGGCCAAACCCAGAGGTCATCGTTGTGAGGGTTACTGCACTGCTGAACCCGTTCAGAGAGCTGAGAGAAACGGTTGAAGGGCTGGTGGCGGGTGCAGTTATGGTCAGAGAAGTAGGGCTTGCCGAGAGGGTGAAATCGGGGCCCGTCACAAGGACAGAGACGATTGCAAAGTGGGACCAAGAACTGCTGCCCGCCTCTATTTCGACCCCATAGGACCCGGGCACAGTGCCTCCTGGGGCAGATACTGTTAGAGTCGAAGGACCCGACGCCAGTATGCTTGTTGGTGATAGAGAAACGGTAAGCCCCGAGGGGAAGGAAGTCGCTGCCAAGGCAACAGTTCCGGGGAAACCCCCAATGCCTGTAACGGTTATTGTGGAGATGCAGGACGACCCTCCTACCGCAACCATGAGGGAAGTCGGGTCTGCTGAGATGTCGAAATCCGGCCCCTTCACCGTCACGAATATGTCAACGGACTGGATGAGGGAAGAGGTGTTGCCAGTAACGGTCACCGAATACAAGTCGGGAGTTGTGCCAGCTGGCGCTGTTACGGTAAGTGTCGATGTTGACATTCCAGGAATCACAACGGTTGTCGGAGACAGTGTAGTGCTGAGGGGAACGGAGGAATTAGTAAGCGACACAGTCCCCGTAAACCCTCCAAAGGGAAGTACACTGATGGTCGAGCTGTTGGACGCGCCCCCTGCTACAACTGTGAAAGAGTATGGGGTGGACGAGAGTACAAAGCCAGGCCCTGTAACCGTAACATCGACCTCGACTGAGTGAAACAGAGAGCCGAGGCTTCCGAACACCTCGATCGTGTAATTACCCGGCTGGGCCATGGTGGAGACCGAAACCATCAGGATAGAAGTTCCCGTCCCGCTAGGCGTCAAAGACACGCTCGGCGGGCTAACAGTTGTCGTGAGCGTAGAGGAGGAGAAGAGCGCCACTGAGCCTGAGAACCCGTTCTTACTCGCCAGATCGATTTCTGAAGAGTTTGACCCGCCAGGTGCCGCCGTTAGGAGAGTCTTGACAGATGATATGGTGAAGTCTGGACCCGTCACCCTTACAGCGATGTATGTGATGTGTGAGAGGTTGCAGCCATTCGACCCCTCAACCGTGACAGTGTAGTTGTTAGGGGGGGTACCGCTGGGAGCAAGGATCGTCAGAGTTGCGTTTGCTGTTCCGCCCGAGGCGAGACTGACGCTTGTCTTGTTGAGCGAGACATCCAGAAGATAGGACGATGCGGAGAGGGTGATATTGCCATAGAAGCCTCCCTGGCTCGCCAGTGAAATACTGGAGCTGCCAGTCGCACTTACGGCCAGCGTCGTAGAGTCGGGGCTAGTTGTTATGGTGAAATCGGGTGCAACTAACGGCATAACGTGGGATGCCGGAAGAATCATAGGTGACCGGCCAACCGCCAGGCCGGCCGGAAGCGAGATGACAAGGCAGGCTAACAGAAGAGTCAGGACCTTCCTGAGAACTCTTGACTTGAACATGTGAGGCTATCCTGTCAGTGTTAGGAATTGCTTGGGGCCAGTAAGAACATTATGGAGATCGCGATCTCTTAATCACCATGAATATATCTGAATAATGCCCCTCTCGCAGGCTTCTCTACCCGGAATCGAATCTCCTCCCCATGCTCGTCTGAAAACTAGGCTCCCGACAGTCACCGGGCAATCTTGAGAGTCTCCGGACATTCCCCTATCAAACCTCAGCTTTCTTGAATCTAACCTCCATTCTATCCGTCTGGCCTATCTGCTTCACGTCCTCTGCACCCGAGAGTAGGTCGGTACCTACACGGTGCCAATGGCCCTTAACCGTTGCATGCGTCGGCTCCATAATTGCAAAGTCGTCTCCGAACTGGTTCATGAACTTGAAAAACTCAGCAATAGCCCCCCTCTCAGCATCGAGATGAACTTTCTCGCTATGCCCGTCAAGTACGACCATGTACCGGTGGGCGTGCCCCTTCTTGTTCTTGGTTGCCACGACGAAGAACCGCTCGTACAGCTTCTGTCGAGAATCTTGCACAGGGGACACTCAATCGACGGGTCTTTAACTTCTCTAATGTCTTGGGACAACGTGTCGACCTCGCGTGTTTCGTCCCGGTAGCCCCGCTAGGGCTATGGTTATGTCTTTGACGTTCGTTCTGGTGCGACCCGTTACGATCAGGTCTTTGAGCTTTTTGAAAAAACTGTAGGAATCATTGTTCTCCAAGAAATCTCCCGGGTCCAGCCCCCTCCTGAAGGCTCGCATTACCGTGGTCCCATCAGCTACCGCCCCCGCTGCATCTGTGGGCCCGTCCAAACCATCAGTTCCCGCAGAAGCAACTAGGACGTTCTGTAGACCCTGGATACTAAGCGCCACACTGAGAACGAGTTCCTGGTTTCTACCGCCTGTTCCAGTTCCCCTCACTGCGACTGTTGTCTCGCCCCCCGCCACTAGGGCTAGGGGACGCCTCAACGAGAATTGGCCCTGGTTCAGGTCCGAGAGAATGCTTGCGAACATCTTGCCGACAGACCGGGCTTCTCCTTCAAGACTCCTTGTAAGTACAATCGTCTGATAGCCCCGTTTCGCCAAGGTCTCTGCGGCCGCCGTACATGGCTCCCTATTGCTTCCAACAATCACGTTACGGACCCCGTGGAAGATTTCTGACCAGGGCTTCGGCGTTTCATTAATCAACCCAGCCTCACCTTTCTCAATGATATCGCGTACAGTCTTCGGAATATCATTCCACAGCTCGTGTTTTTCTAGAACTCTCCGAGCATCTTGGTATGTAGACGGGTCCGGAGCTGTGGGCCCAGACCCCACATCTTCCAGGTGGTCTCCAGCCACGGCCGAGATTATCAGAGACAGAACCACGGCGGGGTAGAATCTCTCGGCCAGCCGTCCACCCTTGACCCTTGACAGGTGCCTCCGGACCGTATTGACCTCACCTATGCTTGCTCCCGAGGCCAAAAGCCTTCGGGTGATCTCTTGCTTGTCACGAAGACCTAGCCCGGCAACGGGTAGGGGCATCATGGCCGAAGCACCCCCGGAGAGGAGGCATATGACCAAGTCTCGAGGATTAGGTCTCCCCACCAGCTTCAGCATCTTCTTCACCCCTCTCACACCCTCCTTGGACGGGATAGGATGGCTCGCAGGGTTGAATCGATTCTCCGAATCCCGGGTTTCACCCCCAGGTTTTCGGGAATGTTCACGAGGCCACCGGTAATCTTGTGGCCGAGTAACCGGTCAACCCCGAGGGCCATTCCCATACTTGCCTTTCCACCCCCGACCACGAATATTCTGTCAAAACCCGACAGGTCGAGCCTCGCAGGGCCCATGACTAGGTTCGAGCCTTGAAGCCTAACCTTCTCCCTGATAAAAGACTCTGGGTCACCAGCCCTGATAGCCGCCTTCACAGCATCTAGAGCGTCTTCCCTGAGGGTCAAACTGGGATCGTGCTAGCCCGTGTAGTCTGTCCGGTCCACTATGTTGTTGGGTTGCTGGTTCCTCAGGAATCGGAGGGTGTTCTCAACCGCTATTTTGACAGGCTGGCCGGTTGCGAGGCCTGAGGGACCTGAGACGTGGGGAACTCCTACAAAGTTCGGAAGGGAAGCGAAATCATAGCTTGTAGAAAGCGATTCCCTCCCGTCCCTGTACCACCACACATCTGTAGCGTAGCGAAAGTCCGGGTTCGCCTTGAGATGGTGGTACAGAGCTTCCTCGTCAACCAGTTCCCCCCGAGCCACATTAACCAAGACCATCCTCTCTTTCATCAGAGATAGTCTGTCCTTGTCGATGACTCGGGTTGTAGCCTTTGTCAGGGGCAGAGCAAGAACGATGGCGTCGCTCTCTTTGAGAGTCTTGTCCAGCCCCCTCTCTCCTTGGAGAAAGGTTACTCCCGGCCTATATCCACTACGCCTAGTAAAAGCGACCACTTTCATCTCGAACGCCCGCGCTATACGAGCGACGACGGTACCAATCCCACCATAACCCAAGACCCCCAAGGTTTTCCCTTTGAGAATGTAGACTCCCTGGGCAGCATCGCCATGCCTCACCAAGACTCCACGTCCCTCCCGTATCGCGGTGTGATGCTCCACTATCCTCTTGGCAGCGGAAAGCAGCAGTCCCCAAGCATATTCTGCGACGGGGCCAGAATAGGCTCCGGCGTTGCTAGACACCGTTACCTGCTTGTCGAGCTGGTTGAAGGGAATGTGGTTCACACCGGCTAGTATGCTCTGAATGAACCGGAGCCGGCCCATTTCCGATACCGCCCCCTCTTTGAAAAACTTGGGCCACGAGAATATCATCATAGCATCGACTGACGGGAGGAGTGTCGCAAGCTCGTCTTTCCCCACCGCACTCGCTAAGAAGACGTTCGCATACCTAGACAGCTGCTTGATGCTAACTCTGTCCAAGAGGTCAGTGGTAACCAAGAGATTCTTTTTCGACATTCGACCCACTTCTCCGGAAGCAAACCTAGTAGAAATAACTCTGCTAAACGGTCCGAGAACTCCCTGAGGGAGCCGCAAACTCCTTGGCCTAAATCGACAACCCCCTCTCTGGGACCTAGGATGTCGAACGGACAAGCAAGTCCGGTCCCACAAGCTTGTCAGATGTAACAACCCAGTTCGGTAGACGTGAGATATAGAAAGATATCGAGTGAATTATCAAGAACCATGGTTCCGAGCCACGCTTAACTTTAGGATCCGCCCTAACAATTAGTTGTTCGGTGAAACGTCTCAGGCATTCAGGTAAGAAGATGATAGAACAGGGAGGGGCGGTAATTTGAAGGCGGCGGTCCTGGCGGGGGGAGCCGGCATACGTCTAAGGCCCCTAACCTACCTCTACCCCAAGGTCATGATGCCTCTAGGAGGAAAACCTCTACTAGAATATACCATCGACTACCTGAAAAGCTACGGGTTCGACGAAGTGGTCCTATGTGTAGCATATTTACGAAATAGGATTAGGGAGTATTTTCAGGATGGCAGAGACTTTGGCGTGCGGATAAGCTACGCTGAAGCCGACCAGCCGTTAGGCACTGCAGGACAGCTGGCAACCGCGAGGAAATTGCTGACAGAGACATTCCTGGCAATGAATGGCGACATTCTCACCTCAATGAATCTCCAAAACATGATGGAGGCCCACAGAAAATCGGGCAACACAGCCACAATATCCCTCAAGACCTTCAACGCTGAAGTCCCATACGGATGCGTTGAACTCGACAACGCGATGAACCTGACAAGTTTCCGGGAGAAGCCAACCCTGACCTATTTGGCAAATGCCGGCCTCTACGCTTTGAACCCTAGCATCTTTGACCATATCAAAATGTCACCAGTGCCGGTCGATTTGGAACGAGAGGTTTTTCCTGAAATGATAGCTGCTGGGGAGAAGGTCGCTGGGTACCGCGAAGATGCTTACTGGTCCCACATTGGAACAGTGGCGGACCTGGAGAAGACGGACAAGGAGATGAGTGCAAGAAACAATCAAGAAACAGTGCAACTCCAGCCCTTACCCGGGAACCCTCAAAGAGCAAATCACAAGTCCAGTCACCTTGCATTATCAGAATTGATGACGCAAGCCCTTCAGCACTCGCCTAAAGAGTAAAGATATCTAGTCCCCACTCGTCTATTCGGAGTACCGGAGAGCTTCAGCAGGGGAAACCCTGGCTGCTCGTCTAGCAGAGCTGAAAGTTGTCAGCATCGCAAGAGCATACGACAATCCAATAATCTCAAGGAGTTGCTGCCAGGGCAGGACAAAGTGCAGCGAGGAACCAGGGCTGACCGCGGCTGCGTATCCCAGGTTTATGCCCAGGGAGACGCCTATGAGAATGCCCAGCAGAGCCACATAACTGCTCTCGATTAGGAAGGCAGCTAGCACCATCCTCTTCCGGAACCCTATGGCGCGGAGTATACCGATTTCCTGCCTCCTCTCCACCACGGACCTGATGGAGATTATCCCCAGCCCGGCAATTCCGACGACAAGCCCGAGTCCCAGAAAGCCTTCGAAAAGGCCGAGGAATGACTGGCCGACTTGGAGGAAATTGTTCAAGACGACTTGTATGACCGTGGTGGTCATTTGCAACCTGACAAAATCCCTCTTGAGAATGTTGGCTAGGTTAACCTGGTCGACCCCGCTGGCGGCCTTCACAAACCCAAGGGTCCCAGTTCCCACGTTGAAAGCATCGTGTAAGAGCTGGCTTGTTCCGACAATTCCGTTGAAGAAGAACCCGTTCATAACCCCGACCACTCTTACGTACTTGGCTGGAAATAGGCTTCCATCCGGCCTCTGCGCTATCAGGACCATTACGTCTCCTGCGTTGGGGGTTGCCACCGCTGTCGGTGGGCCTCGGTTGGTGACAAACCCGAAAGACCACACCACATCCGAAGAGTTAGCCATCACGTCGTTCCAGACAGCGCTCGCAGAGGGGAATCTGGCTAGTGTGTCAGTCATGTTGAAGGTATTGCTACGGAAAAAGTTGGCCTCCCCCTGAGCATAGGGGTCCGCCCCGAGCAATATTGTCACACCGAAATCCCGACCAAGCGTCTGATCACGAGCTGCGACAAGGGTGCCGTTGAAAGGTACTGTTGCGGCAATCTTGCCAGCCAAAGCCTGGTCTGCGTTTACCCTAGCGGTAAGGTTTGAGACCGGGACAAGTGTCTGGGTAATAATATCGTAACCGCCCGATTCCTGCTTCACCACCGTGTTCAGGGCCGCATTCTGTTCAGCGGCAATAACGGCAATTGCAGAGACCGTAAACATTACCAGGGCAAACATGGCCACGGTGGCGGCCGTTCTGAACCTCTTGTTCTCCGGATATGACAGCGCGGTCTTGAAGATGGGTGTTAGAGTCTTCCTTCCACGGTAGAACAGGTGGAGGATGCTGATAGCAACGTCCGTATTGTACATGACAACCAGTATGGCGCCAAGGACCATGATGATTCCACCGACGAAGTACAGCTCGGGCCCGTAGGTGTAGCTCTTGATGAGGGGATTGTCATAGGAGAAATTGGGAACCCCCCACTGAACAAGCAATGCAACACCGGTCAGGCTGAACGCGTACCGGTTTTTCAGAAACCTGGACAGAACGAGCCCTATTCCGAAGATGACGAGGCTCGGGCCGGCCAAGGTGTCAATAGCTGACTGAGCACCGGCCGCTGTTTGAAACAACAAGACCCCCGCGATGATGAATACTACCCCCAGTACCATGAGCCAGGTGTAGGTTCGGACCCCGCGAGGCGGCTCGGGAATATTCCGAATAGCCCGGATGACGTTAAGCCTGCTAACCCGCCAGGAAGTAAGCAGAATAGTGAAGAAGGTGATGAGGAAGCCTTCCGTGAAAGCCGTCAGCAGGCTCGCCGGTGTGTAGGTGAAACTGTTCAATACTGCAGCGAGGTTCACTGTGAAGAATCGGGTGATTATCTCGGCGAACACGTACAGGATCACGTAGCCGATAGCGATTCCGAGAAAGACGCCGACGAAAGCCGACCCGGCCGAGTAGAGGCTGCCCTCGAAGAGGAACAGCTTAGTCAACTGGCCCCTCTTCATCCCCACCGCCCGGGCCATACCCATCTCCGACTTCCGTTCCTCGGCCAACATGACGAAAATATTCGCTATCAAAACCACCCCCGCAATGATAGCGAAAGCACTGAGGACTAGAAACAGGTTGCTCAGGGATTGAGCAGCCTGGGTAGTGCTGTTGACACTGGCCTGCTTCTCAGCATAAGCGCACAGGCTCGCCGCGGGCCCGGCCGTCTGTGACGGATCCGTCTTACACCCGAAACCAGTGGGGGGAGCGAGAAGGCTGTTGAGGGTCTTGTTGGCGGCCAACCCGACCGTTTGACTATACTGTATGGAGTCTCGCAGCCCGCCTATGTTGGTGATGGCGAGATAGTTGAACGAGCCTGGTTGGCCCGTCAATTGTTGAGCAGCGTTCAGCGTGACGAAAATATTATCGCCGAGGGAAAAATCAGCCCTCTCATCTGAGACCGCTATGCCCACAACTCTGAAGGGCAGAGTCCGGAAAGAGTATACGAGAATCGTATCGCCCGCTGTAGCATTCAGGTCTCGTGCAGTCCGGTCGTTGATCACAGCCTCCCCGTCAGAGAAAGTCGAAGGTATGACACCGCCACCCGCCTGGGAGTGAAAGTCGCCGAGGGCAGCGGATGCGTTGCCAAACGTTCCAATCAGCGCAACTCCGGTCTGTATCAGGGCTCTGTTTGTATTGTTGACACTTACCGAGTTCAAGATTTCCGGCGTGACCCCCGAAATGTCCGTGTGGGCGGAGGGGTCACTCGTCAGCTGGCCCGCAAAGTTGTGGTAGAGATTGAGGCTGAAGAACCGGTAGCCAAAGGTAGTAGCGTTCCTGGCATAGACTACCTCGTCGGCGTGTCCATAGCCAAAATACGCCGCTCCGGTAAATAGGGTCGTCAAAGTATCGCCTGTCACGAGGGAGCCGGATATCATAGCGGTCCCAATCATCAAGCCGGCAATGACGATGGCCATGTTTGTCTTCCGACGGGTAAAGTTGCGTACCGCCATTCGAAGGGTAAGACGATCCCGGGCCATCATACCCGCGGAAATGACCAGAACAACCGCGACGACGTAAACCTCGAAATTGGTGAAGGACCCTCCAACGATTCCGGCTAGAGTTGTAAACCAGACGACTAGGGCTAGAACCGCAAAGATAGCTGGGGAGAGGCCCCAAAGCTTTCGAGCCAGCCTTCCTGCCCAGCTCGTCTGTTTGGTCCTAGAGAGGAGGTGGGTAAGGTAGGCCGCTCCGAGGCCTAGGATCAGAAGACCCCCGATTCTAGTGTAGACTTGAAGACTGTTCTCTGACAAGTATGTTCGAAGATTGGAATTGTTCTGGTATTGGAGAAACAAGGCGTAGAGTTCGCCAAGAGAGACGACGACGAGGAATACTGCCAGGCCGACCAGAAACGACCTAGACCGAGGGCTTGACGACAAGGACTCTCACTGGGGAGGGGCTAGGCTTTTGACCCCCCAGCCTCCACCTGCCTCTCTATCAGGCCGTTCCTCATCAACACAATTCTGTCCGTCTCTTGAGCAATGTGCTGGTCGTGAGTCACAATCACTAAGGTCAAACCGTAATCCCGGTTAAGACTCCTCAACAACACCACAATCTCGTGGGAGTTCTCAGAATCCAAATTGCCTGTCGGCTCATCGCCCCAAACAATCGCCGGCTTGTTTACCAAGGCTCTCGCTATGGTGACACGTTGTTGTTGGCCGCCGCTGAGTTCGGCCGGCTTATGGGTTCTCCAGTCCTCCAAACCCACCATTTTGAGAGCCTCCCTGGCCTGACTCTTGGCGTCCGACTCAGGTACGCCCCCCAAGAGCAACGGCATCTCCACATTCTCCTGCGCCGTCAACACGGGTAGCAGGTTGTAGGCTTGGAAGATGAAACCCATTCGGCGAGCTCTGAACTCGGCCTTTTGGTCGTCGGACATGGTCGCCAAGTCAGTGCCTTCGATAGAGACCTTTCCCTTGGAAATGTCGTCCAGGCCCGAGACACAGTTGAGCAACGTGGTCTTGCCGCAGCCCGAAGGGCCCATCACGGCGAGCATTTCACCCCTCCTCACTTTGAGGTTGAGGCCTCTGAGCGCCTCCACCTTCAATTGGCCGGTTTGGTAGACCTTCCAGACGTCGGTGGCCTCTACAATCACAGAGTCATTCGTGTTGGCCAATAGGCCCGTCTTCATGGCGGTTCGTGACCCCACCTGAATATTAGACTTCCAGCCACTGGCAACCGTTATTCAACTTACCTTCCCGGTGTCGCATCTGGCAGACAGATCAAATGTTGAATTAGTCTACTCTCATGCGACCTAACCATTCAGGCAACTGCATTTGGATAATCCTAGGCCCAAGCTCAGTTCCCGCAAAGAACCATAGAGAGTCTGAGAAGACGCCCAGGGATGCAAAAGGAAATCCGTCGAGCAGGCTTGTTTTTATTTCTGGACAGCCTAGAAGGTTGCGAAGAGACAGTTTGCGAGTCCACGTGTGCGAGAATTGTCAGTGTTCATGAGGATTATCCTGGCGGCAGCCCTCCTGCTGGCGGTGACCCCCCTTTTCACGGCTCAAGTAGCTGCCGTGCTTCAAACAAATACGGTGGCCAACTCTGGCTTCGAAAGTTCCGCCTCGAACCCCTGGCATAAAGTATCTACCTATGGCAACGGGACAGTCATCCTATACGATAATACCCGTGCACATAGCGGGTCGTATTCTTCAATGCTAGGTGCAGTTAACAACACGTCCTGCCTTTCGGTTGAGTGTAAGGACACTGTTAGGGCGACAGTGGAGCAGTACTTTCAGTCCCCTGCACCTCCTACCCTTAACCACCTAGATAATAGCGTGAACAGCTTCTCTGCTTGGTGGTACGTGGCACCATCCACCCTTAGCACCTATTCTCTCCACATTGGATTGTCCTTCTCTGATGGTAGTAGCATAGAGTACTGGTATGGCCAGAGCGACCTCGCCAACTCAACAGTGAAGTACACTTCAGCGGCCTACAACCTTGGGCCAATTCCGGCATCCGGCTCTTGGTTCCAGATGAACCGAAACCTCACAGCGGATATTCAAGGCGTGGTGGCGGACCGATCCACTGCAAGAATAACCGCTCTATGGCTCGGGGCTTTCGGTGGAACGTACAATAGCGTGCCGCGTGGAGAGACGGCCTGGGTTGACGACGTCGCTTTGAACTTCAACACCGGCCTCGTCGCCGCCTTCTCTTCTAACCCTGCCTCTGGCCCAGCCGCTCTCACAGTTAGGTTCAACGCGTCTCAGAGCTATGAGACAGGCGGTTCCTCAGCCCCCATCGTGAACTACCAATGGAATTTTGGAGACGGAACAGTTCACATGAATACAACAGCTCCGACGACCACACACACCTACGGCAGTCCCGGAACATTCCCTGTGACGCTTACGGTTAAGGACGGTTATGGTGTCGAATCCCAAGCCTCTTCTACCATAACGGTAGGACCGAGCGATGTTTCCATACCTCTCCTGGTGGGTGGAGGCGGTGGAGTGCTTCTACTGGGGGGGATCCTCTTCAGCAAGTTCCGACGACGCCCTTCAAAGATGAAGAAGACGAAACCAAAGTTGCGTAAAGGCTAAGATGGTCTCAGAGTAGGCCTCTCGGCCTACAACGCCAAAGAGATAATTCTAATAGACCCTAAAACTCGCGCGCGAGGTAGGAAAGCCGAATGGCTCTAGCTGACTTGGAAGCAGCCATATTCAGCGTGCTTCGTACCCAGAACTTCTGAGTCTTGGAGAACGCCGTCATGGTTCAGGTCAATCCCGTAGGTCAACGTTGCCTGGAAGCAGTACCAACCATGGGCGGCCAAAGTATAGCTGAACGAGATGTTGCTTCTTATTTGGCCTGCTAACAGAAGGAAGGACGGGCTGGTGAATGGCTCCATTCCGCCGCTGGGTGTGTAAATTGCCAGGTCGACCCGGGTCACCAGGTCAACGCGACTAGGGTTGGTAACCTGCCCGTTCATGGTTAGAATGCCCGTTGTGACACTCTTTGTCCAGGTGAGACCACTTCCCGTGAAGCTGGGCTGCCGCTGTACCTCCACGTGTAACCTGCCCTCCACGAATTCTCCACTGTTGGCCCCGACCACTCTCACCGTGGGGGTAAAGTTGCCTTCCGCATCCCACCAGGTGTTTTCGTCGCCGAGCCAATAGGTATGAGTCGTTGAGCAGCCTTGCCCCGCAGAGTAGACGAGTGTGCTCCCTCCGTCCCCAAAGTTGAAGGTGCATGAGAAAGGCCCGACACCTCCCTCGTAGGTAGCAGTGAAAGACCGGTCTTCGGTTACGAAGACGGCCGCTGATGAGACCGTCAAGGAGGAGAGTTGGAGGGGTGGGTTGGAAAAGGTCAAAGTGACACTCTCGCCAGGCGTGACTTCTCTGACGTTCTCATAGTCAAGGAGCACCATAGAGTCTCCCGAGACCACTTTCACGTTTCTTATTAGCGTAGTATGAGACTTCAGGGGGTCGCTGAACACAAGGGTGTTGGTGCCACGGACCACAAGGTTGGTAACTTCAAAGGGACCTAGGGTTACCCAGATGTTAGCGAATGGTCCGTAGTGGCCTGTCCCGGACAGCTGGAAGAGGCCTCCGGGAACGTTCACAACTAGTTGGCCATTCAGGCTGACATCGAGGAGCCCTATGCCGTCCTTGAAATTACTAGCGTCGTACGCCTCGAAGGTGAGGAAGACTTTCGGAGGCGGGACTACAGAAACAACTTGGCTAGTCGTGCCTGTCAACCCGGAATCGTCCGTTACTACTAATACAACCGTAAATGATCCCGTAGTATTGTAGATGTGGCTGATTATGGCACTGCTGCCATTGGACCCATCCCCGAAGTTCCAAGAATAGCCCGCGACCACGCCGTCTGGGTCCGAACTACACGATGAGTCAAAGCTGATCGGGCTGCCTAGCCCTACTGTCGTGGCAGAGACAGTGAAATTGGGAACCGGAGGCCTATCCAAGATAGTCTTGGCCGCACTCAGAGTCCCAGTATTGCCGCTGTCATCGGTTACCGTCAAATTGACAGTGTAGGATCCCGCATTTGCATAGGCATGCGAGACGGTCAGCCCGGACCCTATTGAGCCGTCGCCGAAGTCCCATGCGTAGATGGCTATCGTCCCAACGGGATCAGAACTCCCTGCTGCATCAAAACTGATGGCGACGTTAGTCAGTGCTTGAGTGCTAGACTCGGTGAACGAGGCGACAGGCGGCCTGTCAGCAATCGTCTTTGCGCCACTGGAAATGTCCGAGTTACCGCTGTCGTCCGTAACCGTCAGAGCTACCGTGTAAGTTCCCGCCCTTGCATAGGAGTGGACGGTGCTTTGATCAGTTCCCGTGCTTCCATCTCCAAAGCTCCATGCGTAGCTGACTATTGTGCCATCAGGGTCGATGCTCCCCGAGGCGTCGAAGCTGATGGGAACCCCTGTGGATGCGGACGTAACTGACTCAGTGAAGTTGGCCAACGGCGACCGGTCGATTACCGTCTTTAGGGCGAAAGCGGAATCCCCGCTGCCGCTATCGTCGGTGATTGCTAAGACTACCTTATAGGTTCCAGCAACGGCGTAACTGTGGGAAGTCGTTATTCCGACGCTTGTGGAGCCGTCCCCGAAATCCCAAGAATAGGTTACAATAGCTCCGTCAGGGTCCGTGCTGGTCGACGCGTCGAATTGAATCAGTGTTCCTGGTGGGACGCTTGTCGTTGACTCGGTGAAGCCCGCCACCGGTGGACGGTCAGTTACAGTCTTCAACGCAGACATGCTATTCGTGCTCCCGCTATCATCGGTGAGGGTAAATGTTACAACATAGGTCCCCGCGGCAGCATAATTGTGGGAGATGGTTGTCCCTATGTCCGTGGACCCGTCCCCGAAATCCCAGGCATAGCTGATTATTCTACCGTCCGGGTCGGAACTGGCCGAAGCGTCAAAGCTGATGGAGACGCTTGTGAGAACGGTGGTTGAAGACTCGGTGAAGCTCGCCACCGGTGGCCGGTCGTTAACTGTTTTGGTGGCCTGAGAGCTACTTGTTAGGCCTGCGTCATCAGTCACGGTGATTGTGACCGTGTAGCTTCCGGCTTGAGTGTATGAATGGCTGTCCCCGGTAGAGGCACTGGAAAGGTTGTCGACTGTTCCGTCTCCCCAGTTTACCTGGGTCCCCGATACAGTTCCATCTACATCCGATGAGGTAATTGTCAGATTGATCGTCTCACCGGTGAGGACTGTCGTTCTGTCCTCAGAGAAGCTCACACTTGGGGGCCTATCGCTGATGATATTGGTCGACGCCTGAGAACTCGTCATTCCATTGTCATCAGTCACTGTGAGGGTCACCGTGTATGTCCCCGCCAGCGTGTAGCTGTGGGAGGCGACTGCTCCCGAACCTGTTGACCCATCGCCAAAGTCCCAAGAATAGCTGACGACCGTCCCGTCTGCGTCACTGCTGAGAGAAGCGTCAAATTTCACGGCCTCTAAGGTCAAGGATGTTGTCTTGTCTTCTGTCAACGTAGCTGTTGGCGGTCTATCTTGTATGATCTTGGTTGATGCGGCTGTTCCTGATTGTCCTTGGTCGTCTTGAATAGTGAGAATTGTCGTATACGTTCCCGCCTTGGTGTAGGCGTGGTCTACCGTTACCTGGCCGATGACAAAGGGTGAGTCATCTCCAAAGTCCCATTGGTAGAGGGTGATGGTTCCCGTGTTGTCTTGACTGTTTGACGCGTCGAACGTGATCCCGCTTAGGGTAAGGGTTGTAGTGGCCGACTCGGTGAAGGCCGGTTCGAAGACGGGGCTAATGATAATCTTGGTTGCTGTGGTCGTGGCAGTTGAACCATCATTGTCTTCGACCGTCAGCATAACGGTGTAAGTTCCAGCCGAGGCCCAAGTGTGGCTAGTTAAAACGCCGATTCCTGTCGTTCCGTCGCCAAAGTCCCAAGTGTAGCTGGTAATGGTGCCATCCGGGTCGGTGCTTTGGCTCGCGTCGAAGGAGATGGCCTTTCCCGCCACGGCCTGGGTTGAGGACTCGCTGAACAGTGCAGTTGGCAGGCGGTCAACAACCATCTTCGTGCTGCTTGCAGTGGCAGTAAGCCCGGCGTTATCGGTGGCTGTTACCGTAACCTTGTAAGTTCCCAGGGCCAAGTAGGCGTGACTAGCGGTGGCAGGGCTACTCGTAGCAAGTGCGTCGGTTACTCCGTCTCCCCAGTCCACCTTCAAGCTTGCCACAGTACCATCTATGTCTGAGGAAGTTATCGACAGGGTCATGTTCTCCAGGCGGAATGCCACAGTCTTGTCCTCCGTGAAGGAAACCGTGGGAGGAACATCTGGCGCTATGATGGTCTTGACGGCTGTGGTCGTTGCGCTGCTACCACTATCATCTGTGACTGTAAGGGTGACGGTGAAACTTGAGGCAGCAGAATAGGCATGGTCTACCGTGCGCCCTGTGCCCGTGGTGTCATCTCCAAAGTCCCAGGAGTATGCGATGATTGTTCCGTCGGGGTCGCTGCTTCCAGTAGCGTCAAAGTGAATGCTTCCCCCCACAACGATTGTCGTGGAGGACTCGGAGAACAACGGGCTGGGCGGCCTGTCAGTGATGGTCTTCACCGCAGAAGAGCTAGCCTCGTTACCACTATTATCAGCCACCGTTACATTTACCGTGTACGACCCGGCAGTGGCATACGAGTGGCTGTCGCTTGCGGTAGCACCTGCTAGAATGTCCACCTGGCTGTCACCCCAGTCGACCGTCGTAGTTATGACTGTCCCGTCAGAGTCCGAGGATGTAATCGTGAGGCCGATGTCGTTAAGGGTCATCGCGGTGGTAGCGGTTTCGGTGAAGCCGACTGTGGGAGGCCTGTCGTCAATGGCTTTTGTGGCGACGCTGGTGTTGGTGTTACCGTTATTGTCCATAACTGTCAACGTGACAATGTAGGTACCCGCTGCCGTGTAGGTATGGGATGGGCTGACTCCCGCGCCGGGAGATGCGCCGTCTCCAAAGTCCCAGGTGTAACTTGTTACTGTTCCGTCAGGGTCGAATGATGCGGAGGCGTCAAACGAGATTGGGACATCTGTGAGAGTTCTTGTCGCCGATTCCGAGAAAGAGGCAACTGGTACCCTGTCAATCACGGTCTTTACTGCGGTGGCTGTGTCTGTCAGGGTGGCATTGTCTGTCACTGTTAGGGTTACTATGTAGGAGCCAGCAGTCCCGTAGGTGTGGTTGGCGGTGACCCCTGATGATGTGGCGCCGTCCCCAAAGCTCCATAGATAATTTGTGATTATGCCGTCGGGGTCGTTGCTGTTCGAACCGTCGAAGCTAACGACCGTTCCCGTCGAGACCGTCGTAGCCGACTCTGTAAATGTGGCTATTGGAGAAG
>WNGG01003145.1_pt1 | contig 27081 bp, 25 predicted proteins | sample 5400661 | NCBI WGS metagenome assembly WNGG01 (sample SAMN13153372, study PRJNA577476) | soil metagenome | isolation source: 100 cm soil or saprolite under Garry oak tree replicate 1 | place: USA:California | collected 2016-06-15
TGCTCGTGCTCCTGGTGTGGAGCATCACGGTGGACGCGCCGATGGAGGAGCCGGCGAACCCCACCAAGACGCCCAACCCCTCCAAGGCGCCCTGGTACTTCCTCGGTCTTCAAGAAATGCTCGTCTACTTCGACCCGTGGATCGCGGGCGTGGTGCTGCCCTCGCTCATCATCGTGGGCCTGATGGTCATCCCCTACGTGGACATCAACCCCAAGGGGAACGGCTACTACACCTGGAGCGAGCGCAAGTTCGCCATCTCCACCTTCGTGTTCGGGTTCCTCGTCCTCTGGGTGGGGATGATCACCATCGGCGTCTTCTTCCGCGGTCCCGGCTGGAACCTCTTCATGCCCTGGGACTATTGGGATCCGCACAAGGTGGTGCCGCTCACCAACATCGACCTGCCCTACATCCTCGGGATCCGCAGCGAGAGGGGCGCCATGCTCTTCGGGCTCATCTGCGTGGGCGGCTGGCTGGTGGGGGTGCCGGGGGCCGTCTACAAGTGGAAGAAGGACAGCGCCTTCATCCGCGAGCTGGGCTTCGTCCGGTACGGCATCGTCGCCACGCTCTTCATGATCATGGCGGGCGTGCTGGTGAAGATGATCCTGCGCCTCACGCTCAACATCAAATACATCCTCGTCATCCCCAACATCCTGAACGTTTGAGGGCTTGATGGCGACGAAGCCTCTCGAGCTGCAGAGCCTCAAGTGGCCCTTCGTGGGGCTCGCGGTGCTGCTCGCGTTGTGCACCGGCTGGGCGGTCTACGACGAGGTGTTCCCGCGGCGGCCGTGGAAGGGGTACCAGCGCGAGTTCTTCGATCTGGAGAAGAAGCACCTCGAGGCCGACCTCGCCCGCGCGGACAAGCGGCTGCAGGAGCCGGACGCCAAGGCGAAGCGGGAGGCCTTCCGCAAGGAGCTGCAGGAGGCGACGGCCGCCATCAGCGGCAATCCCAAGCAGCGCCAGGACTATGACGCGGCGGTGAAGGCGGACGACGAGGCGCGGATCAAGGAAGCCGAGGCCAAGCTCTATCTGGGCTTCGACAAGTCGCGCCAGGACAACGTCTATTACGAGCTGCGCGAGGCGCGGCACGACGAGGACGCGAAGAGAGAGGCGGAGCTGCAGAAGAAGTACGACGGGTGGCAGCGGAAGATCGACGAGAAGCAGCGTATCTATGGTGCCGCCATCGCCCACCACCAGCAGACGACCAAGGCACGCGAGGCTTTCCAGGCGCGCAAGGACAAGGCCCAGACCGGCCTCGACGCGATGGACAAGCCGGCCCTCGAGCTGAGGAAGAAGATCGAGACCGTCTCCGGCAAGTGGCCCCAGATGGAGCAGTACTGGGTGGAAGACCTCAAGAATTCCTGGGGCGGGCCCACCGTGGACCGCTGCCAGAACTGCCACGTGGCGGTGAACAAGGGCGGCTTCTCGGCGCCCTGGGAAGTGCTGGAGGCGCGCAAGAACAAGATGTCGGATGCGGAGATGAAGGCGCAGTTCGCGCTCGATCCCGAAGTGATCGACGCCTACCAGACGGTGCACGAAAAGATCTGCGAGGACCTGCCGCCCGCCCCGGCCGCCATTCCTCCCGGCGGCTGGCAGCCGCCCGCGCCGCCGCAGCCGATGGACCCGGCCAGCGCCACCGAGTGCCGCCCGGGCGCTGCGTACCAGCGCTGGCTGGAGCGCGCCGAGGCGTACTGCGGTCCCAACGCGCGCTGGCTGGCGAAGACCAAGACCGTGCTGAAGGACGCGAAAGGCGGCGTGGTCGCGCTGATGGAGGCGGAATACAAGGGTGTCGCGCGCGATCCCGCCAAGGATGCGCTGCGCGAAGGCGACAAGGCGCGCCCCGAGGAGCGCGTCGCGCAGGCGTGCACCGACAAGGACACGCTCGCCGCCTTCGCGGAGGCGGACAAGGCGGACCTCTTCGACGTGAAGCCGGTCTTCCGCACGCACCCGAGCCGCTGGACGATGCTGGTGCAGAACCACGTGCCCGAGAACGTCGGGTGCACCGTCTGCCACGGCGGCGAGGGCATGCAGACCAAGGGGGTCGAGCACAAGGCCTTCCGCCACGGCGAGGACGATCATTACTGGAACGACCCGCTCACCGAGGAAGTCGAGGTGATGGGGCGCAAGTACAAGGGCGCCTTCCTGCAGGCGAAGTGCGACCAGTGCCACTACCAGCAGCTCAACGTCGAGCAGGCGCCGCTCCTGGCCAAGGGCAAGAAGCTCTTCGTCGACGTCGGGTGCTGGGGTTGCCACCCCATCGACGGTTACAACGATCTCGCCAAGCGCGGGCCGACGCTGACCAGCATCGCTTCCAAGACCACGCCGGGGTGGCTGCACACCTGGATCGGCTATCCCAAGGGATGGCGCCCCGCGACGCGGATGCCGAACTTCTGGCCCGGCGCGGTGAGCGCCGACGCCGTGCCGCACCCGGAGGGCATGAAGCCCGAGCAGGTGGTCGCCGAGCACAGCAAGCTGCGCGAGCAGGAAGTCGCGCAGATCGCCGCCTACCTGTGGACGAGCAGCGAGCACGCGAAGCTTCTGGCCAGCGGCGCTCCGAACGGGGACGCGGCGAAGGGCAAGCAGCTGTTCGACTCGGTCGGCTGCCGCGGCTGCCACGTGGTCGAGAAGGGTTCGCAGGCGCGCAGGAGCGAGGGGTCGGCGGAGCGCGACTACGCTCCGAATCTGTGGAACGTCGCCGACAAGGCGAAGCCCGAGTGGATCTACAGCTGGGTGAAGAACCCGAAGGCGCTGTGGCCGCAGACGAAGATGCCGGATCTGCGGCTCACCGATCAGGAAGCCGCCAACGTCACGGCCTACCTGCTCACGCTGCGCTCCGAGCAGAAGTATCCCGACCCGCCCGAATACGCGCCCGGGCACGAGAAGCAGCTCCAGCAACTGGCGGAGCAGGGCAAGGCGCAGATCAACAAGTACGGCTGCTTCGGTTGCCACGACGTCAAGGGCTTCGAGAGCGCGCAGAAGATCGCCACCGAGCTGACCGAGCACGGGCGCAAGGACGCGCACCTGCTCGACTTCGGCGACGTGCGCTATTTCACCGAGGATCCCAAGCACCGGGAGACCTACGCGAACTTCGTCTGGGAGAAGCTGCACACCCCGCGCGTCTTCGGGTACGAGCGCGTCGAGACGCGCATGCCGCAGTACGACTTCTCGGACGACGAGGCGCTCGCGCTGCTCGTCTTCCTCAAGGGGCAGACCGGGGACCGGCCCGACAAGAAGTTCCTCGCGGGGCAGGATCCGGTGAAGCAGGCCGTGCACCGCGGGGAGCAGCTCGTCTTCTGGAACGGCTGCCGCAACTGCCACGTGGTGGAGGGGAAGGGCGGCGCCATCCGCGACCTGTTCAACGACGACAACCAGAGCTTCGCTCCGCCGATCATCACCGGCGAAGGATGGCGCGTGCAGCCGCACTGGTTGTTCGGGTTCCTCAAGGGTCCGATCCCGCTGCGCCCCTGGCTCGAAGTCCGCATGCCGACGTTCCATTTCACGGACGCGGACGCGACCGAGGTGGTGCACTACTTCGCGGCGGCGGCGAACAAGCCGTTCCCCTACCTCACCGCGGAGGCGCCCGCGCTCTCCGGCGCGCAGGCGAAGGAAGCCACGGCGCTGATGGGCGAGCTCAAGTGCCTCTCTTGCCACGTGGTCGGCAAGCTGGGGCCCAACCAGGATCCCGCGAGCGCGGCGCCCAATTTCCAGCTGGCGAAGAGCCGCCTGCGCCCCGACTGGATCATCGCCTGGCTGCAGAACCCGAATACCCTCCAGGAGGGCACCCGGATGCCGAGCTTCTGGGACTTCTCCGACCCGGCGCACCCGACGACGAACTACAAGTCGTTCGGGGGCGATGCCAAGGCGCAGATCGAGGCGCTCCGGGATCTGCTCATGCACCTGGGCGAGCCGGGCTACGCGGCGCCGGGCGCGCGCACCGCTCGACTTGAAAACACCCGGGGCTGAATTCCGGGGCGCGCCGGACGTCTTGTCAACGAAGGTCCGCTCTGGTAGTGCGCACCGCTTCCACACCTCCAGGAGAGGACGAATGACAAAGCTCAGGATCGCCGCGATGGCCCTCGGTTGCGCCCTGCCGCTCGCCGCGCTGGCGGCCGACGGATCGATCGAGGGCACGGTCGACTTCACCGGCAAGGCGCCGACGCCGGTCAAGCTGCACCGCGAAGCGGACCCGTACTGCGCCAAGAAGCCGATGACCGATCCGTCGGTGCTGGTGAAGAACGGGAAGCTCCAGAACGTCTGGGTCCACGTCAGCAAGGGCGCCCCCGCGACGCTCAAGCCCGACGCCTCCAAGCCGGCGGAGATCGACCAGAAGGACTGCATGTACACGCCGCGCATGATCACCGCGGTCGTGGGCCAGAAGATCCTGGCCAAGAACACCGACCCGGTCCTGCACAACGTTCACACGTACCTGGGCGCCACCACGGTGTTCAACAAGGGAATGCCGAACGACAAGACGCCGCCCATCGAGTACGTCGCCAAGGACGAAGGCATGCTGCGCTGGAAGTGCGACGTGCACCCGTGGATGCGCGGTTACACCGGGATCACCAAGCACGGGCTCCAGACGGTCTCGGGCGAGGACGGCTCCTTCAAGATCGACAACGTGCCCCCGGGCAAGTACACGGTCGAATCCTGGCACGAGAAGTACGGCGCCAAGACCCAGGAAGTCACCGTCGAGGCCGGCAAGCCCGCCAAGGCCACCTTCAAGTACGACGGCACCGAAAAGGCCACCGGCTAGCCTCGCAGATCGACTGGCTCCAGGCGTTTCACGCGGAGCGCGCAGAGTCGAAGGAGAGCGCGCGGAGGATCTGGCTAGAACCAGATTTCTCCGCGCGCTCCGCTGTCTCGGCGCTCTCCGCGTGAAATGCACTAGTCCTTGCCTCAGGACCGGAGGGGCGCTTAGAACGTTCTCCCCTCGCTCGTTGTGGAGCCTGACGTCCGATGTGGGTTCGCCGCCTGGCCGCCGCTGCAGCGTTCCTGACGCTCGTCCTCATCGTCGCCGGCGGGCTGGTCACCAACACCGATTCCGGGCTGGCGTGCCCCGACTGGCCGACCTGCTTCGGGTCGCCGATGCCACACATGGTCGGCGGTATCGCGGTGGAGCACACGCACCGGCTGATCGCGACCGCGGTCGGCCTGTGCACGCTGGGGCTGTGCATCGGGACGCTGCCGGGCCGGCTCTGGTTGCCGCTGTGCGGAGTGTTCGCGCCCGTCCTGCTCGGCGGCGCGTTCGCGGCCGCCCGGCTGCAGCAGCGCGACGGCGCGCTGCCCGTCTTGCCCACGCTGCTGGTGGTGCTGGGATTCACCGGCTGCGCCTGGGTGCTGACGCGCGCCCGGGGGCCGGGGCGCCTCGCCGTGCTGGCGCTGGCGCTGGTCATGGCGCAAGGGCTGCTGGGCGGGTTGACGGTCAGCTATCGCCTGCCTCCGACAGTGCTCGTGCTGCACCTCGCCGCCTCGATGCTGTTCCTCGCCCTCGCGCTGGTGCTCGCGTGGCGAGTCTCCGGCGCGCGGACCGATGCCGCGCGCACGCCGCTTCTCTGGGCGACGGCCGGCCTGACCTACTTCCAGATCGTGCTCGGCGCGGCGATCCGCCACACCGGGGCCGGGCTGGTCTGCACCGACCTGCCGTATTGCCGCGGCGCATGGTGGCCCACCGGCGTGCACCCGTCGGTCCACCTGCACATGCTCCACCGCGCGGTCGCCGTAGCCGTGCTCGGGCTGGTCTGCTGGAACGCGGTCCGCCTGGCGCGCGGCGCCACCGGCGTGGTGCGGGTGCTCGCCTGGGCGGGGCCTTTGCTGGTCGCGGCGCAGATCGCCCTCGGCATCCTCACCATCGCGACCTTCAAGGACCTCTTGCCGGTGACCGCGCACCTCCTGGTCGCCGCGCTCCTCCTCGCGGACCTGGTCTCGCTCTTGGTGCTGACCCGTCCGGCCGAGGCGCCGCAGCCCGCCCGCGAAGCGGCGGGGGTCCCGGCATGACGGCCGCGGCGATGAGGGACTACCTCGAGCTGGCCAAGCCGCGAATCACGACCCTGGTCGTGTTCACCTGCGCGAGCGGCCTGTGGCTCGCCCCGGGGCGGCTGCCGGCGCGCACGGTGCTGCTCACGCTGGTCGGGACGGTGCTCATCGTGGCGGCCGCGAACGTGCTCAACATGTACCTGGAGCGCGACAGCGACGCCCTGATGAAGCGCACCATGAACCGGCCGCTGCCCGCGGGCCGCGTGGATCCGCAGGTGGCGCTGCGGTTCGGACTCGCGCTCGCGGCGGTGTCGGTGCCGCTGCTCACCTTCGCGGTGGGGCCGCTGCCGGGCCTCCTCGCCTCGGTCGCGCTGGTCAGCTACGTGCTGCTCTACACGCCCTTGAAGCGCTACACCGCCGCGGCCCTGCTGGTCGGCGCGGTGCCGGGCGCCATCCCGCCGCTCATCGGCTGGACCGCGGCGACGGAGAGGCTCGACCTCCCCGGCGTGCTGCTCTTCGCGGTCATGTTCCTCTGGCAGGTGCCGCATTTCCTCGCCATCACGCTCTTCCGCCGGGAGGAGTACGCCCGCGCCGGCCTGGTGGTGCAGCCCAACGAGCCCGGCGGGGACCGCGAAGCGCGCCGCAACATCGTGCGCTACACGGTCGCGCTCGTCGCCGTCTCGCTGCTGTTCGTGCCGCTCGGCATCGGCCGCGGGTTCTACTTCGCCACCGCGCTGCTCTCCGGCCTGCTCTTCCTCGGGTACGGCATCAGGGGCCTGCGCGCCGACGCGGGTGAGCGCTGGGCCCGCAACGAGTTCCTCTTCTCGCTCGCGTACCTGACCGTGCTCTTCGCCGTGCTCATGGTCGACCACGCGCACGGCGCCTGAGCGCTGCGTCCCCAAGCCTAGAGCAGCAGGCTCCCTGGACCGGTGATCTCCCTCGGACCCGCCGCCTCGAGCCGGCCCTTCGGATCGAAGTTGCGCAGCTTGCCGAAATCGAGCCCGGTCAGCTTCTCGATCTTCGCCACGGGCACTTGATACGTCTTCGACGACTTCCGCCTCTTCTTGCGGAGCTTGTTCGGGCGAAGTCAACGGCCAGGGATCGAGCCACCAGGGCCCGCCGGCCGGCCCGCCGCGCGGGCCCACTGCCCGGCTGCTTCGGGCGCATCCTCTCGGCGGGCGGGTCTTGTAGCTGCGCCGGTTTGAGAGTATTCGCGCCTGGATGAAGAAGTACCGGATCGCCGCCATCCCGGGAGACGGGATCGGGACAGAGGTCATCGCCGCGGGCCTGCGCGTGCTGGATGCCCTGTCGGCGCGCGAGGACACCTTCCGCCTGGAAGTGAAGAGCTTCCCCTGGAGCTCCGACGATTATCTCAAGCTCGGCCACTACATCCCCGCAGGGGGGCTGGACGAGCTGCGCACCTTCGACGCCATCTTCTTCGGCGCGGTGGGCAGCCAGAAGGTCCCCGACCACGTCTCGCTCTGGGGGCTGCGCCTGCCCATCTGCCAGGGCTTCGATCAGTACGCGAACGTCCGCCCCGCGCGCGTCTTGCCCGGGGTGACGAGCCCTTTGCGCGCCGGGCAGGACATCGACTGGGTGGTGGTGCGCGAGAACACCGAGGGCGAATACGCCGGCCACGGCGGGCGCGCCCACCGCGGGCTTCCGGAGGAAGTCGCCACCGAGACGGCCGTGTTCACCCGCGCGGGCGTGACGCGCATCCACCGGTTCGCCTTCGAGCTGGCGCGCAAGCGGCCCCGCAAGCACCTGACGCTGGTGACCAAGTCGAACGCGCAGCGGCACGGGATGGTGCTCTGGGACGAGATCTTCGCCGAGGTGGCGCGCGACTACCCGGACGTGACCACCGATCGCGAGCTGGTCGACGCGGTGACCACCCGCATGGTGCTCAAGCCGCAGACGCTGGATACCCTCGTCGCCACCAACCTCCACGCCGACATCCTCTCCGACCTGGCCGCCGCCCTGACCGGCAGCCTGGGCATCGCTCCCACGGCGAATTTGAATCCGGAGCGCCGCTTCCCGTCCATGTTCGAGCCGATCCATGGATCCGCTTTCGACATCGCCGGCAAGGGGATCGCGAACCCGGTGGCCACCTTCTGGACGGCGGCGCTGATGCTCGAGCACCTGGGCGAGCAGGACGCCGCGCGCCGTCTGATGTCGGCGATTGAGTCCGTCGCGCGGAGCGGCGTCCGAACGCGCGACCTGGGCGGCACCGCCAACACCGACGAAGTCACCCGCGCGGTCTGCGCCGCGCTTCAACCACGATGAGGACCACATGCCCGTGAAGAAGGTTCTTGCCCTGCTGCTCGTTCTGTTCGCCGCGCCCGCGTTCGCGGAGACGAACGAGATCCGGTGCGCCCAGCAGTACGGCACCAGCTACCTCGCCCTGATGATCATGCAGGACCAGAAGCTGGTCGAGAAGCGCGCCAAGCAGGCCGGCCTGGGCGAGGTCAAGGTGACCTGGGCCAAGCTGGGCGGCCCCGGCGCGATGAACGACGCGCTGCTCTCGGGCGGGCTCGACTTCGGCACGGGCGGCGTCCCCTCGCTGATCACGCTGTGGGCGAAGACGGCAGGCACGCCGATGGAGGTCCGCGGCGTCGGCGCGTTGAACGACATGCCGAACGAGCTGATGACCAGCAATCCCAAGGTGAAGACCCTCAAGGACTTCGGCCCCGGCGACAAGATCGCCGTCACCACCGTGAAGATCTCCACCCAGGCGCTCCTCTTGCAGATGGCGGCCGCCAAGGAGTTCGGGGAGAAGCAGTACGACCAGCTCGATCCGCTGACCGTGTCCATGCCGCACCCGGACGCCGCCGCGGCGCTGCTTTCGGGGAGCGGGAGCATCACCGCCCACTTCGCCTCGCCGCCGTTCCTGTACCAGGAGCAGGCCAAGGGGCTGCGCTCGGTGATCTCGAGCTACGACATCCTCGGCGGTCCGGCGACCTTCAACGTGGTCTGGTCGACGAGGAAGTTCCACGACCAGAACCCGAAGGCGTACCAGGCCTTCGTCGCCGCCTTCCAGGAGGCGACCGACCAGATCAACAAGGACAAGAAGGCCGCCGCCGGGACCTACAAGCGGATGAGCGGGAGCAACGAGCCGCTCGAGGAGCTCGTGAAGCAGCTCAACGACCCCAAGGTGAAGTTCACCCTGGAGCCGCACCGGCTCAACGTGACCGCCGACTTCATGCACAAGGTCGGCCGCATCAACAAGAAGCCTTCTTCGTGGAAGGACCTCTTCTTCGACAATGTGCACTCGCTCTCGGGTTCCTGAAGCGCAATGCCCGAGCCGCTCCTCGACGTCCGCGGCGTCACCCTGCGGTACAAGACCAAGGACCACCTGGTCACCGCGACCTATCGGGTTGGCTTCCAGGTGTTCCGCTCGGACCGGTACGTGATCCTGGGGCCCTCGGGTTGCGGGAAATCGACGCTGCTCAAGGCGGTGGGTGGCTACATCGAGCCCGTCGAGGGCGAGATGCGCCTCACCGGCTCGCCCATCCGCAAGCCCGGGCCGGACCGCGTGATGGTCTTCCAGGAGTTCGACCAACTCCTCCCCTGGAAGACCGTGCGCGAGAACGTGACCTTCGCGCTCACCGCCAGCGGCCGGCTGCCGCGAAGGCCCGCGGAGGAGAAGGCGATGCACTACATCCAGAAGGTCAACCTGGGGAAGTTCGCCGACAGCTACCCGCACACACTGTCGGGCGGGATGAAGCAGCGGGTGGCCATCGCGCGCGGCATGGCGATGGAGCCGGAGATCCTCCTCATGGACGAGCCGTTCGCGGCCCTCGACGCGCTGACCCGGCGGAAGATGCAGGACGAGTTGCTCCAGCTCTGGGACGACACGCACTTCACCGTGCTGTTCGTCACCCACTCGATCCCGGAGGCTGTCCTGGTCGGGAACCGGATCCTGCTGCTCTCGCCCCACCCGGGACAGGTCAAGGCCGAGTTGAACAGCAAGGGTCGCGCGGAGGACGGCGAGTTGTCGCAAAGGATCCAGCGGATGCTCTTCGCCGAGGAAGTGGAGGAGGAGGCCGCCGCCCATGCCTGACCCCAGCGCGCACGTGCAGAGGCCCGAGTTCGTCGCCGAGACGCAGAGCAAGCTGTTCGGCGTGGTGGAGAAGCCGCTCACGGCGTGGGAGCGGATCTTCGGCAAGAGCGCCGTGCGGAAGACGGTGCTGCTCCTGTTGCTCGCTGCCGCGTGGGAGATCTACGCGCGCAAGGTCGACAACCCGCTCGTCTTCCCGACCTTCAGCGCCACGGTGCAGGCGTTCTTCAGCGCCATTGCGAGCGGCGTCATCCCGCAACGCACCTGGGCCTCCATCCGGGTGCTGCTCCAGGGATACTGCGTGGGCCTGTTGCTCGCCGCGCTGCTGACCGCCTTGGCCACGGCGAGCCGGGTGGGCACGGATTTGCTGGAGACGCTCACGGCCATGTTCAACCCCCTCCCCTCCATCGCCTTGCTTCCCCTGGCGGTGCTCTGGTTCGGGCTGGGGAACGGCAGCCTGATCTTCGTGCTCATCCACGCGGTGCTCTGGTCGGTGGCGCTGAACACCCACGCCGGCTTCCGCTCGGTCTCGCAGACGCTGCGCATGGTGGGTCGCAACTACGGCCTTTCCGGGCCGCGCTACGTGGTGCAGATCCTCATCCCCGCGGCGTTCCCCAACATCCTGACGGGCCTGAAGATCGGCTGGGCGTTCGCCTGGCGCACGCTGATCGCCGCCGAGCTGGTGTTCGGGGTCAGCCAGGGCTCGGGCGGGCTGGGCTGGTACGTGTTCGAGAACAAGAACCTGCTGGAGATCGCCAACGTCTTCGCGGGGCTCTTCACCGTCATCCTCATCGGGCTTACGGTGGAGAACCTCATCTTCCGCACCATCGAGCAGCGGACCATCCGCCGGTGGGGCATGCAGCACTGAGCTTCATCATGGAAACATGGCCAATTGCGCCAACATCAAGGCCACGGAAATCGTGACGATGATCCAGCCTTGCCCGGAGATATCGCCGGGCGCAGGGCGACAGCCATCTTGTGTCGCCTGCCGCACAAGTCCCGGATAGGGGTCGGACGCGGGATTGACGGAGAAGTTGGCACGGCTGCACGGTTCGTCCGGCCGAGGGCGCGGTCCGCGAGGCGCGCTCTGGAGCACCAGGGAGGAGGGGCAGCCATATGCGAGGCCAGCTGCCGCGGGAGGGCGGGCGGCCGGGGCTCTGCGGCGTGGCACTTGCCGTCGCGGGCTGTGTGATGCCGCAGGGGGCGCCGACCCTTGCCAACGGAGAGCCCCTCGACATGGTGGCCACCGGCAGCGCCCGGAGCGCGCTCGCCGCCGGCTGCTCAGCGACTGGACGGGACGACGACCTCGACGGCGTCGACGACGGCGAGGAGGACTGCCTGCTCCAGCGCCACGCGCCCGTCGTGTACCTTTACTACGGCTACCGACCTTCTGCCCCTACTACCCTCACCGAGGATCCGAGCAAGCCTGCCAACGTGGACTGGTTCCTCGCGCGCGCGCGCCTGCGGATGACCCACAAGAACTGCCGGGACTGTCAGTTCCTCGATTACGGTGTTCCGAATCAGACCAACATCCTTCAGCAGCGGCACAAGCGGCGCATCTGGAAGCTATTCAAGGGCTGCAGGCATACAAATCCCATCATCTATTCGAATGCAGGCCCGTACATCAAGAACGACGCTTTCTTCCTCCAGCTCCCGGATTCGGCCCATACTGGATCGAGCAACCCGGCTGACTGGCGCGTCTACGGACACGTCTACAAGAACACCATCGGCGGGGTGAACCTCCAGTACTGGTTCTTCTATGCCTACAACGACGCTCCCAACTGTGTTCTCAATTTGAACCACGAGGGCGACTGGGAACACATCACGATTCGGCTGGACGCCAACTACGCCCCCCAAGGTGCCTGGTACGCGCGCCACGGCGGATCAAACTGGCGCGACTGGCCGAACATGAACAAGTTCGACGCCAACCACCCGTACGTCTACTCGATGTACGGGAGCCACGCCAGCCACCACGATACCTCCAGCATGGGCATGTGGCCTTGCCAGGAAGCGGCGGCGAGCGACGACAACCACCGCTGGTTCACATGGGCTGGCGGCAAGGGCGCCAGCGCCGGTTACCAGGGCGGCGGGGTCGTCAACGTCGGCGAGCGGGACAACCCCCTCAACGGGCAGACCTTCATCCAGTTCGTGGGGCGGTGGGGCGAAATCGGGGTCTTCGGCGGCACGGGCGTCGGCGACCACTCGTCCGGACCCGTGACCCCGCCTATGAACGACCGGTGGAACCGCGATCGGAAGATGGCCCCGGTGTGCGGCGACAAGAAGTGCGAGGCGGGTGAGGACTGCAACAACTGCACGGCCGACTGCGGGGCCTGTGGCAGCACGTGCTCGGGCACGGTCGGACAATGGGCTGGATGCCGCGGGAACGGTTGCGCGGTCTGCAGCGAGCTCGTCGCCGCCTATCCCAGCTACTTTGCAAACCACCCTTCTTGTACGGCGAACACCACCTGCGGCGGATTGTATTACACTTGCAACTCCAGCTGCCCCGCACCGACCGACGCCGACCAGGCTTCGGTCGGATCCAGCACCACCTGCAACGGAACGGCAGGCGAATGGAGTGGCTGCCGGGGGAACGGCTGCGCGGTCTGCAGCGAGCTCGTCGCCGATTACCCGCGATACTTCCAGAACCATCCCGGTTGCAGCAAGAACGACTCCTGCGGCGGCCTTTACTACACGTGCAATTCGAGCTGCCCGGCGCCGACTGACAACGACCAATACGGCGTCCGGTGTGGAGAGGCGACTTGCAAGCCGGCAGGCGCCGCGTACATCAGCCACTTCGAAGGCTCTGGGTGCACCGGGCGGGAGTACTACTACACGCCCTACTTCAGCGGGACGTTCAACCCCAACCCCGACGGGATCTATCGGCCGTGGAATGGGCAGGGGAACGTCGGCGACGCTCTCCGCACAGTGGCGGTCAAGTCATGGAAGGGTACCGACGGCGTCTGCCACGACGATTGGCCTGGCGGGAACTCGCTCAACAACCTCGTTCGGGTCTACCGCTATCCCTACTGCGGCGACGGGGTGTGCACTCTGGAGTTCGAAAACTGCGGGAGCTGCGAGGTCGACTGTCCGAGCGACCACGCCACCTGCCTCAGGTGCGGCAACGGCACGTGCGAGTCGAACGAGAACTGCATGAATTGTGCAGCCGACTGCGGCACCTGCCCGACCACCTGCGGGAATGGGGTGTGCGACGAGGCGGGCGGCGAAAATTGCGAGAACTGCGCGGCGGACTGTGGACAGTGTGCTACTTGCGGGGACTACCACTGCAACCCGGTCCTCCCCAGCGGCGCCGTGGACGAGACCTGCACCAGCTGCCCCCAGGACTGCGGCGGGTGCAACCCGACCTGCGGCGAGGCGAGCTGCGTCGCGGTGAAGGAGTCCTTCCGCAGCCACTTCAGCGGGCCCCGCTGCACGGGCAGCGAGTACTCCTACACCAACTACTTCGGGGCGGACGGTGTCATGCGCTCCTCCACTGGCAGCGGACTTGCCGGCAGCGCCTTGAAGACGGTGACAGTCAAATCGTACATGGATGGCGACCGGCAGTGCTACGACGCCTGGCCCAGCGGCACCCCTATCGGGAACATGGTCTCCATCTACCGCGCGCAGTATTGCGGCGACGGCGTCTGCAGCGGCACCGAGAGCTCCTCGAGCTGCGCCGCGGACTGCACCGCCTGGTGCGGCGACGGCCAGTGCAACAGCGGCGAGACCTGCTCGAGCTGTGCGACGGACTGCGGCGCATGCCCTCCCCGTTGTGGCGACGGGCTGTGCAACGGCACGGAAACCTGCAGCACGTGTTCAACCGACTGCGGCGAATGTCCCCCCAGCTGCCTCAAGTCCCCCTGCCCGCTGTAAGCTCTGAGGCATGGCGAAGCATCGCATCGCGGTCATTCCCGGCGACGGGATCGGCAAGGAAGTGGTCCCCGAGGGGCAGCGCGTCCTGGAAGCCGCGGGGCGCAAGTACGGCGTCCAGTTCGAGTGGGACGAGCACCCCTGGAGCTGCGAGTACTTCTCGCGCAACGGGCGGATGATGCCCGAGGACGGCCTCTCGCGGATCCGCGATCACCACGCCATCTTCCTCGGAGCGGTCGGCTTCCCCGGCGTCCCGGACCACGTTTCCCTGTGGGGCCTGCTCATCCCCATCCGCCGCGGCTTCCACCAGTACGTGAACCTGCGCCCGGTGCGGCTGATGCCGGGCGTGCCCTCGCCCTTGCGCGACCGCAAGCCCGGCGACATCGACTTCTGGGTGGTGCGGGAGAACAACGAGGGCGAGTACTCCTCGATCGGCGGCCGCATCTACGAGGACACCGAGGACGAAGTGGTGGTGCAGCAGAGCACCTTCACGCGCCGCGGGGTCGACCGGATCCTGAAGTACGCGTTCGAGCTGGCCCGCTCGCGCCCGAAGAAGCACCTCACCTCGGCCACCAAGTCGAACGGCATCTCCATCACCATGCCGTACTGGGACGAGCGGGTCGAGGCGATGGCCGCCCGGTACAAGGACGTGAAGGTGGACAAGTTCCACATCGACATCCTCACCGCGCACTTCGTGCTGCACCCGCAGTGGTTCGACGTGGTGGTGGGGTCGAACCTCTTCGGCGACATCCTCTCCGACCTGGGCCCGGCGGCGACCGGCACCATCGGCATCGCGCCGTCCGCGAACCTGAACCCCGAGCGGGAGTACCCGTCGATGTTCGAGCCGGTGCACGGCTCCGCGCCGGACATCGCCGGGCGCAACATCGCCAACCCGATCGGGCAGATCTGGTCGGGCGCCATGATGCTCGACCACCTCGGCAACAAGCAGGCCGCGGACGCGATCGTGCGCGCCATCGAGACCGTGCTGGTCGACGGCCCGCGCACGCGCGACATGGGCGGCACCGCCAGCACCCAGGAGCTGGGCAAGGCGGTCGCCGAAGCCGTCCGATGAGGATCGCCGCCATCCGCGAGAAGACGTTCCCGATCGCTTCGCCGATCCGGAACGCGGTGATCGACTTCAGCAAGATGACCCTCTCGGCGGTCGCCGTGGTGACCGACGTGGTGCGCGGCGGCCGGCCGGTGGTCGGCTACGGCTTCAAACTCCAACGGCCGCTACGGCCAGGGCGCGCTCTTGCGGGAGCGCTTCATCCCGCGGGTGCTGGAGGCCGACCCGCGCACGCTCCTCGACGAGACGGGCGAGAACTTCGACCCGCGGCGCATCTGGGAATGCGCGATGCGCAACGAGAAGCCGGGCGGCCACGGAGAGCGGTCGGTCGCGGTGGGCACCTTGGACATGGCGGTGTGGGATACGGCGGAATGCGCCCCGATCGCGACTGGCTGCAGTTCGACTGCGCGTTGAGCTACGGACTGGTCGAATACCTGCGCACCCTCGACGCCGTTCGCGGGCACGGCTGGTCGCCCCGCCGCTGCATCCCGCACGGCGGGCACCAGATGTCGCTCAACATCGCCGCGGGGCTCGGGCTGGGCGGAAACGAGTCCTACCCCGACCTCTTCCAGCCCTTCGGCGGATTTCCCGACGGGGTCCGAGTGGAGGACGGGCGGGTGCGCATGCACGACTCGCCGGGGATCGGGTTCGAGGACAAGTCCGACCTGTTCCGCGTCCTCCAGCCCATCGGCGCGGGGTGAGGCGGTTCGTCGCACCCTGCACGAAACACGAGGGGAGCGTGAATTGACTTCCCCCGGATCCACATGGAATAAGCTGCGCGCACCCGATGGATTTTTCCTCGCCCGAGACCGCGTCCATCCTGCTCTGGACCCTGATGAGGGGCGCGGCATTGGCGGTGCTCGCCACCGAGGCGATCTTCCTCTGGACGCGCCGGCGCGAGCCGGAGCCCACCCCCGCTCAGGCCGCGGCGCGGCTCTTCTGGGCGGCCACGCCGGCGGTGCTCCTCGCCGGGCTCGCGCTCTGGTGCCTTGCTTCGATCACGGCCTCCGCGGCGGCCGGCCCGCAGGTCGCGCAGATCTTCGTCCCACGCTGAAAGCCCGGAGGGGCCACGCGCATGGATGAGACCAAGTACGGCTTCTGGCTCCCCCCCGACGTCTCGACCCACGGCGGCCAGATCGATCAGCTGATGGACATCGTCCATTGGTTCATGCTGATCCTCTTCGTGGGCTGGGGGATCTTCTTCGTCTACTGCCTGATCAAGTACCGCGCCCGGCCCGGCCACGCCGCGGCGTACCTGCCTCCCAAGGCGCAGTTCACCAAGGTGATCGAGGTCTCGGTGATCGTGGTCGAGGTGCTGCTCCTCTTCGGGTTCTCCACCCCGATCTGGTTCAAGTACAAGAACCACCCGCCTGCCGAGAAGGACGCGCTGGTGGTCAAGCTGGTCGCCGAGCAGTTCGCCTGGAACTTCCACTACGCCGGCAAGGACGGGAAGTTCGGCAAGACGAGCGAGGCGAGCATGTCGGGCGACAACCCGCTCGGCATGGATCCCGAGGATCCGGACGGCAAGGACGACATCACCACCGTGAACCAGCTCCACTTCCCGGTGAACAAGCCGGTCATCGTGCAGATCTCGTCGAAGGACGTCATCCACAGCTTCAACATCCCGGTGCTGCGCGTGAAGCAGGACGCGGTCCCGGGCGCGCGCATCCCCATCTGGTTCCAGGCCACGCAGCCGGGCCACTTCGAGCTGGCCTGCGCGCAGCTCTGCGGCCTGGGCCACTACCGCATGCGCGCCGACGTGCTGATCGACACGCCCGAGGACTACGCCAAGTGGCAGGCGGAGAACGCCCCGCCCCCCGCGGAGCCGCCCACCAGCGCCGCGCCCGACAACCAGCAGCCCGCCCACCAGAAGTAGCCGCGAGGAGCCGACGCGAATGAGCGCTTCCACGACCCACGGCCACGCAGCGCACGGCGGACACGACGCCGCCCACGGCCACCACGAGCTGCCCTTCTGGCGCAAGTACATCTTCTCGGTCGACCACAAGGTCATCGGCGTGCAGTACGGGGTGACCGCGCTGGTCTTCCTCTTCTTCGGCTTCGCGCTGATGATGCTGCTGCGCTGGCAGCTGGCCTACCCCGGCCAGCCGCTCCCGGTGATCGGCAAGCTGCTGGGCGAGAACGCCATGCCGGGCGGCGTGATGGTGCCCGAGTTCTACAACCAGCTCGGCGCGATGCACGGCACCATCATGGTGTTCATGGGCATCGTGCCGCTCGCGGTCGGCGCGTTCGGCAACTACGTGGTGCCGCTGCAGATCGGCGCGCCGGACATGGCGTTCCCGCGGATCAACATGGTCTCGTACTGGGCCTTCCTCCCCGGCGGCCTGCTCATGCTGGCGGGCTTTTTCGCGCCCGGCGGCGCGGCGAACTCGGGGTGGACCAGCTACCCGCCACTCGCGGACATCGCCACCACCGGGCAGACGATCTGGCTTCTGGCCATGGTCCTGCTCATCACCTCCAGCCTGCTGGGCGCGATCAACTTCATCGTCACCATCGTGCAACTCCGGGCGAAGGGCCTGACCTTCTACCGCCTGCCCTTCTTCGTCCACGCGCAATTCGTCACCAGCTTCCTCCTGCTGCTCGCCTTCCCCCCGCTCGAGGCGGCCGCGGTGATGCAGCTCATGGACCGCCTGGCGGCGACGAGCTTCTTCCTTCCCAGCGGGCTGGTGATCTCCGGCGAGCCGCTGCGCGTCGCAGGCGGAGGCAGTCCGCTGCTCTGGCAGCACCTCTTCTGGTTCCTCGCCCACCCCGAGGTGTACGTCCTCATCCTCCCTGCGATGGGCATCATCGCGGAGGTGATCGCGAACAACACGCGCAAGCCGCTCTGGGGCTACCGGCTGCTCGTCTACAGCGCGATCTTCCTCGGCTTCATGTCGTTCGTGGTCTGGGCGCACCACATGTTCATGACCGGCATGGGCACCACCATGAGCACGTTCTTCCAGACCACCACCATGATCATCTCCATCCCCTCGGTGGTGATCCTCACCTGCTTCATCATGTCGCTGTACGGTGGCGCCATCCGCTACACGGTGCCGATGCTGTTCGCGACCGCCTTCCTGCCCATGTTCGCCATCGGCGGGCTGACCGGGCTGCCGCTCGGCCTCACCGCGAGCGACATCTACCTGCACGACACTTTCTACGTGATCGCCCACTTCCACTACGTGGTCGCGCCCGGCACCATCTTCGCGCTCTTCGCGGGCATCTACTACTGGTACCCGAAGGTCACCGGGAAGCAGATGAACCAGACGCTGGGCAAGATCCATTTCTGGCTCAGCTTCCTCTGCATCAACGGCGTGTTCATGCCGATGTTCTTCCAGGGCATGGCGGGCCTGTCGCGGCGCCTGTACGACCCGACCATCTACGCGCACGGCCGCGCCATCCAGAGCCTCAACGTCCTCATCTCCTGGTCGGCGTGGGGCCTGGCCATCGCGCAGCTACCGTTCATCTGGAACTTCTTCGCCAGCCTGCGGCACCCCAAGGCGGCGGAGAACCCCTGGCAATCGACCACGCTCGAATGGGCCGCGCCTTCCCCGCCGCCGCACGGCAACTTCACAACGCCGCCGGTCGTCTACCGCGACCCGTACGAGTACAGCGAGCCGGGCCGGAGCAGCGACTTCCACCCGCAGTTCGCCCGGGAGGCCTGACCTTGTCCGCCCACCCAGCCGACCGAGGTGATGCTCTTCGGCGCGCTCTTCTCCAGCTACGTGCTCATCCGCACCCAGGCGCCGCACTGGCCTCCCGAGGGCGGGCTCTCCAGCGAGATCCTCAACGTCCCGCTCGCCACCGTGAACACGGCGGTCTTGATCACCTCGTCGATCACCATGGTGCTCGCCTGGGCGAGCTGCAAGATGGGGCGGATCGACCGGTTCCGCCTCTGGATGGGCGGCACGATCGCGCTGGCGTTCGTGTTCCTCGTCATCAAGTACTTCGAGTACACCGACAAGTTCCACCACGGGCACTTCCCGTCGACGAACAATTTCTACGCCATCTACTTCACGCTGACGGGGCTGCACGGGCTGCACGTGATCGGCGGGATCGTGGTCAACACCTTCCTGCTCACCATCGGCACCCGGCTGTGGAAGGTCGACCGCGACCACTTCACCAACCGGGTGGAGAATGCCGGCCTGTACTGGCACTTCGTCGACCTGGTGTGGATCTTCCTCTTCCCTTCTCTCTACCTCCTCTAGAGGACCGTCGATGGCCGAGACAGCCGAGCATTCGAGCCCCGAGCAGTTCAAGAAGCACCTGGGGCAGTACTACGTCGTCTTCGTCGCGCTCCTCTGCCTCACCGCCATCACGGTGGCGGTGAGCTACCTCCACCTGAACCGGCCGCTCGCCATCGCCATCGCTCTCGTCATCGCCACCGTGAAGGCGGGCCTGGTGGCCGGCGTGTTCATGCACCTCATCTCCGAGAAGAAGGTCATCTACGCGGTCCTGGTCCTGACGGCGGCGTTCTTCCTCCTGGTCCTGCTGCTCCCGTCGCTCACGATCTTCGAGGGCGTGGCGGTCTGATGGGCCTCAAGGGCTTCCACGTCTTCTTCATCGTGGTGGCGACGCTGACCGCGCTGATGTTCGGGGCCTGGGGCCTGTGGGACTTCGGCCGGACGGGGAAGGGCGGGACGCTGGCGATGGGGATCCTGGGCTTCCTGGCGGCGGTCGCGCTGGTGTTCTACGGGCTGTGGTTCCTGCGCAAGCTGAAGGACGTGGGCTCCACGTGAACCTCCTCCTCTCCTGCCCGGTCTGCTTCGGAGACCCCTCCTCGCCGCTCACCCAGTCGGCGAAATGGGGCGTCCTCTTCCTCCTGGTGGTGGTCGTCTGCGTCCTGGCCGGCATCGCCAGCGTGGCGGTGGTCTGGTCCCGAAGAGCCCGCGCCCTCGCCGCGAATGAGACAAACGAATTGGTGTAGTTGTTTCGACCTAGCCAGCTTTCTTGCCGGAGGTCTTGCCGTCGATGCGGACGCGGGGGACGGGCGGGTCGAGGACCTCGCCGTTCCTGCAGCAGGGCGGCAGGTGGCGGATCTCGCGCGCCTGCGCCCACGGCTGCTCGAGCGAGCGGAAGAGGCGCCCGGCGGCCACGCGCGAGCTCTCCATGTCGCGGTCGAACATCACCCCGGCCTCGCCGTCCTCCACCCAGACCACCTTCCCGCGGGTGATTTCGGGAGCGCGGCCGGACTCCGGCGGCGCGATGGTGAGGGCGATGACGTTACCGGGCGCCAGCTGGGCAGGGAGGCCCCCGCCGATGCGCGCTCCGCCGATGCTCAGGTCGAGCAGGCGGACCATGTACTCGCCGCCGCCCGCGCGCTTGAGCCGCACCGACTCGTCGACGCCCAGGCGGCGTCCTTTGCGGGCCAACAGCCCGCGCTCGTGAACGTCCCGCGCGAAGCGGGTGTTGGGCACCGCGAGCCACAGCCCCTGGTCGGTCCGGGCCAGCACGAGGGCCTTGAGCACCCGTGTCTGCTCGCTGCTCTCGAACGCCACTTCCAGCAGCGCCTGCGCGCCGGTGGCGACGTTCAGATGCGGGTCGCGGAAGAACAGCAAGGTCGTGCCGTCCACCACGTGCAGGTGCCTGCGCAGCTGCTCGACGTCGTCGAAGCGGTGCCGGAGCAGGATCGATTTCTTCGCTTCCATCCCGTCCCCCCGGACGAGGGTCCTGAGAGCGACTGTACCGTCTCGTCGGGAGTCGTCCAATTCCCCGGGGTGCGGCGAGCTAGGCGACCGGGCGATGCGCGACCACCACCTTGGTGAGGAAGGCGAGCCTTTCCTCGCACACCTCGAGCGAGGCCTCGCGCACCCGCGCGGCCAGGTCGTCGCGGATGTACGAGTGGTAGTACGGCTCGTGGAAGCGGTCCGGAAACGCGTGCAGCTCCCGGTGCAGCTCGGGCGCGTCGCCGAGCTGCAGGCTGTCGCCGACCACCACCAGGCCGCCCGGGCGGACCACGCGGGCCATCTCCCCGAGGATGCGCCCGCGGACCTCGGCCGGCAGCTCGTGGAGCAGGAACACGTTGGTTGCCGCGTCGAAGTGCCCGTCGGGGAACGGAAGGCGTTCGGCGTTCTCGCAGACGAGGCTCACGTCCAGCTCGCGCGGCAGCTTCTCCCGCGCCCAGGCGAGGTAGTGGGGGGAGAGATCCACCCCGAAGAGGCGCGCGCCGGGCAGCGCCGCGCCCAGCATCCGCAAGAGGTGGCCGGTCCCGCAGGCGACGTCGAGGAGCTTGAGGGCCCGCGCCGGGGCCGGGCCGGCCTGCCCCTCGGCGCGGGCGAAGCGCACCACCGGCGGGATGAGCCGGCGGCGCATCGCGTCCGCGGTGCCGCCGAAGAGCAGCTCGACCTGGAGGTCGTACAGCTCGGCGCTGGTGTGACCCAGGTACCCGTCGGTCTGGTAGTGGAAGTTGCGCGTGTAGTAGGGCGGGTAGCGCGGCGCGAGATCCTGGGGCAGCTCGTCGTGGCGTCGGTTGCGGATGCGCTCCCGGGTGCGGGGCAGGTCCGCGAGCAGCTTCGGCGCCGCCAGGGCGTACTCGAGCCAGGGCAGCGCGTCGATCAGCTCGCGCGGGTACACGCCCGCATCGGCGTCCTGCCAGTCCTCGTCGAAGAGCTGCTCGATGCGGCGCCGCAGCGAGGCGGCCGCCTCGGGCGCGGGCCGGCGGGTCTGAAAGCCGTTGAGCGTCGAGGCATACGCGACGTACGCCATGCGCAGCGCCGCCGTCCGGGCGGTGCGGCTGCGGATGTAGAACCGCCGGGACAGCTCCCGGCGCAGGTCCTGGACGAGCATGGGCGAGATCTTGCCTGCGCGCGGCCGCGGCGCAACCGATCTCGACCTCGACCTCCTGAGGAGGCACCTCTCGCCTTGCGCAACGGGGCGGGCGGGGACACCATTCCGCGGATGATCCCGCTCCCCCGCGTCGCGCCGGGCAGCGACTTCTCGCCCATCCCCCTCCGGCGCGGCACCCGCGTGTTCGTGCTCACCGGCGCGGGCATCAGCGCGGAGAGCGGAATCCGCACCTTCCGCGGCGCCGGCGGGCTCTGGGAGCAGCACCGCATCGAGGACGTCGCCACGCCCGACGGGTTCCAGAGGGACCCGTCGCTGGTGTGGCGGTTCTACTCGGAGCGGCGGCTGCAGGCCGCGCAGGTGGCCCCGAACCCGGCGCACCACGCGCTGGCGCGCCTGGGCGCGTTCCTCGGCGAGGACCTCTTCGTCTGCACCCAGAACGTCGACCCCCTGCACGAGCGGGCCGGCTCGCTCGGCGTCCTGCACATGCACGGCGAGCTCCTCCGCACCTGCTGCTCCGGATGCGATCGGCCTTCCTTCGCGGACGATCGCGCCTACCTGGAAGGGCCGCCACGCTGCCAGTGCGGGGCGCTGCTCCGGCCGGACGTGGTGTGGTTCGGCGAGATCCCGAAAGGGATGGACGAGATCGGCGCCGCCGTGGCGAGCTGCGACCTGTTCGTCACGGTCGGCAGCTCGGGCGCGGTGTATCCCGCCGCGGGCCTGGTGTCGCATGTGCGCAATTTCCCCAGCACGCGCACCGGCCGGTTCGCCCGGACCGTCTACCTGGGCCTCGAGCGTCCGGAGAACGCCCATTCCTTCGACGAGTGCCGCCTGGGAAAGGCGGGCGAGCTCCTGCCCGACCTGTTCAAGCTGGAGGACTGAGCCCGGCAGTGTAGGGTAGCGGGACGATGGATCTCCGGGCCGAGCTGATCGCGCTGTTCCGGGCCGTCGTCGAGGCGCTCTCGGCGGAGCGCCTGGTGCGCGAGGCGTGCGCCTCGGGCCAGGCGCCGCAGCCCGCCCCGGGCGGACGGCTGGTGACGCTCGGGCTGGGGAAGGCGGCGGCGGAGATGCTGGCGGGCGCGCGCGGCTCGTTGGGCAAGGCCCTGGAGCCGCTCGCCTTCGCGGTGCCTGCCGGCGCCGGCGGAGGCGCGCTCATCGAGGGAGGCCACCCGCTGCCGGACCAAGGGTCGCTGCGCGCGGGTCAGGCGCTACTCGTAGCGGCGGCTTCGCTGGGCGAGCGGGACGCCGCGCTCCTGCTGGTGTGCGGCGGCGGTTCGGCGCTGGCCGAGGCGCCGCGCCCGCCGCTCGACCTCGAGGAGGTCCGCGCCGTCAACGACGCGCTCGTCCGGAGCGGCGCGCCCATCGAGGAGATGAACTGCGTCCGCGCGCACCTGTCCCGACTCAAGGGCGGGGGCCTGGCGCGGGCGCTGCACGCGGCCGGTGTGCGGCGGGCGCGCGCCCTGGTCCTGGTCGACGTGCCGCAAGGAGGTCCGGCGGCGGTGTCGAGCGGCCCGTTCGCGGCGGACCCGACCACCTTTGCCGATGCCCGCGAGATCGTCCGGCGCCGCCGCGTCGCGCTGCCGCCGCGCGCCGCGCGGCTCCTCGAGGGCGGCGCTTCCGAGGAGACGCTGAAGCCGGGCGATCCGGCCGACTTCGTCGAGCACGTGGTCCTCTGCGACATGCGCGCGCCGGCGGAGCAGGCGGCGCGCCTCTCGCGTTCCCCGGCCCGGGTGGGCCCGCTGGTGCGCGGTCCGGTCTCCGGGCTTCCCGAGCAGTACGACCGCGCGGCGGGACCGGGCCTGTTCGCCGCCTCGGGCGAGCCCGAGCTCACCGTTCCCCCGGACGCCCCGCCGGGCGGGCGCGCGCAGCACCTGGCCCTCCTCATGGCGCGCGCGCTGCGGGGCCGCCGCGCCGGCTTCCTCGCCGCCGGCACCGACGGGCGCGACGGCGCCACCTCGGCCGCCGGCGCCGTCGTGGACGGTTCGACGTGGGAGGAGGCCGAGCGCCGTGGCCTCGAGCCCGCCCGCGCGCTGGCCCGTTTCGACGCGGCCTCCTGCTTGCAGGCGGTCGGCGCCACCATTCCCTCCTTCCAGTCCGGCGCGCACGCCGGCGAGTTGCACCTCCTCCTCTCCACATGACCCACCGCTACGCTCCGACCTCCTCCGCGCCGAAGCTCCGGGCGCTCCCCTTCACCGGCCTGCGCTCCGCCTTCGCCGACGGCTACGGTCCCAGAGACCTCCGCTCCGACGTGCTCGCCGGCGTCGTCGTCGGCGTGGTCGCGCTGCCCTTGTCGATGGCGCTGGCCATCGCCGTCGGGGTTCCCCCCCCAGCACGGCCTCTACACGGCGATTGTCGCCGGGCTCGTGGTGCCGCTCTTGCGCGGCTCGCGCTTCCAGGTGACCGGCCCCACGGCGGCGTTCGTCGTCATCCTGGCCCCTGTGGATCACGGGCCTGCGGCCACAGCCCGAGAGCGTCCTCCGCAAGGCCGGCGTGCAGGAGGAGCGGGGGCGCGTGCAGTTCTGCGCCACCCTGGCCGAAGCGGCGCATGCCGCGGCCGCTCACGTGAGCTCGGCGTCGCCCGCCCTCACCGGCTGAGTTGGTTCATGTGCCTCTGGAGCGCGGCCTCGCTGCGCGCGTCGAGCGGGACGAACTCCGAGCGGGCCACGCGACCGCGGCGCACCTCCAACATCCCGACCGAGACCGGATAGTCGAACCTTCGCGGCCCGGCGCTGGCCGGGTTGAAGAAGCGCACTCCCGAGAGCACCTCGTCGTGCGGGAGGTGGCTGTGGCCGAACACCACCACGTCGGCGGCCTCGCGGCGCAGCTCCGCTTCCACCTCCGGACGCGGCCGCCGCGGCCGGTCGAGGATGTGGGTCAGGTAGAAGCGCACTCCCTCCAGCACCACCCGCGCGGTCTCGCGCGCATGCCCGCAGCGAAAGCCGTCCACGTTGCCGGCCACCGCGGTCACCGGAGCAATCTCTTCAAGAGCCGCGAGCACCTCCTCGCCGCCGATGTCGCCCGCGTGCAAGAGGTGGTCGGCGCCCCGCAGCGCGGACACCGCCTCGGGGCGGAGCAGGCCGTGCGTGTCGGAGATGACGCCGATGCGCATGCCCGCAAGCCTACCGCTTCGCCTTGCCGCGCGCCGCTTCGCGTGCGAAACAGGCGCGGCCGTGGACCTTCTTGCAGCCACTCCTGCCGTCTGGGTGCGCCTGGCCGTGGAGCGCTTCGACGAGGTGCTCGTCGACCACGCCCACTGCGAGAAGAAGGCGGCGGCGAACGCGCTCTCCATGCTCGCCGCCTTCCCCGACGTCCCCGGCTTGCCGCGCGCGATGGCCCGGCTCGCCCGGGAGGAGGCCGGCCACCTGGCCCAGGTGCTTCAACTCGTCGACCGGCGCGGGCTCCGGCTCGGGCGCGACCCCGGCGACCCGTACGCTCAGGCCTTGCAAGCGCACGTGCGTCACCCGCGGGCCGAGCGCCTCCTCGACCGCCTCCTGGTGGCCGCGCTCATCGAGCTGCGCAGCCAGGAGCGGCTGTCGCTTCTGGCGGAGCACCTGCCCGACGCGGACCTGCGGGACTTCTACTCCCGTCTCGCCGCCGCCGAGGCCGGCCATTGCGAGCTGTTCTGGAAGCTCGCCTTGAAGGCGTCGCCGGAGGAGGCGCCGCACCGCGGGGCGGAGCTCGCGTCGGCGGAGGCGCGCCTGATCGCCGAGCTTCCAATGCGCGCAGCGATCCACTAGCCGCTGCGGCGCTGGTATTGTCCTTCGTAAGTTGTCGGCACTCGACAACTTCTGGAGATCTCCGGACCCGCGCTGATTTCGGCGCCCCTCGCCGATGGTCTCCCCTCCTCACGCAGTTCGGCGCTATCGGCGCGGAACTCGACGCCCTGCTTCGGCACCCCGCGGATCAAGTTGAACTGATGCGATTTCGCGGGCGGCTCGCGATGCGAATTCGCAGCTTGCCTGACGGCGCCCGGCTGAGGTTGAAGGCCCGGGGCTGAGCGCCCGCGCCGGGGTGGCCACTGGTCTGCCGACCCCCGGACAAGACCCAGAGTTCCTCCGCGGCAGGGCACGCACCTCGGCCACGCTGGTGGTGGCGACGAAGCGCCGGTCTCATCGGACAAGCTCAAGCGACAAATCCTGCCTCGGACGGCTTGTCATGCGTTCCATCAGATCTACGAGCTTCTCGTTGTCTCCGAACGGCTTCAGCGCTTCCGCGGGGCCGGCGGCGTCGCGGACGCTCCGTCCTCCGGCCAGGCGTGGCGGGGGTAGCGGCGCATCAGCTCGCGCCGGACGGCCGGGTAGTGGCGCTCCCAGAAGCCGGCCAGGTCGGAGGTGACCTGCTGCGCGCGGCCGTTCGGCGCCAGCAAGTGGAGCACGACCGGCACCTTCCCGCCCGCGACGCGGGGCCCCGCGCGCATCCCGAAGAAGTCCTGCAGGCGCGAGCGCGCCGCCGGAGCCTGCCCAGGCTCGTACTCGATGCGCAGCTTGCGGCCGCCGGGCAACTGCATCTGCTCCGGCGTCAAGGTGGCGAGCGCGCGCGCTGCCCCTGGGCCGAGGCGTTCGAGCAGCGCCGCGCCCAGGTCGGCCCCGCGCAGCTCGTCGAGCGACGCGCGGCCGCGGCAGAGGTCGCGCAGCGCCAGGGCGACGTCGGCGCCCGTCAGCGCGCGCACGCCGGCCTCTGGACATTGCGCGGCGATCAGCTCCGTGCGCGCGCGGAGGGACCGGAGCGCCTCCGGGGCCAGCAGCTCTTCCGGCCGGAGGTGCCCCGCGAGCAGCGCCTCGGCAGCAGCGCGCTCCGCCGCTCCCGGGGCGCGGCGACCCTCCTCCAGCACGAGCGCCCCGTACGACAGGCGGGACGACACCTCCGCCCGGCCGCGCGCCTCCTCCCAGACCACCTCGGTGGACTCGCGCAGCTCGCCGGCGAACAGGTCGAGCAGCCACTCGGGCTCGATGGCGCTGGCGAGGCGCAAGAGGCGCCCCTGCCCGCGGCGCTCCTCGACGTCCACGGCTACCAGGAGCTGCGCGTCCCGGACCGCCGAAGCGGGCGAGAGGGTGGCCGATCCGCCCGAGGCGAGGAGGACCTCGCTGCTCCCCGGCGCGCGCCGCCTCGCGACCCGGTCCGGGAACCCGGCCAGCACGGCGATCCGGAGCGCCTCCTCGCGCGCGTCGCGGTCCGGCTCTCGTCGCGAAGCGCCCACCAGGCGCTCGATCTGCGCCCGCGCGCGCTCCGGGCCCTCGAGGTCGATCAGGTCGGAGCTCGCGGTCGCCGGAGTGGCCGGCCGATCGCGCGGGCCGCGCTGCTCGCCGAGCGCGGCCGCCGCGGCGGCGCCCTCGCGGGCCGC
>WNGG01004839.1_pt1 | contig 27077 bp, 18 predicted proteins | sample 5400661 | NCBI WGS metagenome assembly WNGG01 (sample SAMN13153372, study PRJNA577476) | soil metagenome | isolation source: 100 cm soil or saprolite under Garry oak tree replicate 1 | place: USA:California | collected 2016-06-15
TGATCTAAGCAGTTGGACTACCGCCTTTAATGGCGCCGAGTCCATCCGCCAGGAGACCATGGAGCGTTTTGCAGAAGCGTTTGCCCCCTGTGGTTTCCGCCTGGAGGCCTTTACTCCCTGCTATGGGCTTGCCGAGGCTGTGCTGCTTGTCACCGGCGCGCGAAAAGCAGCACTGCCGACCGTGCGCACGTTGCAGACATCAGCACTGGCCCAGAACCAGGTCGTCGTGACCGGATCGAACCATACTCCTGAGCCCGAAAAGTCGCAAACGTTTGTGGGCTGTGGCCATGCACCGGCGGGTTTGGAAATCATGATCGTTAATCCAGAATCGTGCATCCCATGTCCACCTGACGAAATAGGCGAGATCTGGGTCTCCAGTCCGAGCATCGCGCAGGGTTACTGGCAGAAGGCTGAGGAGACGCAGCAGACGTTCCGGGCGTACCTGGCTACTACCGGAAAGGGGCCTTTTCTGCGCACCGGCGACCTGGGATTTTTGCAGGATGGTGAGTTGTTCGTGACTGGTCGCATCAAAGACTTGATCCTCATTCGAGGACGCAACCACTATCCCCAGGATATCGAACTGACCGTAGAAGAGAGCCATCCAGCCTTGCGGCCCAGTTGTGGCATAGCGTTTTCGATTGATGTGTTGGGTGAAGAGCGGCTGGTGGTTGTTCACGAAATCGAGCGGCAGTTCAGGAATCTGGATGTAGAGGAGGTGGTTGGAGCTCGTCAAAGTGGGGAGCATTCCCAAGACCTCCAGCGGCAAACCCCGGCGCAATGCTTGCCGGGAAAAGTTTTTAGCACGAGTTCTAGACATGGTGGGAGAATGGACTCTCTCTGCCGAAGAAAGCGAGGGGAAAACATCATCCTTTGAGACAAGCGAGCATAGGAAACAGGAGGAGATCTCGCCAGAGCAGGAACCTCAAACAGCGGTAGGCAATGGTAGACGGATGCGTGAGGAACTCCTTCTTGTCGAACCTGCAGAACGCCAGCGATTGCTTGAGGAGCATATACGTGGAAGGATAGCCAGAGTACTGAAACTTTCGCCCTCTCGATTGGATGTCCAGCGACCGTTCAACAGCCTGGGACTCGACTCTTTGGCGGCTTTAGAACTGAAAAACTGGATCGAAGAAGAACTGCAGGTCCAGGTTCCCATCACAGCTTTTCTTCAGGAACCCGGCATTGCCCAATTCTCCGCTCAACTCCTTGAGCAGCTCGCACAAACGCCCTCCTCACAGTCGATGCTTCCTCTGCTCATAGAGCCACAGAGCGCAAGTGAGAGAGGAAATGATCGAAACGGCACAATCAGCGAGATCAGCCCGCAAAAGGCTGAACAATTACTGACGCGGTTAGATCAACTTTCCGATGAGGAAATAACCGCGTTGCTCGATCAGCTCTCATCATGAAGAAGACGGCCAGATCACTTCAGGATGAGGAAGTAGGTTTGTTGTCTAGTGAGATGTTAGAAAAGCGGGGGAACGTATGAGTGACACTGCTAAAAGCAGTACTGATCTTTCACCTGGGCAAAAGCGAGCGTATCTTGCGCAGTTGCTACGGGAAAAAGCGAAGACAGGGGCGACTACGAGGCAACCAGACCCTGAGGAGTTTCCACTTTCTCGCGGTCAGAGAGCTTTATGGTTTCTGTACCGGCTCGCACCGGAGAGCACAGCTTACAACCTGCTTTACGCAGCACACATTCATTCCGTCCTGGATATTTCGGCACTGCAACGTGCAGTTCGTGCACTGATGCAACGCCACCCTATTCTGACGGCTACATATACTTTACAGAATGGCGAACCCGTTCAGCACTTTCACCCCCAGCACCCTGTTCCGTTTGAGGTAATAGACGCTTCTACATGGAGCTGGGAACAACTGAATGCGCGACTACAGGAAGATGGAGATCTCCCGTTTGACCTGGAAAAAGGGCCCGTACTATCTATCAAGGTGTTTGTGCGGGCAGCGCAGGATTACATTCTTTCGCTGACTGCCCACCACATCGCTTTAGACTTCTGGTCGCTTGATCTCCTCATTGACGAGCTCTGTGTGCTGTATGCAGCAGAAAGAGCCGGAGTACCGGCGCCGCTCCCGGTACATGCTCCGCAATATACAGACTATGCGCGGTGGCAAGCAGAAATGCTCGCAGGCCCAGAAGGTGAGCGACTCTGGACATACTGGCGACAAGAGCTAGCCGGAGAGTTATCTCTTTTGAACCTGCCAACCGATAGGCCGCGACCACCAGTCCAGACATATCGTGGAGTTTCACACGTCATCGAACTGGGTGAGGCATTATCCAAACAACTCAAGGCGCTCGCGCAGACCGAGAAGGCGACCCTGTACATGGTCCTTGTGGCGGCATTTGAGACCTTGCTGTTTCGCTATACTGGCCAGGATGACATTCGTATAGGTACTACAATGGCAGGTCGAAGTCGGGCAGACCTGCAGAAAATCGTAGGTTATCTTGCAAATTCTGTCGTTCTACGAGCACACTTTGCCGACGACCTTACCTTCAAAGGGCTGCTCGGTCAGGTACGCCATAAGGTAATTGCAGCGCTTGAACATCAAGATTATCCGTTTCCTTTGTTGGTAGAGCGGCTTCAACCGAAGCGAGACGCCAGCTACTCACCGCTCTTCCAGGTCATGTTTGTCTGGGACAAGCAGCGCGAACACGAGGAGCAAGACAGGGCATCCCTTGGGCAAGGCGAAACAGCGGCACGCCTTGCCCAGGAAAGGTTGAGGCTAGAACCACTCCTTTTAGGACAACAAGGAGCACCCTTTGATCTATCGCTGAGAATATCTGAGGAACACGGTTCGCTCGTTGCTGATTTTCGCTACAATGTGGATCTGTTTGATGCTACTACGATTGCTCGTATGGCAGGGCATTACCGCACGCTGCTCGAAGGCATCGTCGCTCATCCTGAGCAGCGACTTGTGGACTTACCGCTGCTAACAGAAACAGAGCAGCAGCAGTTCCTGGTTGAATGGAATGATACGAAGAGTGACTATCCAGCACACCTGTGCATCCACCAGTTGTTTGAGTCGCAGGTGCAACAGACTCCAGAGGCTACAGCAGTAGTATTCGAAGGCAACGAACTTACCTATAGAGAGTTGAACCGGCGAGCTAATGTGCTGGCCCATACACTTCAGATGTTGGGGGTAGGACCGGATGTACTGGTGAGCGTGTGCATGGAACGCTCTCTCGAAATGGTTGTCGCCCTCATGGGTGTCTTGAAGGCAGGCGGCGCCTATGTACCCTTAGATCCCACGTATCCAGGAGAACGACTGGCCTACATGATACAAGATGCCCAGATGTCCATAGTGCTCACGCAAACGCAATTGCTCGATCTGTTACCGAAGGAGGGCATGAAAGTTATCTGTCTAGACGCGAACTGGAATCCTCCTGACGAAGAAGAGAACCCGGTCAGTACTGTTCAGGCCGAAAATTTGATGTACATGATCTACACCTCTGGCTCGACAGGTAAGCCCAAGGGCGTGATGAATATCCACAGGGGTGTATGCAATCGCCTGCACTGGATGCAGCAAGCCTATGCCCTGATGCCGGCCGATCGTGTTTTGCAGAAGACGCCTTTCAGCTTTGATGTCTCGGTCTGGGAGTTTTTCTGGCCCTTAATGACTGGAGCAAGCCTTGTTGTGGCCCGCTCGGGTGGGCACCAGGATCCTGGTTACCTTGTCTCCCTGATTGCCGAACAGCAGATTACCACTCTCCACTTTGTACCTTCGATGCTCCAGGTGTTTTTGACGGAGCCAGGACTTGAGCGCTGCGCCAGCCTGAAGCGTGTCATTTGCAGTGGTGAAGCCCTCCCATTTGAACTGCAGGAACGCTTCTTCTCGCGTCTTGATGTCGAGCTGCATAATCTCTACGGTCCGACAGAGGCGGCGATAGACGTGACGTACTGGCGCTGCAAGCGCGAAAGCCAGAACAGGATGGTTCCTATTGGTCGTCCCATTGCAAACACGCAAATCTACATCCTGGATCGCTTCATGCATCCTGTACCCATCGGCGTGCCTGGTGAGATGTACATTGGTGGCGTCGGTGTCGCCCGCGGCTACTACAACCGTCCTGAGTTAACGGCTGAAAAGTTTATACCAGACCCTTTCGGGAATGAAGCAGGAGCCCGGCTGTTCAAGACAGGTGACCTTGCACGTTACCGACCGGATGGCGCTATCGAGTTTCTTGGTCGCATCGACTACCAGGTCAAGATTCGTGGTTTCCGTATCGAACTCGGTGAAATCGAGGTGGTACTGGCGCAACATCCAGCCATCAAAGAAGTTGTGGTGGAGGCTCGTGAGGATACACCGGGCAACAAGCGCCTCGTCGCATATCTTGTTCCTGCCGTGAGAGTGGAGACAGCTGATCTCTCCGTTGAAGCATTGCGGAACTTCTTGAAGGAAACGTTGCCCAGCTACATGATTCCTTCTGCTTTCGTGATACTTGATACACTGCCATTGATGTCAAATGGAAAAGTGAACCGTATGGCATTACCTGCGCCCGAGATGATACGCCCGAAACTGGAAGTGGCCTACGTGCCACCCCGTAACCCGACAGAGGAACTACTGGCCAAGATTTGGGCTCAGGTGCTTGGCATCGATAAAGTGGGCGTCTATGACAACTTCTTTGACCTGGGTGGAGCCTCTATCCAGAGCCTACAAGTCATTACCAAAGCGAACGAGCTAGGATTACGGCTCACTCCTGAATTGCTGTTTGAGCACCAGACGATCGCGGAGTTAGCAGCTGTAGCTGCTCCCGAAGGAGGGGGGCTTGCGTCTGCCCTGGGGTGGAGTGACCAGAGTGACATACCTGCTCCTGGTAAGGAGGTATCGGTTTCGCACCAACCTGTTCAGACGGCGAGAGGCAACACGATCATTGAAAGCATCGGCGTCTACCTTCCTCCAAAGATTAGTTCCACGCGAGAGGTTTTGCAGAACTGCCATAAACCGGTGAATTTTCCGCTGGAGCAGTTAACGGGTATCGTTTCCCGGCGTATGGCAGGGGAGACAGAATTCGCTATCGATTTAGCGAAGAAGGCCGTTGCAAACTGCCTCGAGAATTCTAAATATGGCCCGGAGGATATAGACCTGCTCATTTGCGCGAATATTTCCCGCTGTGATGGTCCAAATTTCCATGTTTCGTTTGAACCGAGTACGTCCGTGCGGCTGAAACAGCACTTCAGTTTTACGAACGCCCTCGTCTTCGACGTTTCCAATGCATGCACCGGCATGTTTACTGCCCTCTTCATCGTCGATGCCTTTCTCAAGGCCGGGTTGATTCGTCGAGGCATGGTAGTCAGCGGGGAATACATCACTCATCTCATCCAAACCGCGCAGAAAGAGATCGAGGGATACATGGATTCTCGTCTCGCTTGCCTAACAGTGGGTGATGCTGGAGCTGCGCTGATTCTGGAAGAAGCGCCCAACAGTAAGGTCGGCTTTCACGAGCTCGAGTTGTACACGCTCGGTCGCTACTATGACTACTGCATCGCCAGGGCCACAGAGCAAGAGCATGGCGGCGCGATCATGTTCACGGATGCGATCAAGGTCTCCTCGGTTAACATCCAGCAAGCAATTTCGCACGCGGCGCATATACTACAACGTTCTGGATGGACACCGGATGCATTTCAACACATCATCATGCATCAAACCTCCCAAATGTCGCTGTATGATGCAGCTCGTGAGATCAACAGCTTCTTCAAGAAAGAGATTTGTAATCAGAACAACGTTATTAACAACCTTGCTCAACGTGGCAATACTGCGACGACGACACATGTTGTTGCGCTCATGGATTACATTCTCTCCAACAAAATTCGGTCGGGCGACAATGCGATCTTTGGTATCACCGGTTCCGGAGCTACCATCGGCACAGCATTGTACACCTTCGACAACTTACCAGATCGCCTGCGCCAGGCAGCACGTGGACGCAGTCCTGAGAAGATCAAGGGAGAGCCCGAACAGAGAAAAGCTGCTCTCTGGCTGTCTCGCACTCCCAATATACAGCGAGTGCGCATAGAAAGCGTTGGTACTTCGCCAGAAGGGACGCCGGTGAAGAGCCTGGAACTGGTACAGGCAGCCGCCAGGAACTGTCTTGAGCAGTCGTCATATAATAAAAGCGATATCGATTTGCTCATCTTCGCCGGAGTGTACCGGGACGACTTTATTAGCGAACCAGCTATTGCTTCCATTGTGGCAGGTGAACTGAGGATAAACGATACCATCGCCTCACAACAGGACAAGAAAACGTTCGCCTTCGATGTATTTAACGGCGCACTGGGTTTTCTCAACGCCTGTCACGTTGCTGCAGGCATAATTGCAGCGAAAAAAGCGGATCGTGCGATGGTTGTTGCTTCGGAAATTGAAAACAACAAAGAGACTTTTCCGATAGAACTTCGCGGCCTCAAAGAGAGCGGCTCAGCCGTCATTTTGGATGCAAGCTCTGATGGTCAGACAGGATTTGGCAATTTTGTCTTTAAATATTCCACTGAGCACATCGAAGCATACTCAGCATATACAGCGGTTCGGAGCGGTAAAGCAGGCATGCACTTCGAGCAAGCTCCTGAGCTTGAAACCTACTACCTGCAATGTATCCGCGATTCGGTCGACGAATTACTGCGCGTTGAGCAGTTGGACATGGCTCAGGTCAAAGTGATACTTCCGCCGCAAATCTCTGCGGTATTCATTACTGCGTTGAGTGACACAATGAATATCAACAGAGACAAGTTTGTGGATGTATCCCACAAAGACGGTGACCTTTTTACTTCGTCATTGGCCTATACACTGCAGTATGTTCGCAAGCAACGCCTGGTGGAGCCAGGAGATATCGGGTTGATCATCAGCGTTGGTGCAGGCGTACAAGTAGGTTGCGCTACCTACTACTTCTAAGGTGTCCAGGACGACTCGTGAGCAGGATGATTGGAAATGGCAGAGTTTGATGGCGCATGGAAGCTACCATTGACAGAACTGACGCTACCGCACGATGAGGTTCACGTGTGGCGTGCTTCGCTTGACCAACACCCTTCATTCGTAGAACAGCTCGGTCAGACGCTGTCAGCCGCTGAGCGCACACGAGCCGAGCGTTTTTACTTTACGCACGATAGGCAACGCTTCATTATCTGCCGTGGTTTCCTCAGGAGCATTTTGGGGCGCTATATGGGCATTGAGCCGGAGCAGGCGCAATTTTGCTCTGGACCCTACGGCAAACTGGCACTTGCAGAGACACGACCAACTGTCAAGGTAACTCATACGCCTGCGGCGCCGTGGGACGACAACACACTTCGATTTAACGTGTCTCATTCACAGGCGCTTGCCCTCTACGCGTTTACACGAGGGCGAGAGATTGGTGTAGACCTGGAGTACATTCGCCCTGTCGAGGGAGCCGAGCAGATTACTGAACGCTATTTTTCTGTGCAGGAAAGTTGCATACTCCGTAATCTTCCTCCCAATAAGAGGGACGAGCAATTTCTTCTCTACTGGACACGCAAAGAAGCCTATCTGAAAGCTTGTGGAGACGGGCTGACAGGACTGGAATCAATGCGCACTCAGTCTTACAACAGCCTTATCCCAACAGGCTGGTTCATTCAGCATTTGACGCCTACCCCTGGATATGTCGCCGCTCTTGCTGTACAAGACCAGGTGACTATCAGGATTGCTCCTCCACGCCTTGTATACTGGCAATGGGTATTGCCCGAGAAATGAACAGCGCGAGGTAATTTATGAAGATGGTAAGATTAAGGAAGAGCAGTGCAAGGCCACAAACGTTGGAGGGCGAGATTGCTATTGTGACAGGTGCCAATTCGGGTATTGGGGCGGTCACGGCGAAGGAGTTTGCCTGGCGCGGGGCAAAAGTGGTGCTGGCAGCACGCCGAGTGAACGAACTGGAGGCACAGGCAAAAGCCATTACCGAGGCGGGTTATTGTGCTGTTGCCATTCCCACAGATGTTACAGATCTCACACAGATAAGGCAACTGACAGAGCGTACAACAGAGCTGTTCGGACGGGTGGATGTGCTAGTGAACAATGCGGGAATTGCCTGGCGAGAGTCGTACATGGACAACACAATAGAACAGATCGAGCAAATTATCAATGTGAATTTGCTCAGTACTATCCTGTTGACACACGTGGTACTCCCAGGCATGTTGGAGCGGCATCACGGCTCTCTGATCTTCGTGGCTTCTGTGGCGGCTCATATCGCTGTAGACCCCCTTTATTGCGCAACCAAGTCTGGTGTGCGCGGCTTCGCGCTTTCGTTGCGTCGCGAGTTAGCAAACACTGGTGTCTCAGTCTCCGTTGTCTCACCAGGATTTGTCCACACTCCAATGAACAGCCACATGCGGATGCCTATGCCTGGTCCAGAACCGGTAGCGAGGGCAATTGCTGATCTGGCAACCCATCCACGGCGCGAAGTGGTCGTTCCGGGCTTCTACCGTCCAATCATAGAGGGCGAGCGTCTCTTCCCCTCGATAGCAGACCGTCTTATATGGCGGCTCCGTCCGCACGTCATTGCACCAACTCAATCGCCAAAACCTGCGGATTTGCCCATAAGGTCAAAGTAGCAATCCCTCTTGGGGATTGATCCTTTCATGCTGGAGGAGCAACAGTGGAAACCACGAAGCCGACCATTTTGATTCTCACCGCTCTGACCGGTGGAGGCCACTTGAGTCTTGCCCTGGCCTTGCAGGATATCCTGAGTGAGGACTACGAAACGCACATTGTGGACCCACAACCCGGCATCTTTCGTCAGTATTACACATTCGCGGGTCGGCATTCTTTAAGACTCTGGGGATTAGGATACAAGCATAGTGATAATGAGAAGGCCGCGTTACGGTTACACAAAACGCTGACCTTGCTCGTCCAGCAACGCCTGTACAGACTCACGGAACTTCTTAAACCTCGGCTCATCATAACGACACATACTCTGGTGTCGTATGAGATTGCTCACGTGCTTGTGCAGCAACGCGCAAGCACTCCGCTCGTGTTTCAGTTCAGCGAACTAGAGGAGGTTCATGCTACGTGGTTAACGGTGAAGAACGCGGATGCCTATCTTGTCCCAACTCGCGAAATATTTACACAGGCACGAGCACAGGGTATCAATGAAAGCCGTCTGCATCTGACCGGCATGCCGGTACGCAGACAGTTTCTAGAGGAATATAAAACAAGCAGAGCCGAAACACTTGCTCGCCTCGGTCTCGACTCTGCAGTGTTCACTGTTTTTCTCCAGGGAGGCGCAGAAGGAACTGCCGGGCTTGCTTCGATGGTGAAAAGTATTCTGTCGGTGGCTTCGCCTGTACAAATCATCCTGGCCGTGGGAACCAATAAGCAACTGGCAATGCGCTTTTCAAGCATTGCTCGCTTGAGAGTGCTGCCTTTTACACAAACCATTGCCCCCTACATGGCTGCGGCAGATGTGATCATCGGCAAGGCGGGACCGAACTTCATTGCAGAGGCGATGATACTAGAGAAGCCATTTCTCGCGACGTCTATTCGAGTGTATCGCGCATGGAATATGCAAGCGAACCAGGGTATTTACCCAGTTATTGCGGAGCTACTAAATAGAACTTCGCAAAACCTGAGTGCACAATCACATTGAAAAGGCTTGTAATGCATGTTGCAGTGCTCTGCGGAGTGTCTACTTGACACCTGGCTTCACCCTCTCTTTGGAAACGTATAAAGATGGAGGAGTTCTTGCATGCGTAATGGAAACATACCTGTTTGTCTTTCATTGCTATTTGTCGTCGTGGTATGCACCGCCGCAGGCATTTCACCACTGGCAACGCAAAAGGCGCACATCGGCCCCTATCATTTGCTGTTGAGCTTTTACAGCCTACCGCGGACTGAACAACTCCTCAACATGACCATCCAGTCAACAACACCTGGTATGAATCTAGGGTTTTCACAGGCAGTCCTCGCCCCGGCTCCTGGCACTGACGCAACCGCCGTACATGTCACGCTCAGTCCCGACAGTGACACACCTGACGTCTACGATGTCAATGTCACACCGCCTATTCGCGGCCTATGGCTGCTCCACATGACAGCAAGCGGCCCCGCTGGCTCCTTTGCCGGTGATATCCCAATCGACGTTCTTGGTCCACCCGCCATCCCGGTGTGGCTAGGCTGGCTTATCGGTCTGTCCCCGCTTCCATTGCTTATTGTCTTCATCCTGGTGCAGGTGCGTTGGCGCAAGAGATTACGCGAATGGGTACGCCAGGAGAAACCACAACGCTCTTTTTAATACTATTGGATGAAGGAGGGAATTCCCATGGCACGTGCCATCGCTCAGACAAAAGGAAAGAGAGCCTCTCACAAGTCAGCATCGATGCGACCCGATCTTACAGAGCGTAGAATCCGCCAGGTCAGTGCCTGGATTGTGCTCTGCCTGCTGCTGATAGCAGAATTCGGTTTGGCATGGGATCGGCGATGGCATGACATGGTTGGGCGCGATCAATTCTGGATTCCGCCGCACATCATGATGTATACAGGTGTAGCAGGTGCAGGGTTGATTGCCTTGTGTGTGGTGCTGGTAGAGACACTGCGCTACTTTCAGAAGAAAGCGGGGGTGAACGATAGCTCAACCGTCAATATCCTCTGGTTCTTCCATGCGCCTCTTGGTTTCATCCTTTTGGGTTTTGGCATGCTCATCGACGCAGTAGCCGCGCCTCTCGATAACTACTGGCACGTATTGTATGGAGTTGATGTCACGTTTTGGGCTCCATTCCATCTCATGGGACATCTTGGCGCGATTATAGGAGTGCTAGGCATTATTTATGCCTTCGCGTCGGAAGCAGCCTATGAACGACAAGTGGAGCATCCATCTCCCCGCCTTCTCGGTCTCAATGGACCTGAGTGGGGAATCGTTGTGCTACTCGCAGCGTTCCAGGAAGTAGTTTTACCAGCATTGACGGCATTCATCCCCATCGTGCTTGGCCCAGTACAGCTTATAACCTACCCGCTCATCCTGGTCCTTGCGGCGAGTCTCTTCCCCATCAGCTTGTATTTGTGTATCCGCAAACCAGGCATAACACTGCTGATGATCTTGATCCTCTGGCCTTTATCATTGGCAACGGAGACCCTTACCCCGCTTGCGCTACGTTTCATGGTAGCGAGGCTTGGACTCACCTATCGCCTGGGGCGCGAGCCTGTATTCGACGTGACAATTGCCATGTTGCCGCTCCTCTATCTGGTATGTGCCTTGATGGTGGAAGCGGCGGCCTCCTGGCAACGTCGATCTGGCGAGGCAAGGAATGACGAGTTGCGAGGAGCGTGGCTTTTAGGTGTTCTGATGGCGGTGCCTGCGGTGCTGATCCCTCCAGGTATTGCGCATGCTTTCAGCCTGGTGGCTCCTGCCATCCCACTACCGCCAGACGTGGTTCATGTGCTTGAACCCGGCTGGTTAGCCATGCTGCTCACATTGCCGATAGCGATGCTGGTGGGAGCAATTATGGCTTCTCTGGGCACTGTTTTCGGGGATATCTGGCACTGGAATAAACGATGATTAGTACATTAAAATGGAGACAAATTCCCATGCAAGAAACAAACCAATCGGCTTTTGCCAACACAGAGACGGCGCCGACACCAGCCCAGCAACATCCCCGTTCCCCTACCAGTGTGCTGTTCCACTACGAACCGCACCAGCCACGCAATGTCAATCGACTTCAGGAAGCCGAGCAAGCAGCGTCTGGTTTTAATACCCGTGTGGCCGTAGCGCTGACCAAAGGCGTTGGGACGATGTGGACGGCCTATGCATTCGTGGTGCTTGCGTTCATCGGCTTATTCGCCATTCTTGGCCTGCTCAACCCGATCGTTTCCTTGCTCGTTGCCTGGGCTTCGCAAACGTTTTTGCAATTGGTCTTTTTGCCCATCATTTTGGTCGGTCAGAATGTGCTCGGACGAAAAGCGGAACTCCAGGCTGAGGAGCAGTTCCGCACCACCATGAGCACCTATCATGACATTGAGCAGGTGATGAACCATCTCTCGGCCCAGGACGCCGAACTCGTGCATCAGACGAAACATCTTTTGGCCCAGGATGCCGAACTCGTGCGCCATGCCCAGTTGCTCATGCACTTGCTCGCGAAAAACGGCATCTCCCTGGAACTGCTGGCAGCCGAAGGTGCTACCACGAGCCACCTGGATGCCTTCGTGCAAGCGCAGTCAGCAGACGGCACTGCTGCTCCTCCCGTTCCAGCCCAAGGCGAAAAGGAGAGCGCCTAAACACAGAACAGGCGAGCATTTCGTGAGATCATGGACTGACCAGATAGGATGTGATGTCGATGAAGGAGCCACCTTCCTTCGCGTTGGGGATGCCTGGCTCGATCTGGATCGTATGCCTGCCCGCGGTCGGCCACCGCCAGGCGAACAGCACGGTGTTTGGAATGCTGATGCCGGGGCTCGACTTGTTCTGCCAGATCCCTGTCGTGTCAACTGTCTCTGTGCCGTCAATGTAGACGCGGGCGTGACCGGCTTGGCAGCAGTGCTCACCTAGAGTGCCGATTAGTGCGATACCCGTCCCTGTGAAGGTAATGGACGCAGGCAGCGATGCTGTGGTGATCGAGCTGGGGTGGCTTGTGGCATTGACCCAAGCCGTGGTCGTTGCGGGAGTTCCGGTCGGATGTATCCCGGCTGCGGCGACGGCAAGCGCATAGCCACCGTCGGACTGCCATTCGCTGCTGGTTCCCACCTGCGGCGGGCCATCGAAGAAGCGACTATACGCACCATTCGCCTTCAGCGAGGACGCGGAGGCTGAGGCGGCAGTCAGGATCCACGTCTTGGCGAAGGTCTGGTTCAGTTCAATCGCCACGTCGTACATTGCCTCGATCAGCGGTTCGACGATATCATTCTCGGCCTGTAGGTCGGCAAAGACGCCGTTTGCGTCCGCAAGATGGTTGGCAACCGCCTGGGCCGTGGCGATCGCCTCATCTCGATAGGTCGTGTCGCCGGTATCCTTAGCAAGCGTCAAGCTGTTGTAAATCATGTTCCCATTGACCGAGGCAAAGAAGCGGCCCGGTTTCTGCTGACAGGTTGTGCCGTTGTCGAACACGTAAACGCTGTATAAGGGCAGGTTCGCATCCAGGAAATAGTGACGCACCGCAGCATATTCGGCCTTGGCCTTGGTGAGATAGGAAACGTTGTTGGTGTAGCGATACAGCAGAAGTGCAGCCTTGATGTAATTCGAGTCGGTCTCCAGTGTCTTCAACTGGTTCACGCCGCCGCCCGGCTGCTGGTAATGGATACTCGGGCAAGCGCCGAACAAGTAGACGGAGGGACCGGCGCTGTCGACGACGTTGAAAGTTGCTTGTTCCTTGGCAAGAATGTTTGCATTATTCAGGCCTGTCACTTCGTATTCGCGGCCCAGTGCGATCGAATCCCAAAGCGGCGCGTCGCTCCACTGACCACAGCCCTGAGGAGTCTGGCATGGGGGCTGGCTGGACGGCGCCGTCGATGCTAGGGTTTGAAGGTAAGAAACAACGCTGGGATCGTGATGATTGATTTTCCAGCGGAAAAAGAGCGTATACGTGAGCGAGTCAGCTCCCCAGTCGACGTTTCCGGCGCCGCAACCGGACGTACAGCCTTTCCAGCGCCCATTGGTATAGAAGTCATTGATCATATTCGTGATCGCCTGGCTGCCATAGTCTGCATAGGTCGAGGCGCTTTGGACCTGAGCAAGTTGATAGGCCACGGTTGCGAGGCATATACAAACGGCAAGTACGGCTAGGAGTGCTTTCATCGGTTTTCTTCCAATCCCAAGTTGGCCCAGTGGACGTTGCGCTTCGAGAGTGCTTTGAAACTCTGTTAGGTTGATTACTTACTAAGGCATGGTTCAATTTGGGTGAATCGAACTTGACAGTTTGAACAGTCACACCGTGTCACCCTGAGCGCAGCGAAGGGTCTATCGCGATGGGCAGAGAGATGCTTCGCTGCGCTCAGCATGACAGGGCTGGACCTTTCTGTTGATGAGAAACTGTCAAGTGCATTTGAACCATGCCTAAGCGTAGCATATGCTATGCGGTTGCGTCAAACCATACACAAAATTTGGTTTTAATAGCTGATCAATTGAGAGTACTGCGTAATATGGGTGCTCATGCCAACGATGAAGAAGTGGAATCATACGATGTACCAATGATAGAAGAATTCATTGATGCTATTTTTGAGTACTTATATGTAGCACCACATAAATTTACAAGACTTAAAAAGAGCCTTAAAAGAGAGAATCTGTTGATGGATATGCCGTTTTAGCAAAAGCAGGTTGCTACATGGTTGCTACATTTTTGATCTGGATGCTGTCAATGTAAGAAATATAACAGTAAGATAAAACAAGACTAGAAGCTCTTTCACAAGATCGCTTCTAGTCTTCTTTTTGGTGGAGATGGGGGGGAGTTGAACCCCCCGTCCAAACGAACCTATCGGAGAATGTACTACAGGCGTAGTCGATGTTTTTTCTTACGCTGCGGACTCCCATCGACAGGATTCGTTAGCGCTGGCCCTCTGGTCTTAAATGACGACTAGAAGGCGATTATCGTCATAGCATCTCGCGTTTTCGACGCCCAGATCCAGTCCCACGAGAAAAAACTGGGTGGACGACGCCTACTGGTTATTAAGCAGCGAGAGCGTAAGCAGGTGCCGGTTTGGCATCTATTGTTTTGTCGGTTGTTTAACGAGAGTGCGTACCGACACCTCGGCCTGCAATTCAACAATCTGTTCGCCTGTCGAAACCCGACATCCCCAAAACAGAACACCCACCAAAAATAGCGCATACGCCAATTTCTGATGTACTCACATTCTACCACATAATCATCCCCACAGCAATCTTCAAACGAGCTTATTCCCCAATCCTCTTCGTAAACCGCTCCAGATGAACCACAAACCGTTCGTGCTGCCCCTCTCCAATCTTCCTCTTCTCATCATACGCCTCCACCTTAAATACCAGGCGCCGCCCATCAATCTCAATCAACTCGGCAATCGCCCGCACCTGTTGCCCCAGCGGTGTGGCCGCCACGTGACTCACATTCACATGCGTCCCCACCGTCACCTCCCCCTCCTCCAAATCCCTGGATACCGCTCCCCAGGCTGCATTCTCCATCAACGCAATCATCATCGGCGTACCAAAGACCTCCACGCCGCCAGCGCCAACAGCCGCAGCCGTATTTTCATGCACAACCAGCGTGCTGGCCTCCCCCTTCATACCAACTTTCAGTACCATCTTACAATATCCTTTCTGTATTTTTTTATACTATACAACAATAGCTCCCCTTGCCATCCATCCCGCTCCGCGTGATATGATTGAAGTTGTGAATAACCAATTGTCTATAGTGGAGAGCAACAACCCTATGACTAGCTCTGTACAACGCGTCGCCCATCGCGGCGGCTCCCATCTCGCCCCTGAAAACACCCGGGCCGCCTTTCGCAACGCTCTCACCCTCCCCATCGACGCTATAGAATGTGACGTCCACATGAGCCGCGATGGTCATGCTATCGTCTTTCACGACTATACCGTCGACAAACTCACCAACGGCCATGGCAACATCCTCGACCTCGACTTTGCCTACCTGCGCAGCCTCGAAGTCGCTGCCCACTACCGTGGCGGCTGGCCCGAGCCACAACAGATACCCATCCTGCGAGAAGTCCTCGACCTCGCCAGGGGCCACGTTCAGGTCTATATCGAAATCAAACCCAGCAAACGCGATGGCCGGTATGGTCACTATCCCTATATCGTTGAAGCCGTCCTCGAAGAAGTGCGTAGCGCCGGCATGCTTGACCAGGTCCTCATCATCTCGTTTGACTGGACAGTCCTTCCGCACATCAAATCCATCGAACCTGCACTGCCCACGGGTGCCCTCGTCTCAAAAGACAGCTGGAACGCCGGCCAGAGCGACGCCTTTGATATATTGGTGAGCCAGGCCTCCGCCCTCGGCTGCAACTGGGTCAACATGGATAGAGACCTTTTTACTCCCTCTATGCCTGCTATTGCCCACCAGCACGGCTTCAAATTGGGTGTCTGGACCGTTAACAACAGAAAAGAACTCCAACGCCTCGCCGCCCTCGGCGTCGATTCCCTCACCTCCGATCGCCCAGACCTCTTTACTATTTTCTCCTGAATCGTGTCCCTTTCCGCTTTTTATCCGTTCTATTTATTAAAGAAACAATCTGGCACGCGTCAAAATAAGCATATAACTGTGGATGCAGGGGCCACAGCCCCTGCCGGACATATCCCTTCAACCCTTGATTACGCGCCGTCGCAATCGGCGAAAAAGAAAAGGTACCATCTTCTACTGCTTTCAGCAGACAATATGCTATAATGAGCGGCAATCACAGGCGGTAGGTACGGAAGGACCATCACAACAAACATCTACCTGAGCAGGCGAGCCGTGGAGAACATCAAATATGCAGCAGACAAAAACACTACCAAAGCATACAATCGAACCAGTAATATCGACTTCTGAGCCAGAGTCAACAGAGCAACAGGTTGCCATATCATTCGTTGTTCCTGTAATGAACGAAGAACAGAGTATCGCCATCTTATTTGGAAAATTATCTGCCCAACTCGATGCCCTTGGACAGAGCTACGAAGTCATCTTTGTAGACGACGGTAGTACCGATAACACTTTCGCAGAACTGAAAAAAATACATGAAGCGCATCCAAGTATCGTACGCGTCATACGCTTCCGCCGCAACTTTGGCAAGACTCCAGCGCTTGTGGCGGGCTTCGAGCGCTGCCATGGCGAAATCATTTTTACCATGGATGGCGATTTACAGGACGACCCGGAAGAGATCCCCAATTTCCTGGCAAAGCTCGACGAAGGCTACGATCTCGTTTCCGGCTGGAAATTCCCGCGCCTCGATCCCATCACGAAAACCTTCCCTTCCCGCATCTTTAACGGCATGGTCAGCACCTTAACCGGTGTCCACCTGCATGATATCAACAACGGCTTCAAAGCCTATCGCCGTGAAGTTGTCGACGATATACACTTCAAACTCTATGGTGAATTCCACCGCTTTGTACCCGTCATGGCTCACTGGCGTGGCTTCCGCATCACAGAGATCAAAGTGCGTCACCATCCTCGTCTCTACGGCGTCTCCAAGTTCGGCGCCAGGCGTTTCGCTCGTGGCCTGATCGACCTGCTCAATGTACTCTTCCTTACCTCTTTCTTGCGCACTCCACTGCGGCTCTTTGGCCCTCTCGGATTCTGGACATTCTTTATTGGTGTTCTGGTTGACGGTTTTGTCGTGGCTCGCCGCATCTTTGTAGGTCAGCAGATTCGTGACCAGCCGCTGCTCTTCGTTGGGATCCTCTTGATGATCTTCGGCGTCCAGTTTGTTTTGACAGGCCTGCAAAGCGAGATGATCCGTCATTACGCCTTCCAGCCAGGGGAAGAGTATAGTATCAGGCAGGAACTCGATTGATGCAACACCCTGCAGTGAAAACAATCGGCAAGCGTGTACTACAGATCGGCTTGCCCATACTGGTCGTCGCCTCCTTACTGTATAAGATACGCGATTGGGGGGATTGGAATGAGCTTATCGCCAGCGTCCATCAATGGAATTACTGGCTGCTGGCATTGTCATTTTTGGGCTTCATACTCCAGGAAATGTCGTATGGGCTGATTTGGCAAGCAGTTCTACGGCGGTTGGGTCATCATCTGCCCCTTCGCGTGTGCCTGCGCATCTACCTGGCCTCAGAATTTGTACGCTATATCCCTGGTAATGTCTGGCATGTCCTGACACGTATCCTGTGGGTGGGAAAGTACGGCGTTTCGCGACCCATTGCCTTTGCCAGTATGACCGTTGAACTCATGACAAAGCTGGCGGCAGGAGCATTGATCTTCGCGGTCAGCCTGCTCTTCTGGGGGAATTTGGGTACGGTGGGTTCACTCTTTCAAAGCTCCTTCATCATCGTGCTTGGCATGGTCTCCTTCCTTGCGCTGCTGATCGTACTGCATCCCCGTATCCTTAACGGGCTACTCAATACCGCCCTGCGCCTTTTGAAACGCGACCCCGTCGTTTTAACGCTCAGTTATGCAGACATCTTGCTTATCACTCTGGCGTGGTTCGCCAGCTGGTTTGTCGCGGGATGCGCCTTCTTTGTGTTGGTGCTCGCGCTCTGGCCGCAAACGCCACTGGCAGCATTGCCAATCTGCATCGGCATCTACGCCATTGCCTGGGACTTTGGTTTCGTCACTTTCATCACACCAAGTGGTATTGGCTTCCGCGAATTAGCGATTGGCGTCCTCTTTCATCTCGCCCTGCCCGCCATCCCTGTAGGTCCGGTTGCGATTATCGCCCTGCTTTCGCGGGTCGTCTCCACCGCGGCTGAACTGTTATGTGTCGGGGTTGCCTATCTGAGCGGTGATGGCCAGGTGCAAGTGCGTGCCATCCAACAAGAGCAAGCCTCAATGCAAAACTCGATCCCTGGAGATCAAAACAAGCAAGCAGAAAATAATGCATCCTCTACAAATGATTCTCCGAGGCTAGTAGAACGAGGTGCAGCAAATGATTAATGCTACATGGCGCAAACGTCTGTCTGTCTGGGGCAATCGCTTCTTTCTCTACCCAGCGCCTGATCCTCTACCCCATACACGTATGTTTTGGCTGGCGACGAGCGTCGTAGCCTTTCTGGCTCTCCTCTTCTCAGTCTATTTTATCTTCTACTTGACTGGTCGGCACGACGCATTTCTGACCAATGCCGAGGACCTGGGAATTATGGATCAGGCTATCTGGAATACGATCAATGGACAGATGTTACATCAAACAATCTGTAATATCGTTCATGATACTAACTGCTATAATCTAGATGGTATTTCGCGTTTTGCTATTCACTTTGAGCCGATTCTCTTTCCCGTTTCGTTCTTCTATCTGCTCTGGTCTAACCCAAAAACACTGCTCGTAATACAAACCCTTGTGGTCGCAAGCGGTGCGTTTCCTGCTTTCTGGCTCGCCCGCCTGCGCCTGCGAAATGAGTGGGCTGGAGTCGCCATAGCCCTGCTCTATTTGCTCTATCCTGCCCAGCAATACGCCCTGGTCAGTGATTTCCATGCCGTCACCTTCACTGCTTCCTTTTTACTTTTCACCCTCTATTTCATGTATACGCGCCGTACCGTCTGGCTGATTGTCTTCGCCATTCTGTCGATGGCTTGCAAAGAAGAGATATGCGTCCTTATCGCCCTCTTTGGCCTCTGGTCAATCGTCTTTCAACATCGCTTGCGCAGTGGTCTTGCATTGATTGGGCTTGCCATCGGCTGGATCGGCCTGGTTTTGCTCATCTTCCACTTCTTTAGCCCCACTGGTCATTCACTACTTTCTTCACGCTATGCCTATCTCGGTAATGGCCCCGTCCAAATAGCTCGCAACATAGTGTTGCATCCGGGAAGCATACTCAAGCAGCATGTGTTGGATCATAATCATATTTACTATCTTCGTTTGCTCCTCAATCCAGCAGGTTACCTCCCGCTGCTGGCTCCGTGGGTTTTCGTGTTGGCCCTGCCCACGCTGGCCTTAAACTTGCTTAGTTCTGACCAGAATATGTATAGTGGCTTCTTTCAGTACAATGCCGAGATCGTACCTGTCCTGATTTTTTCGACCATCGAGGCTATTGTGCTTATCATCTGGTTGGCGCACTGGGTACTTTCTCAAGTGCGTCTGTCGCGTATTAAGTCACAGGAAAGGAGTAATCCTACCGTTCGCACGAGAAGTGTGCCTCGTTGGGTTTCTCCAGCGCTGCTGGTAGTACTGTTGGCCTATGTTCTCTTCAGTACAGTGAAGGCGGATATTTTCAATAGTAATATGCCATTTGGACAAAGCTTTCATTGGCCATCAACTCAGATCACAGCCCATACCGCACTTGCGCAGCACTTTATTGACATGATACCGCACGATGCATCAGTATCGGCACAATCAAGCCTGGCTCCACATTTGAGCGAGCGGTCCGAGATTTATCTCTTTCCTTACGCAGATGACAGTGCTGATGATATTTTCCTTGACGTGAGCAGCGATGTCTATCCCTTTTATGGTTCGCCTGACTATACGCATGAAGTGAAAAAGGTCTTGCAGAGAGGCAATTATGGTGTTTTAGCGGCCCAGGATGGTTATCTCTTGCTCAAAAGAGGAATAACCCCGCCTGCTGCTCTACCTTATTCACCTTCTTCAGATACAAGCGACCTTGATGATCTATTTTTCAATCCTTCAGATAATTTCTGTTCGTATATATCTGTTCCACCAAAGCAAGTCCTCCATCCTTTACATGTCACTTTTAGTAGCTCTGATGGTACTGATACGATGAACTTGATCGGCTATAGTGTCTCGGCTGCCGATAGGTTTAGTTTGGGTGCGGGATATATGCAAATAACCACCTATTGGCAGGTCAATAAGCCTACCCTCCATCCATTGCAGAGCGTCGTGCTCGTTACCGACAAGAATGGCGGTAAACATATTGTCAGCGTAGATGTTCCACCCCTTGCCTGGTGCCCGACAAATACCTGGAAAACAGGCCTCGTGCAACGTCTCACTAGTAGAGTCTTTAGCCTGAGCGGTTCCCATATTCCAAATGGGCTAGCTCATATTTCAGTCGCGCTTTTGCCGGTCACTCACCCGTTTAGCACTATGGTGGGTGAGCAGAATTGGTTGCCATTGCATATTTCTCAGGCACCAGCTACAATAGTCCCAACTCAGGGAACTAATGCGCTCCAATTGGCGACAATCACGATCGTTCCCTAGTATTCCCCGGATGAGGGGCGCCAATAGGGCGCGTTACATATTCATCGCATAGCACAATGAAAGGGGTCGTGGTAATGGGCGTTTTAATAGGTCAGCTTCCGCCAGCTGAGCTTGCACGCTTGAAGGCTGAATTGGCGGAGACGCTGATTGCTCATTTTTGCTATCCCCGCTTTTTTGATTATCGCACCGATTCACTGCGCTCCCGTCCGGTTGATCGCTCAAAGCGCCAGGAGGTCTGGCTTTACTTGAGCTCGTTTGATTTCACTGCCTGGAATCGCGTAGACCTGATGTCACCTGATTTTCAGCACTATATCGAGCGCCTTTTCATTCACTTCGTTCAACGAAACCGCAGCTTCTTTGGAGAGCAGGGGCGTAAGCGCATGGCTGATATCCGTATGTTAATTGGGACTTCCGCTCTATTAGTAGTGCAGGGTTTGCGTGGTCACTTAATGGGTCAGCACCAGCAAAATCCTCCGTTTGGCAGTCCACGCCCTGTTTCTTCCTGGTCTACTACGAATATTACGGGACGTTCTGAACCAACCTGGGACCAAATTTCTTCCTCGACCATGATATTGCAGCAGCAATTGCAAGAGGTTCGCGGAGAAATTAAACCCGCGCCACAACAGAGCGAAGTGCGACCTGCGAATGCCCCTGCTCGTCGCACGAATCAGCCTCTGACTACACCTCTAACTAACGGTAAGGCCCCCAGCGAAGTTGAGCATCATGTAAATGCTGTCTCCAAAATACCGACCGGACCGATCAGTATAACTACACCGCAGGTCAATGGACGCGGTGCTTCAATTCTCCCAGGTCAGAAGAGTACCTCTTCCGTAAATCCCGCTTGGAATACTGCTACGCCTGTTTCTCTCCCGAAGGCAGAGCCGGTTTCCTTACCTGTCGAACCTTCGATTCTCTCAGTCGCATCAGCAGCCGTTCCTGTAAAATCTCCTGGCGTTACTATACCAACTGCACCGCCAATGCCTGTTCATGCAACAGTTCCACCTCCTGCTTCTTCCATCCCCGTCCAGGTGCGTGGACTCCCACAGACCATGCCAACCAGCCTCTCTACTACCCGGCGCGAGAGCGCAGCTGTCCTGGTGAGCGAAGAAGATATGGCTATTTTTGAACAACTGCGCCATCAACTGATTGTCTGGCTCCGTATTGAGGCCATTTGTTCAGGCCTGGATATTGCTAATCAAAGTCCATCCCAATTACTCGAGCTACTGCGTCAGCAAAATAGTTTCGAGGAAACCCATCTGCAGGTTGTCTTTAACCTGCTCAACCTCTGTAACCAGGTCATCAAAAATGGCCAGGCTAGCCTTTTTGATTACAAACAGGCCTTGATGTTCCACCTCATGCACACAAAACGCTAACGAACTATTTATGTTTCAAACGAGAAGTGAGGCTGTGAGCGCCTGCTCTTCTCGTTTGAAATACAACAAAATCCCCTCATCAAAATTTTATTAAGATTGCTAAAAAGTCCTCTAAATAAGATACTAACTTCTTCCTCATCCGTCCATAACTATGGTATAACTGATATATGAAGCCACGTAGAATTATGGGTAAGAAATACATATTTCGGTAGCAATAATTGTGTAACCTTCGGTCTTTTAGGTTACTTCTGTGTAAAAAATGTATGTAAGACATCTTTCAAGGGGAGACTGCGTGCCATGACAAAGGGCAGAGATAATGCAGCGGATAGTCTGAGTGATCTATTAGAACTAGTCCGCATGCGCAGGCAAAGCGGCTCATTGAGCGTCGAACGCTTTCATGCAGGCCGCTTAGAAGAAGGAGAATTATACTTTCAAGGAGGCCAGCCTACCTTTGCACACACCGGACAATTGTCTGGTCAGGAAGCTCTCTCATGGATGCTAAGCTGGCACCAGGTTTATTTTTCTTTCAATGTCGAGGAGCTACGTACGTCTGCCGCTATTTCTTCTGCGGTTCCCACGAGCGTTCGCAATGCTGAAGCCGCTAATGCTCAAACCTCTCCGCTTTCCGCAAAACCTTCGCAGGTGAATACATATACTCCTATGCCGGCCACTCCCTCTCGTCTTCCACCGGCAAACGCCGGTATCAGAGAAGTAGCCAGGAGTGCGGGTGATTCTGACAATACCAACAAAGCTACTGGTCTTAATGCATCACCTGCTACACCGGGACTCGAGTGGCTCGTTCCTCAAAAAGTGGGGGGGGAACGCGACGTATTGTCGTTACCGCTAACTCGCCCGCAACGCTCGATATATCTGTTGGTTGATGGGCGTAGGACCATCTCCGACCTTTCCCGTTGTACAAGGAAGAGCGTCCAGGAGATAGAACGGCTTCTCACTGAACTGCGCGAGCAGAACTTGATCTCCATCTAAGCCTCGCTCAGGCGGCCACCGTAATTGCGGGCAGTAGCTCGCGTAGCTGCTCAAACCAGTTCGCGCCGAAAAGTCTGCGGGGTATACGAATAACTCCCTGTTGCACACGAGCTTCATTACGGAAACGACGATAGAGCACAATGCGGTTGGGCACTATTGTGCGTTTCACTGTCAGGATCAGTTCATTATCCTTCAATGAAATGGCCTCAAAGCCTAGCGCCGCTGCCTCAACCTTCAAACGCACCATTGCTAACAAGTTTTGTACTGGTGGAGGTGGCGCCCCAAACCTATCATTCAGCTCCGCGCTCATTGCATCTACTTGTTCTGGCCGGTTCAGATTCGCGAGCCGTTGATAGAAATTCACCTTCAGCGTGCGATCTCCTATGTACTCGTCCGGTAGGTATGAATCAAGCGGCAGATCGACCAATGCCGTCGGCGTGGCTAGTTCGGCCTTTTTCCCCTGCAGCTCCTGCACTGCCTCGGCCAGCAATTTACAATACAAATCAAAACCGACAGAGTTCATGAAGCCAGACTGTTCAGCGCCCAGCAAATTTCCCGCTCCCCGGATCTCAAGGTCTTTCATTGCGATGCGGAAGCCAGCTCCCAACTCGGTAGCCTCGAAAATGGCCCGTAGGCGCTTCTCCTGGATAGGCGTCAGTTTCGCGTCCTTATTATAGAGAAAGTAGGCATAAGCCTGTTGAGTGGCCCGGCCAACGCGCCCCCGCAATTGATAAAGCTGCGCCAGGCCGAAGTAAGCCGAGTTATTTACGATAATCGTATTGGCGTTAGGAATATCCAGGCCGTTCTCAATGATAGTGGTGGCGATCAGTACGTCATATTCACCGTTCGAAAAATCTATCATCACCCGTTCCAACTGATCTTCGGCCATTTGTCCATGCCCAACCACGCAGCGTGCCTCTGGCACCAGCCGTTGCAGCTTCTGCGCGATCACCTGAATACCCTGTACGCGGTTGTGCACAAAGAACACCTGCCCTCCCCGGTCAATCTCGCGCAAAATCGCCTCGCGAATTAAACTTTCATCGTACTCTCGTATGGTCGTACGAATAGGCAATCGCTCTTGCGGCGGTGTATCTATGACGCTCATATCCCGTAGGTTGACCAGTGACATATGCAGCGTGCGCGGTATCGGCGTCGCGGTCATGGTCAGCACATCGATTTCTTTGCGCAACTGCTTCAGTCGCTCTTTGTGCGTTACACCAAAACGCTGCTCTTCGTCAACAACAAGCAGGCCGAGATTGTTGAACACGATGTCTTTTTGTAACAGGCGGTGCGTACCAATGACGATGTCTACCTTCCCAAAGGCCAGGTCCTCTAATATCTGCTTCTGTTCCTTCTCCGAGCGAAAGCGACTCAACAGTTCGACCCGCACAGGGTAGGGTTTCAGCCGCTCCTTGAACGTATTGAAATGCTGTAGCGCCAGGATTGTCGTGGGTACAAGTATGGCTACCTGTCGTTGGTCAAGCACGGCCTTGAATGCAGCACGCAGAGCTACCTCGGTTTTGCCATAACCAACATCGCCACAGACCAATCGATCCATGGGTCTTGGACGCTCCATGTCCTCCTTGACCTCCTCAATGGCTCGTTTCTGGTCTGGCGTTTCCTCGTAGGGAAACGCGTCTTCGAGTTCATGGAGCCAGGGCTGCTCAGCATCCGGAGAGTAAGCAAAGCCTTTGGACGCCTCTCGCTCACTATACAGCTTTAGAAGGTCTCGTGCGATATCCTGGACGTTCTCTTTGACCTTCGACTTGGCGCGCGCCCACTCTGTCGTCCCCAACTTGCTGAGCGCGGGAACAGAATCTCCCATGCCAATATAGCGGGTGACGCGATCAAGCTGGTCGGTCGGTATGTACAGCTTATCGGTGCCAGTATACTGTATCAACAGGTATTCGCGTTCAACCCCCGTCATGTTCAACCTGACTAGCCCCTCAAAGCGCCCAATCCCATGCTCCTGGTGCACGACATAATCCCCCGGATTGAGCTCGGCCAGAAATGACGCTGGCGTCACCGGCTTACGCCGCAGCGCATTGCGCCTCCTTGACCAGCCAAAGATTTCTGTATCGGTATACACTGACAACGCAAGCACGCGCGATTGCCAACCCTCCATCAACTGACTCTGGATCAGCGTGACCGTCCCAGCCTCCGGTAATGTATGGATATGACTCCCCGGGCTGACATGAATGGTCTCGTCGTGCAGGATAGACTCGTCGCTCAAATTTTCTGCCATACGCCGCGCCTGCGCCGTCACGATCACCACCCGCTCACGATTTTTCAGCGCTTTACGGCAGTCCAACACAAAAGCTGTCAGATTTCCTCCATACGAGCTGGCGCTGCTGTAGGGCGGCATCAGATTCTCTGTGCCGCCCTGCAAATGTGCGTCAAATTCACCCTCTGCCGCGGATAGTATGCCGGCGAAATTGAGTTGTCGCCGCTGCTGTATCTTCGGTTCCAACTGGTTCCAGGTGAAATGCGCGTCGCGCAGCTGTGATGGGTTCTCTCGGTCACGTTCAAAGCGTTCCTTCATTTCCACTGCCTGCTCGTCTAGCTCTGCGATGCGATTCTGCAGGCTTTCTGGGTTGTCAAGAACGAGCAAGCCGTTTCGAGGCAGGTAATCCAGCACCGTCGTCGCGTTATGCAGGTACGGCAGGTAAAAGGTGATATCTTCGAAGGAGCGGCCCTGTCGTAGTTCCTCTAAGTCGTGTTTCCAACGTTCCTCGCACTCGCGATGCAGCATCTCACTATGGAGTTGTTCCAGTTCCTTGACTGCTTCAGGTCCGCGCACGGGCAATGCTTCGCGGGCCGGGCAAACGACACATGAGGCAATTGGATTGAGTGATCGCTGCGTCTCCTGGTCAAACGTCCGTAATGACTCGATTTCATCGCCAAAAAACTCAACGCGTACCGGCCGCGGCAGCGTTGGCGGGAAAAGATCAACAATACCACCGCGATGGCTGAACTGCCCCGGTTCCTCCACCTCCGCCACAGGCTCGTAACCCAGGTTATAGAGGTGCTCCAACATCAACGTTAGATCAACTTCCTGGCCCACTTGCAGGGTATACAGTGTCGCGGAGAGTTCTTGCGCTGGCATTACCGGTTGTGTCAATACTCGCACTGAGCACACGACGATAACATTGCGTTCCTGCTCCACTAAAGCTATCATAGCCCGCATTCGCTGCTGCGCCGTCAGCGCATCGCTTATCAGCCGCTCGTAAGGTAATGCATCGCGATCAGGCAGATAGAGGACATCATCGGGCTGCTCCACGAATACCTTCAGGCTCTCCACCATCTGATTCGCCTGTGTCTCATCCTCAACAACCACTAAGAGCGGCTGTTTCACCCCTGTAGCAAGGGCGGCAATCACGAACGGACGGGCAGCCTCGGTAATTCCTGTGAGTGCTGGCAAACCCTCACCCTTACGCAATTGCTCTACCAGGCGGCGAAACTCTGCCCGCTGTGTCTGCAGCGCAAGTAGTCCTCGTAATGTCACTCAATCCTCCAAATACAACAACTCTAAGACGCCATGCTGCGCATGGCGCCCCTCTTAGCCCCCATAATCATACCGTACTGTGGTAATCGTTGCAACATTCCCTGGCCTGATCCTGCTCGCCGTCCTGGCCATCTGGATCGTCACTCGCCTCTTCCAACGTGAAGTAATACTCACAGAATTGCGGCAAGGAAGTCCTGTGCCTTCAGGCCAGGGAGGAATTGCCGCCTCCTGTCGCATACCTATACCCATCTGTATGCTGTACGATACGACAATATTTTGCTGCAATCCCTCCCATACGTCCATGGGGAGTTGTGATGTCAAATGAACCGCTAGCACGTACCATGACACGCCCAACATGCACACCTCTATGCACTCCCTTGGGCACGACAGCGCGAACGATCTCCCCCGTTTGAAAGCCCTGATGCACCTTTTTCCGTTGGCGATGACGCATCGGGAAACCGTTCTTCACCCCAGCCATTTGCCGATTGCCGTACCCTGTTGCCGTA
>WNGG01005277.1_pt1 | contig 27074 bp, 25 predicted proteins | sample 5400661 | NCBI WGS metagenome assembly WNGG01 (sample SAMN13153372, study PRJNA577476) | soil metagenome | isolation source: 100 cm soil or saprolite under Garry oak tree replicate 1 | place: USA:California | collected 2016-06-15
CCGACGCGGTCCTTGAGCTCGTTCCCGGTTCCCTCCGCGATCACCTTCCCCCGGTCGATGACGGCGATCCGGTCGGCCAGCTGATCGGCTTCCTCGAGGTACTGGGTGGTCAGCAGGAGCGTTGTCCCCTCGCGCCGCAGCTCGCGCACGATCGCCCAGATCTCGTTGCGGCTGCGCGGATCCAGGCCCGTGGTCGGCTCGTCCAGGAACAGGACCCGCGGCCGGGTCAGCAGGCTCGAGGCGGGGGGCCGGTGTGCACGGATGATGACGATCGTGCGCCGGCCCGCCCGGTGAGTCTCATGCCGGGTGCGGATGACCGACTGCAGCGGCCGGAAACCACACCGGCAACTCCGCAGGTCCAGCCGGGCCAGTGTCAGGTTGCGGGCGTCAACCCGCTGCAGACTGAGCAGGCGGGGAAGGTGGCTGCGAGCATGACTGACCGACCCCAGTCGGTCATATGCCGGGAAGGGGCCGGCCTGGGATGGCTGCTTCAGGCGTTATCCGGAGGCGGTGGGGAGGCTGGCGCCGGCCCCGGGGCATAAACGACCCGCCGGATGGGAAGGGGCACCCCTTCCGAGGTGCCCCTTCGCCGTGACGCGTGCTAGCTAGCTAGCACGCCCCGCGAACATTGGGGAGCAGGCATCCCGATGAGAAGTCGCCCAGCGAGATGCTGACGCCGTTGGTCGTATCGGTAAGAACCACGTTTGTGTATGTCACCGACGCGAGTTCTAGGGTCTGCCCGGGCGGACAGGTGATGTCCGAGGGTGGTGGGCTGACCGTCAGCGACGCCGTGACGTTCCCGTTCTTGCCCGAGCTGAATGTGCCCGAGGCGCTGACGGGGCCGCTTACGGTGGTCTTGTTCGAGGCGCTAGGGTTGGCCCCGCCCCTGTTGACGCAAACATACGTGGCCGTTGCGTCCGCAGTGAGCTCGTAGTTGATGAGCTGGTTGGTGCCGAGCCCCGCTTCCTTGAATTTGACGGTCAGTGAACCGTCTGAGTTCAGGGTCCCGCTCGCGCTGATGAAGTGTGGGCTTACCGCGAGGGCAGCAGGGGCGGCCATGACGAATCCCGCGAGCATCATCGGCATCGCGGCGATGAAGAGTATGCCTCGTCGCATGCTCAGTCTCCCCCTAAGGGTGTTCGGAATCGGTATCCGCTTCCGTGCATGCGGGTAGGCTCTTGTTAGCCTCCCGTGCGGGCGGATAAGGGCATCATGAAGTGGCGCTTCGTGAGATCACAAAACGCGCGCGCGGGAGGCCCACGCTGCCGGGGGCGCCAGGTTCTTCGCATGGCGTGGCCGCGTACGCGCTTGATGAGTAATAGATGCATCGCCTAAACCTCCACGGAGTTGAAACCCCGGTGGAGCGGCCCCGCTCCTGTGCACCACCCGGCTTGCGCGTGTTAGGCCAGCTCGCCGGTTCATCCCCGAATTACCGACGCTAACATTCCGCTAGCTCAAGGTCTAGGCCCCCAAGTAGTCAAATCCATGCAGTAACGACAAATTACTGTGAGTGATATACGCAACCGTTTGCGCTCGCTGGATGATGCCTGACGCGGCGTTGCTGAGCGCCCATAAACACGACACTCACTTATTGCCTGCGCGATTACGGCATCGCGTGGGGTGGGATGCAACAAGGTTGCTGCGCTGGTTCTTTCTGGCCGGGATGGCCGGATTCGAGCCGGCGGTAGCACGGGTCCGGTACGGGTGAAGACTTGCAGGCGTGGGTCGCGATGTCCGCGGCGGCTCACCCGGTCGGCAGGCTGACCCAAGGCTGACCCATACGGCCGGACGCGGCCGGCTGGCAATCCCACATCCGGCCGAGGGGCGGATGGCGGGCCGCCCCCCGTGGCGAGATACGGCCGGCGGGCCCTCCCGGCGGGTAGATTTCGGTTCGTATCCTCTGCAGGTATCGGGGGTCGGCCGGACCTTAACGTAAGGGGGAGGTCCACGGCATGAAAAGCTGCTGGGTCTAGGGCTAAGCGCGTTCGCGGTGTTGTGGGTGCTGTTCCCTTCTCAGGCCAGCGCGAGTACACTGACGGATTGTCTGGCCGAGCAGCACGTCTGTCTTACCAAGAACGGCCACACGCTGATCTCCGCGCAGCAGCAGGCCCAACTGAAGCAGCAGATCGGCAGCGAAGACATCTACCTGGTGGTCGCGGCGTCGGGGCAGAGGGCTACGACACCGCGATGAACCAGATCATCGCCGCTTTGAATGGGCACAAGCAGTTCACCGTCGGCTTCTTGGACAGCCGGCAGAACCACTTCGGTGCATACAACAAAGGCATGCTGCCGTCCCACGGCGCGGCCGACATCGCAACGAGAGTAGTAGAACAGCATCAAGCGGATCAGAATATCTTTGCCGCGCTGACAGATTTCGTTAGTGAGGTCCAGCAAGAAGCCGTTCCGGGCTCACAAGTCGGCAGCGAGGTCAGCGCTCCATCGCACACGCTGCGCAATGTCGTGATCGCCTTCAGCGGCGGACAGCGCGCGCGCAGGATGGAAGATCCGCCCTTTACATGCTTTGCGATACCAGCACGGTGGAGGTAGTGGAAGCCCTGATCACGCAAGTCAGGCATACTCAGCCGAAGTCCGACGACGGCCCACGAGATGATGAGACCATCGCTCTACTACGGCACCTAGAACCTGGCCAGGGGACAGCACCCCGGGCGGCGAGCGAGCTTGGGCGGCGGCTGGATGCGGCAGCCGTTTGGTTGACTGCCGGGCGTGGCCTGCTGCAGACGCATTTCGCGGTGGGTGCGGACGGTACCCGGCAGCATCGTTCGGAATGGGCGATGGCCGCCACATCACCGCCGGCCACCCGGGCGCTGCTCGCGGAGATCGCCACCATGGCCAGGCAGATCGCACCCCGGGCGCTGACCTGGCGCTGTCGGCGTCCGCTGCGGGCCGGGCACCTTTTGGCGGCGCAGGCTGAACGCTGCCGGAGGGCCGGCTGTGGCTCGCGGCACTGTCCAGGCTGATCCCACGCCGCTGGAGGGGTGGAGTGTTCGCGGCGCCCGAGCGACGCTGGCTTACCTGGCACCGCGAACGGCACAAGCAGCCCGCAACTCCCTGACGGGCCCCGACCCCCTAGGTCACGGGCCCTTCTCTTACCTGACGTGCGGTAGCCCCCTCCGGTATGGAACTGGCTTCCCGGCGACGTGATCGCCGCCATCCCATGGCACCCACCGCGATGCCAACCAGCCCTCCGGCAACGCCCGGCCAGATCGTGCCGCCGGTGATCGTCTGCCCGAGAAGGCCAAAGCATCCAGCGGGGAACAGCAAGCCTGCGGGCCCGAAAGCAATGTGCCCAGGGACTCGTCGCCACCAGGCGCCCTCGCGACGTCTCGACCTGATCCCGGTCTGGATCGCGAAGATGCCGCCACCCAGGCTGGCCAGCGCCATCCATCCGAGTGACGGGGCCGCCCGGCGGGGATGGTCTTCGGTCTCTAGGACCGTCCCGGACGGCAGCTGGATCCAGGCCGGAGAATGGGCATAGTACACCAGGGTCACCTTGCTGCCCTCGTTCAACTCCTGGGTGCCGTTTTGCCGCGGCACCATGATCTTCAGCCGCTCCCCGCTTTTGAGCCCCGGCGCACCGCCGGGCACCGAGGCGAACCACTTCTGCTCCTGTGTGAACCAGGAGCCGCGGACATAGCCGCTGTCGTCAAGCACGGCGGCCCGTTTCGTGGTGCACCCGCTGGCGAAGTCCGTCGTGCACGCGGGTGCGCCGTCCACCCCTTTGACCCGAGTGGCCGCACCGACGGCGGACACCGCCATCCCCAGGCCCACGAGCACTGCCAATGAGCCGAAGATCACCCAGAGCAGCGGCCTAACACGCCGACCATACATCCCGCCTCCACAGTAGGCGCCAATCTGCGAGCGGCGCTGACCTACCCTCTGCGCCGATCGGCACTCGGACGGATAGACCTGGAATTTCTTTCAGGCTCGTTGCGGCGCCCTGCGTCATGTCTTCGCGAGCGATCTGGGTGACGGTTTCTTCTGCCCGCGACAGGCCTCATTCATAATTGAAGACGTCATGTGGCGCCGCTGTGCCACACCGGCTGTGTGAACCAGCCACTCAACCGAATGCTGTGCCCTCTCGCGAGGCCATTCGGCATGCGCCGATTATTACTCATCCGAGCCCTTGCGGTGCGGGGGCTTGTTAGGCCGCTCATTCCCACCGGCTCATCGGCCCTCTGCAGCCAGGTCCACACGGACGACGGCTCCACCGCGCCGCCTAGTACGGCAGCAGCCATTTGCTAGCCTAACCGCCTGACCCTGGCTCCGCGGTTACCGGATGCTTCCGGCCGTGAGCCCGCTGACCAGGTAACGCTCGATGACGGCGAAGAGGACCACGACTGGGACGATGCCGATGATCGACGCAACGAACAGGTACTGGTACTGGGTCTGGTAGAGACCAACGAACGCGTTGATCCCAACGGTGAGCGTCTCCCGGTTGCGGGTGGGGTCGTTGAAGATCGTTTCCGCCACGACGAACTCGTTCCACACCTGGATGAAGGTGAAGATCACCGCGGTCACGATCCCGGGCTTGGCGAGCGGCAGCACGATCCTGGTCATGGCGCGGATGCGCCCGGCACCGTCCACCATGGCGGCATCCTCGATCTCCTTGGGGATGCTGGCCAGGTAACCGTTCAGTATCCAGATCGAGAAGGCCAGGTTGAAGGCGGCGTTCACGGCGATGATCGACCAGTACGTGTTCAACGCGCCGAATGGCGCCCCGTGGTTCTGCAGGAAGCTGTCCACCACGTCGAACTCGCGGTAAATGCCGATGACGAGGGCGACAGGGGCGAACATCTGTGTGACCAGGACGGCATAGAGGAACGCCCGGCGGCCGCGGAAGTTGTGCCGGGCGGTGAAGTACGCGGCAGGCAGCGACACGGCCAGCACGATGGCGGTGGCCACGCCCGCGATGACGAGGCTGTTGATCAGGTATGCGGCGAGCGGGATCTGGCTCCAGACGCTGGCGAAGTTGCCCCATTCCCATTTCGTCGGCAGATAGAGCGCCGGGCTGTGGAACAGGTCGTGGGTGGACTTCATGGCGCGGAAGCGGCACGGGATTGCGTGCCAGCTTGGTGGGGACTTGCAGGCAGGTGACAGGTCCGGGCGTGGCAGCGATGTGGCATATTGACACATGCATGCCAGCGAGTTTGTGCGGGTCACCCCTCGTCACCCCTGGGCGGTCAATTTAGCGTGACAGCACCGCCACCAGCGACTCCGCAGGCGGACCGACACGACCAGCTGTCCCCGGTGGAGGCGGCGGTGGCAGCCGATCACCCAGTGAGGGATGAGATGAGAAGTCAGCCTGCGGTCGCAGCGCTCAGCCGGGACATGCTGCGCTCACCGAACACGGTCGCGGCTAAACCGCCTGGTATTCAGCAGTCAAATCTCGAGCCAGTCAGATTGTGGCCGGGAGCAACCTTCTGGCGTTGGCCGAGTTGATCCTGCCGAGCACGTCGTCTGGGAGGTCGAGGCCAGAGATCGCCCATCTACCTTGCGGCGGAATACTCTCTGGGGCGTATGGGAAGTGCTCGTCGGCGGTCTCAAGGAACCGGAAGTAGATGGCGTAGAGCTCAGGGTCGGGGGGCAAGGCGTCTGCGCCGAACAGGACACGGCCCGGGTGACTCAACAGCAGGTCACGGGCCGCACGCGGTTGGCGGCCCAACTCGGCGATGCGCGCAGCAGTATCGACGCTGAAATTGGGATAGGTGGCGAGCATGCGGCCTACCCATCCGAGGTTCTCAGCGTAGCCGCCGACATGCACGCCGATAAAGTTGGTAGCGGGGTGGGCCGCAACCAGCGCCTCAAGTGCCTCAAGCGCTTCCATAATTCGCGCGAACCATGGAAAGCCAAGCTCTGCGAACGACCCAGTCGGGATGGGCCAATAGTTCTTCGAGACGTTCGTTGCGCTCGTCAACCGGGTGGAAGAAGGCCACTGGGTCGGCGGCGTGGATTGCTACGGGGATGCCAAGCTCACCGGCCTCAGCCCAGAGAGCACCGAGCCGGGAGTCGTCCGGCAACAACAGGTTCCCATCCCGGTCGCGGACCTGCAGGCCGAGATCTTTCCAGACTTTGAGGCCCTGCGCGCCGGCGGCGACCGAGGCCCGCAGACTCGCAGCGAGGCGCTCACCAAAGCCGGGTGTCGTGGACTCGGACCAGTCGACGTGGCAGAAGGTCGCGAACCGGCCGGGAAAGCGGCGGTCATAGCGCTCCAGGTTCGCTTCAAGCTCCTGCCCCCAACGGCCGTCCAGGTTAACGATCATGTCCACATTGCAGCGGTCCATTGTTTCCAGCAGCGCTCCAACATCGGGTGCCATCCACTCCGCAACGCGGCCGGCCCATCCCGACAGCCAGCGCCCGAGATGGCCGTGCGCGTCCACCACGGGATAGCGCATACGCCGCACGTGATGTTCAGCGACCCGAAGCTGCGAACTTGGCCGGTACCAAGGCCGGCGGCCCAGTGACGTGACGATCACGGTACCGATCATGAACGGAGGCCAGTGAATGACACCGCTTTATCGCTTCTTTTTTAGTGTTCGGGGGGGTTACCACGTCCAGGGCTGCCTGCCATACGGCGCCGGTCTAATGCTCGTGGGCTTTGCCGCGCTTATCCACCACGGTCTCCTGGGTGTCGTCCTCCTGACCGCTGGCATGGGGCTGATGGGGTCAGGGCTGATAATGGTCTTCTGGCTGCCGTACCGCCTCATGCCGAAATGGCTCCGCAACAGACGGCGTCACTGAACTAACCCACTCAACTTATGACGTGGCCGCAGAAAGTTCCTTGTCGGCGAGTTCCAAGCCGTGATGCAGTGCGTCGAAGATCAGGTCCAGCTCGCGTTCGCTGACGATCAGCGGCGGGGCGAGGAACAGCGACGTCTGTTCGCCGCTGGTGGCGATCAGCGCCCCCGCCGCCAGGGCCCGCGCGACGACCCGGCTCGCGAGGGGGTTTGTTTCCTCGCCGCGCCACTCGTGCCAGTCGGGCCCGTGCAGCTCAACGGTCCAGTGCAGCCCGCGGCCGTCGGCGCGGGCGACGCTTGGGTGCTGCGCGGCCACCTCGGTGAGGCGCCTCAGCATGTACCTGTCAAGGCCGCGTGCCCGCTCGTAAATGCGGTCGCGGCTGGACACCTGCAGGTGAGCGCGGATGGCCGCCATGGCGACCGGATGGGATCGGTAGGTCGAGTAACTCTGCCAGCTGGTCCCGTCCAGGCGTTCAAGCAGGTCTTTTGACAGCACAACGGCACCGGCGGCGGCTCCGCCCGCGCTCATGCACTTACCGAGCGTCACCAGCTCGGGCCGGGACTGCCCGTGCTGGAACTGGAACCAGCCTCCCACCCGGCCAAACCCGGTCACGGTTTCATCAGCGATCCACCACGTCCCGGCCTCCCGCGCCAGCGACGCGACCTGGTCCTGGAATCCCGGGGAGTGATAGATGCCACCCTGGCTGTAGTCCAGCAGAACGGCAGCGCTGGTGGCGAGCATCCGGCGGGCACCGGGGACCCATTCGGTCCCCACGGCCGGGTCGGGCTGGCCGGTGACACGGGCCCCGCGGGGCGCGGGCAGCTCGTGCACCGTGGCGAGCCGGGGCGGCGCGGCGACCCCCTTGCTCGCCGAGGACAGGCCGCCGTGCCACTGGGGCTGCACGGTGAGCTCCCTGGCCAGCCCGGCACCCCCGTGATAGGCGCGCTCGCGAGTCGCCAGGGCGGCGCGACCGGTCAGGGCCTGGCAGAGCGCAAGCGCGGCATCGTTGGCCTCGCTGGCGCTGATGAAGAAACGCACCGCCCCCACCCAGTCCTCACCAGCGAAGGCGATGTTCGCCAGGTCATCGGCGGCCTGCTCGCGTTCGGCCCATTGCCACCCCTCGTTGATGACCGGTGCGTCGGCCGCACGCCGGACCGCGGCCACGATCTCCGGGTGACGATGGCCCAGCGGGGCCGCCGTGTTGCTGGCATCGATCACCTCGCGGCCGTCGGAAAGCTCGAACCAGACGCCGTGGCCGCCAACGATCCGCGGGCCTGACCCGTCACCCGCGGTCAGGCTGGCCGACAGCAGGCGCGCGTGGGCGGTCATGACAGTGGCTTACCCCCGATGCCCCACCGCTGGCCGGGGACGGCATCGATCACGACCCACATCTGCGACCTCGCTTCCTCACCGAAAACCTCACACGCCGCGTCGGTGAGCGCGGCGATGAGCCGCTCCGCCACTGCCGGGTCGTCGAACCGGCGGTCTACGGCCTTGACCTCTATATACGGCATCTGCTTCCCTTCCGCGTTCAGGCGCTTTCCGTTCCGAATTCATGCACCGCACGTGCCGCGCGGGCGCTGTCCCAAAGCACTCCGTTCCGCGCTGTTTCATAGGGGAGGGCTGAAGCACCAGCGTGGCGCCTGCCAGCCGCAGGGCACGCGCCACCTCCGGGAAGTCCCCGTCGAAGCACACCGTCAGCCCCACCACGCCGAGCTCGCCGGTGCGGCAGGTGGTCAGCCATATCCCGAGGCGGCGGGCGCAATCGCTGAGCGCCGATCCGCGCCGGCCAGACAGCGGCTCGGCCGCGGCGGGCGCTTCAGTCATGGTCGGCTCCATGGATGCGGCAGAGCCGCAGTTTAGGTCTGCGCCTTCGCGTCGTGCAAGAAGCTTTCACTACGTGAAATGACTGTCGGCACATGCCAAACGGTTTCGCTGTGTGAGACATAGTTTCTCTGGCCGAATCCCCGGTGCTACTGTGGCGCTGCTGGCCGCGCGCGGGTTTGCCCGGCGATATGGTGCGCCCGGCGCAGGGAGGAGGCGGCATGTTCGAGCGGATCCTGCTCGCTGTGGATGGATCGCAGCCGAACCGGGCGGCTGAAGCGGCCGCCGAACTCGCCGGGCGGCTGGGGTCCGAGGTTCGCGTCCTTGAGTGCCCCGTGCTCGTGATCCGGTAGCAGTGCGCGACCCCCGGCACGACATTCTCTTCGAGCCCGTGCGGATCGGCCCGGTCACGGCCAGGAACCGATTTTTCCAGGTTCCCCACTGCAACGGAATGGGGTACAGGGACCCGAGCGCGCAGGCTGCCATGCGCCAGGTCAAGGCGGAGGGCGGGTGGGCCGTTGTCTGCACGGAGCAGGTCGAGATCCACCCGTCTTCGGACATCACACCGTTCATTGAGCTGCGGATATGGGATGACCAGGACATCCCGGCCCTCGCACGCATCTGTGAGAAGATCCATTCCGGTGGTGCCCTGGCCGGGATCGAGCTAGCGCACAACGGCATGAACAGCCCCAACCTGTACACCCGCGAAACCCCGCTCGGGCCCGCCAGCCTGCCGGTGGTGACCTGGGGCCACGACCCCGTCCAGGCTCGCGCGATGACCAAGTCGGACATCTCCGAACTTCGGCGCTGGCACCGCGACGCGGTCCGCCGGTCCCTGGCCGCCGGCTACGACCTGGTGTACGCCTATGCCGGGCACAGCCTCAGCGGGCTGCATCATTTCCTCTCCCGGCGGTACAACGACCGCACCGATGAGTACGGGGGAAGCCTGGAGAACAGGGCGCGGCTGCTGCGGGAGATCCTCACCGACACCCGCGAGGCTGCGGCCGGCCGGGCCGCGGTGGCCTGCCGGATCACCGTGGATGAGCTGATCGGCGACACCGGAATCACCCGGGCAGAGACCGAGGACATCATCGGGATGCTGGGCGAGCTCCCGGACCTGTGGGACTTCGTGCTCGGCAGCTGGGAGGACGATTCGGTCACGTCCAGGTTCGGCCCGGAGGCTGGGCAGGAGCAGTACGTGCGCGGCCTGAAGCAGCTGACGTCCAAGCCGGTGGTGGGGGTCGGCCGCTTCACCTCACCCGACACCATGGTCCGGCAGGTCACCGAGGGCATCCTGGACCTGATCGGAGCGGCCCGGCCGTCGATCGCTGACCCGTTCCTGCCCGCCAAGATCGCCGCGGGCAGGGTCGAGGACATCAGGGAATGCATCGGCTGCAACATCTGCGTGGCAGGTGACTTCACCTCTTCGCCGATCCGCTGCACTCAGAACCCGGCGATGGGAGAGGAGTTCCGCCGCGGCTGGCACCCCGAGCGGGTCCGGCCGCGCGGGTCGGATGCGCGGGTCCTGGTGGTGGGAGCCGGCCCGGCGGGCCTGGAGGCTGCCCGGGCCCTCGGCCAGCGCGGCTACCAGGTCGTGCTGACCGAGGCAAGCAGGGAACTCGGCGGGCGGGTCGCGCGCGAATCCCGGCTGCCCGGCCTGCGGGCCTGGTACCGTGTCGTCGAATACCGCGAGCAGCAGTTGCGGCGCATGCCGAATGCGGAAATCTACCTGCAGAGCCCGATGACCGCCGACGACGTGATCGAGCATGGCTTCACCCACGTGGTGGTGGCAACCGGCTCCGTGTGGCGGCATGACGGCGCCGGGCGGTGGCACACCAGGGCCATCCCCGCCGAGGGCTCGCCGCAGGTCCTCACCCCAGACGACATCATGGCCGGCGGGCGCCCACGGGGACCGCGCGTGGCCGTGTACGACGACGACCACTACTACCTGGGCGGGGTGGTGGCCGAACTGCTCGCCGCCGAGGGGCTCGACGTGAGGCTGATCACGCCCGCCGCTCACGTGTCCGCCTGGACCGCGAACACCCTTGAGCTGGTGAGAATCCGGCAGCGGGTGATGCGCGCCGGCATCAGCGTCGAAACGAACCGCGCGGTTGCCCGTCTCACCACCGAGGGCGTGGTCACCGCCTGCGTTTTCACTGGCGAAACACAGCAACTGGAGGTGGACACGGTGGTCATGGTGACCGCCCGGCTGCCAAGCGACGAGCTCTACACCACCCTCATGGCCCGTAAGGCCGAATGGGCCGGCGCGTCCATCACCTCGGTGCAGGCCATCGGCGACGCCTGGGCGCCTGCCACCATCGCGGCCGCCGTCTGGACCGGGCGGCGCTATGCGGAGGAACTTGACGGTCCGGCGCCAGCCGGCCCGGTGCCGTTCCGCCGGGAAGTCACCGCGCTTGCCCCGGCCGGCGCGGATGACCCGGGTCTTCCGGCCGGGTCACCGCACTCGTAACGCCGGAGTCAGACGTCCCAGCCCGCGTCCACCGGGATGTCGTGCCCGGTGATGTTCCTGGCTGCCGGTGAGACAAGAAACCTGACCGCCTCGCCGACGTCTGATTCCTCCACGAACCGGCCGAGCGCGGTCTGGGCGGCGAAGCTTGCGTACACCTCCGCGGGTGCCCGGCCCTGCTTGTGCGCCTTCTCCGCCACGATCCTGTCCATCCGCGCGCCGTTGGTGACGTTCGGGCATACGTCGTTGACGGTGATGTCATGCGGCCCGAGTTCGAGCGCCAGCGTCCTGGTGAGCCCGCGGACCGCCCACTTCGAGGAGGAGTAGCCGCTCCGGTTGGGGTAGCCCCGCAACCCAGAGGTGCCCGCCATGTTGACAATGCGGCCCCCGCCCCTGGCGATCAGGTGCGGGATGGAGTGCTTGCAGGGCACAAACGTGCCGATCACATTGAGTTCGAGGATCTTGCGGAACTCCTCCGCCGGGTACTCGTGCGCGGGTGTCTCGATCGGCCCGGTCCCGCCAGCGGCGTTCACCAGAATGTCGATCCCCCCGAAACGGCTGACGACCGCCGACGTCATGCCTGCCACGTCTGCCTCCCTGGTCACGTCGCACGCGACGGGGAGGCTCTCCCGGCCCGGGAACTTCTCGTCCAGGGCGGTGGCCTTGGCCGCGAGCGCACCGGCATCACGCCCGACGAGGGCAACGTGGGCGCCATCCTCGGCCAGGTACTCGGACACGACGGCGCCGATCCCCTTCGCGGCACCGGTGACAATGGCCACCTTCCCCGCGAGCGGCAGGGGCTTGGTCATCGAGGCCTCCCTTTCTCACGCCCAGCCGGCAGCTGCGCCTGACCTGTCCGCGGCTACGCGGACCTGGCCGCGCCATCGCCTGCCGGGCCGATGGGCACGTCTGATGCGGACACCGGCGGTGACGAGAACCCGAGCGCCCGGCCGATCGCCATCCCCGCCTCATGAACCAGCCGGACGTCCCGGCGCACACGCTTGACGGACAGCCGCGGGCTTGGGCCGGCGATCCCCACCGCGCACGCGACGTCGGAGTCGGACAGAACCGGGACCGCGATGCCCCAGACACCCACGTTCGTTTCCTCATAGCTGCTCGCCCAGCCCCGGGCACGGATGGCCGCCAGCTCACGGCGCAGCGCCTTGGGATCGGTGATCGTGGCGTGGCAGAACCGCTCAAGAGGTGCTTCGATCAGCCGCTCGATCTCGCTCTCAGGCATGAACGCCAGCAGGGCCTTCTGCGACGCGCCGGCGTGCAACGGCAACTGCCTCCCGGGCTGCACCGACAGGCGAAGCGGCTGCGGCGTCTCCACCCGCTCCAGGCACACTCCCCTGTCACGTTCCGGCGTGAGCACCGTCAGCAGGGCGGTTTCACCGGTGGCATTGGAGAGCTTGCGGAGGGGGCCGATGGCCACCGGCCTGAGGTCGGCGACGGCGCGGGCCCGCTCACCGAGGCTGAGGGCGGCGGCACCCAGCCGGAAACGGCGCGTCTCCTCGTGCTGGCTGACGTAGCCGAGGCGCTTGAGGGCGGCCAGGATGCGGTGCACGGTGGGCACCGGCAGCCTCTGGGCGCGTGCGATGTCGGTCGTGCTCCACTCGGGGCGGGCCTCGCAGAAGACCTCGAGGATCCCGAACGTGCGCTCCAGGACCTGGAAGGCCGGCCGCTGCTCACTGTCGGCCGTGGGCTCGGGCACCTGGCTGGCCTCCTGGGGTCGGCGCTCGCCTGCATGGTAGCATGCCCTCCCGGGTGCCGAAATGCACTTTCATGTAGCGAGAAGGCGGCGAGTAGCGTGGACCGACCCGACCTCGAACTTCTGCGCGGTGCCATCGACATGCACGCCCACACCGCCCCGGCGCTGTTCAAACGGCACATCGACGACGCCGCACTCGCCGAATACGCGACCACCTTCGGCATGCGCGGCTTCGTGCTGAAGGACCATGACGCGTCCACGACCGGCCGGGCCTACTACGTCAACCGCATGTACCCGCAGGTGCAGTCGTTCGGCTCGGTGGTGCTGAACAGGTCGGTGGGCGGCCTGAACCCCTACGTCGCGGAGGCCGCCATCCATTACGGCGCGAAAGTCGTCTGGATGCCTTCGAACCATTCGAAGTACCACGCCGACTTCTTCAATATTCCCGACTACCCGCAGTTCGGGCGCCCACGCAAGCAACTTCCCGGCGATGGCGTGACCGTATTCGAAGACGATGGCCAAACCCTGACCAAACAGGCCCGCACCATCTGCGAGATAGTCGCCAGCAATGACGTGGCGCTGGCGACCGGGCACCTGTCACTGGCCGAGATCCGGGCCCTGCTCGATGCTGCTGCCGAGGCTGGGGTCACCAGGTTCATCGTGACCCATGCCAACTGGTCGCTCTGCAAGCTTGACCTGGATGTGCAGCGAGAACTCATCGCCAAGGGCGCCACCATGGAATACGTCGCCTGCTCGTGTGTGTCGCCGATCTTCTGGGAGCAGCAGCCCAGTGAACTGGCCGAGTGGATCATCGCGCTCCGCGGCGAGAACATCGTGCTGGGCTCCGACCTTGGCCAGTTCGCCGGGCCACCGCACCCCGAAGGGCTGCGGATGCTGATCGCCGCCCTGCTCGACATCGGCGTGCCCTATGAGTACCTGGAAAAGATGGCCAAGCAGACCCCGGTGGAGGTGCTTGGCCTGGAGCCCGGGTGGGCTGCGCCGGCACACCCCGCGGCCGGGCCGGAGAGCCCGGGGGCGCCGCAGCCCTGACGCTTCTCGCTGGACGAGAAACGCTTGTTCGAGGCGAGAAGCCGCGCTTAGCATCGCTGGCGGAGGGACGTGATGTTCACCAGACCTTTCCGGTTCGAGCGGGTGGACCGGCTCGCCGACGCCTGCGAGTTGCTGCGCCAGCATGGCGAGGGCGCGAAGGTGATCGCCGGCGGCCAGAGCCTGCTTCCCCTGGTCAACCTCGGCCTGGTGCAGCCCGGGGTGGTGATCGACATCTCGCGGGCCAGCGACGGGCGCGACATCACAGAAGCTGACGGTTACCTCACTGCCGGGGCACTGGTCACGCACGCGAGGCTCGCTACCGACCCGCTGGCGGGACGGGCGCAGCCGCTGCTTGGCGCCGCCACCCGGCTGATCGGGAACGCGAGGGTGCGGGGCCGCGGCACGCTCGGCGGGTCACTGGCCCACAGCGATCCCGCGGCCGAGCTGCCGCTGGTGATGGTGGCGCTGGGGGCGGGCTATGAGCTCAGCAACGGCCGCGAAACCCGCGGCGTCAAGGCCGAAGACTTCCACCTCACCTTCCTGACCACCGCGCTCGAGTCCGACGAACTCGTCATGTCGGTGCGGCTGCCCACGCTCGGGCCGGGCTGGGGCTGGAGCTTCCAGGAGTTCTCCCGGCGCGACGGTGACTTCGCGCTCGCCGCCGCGGCAGTGCTCATCCGCACCGCCGGGGGAGTGGTCGTCGAGGGCAGGGTCGCCGTGGGCGGCGTGAGCGACCGGCCGGTTCGCCTGGCGGACGTGGAAACGGTCCTCAGCGGCGCCACCGCGAGCCAAATCGCGGGGCGGGTCGGCCCGATCCAGGGCATTCGGCCGGTCAGCGACACCGCCGCCAGCGCAGAGTACCGGGCTCACCTGTGCGGTGTGCTGGTGAGACGGGCACTGGCAGAAGCGAGCCAGCGATCGGCGGAGGCTGCATGAACATAACGATCACCCTGACCGTGAACGGCCGCCGGATCAGCCGCTCCGCGGGCGGGCATTTCACCTTGCTGCGCTGGCTGCGTGAGCTGGCGGACGTGACCGATCCCAAATACGGGTGCGGCGAAGGGATCTGCGGCGCCTGCGCCGTGCTGGTCGATGATGTGCCGGTGTCGAGCTGCCTGGTCCTCGCCGCTCAGGTGGACGGCTCAAGCATCACCACGGCGGCCGGGCTGGCCGAGCCGGACGGCTCGCTCGGCCCGCTCCAGCGGGCGTTCCACGAACATCACGCTGCGCAATGCGGGTTCTGCACGCCCGGCATGCTCATCGCCGCCGCTGCCATGACCGCCGATGGCCGCCCACGATCGCGTGCGGAGATCCGCGCCGGGCTCCACGGCAATCTCTGCCGGTGCACCGGATACGGGCCGATCGTGGACGCGGTCGAGGCTGCCCAGAAGACCGCGCACCACGCCGGGACACCGGTGAGCTCAGCAGCCGCCGCTGACCACGGAACGGCCGCCGGAGCCGCTGACCACGGAACGGCCGCCGGAGCCGCTGACCACGGAACGGCCGCCGGAGCCGCAAGCCGGGGAGCCGGCCGGTGAGTGGCGGCCCAGGCTCGTCAGCGTCGAGCGCGGCCGGCATCAGGACGTCCAAGGAACACGAACTCAGGATCGTCCGGCAGCCCCTGCCACGGCACGACCAGGCGGAAAAGATCGCGGGCACCACCCGGTACGCCGGGGACCTCGCCTTCGCCAGCATGCTGCACGCCCGCCTGGTGCGATCACCGGTCCCCTCGGCAGCGATCACCCGCCGCGACCCGGCCGCGGCTCTGGCCGTCCCCGGCGTTGTCTGCGTGCTGTTCGGCGAGGACGTGCCGCACAACTTGATCTGGGTCGACGTGCCCGGGCAGACGGTTGAGGTGGCAGCGCTGAAGGCGAGCATGGAGGTGCTCGCCACCGGCCTGGTGCGCTTCCACGGGGAACCGGTCGCCCTGGTGGTGGCCGAGACCGAGGACGCGCTCGCGGAGGCGTGCGACCTCGTCGAGGTCGACTACCAGGAACTGCCCGCCGTCTTCGATCCCGGCGAGGCACTCGCCGGTGACGCCCCCGCCGTGCACGGGCAGGGGAACCTGCTCGGGGAATGGCGGATCGACACCGGTGACGTCAGGGCGGCGTTCGAGGGCGCCGACGTGGTGGTCGAGGGCAGCTACCAGACGCAAACCGTGGACCACGCTTACCTTGAGCCCGAGGCGGGGGTCGGCTGGCTCGACGATGAGGGGGTGCTCAACCTGCGGGTCGCCACGCAGGTGGTGGAGCACTACCGGGATGTGGCCCGGATCCTGGGGATCCCGGAAGCCCGGGTGCGGGTGATCGCGCCCTACGTTGGCGGCGGTTTCGGCGGCAAGGAGGACATGACCGTCGAGCCCTACCTGGCGCTCGCCGTGTGGCGCACCCGGCGCCCGGTCCGCATGCAGTGGACGCGGCAGGAGTCTTTGCTCGCACGCCCCAAGCGGCACCGGATGCGCCTTCGCTACCGCACGGCGGCCCGCCGCGACGGCACCATCCTTGGCCAGGACATAGACATCACCGCTGACTCCGGGGCGTACGCCTACCTGTCCGCGCTCGTGCTTCTCTACTCCTCAGTGCACGCATGCGGCCCCTACCGGGTGGGCAACGTCGCGGTGCGGGCGCGCTGCGCGTACACCAACAACCCGCCGACCTCAGCCTTCCGTGGCTTCGGCGGCATGCAGGTGGTGTTCGGCTATGAGGCGCAGATGGACCTGCTCGCGCGGGAACTGGGGATCCCCGCCGCCGACATACGCAAGCGCAATGCCCTGGCTCGTGGCGACCTCCTGCCGGTTGGCCAGGCCATCGAGACCGAGGCAAGGCCGTGGGGCGTGGCATCGCCTGCAACATGCAGTCCTACGGCAGGCTGGTCTGGCTGAACGACTCGGCCGCCGCGTGGGTGGGTTTCCAGCTCGACGGCAGCCTGTCGATCCGGTGCGGGGTGCCCGACATCGGTGGCGGCCAGGCCTCGTCGCTTGGCCAGATCGCCTCCGAAGTGCTTGGCGTCCCCATGGACCGGATCACCGTGCACTTCGGCGACTCCGCACTCACGCCGCTGGCGGGAACGACGACGGCAACCCGGCAACTGCTCATGTCGGGAAACGCGGTGTATGAGGCAAGCGTGCTGCTCCGGGACGCGATCCTGGCCGCGGTGGCGGCCGAAACCGGGCAGCCGGCCGCCGGCCTGCGGCTGGATACGGGCCAGATCACCGGGCCGGACGTGGCTGTGACCCTGCCTGAAGCACTGGTGAGCTGCCGCCGCCGCAACGTCCCGATCGAAGCTCTTGGCACCTTCTTCGGCCCAAAGGGCACGCCGGTGGCCAGGGACCTGCGGGCCGGCCGTGTGTTCCCGGACTTCACCTTCGGCACCCACCTGTGCGACGCCGAGGTGGACCTGGACACCGGCCGGGTGGAATTGCTCAGGTACGTGGCCGCGCACGACGCGGGACGGGCCATCAACCTCCGCTCGGTGGAAGGGCAGATCAGCGGCGGCGCCGCCCAGGGTCTCGGCATGGCCCTGCTTGAGGAGGTCGTCGTTTCCGAGGGTGTCAATCTCACCGGTGGCTTTTTCCAGTACCTGATCCCCACAGCCACGGATCTGCCCGACATCGAGGCGATCGTGCTGGAATCCGGGGAAGGAATGGGGCCGTTCGGCGCCCGCGGCATCGGCGAGCCGCCGATCGGGCCGCCGGCGGCGGCCGTGGCCAGCGCCATCCACGACGCACTGGGCGCGCGCCCAACCGTGCTCCCCATCACCCCCGAGCGCGTGCTGGCATGCGCTGGGCAGCCAGATGAGCCGGGCACATCGCGTTAAGCGTCAAAATCAGGCCGGCCTGTCACTGCGGTTCGGCTTTTGGCCGCTGGACGAGCTCGACGATGATCCCGTCCGGGTCAGTGATGTAGCAGCAGGCCACGCCGTCCCATGCGCCACCCGGGTCATGCAGCACGACCGGGCGTGGGGATATTCGGCGCCCTTGCGAGCCTTCGAGGCGTTCCAGCGTGGCATCGAGGTCATCCACCCGCAGCGCGACGTGGGTGCTGCCTGGGTCGCAGCTCCGAGCCTGGATGGGCTGGCCTGCCGGGCGGGTGTACTTGATCAGCTCGATGATCCGCCCGTCGCCAGCGTCGATGTCTGCGATCTCCAGTTCGACCGAGTCCTGGCCGATAAGCGACGCAATGTCCGGATCGGTTTCTGTCGCGCGGTGGAGCAGGCGGAGGCCGAGCCGGCCACACCAGAACTCAATCGTGCGATCGAGATCGGCGACGGTGAGCCCCACGTGGTCGATTCCGCCGATCATGCCGCACCGGCCGCACGAAGCCGCTCGGGAACGATGTCACGCCCGAGAACGTCCTCGATGGTCTCCCGGCGCTTCACCACCTCTGCCGTCGCGCCGCAAACAAGCACGGTCGACGGACGGGGCAAGCCATTGAAGTTCGCGGCCGATGCTTCCTGGTAGGCACCCGTCTCAAGGAACGCGATGACTTCTCCTGGCACCACGTCCGGGACCGCGACGGCGGGCGCGATCACGTCAAAGTTGCACGAGATGCCCGTGACATCGGCGAGAAGGGTTGTCTCGGCGTCGGCCCGGGTCGCGCTGACCACCGGGAACAGCGCATTCTCCAGGGTCGTGTCCAGCAAGAACACCTCCGAGGTGTCGGTCTCGATCCAGCACCGCGGGCCGGGATCTCGCTGCCTCTTCACGTTGGTCACGGTGGCGAGGTGCAATCCGGCATCGGCGTAGACCGCACGGCCTGGTTCCGCCTCAAGCAGCATCCCGTCACGGGCCAGTCCCCGGCTCTGGAGCGCATCGGCGAGGCTCTCCGCGACGGCGCGCGCGTAATCGGCCGCGTCGGCAGGCAGCGGGCGTTCCCGCGACTGAGCCGCACGCCGCCCGACAGGGTCGAGGCGAGACGGCCAGCCACCCCCGACATCGATTTCGGCGGGAAGCCATCCGCCCCAACTGGCGGACAGCTCGGCAAGCAGGTCAGCGAAGCTCCCGATCTGCGCGCGCCAGAGGCTGACGTCTGCGGTCTGGCGTGCGAAGTGGGTGTGCACCCCAACGAGTTCGACGTGCCGCGAATCAAGCGCGGCGCGTCCGAGCGCCACGGCGTCCTCGATGGGGACACCTGCCTTGTAGGACTGAAACACCTCACGGATTGAGGTCCCGTCAAGCGCGAAATCGGACGGAGCCTCGATGCCGTCGAGCCGTGGCCGCAGCCGAATGCGCACCCGGGCAGTCGCCGAGGCCTCCGCAGCCGCCTTCTCGGCAATCGGCAATTCCCGCGCGCTGTCAAGCGTGACCCGCGCTCCGGCAGCGACCGCACGCCGGATCAGGGCCGTTGACTTGCTCGCACCATTGACCGAGATCAGGGCGGGCGGCACGGCTGCCCGCAGCGCTGCTTCAAGCTCGGTCTCGCCGAAGGTGTCGCAGCCGGCGCCCTCACTCGTCAGCACGGCTCGCGTCGCGAGCGTCGGGTTGGCCTTGATCGAGGGCAGCAGCCGCGCTTCCCCAAACGGCCACCCAGCGGCGAGAGCTGCTCCCAGGTGGCGGACATTCGACCGCAGCCGCGTTTCGGACATGACATACAGCGGTGTGCCAAAGCGCGCGGCGAGTTCCGTGCACGGCAGTTCCTCGACGCACAAGCGCCCGTTCCGGACACTCCACGCAGATCCATCCATACCGCCACGTTCGTCCATACCGCCACGTTACTGGGCAGCCCGCTGCCCTGGAACCGGTAAGGTACGCAGGCGAGCCGAGTCTGGCTGCACCTGAACGACGCCGCGACCGCTATGCGGGTGCCGGCGCGAGCATCACGTCCGCCGCCTCCTCACGGACCGGCCGCCCGAGCCAGTAGCAGACGATCGCGAAGGCGATGATCACTGCCAGCGTCCCAAGCGTGAACACCTCGAAGCGCAGCCGCGAGATTCCCCACGTGTCCTTGAAGTTGTACCCCGCTCCGAGGGCTCTCTCGATCACGTCGGGGAAGACAGCCACGAATGACGCGAGCACAACGAAGGCGGTACAGATGCCACCAGCGATCCACACGCCGAGCTTGCCTCCCGGGATGTGGTACGGCCGTGGCACGTCCGGGTGCGAGTACCGCAGCTTGATCGCCGCAGGGAACATCAGGATGTAGGAGATCAGCGTCGTCGATATGGACATGTAGAGCACGACCACGAAGGTCGCTGCCGTGCTGCCCTTGTTCAGGTTGACCGCAACGATCATGAAGATCGTCGCAGCGATCCCCGACAGCACGTTCACCCGCACCGGCGTGCCGAGGCGCCGGTTGAAGACCCCGAACCAGCCCGCGAAGGCGCCGTCGTAGCCCGCCACCGCCTGGACGCGGTCGGACCCGATCATCCATACGGCGCCCGACGTGATGAGGGCGATGATGAAGCCCGCCGTCATGATTTTGACCAGGGCAGTCTGCGCGCCGCCGTAGACGGTGAAGGTCGCGGTGACCGCGTCGAGGAAGCCGCCGACGCCGGTGATCTTCTTCACCGGCAGGACGGCCAGGATCCCGAAGATCGGAATGCCGTAGAGCAGGACGCCCAGGATGCCACTTCCCAGGACCGTCACCGGCACGTCCCGCTGCGGGTTGCGCATCTCCTCGGCAGCCCCGTTCTGGAGTTCGAAGCCGACGTAGTTAAAGATCAGCAGTGGCACGAGGCCGATGAAGACGGCCTTCGAGGGAGAGAATTCGCCGGCCGCGTACCCGTGCACGCCGTTCTTGATCGCGTAGATCAAGATCGTGATGGAGAAGAACCCAAGGACCGCGAAGCGCACGATCGCCCCGAAGTTCGGGATCCACTTGCCGTAGCGGAGGGCCACGATGGCGACCCCGATCGAGATCCAGATGAAGATCGTCTTGAACAGGTAGTCGCCGACCGTCCCGCTGCCGATCTTGGAGTAGTTCGAGCTCCACGCCGCGGTAGCGATGAAGGCGAGGGAGCCGCCGACCCACAGCGGGTTCGTCACCCAGTAGAGAACCGCCCCGATGCCGGCCGCGAAGCGCCCCCAGGCCAGCTTCATCCACTCGTACGGTCCGCCCTCCTGCGGGAACGCGGTGCCCAGCTCGGCCATCACGAGCGCGTAGGGGAACAGGAAGAACACCGCGAGCACGAGCACCCAGGTGAACGTCTGCGCGCCGTAGCTGGACACCTGGCCGAGCGTGTCGAGGCCAACGATGGCGCAGACGAGGAACAGCAGCAAGTCGAAGCGGCGCATGCTCTTGATGAGCTTTGTCTTCTCAAGAAGCGCGAGTTTCGTCGTGTGCTCGACGGGGCCTGTCGCAGATTCGGTCATGGCGACCCTCCCAGGGGCCGGGGGGAGGAACTGTAGAGGTTCGTAAGTAACGGAAGTAACAGGAGGAACAGTGACATAGTAACGGGGATGAGGTCGCCAAGGAACTGCTGAACAGGGTCGAGTTGATCGCGCCTGGCCCCTCCGGGCGCGTGGCACCGACCCCGGCGGGCGCGGATTGTCTCTTCTATCGGGTCCTCCGTTGGTACCTTTCGTGGCCGTGGCTCGCCTGCCGATGCTGGTGGTTTGGGCAGCGGGGAAAGCGGCCCGGTGGCGGCCTGCTCGTTATGAAGGCGGTGAGGCCTGCCGGTCTTGCAGCGGGCCGATGTGGACAGCCGCGAGCAGCCAGCGGCCGGCGGACTGTACTGCTGTGAGCGTGACCCGGAACCGGCCGGAGTTGTCGCGCCCCTGGAAGCTGGTTTCCTGTGCTTGGACTCCAACGACCGTGGCCGCCCCGGGGTAGAGGTGCACCTGTGGGTCCTCCACTGCGAAGGCCCGGTTCTCGAGGCCGCCCCCGAATCGGCCGAGCCATTGGCTGCGGGTTAGCACGAAACCCACTGGGCCGACGCCGACGAAGTCCTCCGCGAGGAGTTCCCCGAGAATGCCGGCATTGTTGTGCTGCTCGGCGCTCGCCCAGCGTTGCACCAGGTTGAGAACGTCGTGCGTATTGCCGGAAGTGCTCATCGTTGAACCTCTCTTTGCGGCGGGTTGGCGCCCTCGGCGCGCGGGGGGAGGAGGAGCACGGGGATCAGGGTGAGAGCGATCAGCCCGAGTGCGACCCAGAAGGTGGCGCCGAAGGCTTCGGCGAGCGCGGGCGTGGCGTGCGTACGCTGCTGGGGCGTAAGCGCGGTAATCGCCTGGGTGCCGGCATGAAGACCGGCAAGGTTGGCCGCGATCGCGTGCTGCAGGATGATCGCGAGCATCGCGGTGCCGACTGCGCCTGCGATGCGCTGGATGGCGTTGAGTGCGCTGGTTGCCCTCGGCGTCTCGGCTGGTGAGAGCGTCTGGAAGGCGGCTGCCATCACGGGCATGATCGTGCTGCCGATTCCCAGGCCAATGACGAGCAGCGCCGCGGCGAGGTAAAGATACGGTGTGTCGGCTCTGACCTGTGTGTAGGCGAGCGTGCCGAGCATGGCGGCAAGCGTCCCCGCGGACACCACAACGCGGGCACCGATCTTGTCGGTCAGCCGGCCGGCGAGCGGCATCGCCATGGCCGCTCCGGCCCCTTGCGGGATGAGGAGCAGCCCGACCTGGAGCGCGGTCGCGTGCCGGACGACCTGGTAGTAGAGCGGCAGCAGGATTAGCAGCCCAAACAGCGCGATGCAAAGCAGCAGGTTGGTGGCGGCCGCGGCGGCGAAGCCCCGGCGGGCGAACAGCGAGATGTCGATCAGCGCCATCGGGCCGCGGCGCCTGGCGTGCCGGACGAACAGCGCGACAAGCACGACCCCGGTCACTGCCGTGCCAGCCGTGCGCATGTCGCCGAAGCCGCCCTGGTTCGCCGCCTGCGACATGCCGTAGAGGAAGAGGGCGATACCGGGCGAGAGCAACATCAGGCCGCGAAGGTCAAGCCGCTGGCCGAGTTGCGGCTTTGCCTCTGGCAGCAGCCGCTGCGCGAACAGCAGGGCCGCGATCCCGATCGGCAGGTTGATCAGGAAGATCCAGTGCCAGCTGACTTGGTCCACGATCGCCCCGCCGATCACGGGGCCGAGGACAGGAGCGAGCAGCATCGGCACCCCGATCACGCTCATCACCCGGCCCATCCGCTGTGGTCCCGCTGCCTGGGCGAGGATGGTCTGGCCGACGGGGAGGATCATCCCAGCGCCGAGGCCTTGCAGTACCCGGAAGCCGATCAGCGAGCCAATCGACCAGGCCGTGGCCGCCAGCCCCGAGCCGAGCATGAACAGCAGCAGTGATCCAAGCCAGACACGTTTGGCGCCGAATCGTTCACTGGCCCAGCCGGTCAGCGGGATCACGCTCGCGAAGGCAAGCATGTAGCCGGTCATAACCCACTGGATGGTCGAGATCGATGCGTTGAAATCCCTGCCCAGCGTCGGGATGGCGACGTTCACGATCGTCAGGTCGAGCACCGTCATGATCGTCCCCAGAACGACCACCGCTCCGAGCACGAGGACCTCACGGCCCAGCGCGCCGGCGCCGGTGGAGCCGGGGCTCCTCGTGTTGGGGGTCTTGGTTGCTGCGGCTGTCATCGCAACCCCCTCACTGGCGTGCCATCTCGGTCAGATATTTGGTGTCAGTCTAAACATAGAGAGGCTATAAGTCTAGTGTTGCCCTATGATGGAGCCTGAAACTTTCAACGGGCAGGACGGGCACATGGGCCTTCGCGAGCTGAAGAAGACGCAGACGCGGCAACTGATCGCCGATACCGCCTGGCGGCTGTTTGCCGACCGCGGCTTCGACCGCGTGACCGTCGCCGAAGTCGCCCGCGAGGCGCAGGTCGCCGAGGCCACCGTCTTCAACTACTTCCAGACCAAGGAAGACCTGTTCTACTTCCGGCTGGAGGCCTTTGGCACACGGCTGATCGACGCGATTCGCGCCCGGCCCGACAAAGAACCTGCGCTCGCCGCATTCCGCCGCCATCTGCTCGCCTCCCAGGGCCAGCTCACCAAGGCCGCAGCCGGTGAGCCCGAAGCCCTGGAGAGGCTCCGGTCGGTCAACCGCGTCATCGCAGCCAGCCCGGCGCTGCGCGCGCGCGAGCAGAAGGCGCTGGCCCGCTACGCCGACTCCCTCGCCGCGCTGCTAGCCGCCGAGACCGGCGCCCCGGCTGACGACGTCCAAGCCCGGGTAGCAGCAAATGCGATGATGGGCATCCACCGCGCGCTCATTGACTACGTACGCCACCGGGTTCTGGCCGGCGAGGGGCTCGACCGGCTGGCCAGCGACGTTAACGGATTGGCCGAACGCGCCTTCGCGCTGCTGGGGAACGGCCTCGCCAGCTACGCGCGTAAAACACCGCCCGAGCCTTGTCGGGCTGGGGCGAAGCCCAGCTAGCAACTTGAGGTTCCATGATCTCCAAAAGTTTGGTTTTGCGGAGGGCTATGCCGCGGCTGGGCCGGGCTGGATGCCCAGGTGGCTGAACAGGGTTGCCATGTAATCCTTGAGATTCAGCGTTGCGGGAGGCACCTCGTAGGCCAGGCAGCACGCCGCGATCCACATGTCGTTGACCGGACGGCCGCTGCGGACAGGCGTCCCCAGATCGCGGCCACGGCCTCGTCGCCGGGCAGCACGGGAACATGAGACAGCTCGCCAGTTCATCGAGAGACCGGATCGGCCTGGTGTTCTTGGCCGCAAGCAGCTGCGCGGCCGACAGGCGCGGCCGGTTCGGCGCGCCTGCGGAACTGTCCGCGCCGGATGTGCTCACTGGGACTGGCGGTCCCGGCGCTGCGCGATGTTTCGCCGTCAATGATGCGGTCCTGTCCGCCGACAGTGGGTTCGTGCCCGCTAGCAACAACGTGTGTGGCGGTGAGCAGCTGCAGATTCAGCTGCGTCCCTGAGCCGTACTGGCATGCCTCTGTGACCTGGGGTGCAAGGTAGGCGTCAAGGCGAGTGCAACACGGACGTCCGGGTTGGCGGCGCACGCTTGTGCTGCGGTTCCTGCCAGGGGAGCCGCCGGAGCCAGCTACCGGAGGGCGCTATGTCATGCGGGAGTGGGGTGCACCGGGCGTTCGGCCTGGACTCGGTAAGGGACGGACAGTCCGATGTCAACGGACTGTCGTGGTGGCGCACACCGTCCTGGTCGTGGCCGGTCGCGCAGCGGCACCCACGGCCAGGAGACGGGCGAGGAGTCCTCCATGCTCCCGTCTTTCCAGGCCTGCCCGGTGGCGGCGGACGAATTGAGACCGGCTTCGACGCGGACCTGGGCGTGATGCCTGTCGGGCGGTCCTTGGCGGGCGACGACTTGTTCGCCCTTGACAGCCTGCTAGTCAGTGCCGAGCGGTTCATCGGACCCAGGAGGTATGTCTTCCGGCCGCACCCTTTAACGGCACGTGGATACGAGCCTAGACGAGCCCTGCCCGGCTCGGTGACATCTATCGCTACGGTCAGTCGCCCGTCGCAGGTCCGCGCGGGACGCCGCAACAAAGAAAACGATCATGATCGGGGAAGGGCGGGGCAATGACAGTGTTAGATATAGCGGCCCGAGCTTTCATGGCGACGCGGAAACGCAGCGATCGCCGGCGCCAGCCGGGCTCTGCGGGTGAACGTATTCTCCAGGAAAGATACGGCACTGCGCAGCGAGCCCAGCAGTTCTACAGGAACCAGGTCACCGGTCAGCTCACCCCGGTCATGATGCAATTCATCCAGCGCATGGAAATGGCGTTCATCGCCACTAGCGACGGTTCAGGAGAGTGTGACTGCAGCTTCCGCGCTGGTCCTGCTGGCTTCATCAGGGTCCTGGACGACCAAACTATCGCCTACCCCGAGTACCGGGGCAACGGCGTGATGGCCAGTCTCGGCAACATGCTGCAGAACCCGCACATCGGCATCTTCCTCGCGGACTTCACGCGCGATCTCATCGGTCTACATGTAAACGGCGACGCTAGCATTGTCACTCCCGCACGCATGCAGGAATTTGATCTTGACATTCCGGAGTCTGGGCATCCAGGCCGCCGGCCAGTGCAGTGGGTCCTTGTGCACGTCACCGAGGCTTACATCCATTGTTCCAAGCACATTCCCAAGATGATTCCTCAGTCCCGGGTGCGGCACTGGGGAACAGATAACCCACGCCATAAGGGCAGCGACTATTTCGGCGCTGCCGCCAGCAAGGTTGCGGCGGCCCAATCCGATCCGTTACCGGCGAGAACAATCTGTCTCGCCCGGCAGATGAATAGCAGTTAACCTGTCGGCTATCTATTCAGACGCCACTCGCCAGGCTTTGCCGTGCTCGGCCGGCGCCGGGGGATCCGCCAGCTTGTATCCGCCCTGGCAGTGAGCGGCGGCGCGAGGCCGATGTTTGGTCCACGTCGCGCAGATAGTCAGCGGTTGTGGCTGCTGTGCTCCGGCGCGCGGTGATGAGCAAACCGCCAGGCGTTAGGCATGTAATCGGGTCGCGGGCGGCGGACCCTGCGACCGCCCGCATGGCGGCGCAGGCAGCGGGCGCCGGCGAGCCGTCAACCAGGTGTTGGCGGTCCGGCCGGTCCGCCTGACAAACGTCAACTTGATGTTGACGGGACGCGGGCACAAGCCTCGACCGGGTGGGGTTAGGGGTTCGTCACCGTCGCCACGAACCAGTGTGCCTGGGACAGTGCGCTGTCGGCGGCGGCGAGGAGGCCGGGCTGCAGCGTCCACACCGGCGGTCGAGGCGCTGGCGGCCAGGCGTTCGGCGTCGGGGGCGAGCAGATCGTCGGTTCCGGCCTGGATCAGCAGCGGCGGCAGGCCGGTGTGGGAGGCGAGCAGCGGTGAGATCGAGGGGTCCGCCCAGTTCGACGGGTGGGCGTACGCGGTGGCGCACGCCTCGAGCCAGCCCGGGCTGAGCAGCACGTCCCGGCGCACCAGGTCCGGCACGGCCCGCAGGTCCCGCCCAAGGTCGAGCCACGGTGACAGGAGGATGCACCCGGCGGGAAGCTGCTGGTCCCCGTCGCGCCAAGCGAGGACGAGGGACAGGGCGAGGCCCGCGCCGGCCGAGTCGCCTGACACCACGATGGAGGTGGGGGAGAGGTCGCTGAGCAGCGCTTTCATGACAGCGCGGGCGCCGTCGAGGGCGGCGGGGTGCGCGTGCGCGGGCGCCAGCCGGTACTCGGGCAGCACGACCCGGCATGCCGCCCGCGCGCTCAGGTGTGCCGCCCAGGTCCGCGCCATGGCGGCCGAGCCCACGCAGTAGCCGCCGCCGTGGAAGTGGACGACGGTGCGCGCGGGGCGCGGCCCGCCGGCCGTCACCACCTCGGTGCGCACCCCGTTCACCACCTTCTCGGTGACAGTCGTGCCGCGGGGCAGCGGCGAGGCTC
>WNGG01004862.1_pt1 | contig 27060 bp, 27 predicted proteins | sample 5400661 | NCBI WGS metagenome assembly WNGG01 (sample SAMN13153372, study PRJNA577476) | soil metagenome | isolation source: 100 cm soil or saprolite under Garry oak tree replicate 1 | place: USA:California | collected 2016-06-15
CTGGCACACATCATGGGTGCGGAGTGGCTTTGGCTTGAGCGCTTTCGCGGCCGCTCGCTCCCATCGCTGCCCAGCACCGATCAGTTCGCCGATCTGGCCAGCCTGCGCGCCCGCTGGACACAGGTGGAGCGCGAGCTTGTGTCATACGTCGAGGGGCTTTCGGCCGCGGATCTCGACCGCAGCTTCGACTACCGCGACACCAAGGGCACTTCCCATAGCAACTTGCTTTGGCAGACACTGCAGCATCTGGCCAACCACGGCACTTATCATCGCGGCCAAGTGACGACGCTGCTCCGCCAACTGGGCGCCAAGCCTGTCAGCACGGACCTCATCGGCTTCTACCGCGAGCGCGCCGCGCAGGCCGCTCGTTAGCAAGACCCGCGCCGTTGTCGCGTGGAAGTCATTCACACTGTTGAGTGGATGAAACAGGTGGCGCGCGAGGCCCGCGCCGAAGGGCGGCTCGCGGGCTTCATTCCAACGATGGGCGCGCTGCACGCGGGTCATCTCTCCCTCATCGAAGCGGCGCGGCGCGATGCGAGCCCGGTGATCGTCTCGGTTTTCGTCAATCCCAAGCAGTTCGGGCCCGGTGAGGATTACAGAAAATATCCGCGCGATCCGGAAGGCGACCGCCAGAAACTGGAACAGGCCGGAGCGGATTTTCTCTTCGCCCCTCCGGTCGAGGAGATCTATCCCGCGGGCTTTCGCACCTCAGTAAACGTTGAAGGCTTGGCCGATCGCCTGGAAGGCAAAATACGGCCTGGCCATTTTCGCGGCGTGGCCACAGTTGTGCTGAAGCTGCTGGAAATTGTGGCCCCGCGGTTTGCCTATTTTGGGCGCAAAGATGCGCAGCAGGCGCGCATCATCGGTCAGATGGCGGCTGATCTGGCGCTGGACTGCGAGATTGTGGTTCGCCCCATTGTGCGGGAGCCTGATGGCTTGGCGCTATCCTCGCGCAACCTCTATCTTTCGCCAGCCGAACGCAAGGCCGCAACCGTACTCTATCGGGCACTGTTGCGAGCGCGTAGCGCGATGGAAGAAGGTGAGCGCGAGACGATGAGAATTATGGGCTTGATGCGCCAGGAGTTCGCCGGAGAGCCGCTGGCCTCGCTGGATTATGCAGAGATCGTGGACGCCGATTCATTTGAGCCGATCATGCGGCTCACGCGCTCGTGTCTGGTGGTGCTGGCGGCGCGTTTTGGCGCGGCTCGCCTAATCGATAACATGCAGGTGGAAATCGTTGAGTCGGGCGGCGGCGCTGGCGGCGGAGTTATCTGCAGCCTCTGAGTTTCTGCACAAAAAATCAGGTAAATGACAGAACAGCGGAAAGCACATCCCTCGTCCGCCTTGGCGGACTCGCGATGAGAGCGAAGGAATGTAGATAAAGCAGACTACTCGCCGGCCTAAAGCTGTTTTACGGCTTCGAGGACTTCGGCGGCGTGGCCCTTGGATGGCGCTTTATCCCAGATTTTGGCGATGCGCCCGTCCGGACCGATCAGAAACGTGGAGCGCACGATTCCTAGGAATGACTTGCCGAGGAACTGCTTCATCCGCCGCGCGCCATAGGCTTCGATGGCTTTGAATTCCGGATCGCTCAACAGAGGAAAATTGAGATTATATTTGGCCGCAAATTTGGCCTGGGTTGGCACACTATCGCCGCTGCAGCCCAGGATGACCGCGCTGAACTTGTCAAACTGTGGTTTGGCGTCGCGAAACTCGGACGCTTCGTTGATTCAACCCGAAGTCAGCGCTTTGGGAAAGAAGTAGAGGATTACAGGCTTACCGTGCAGGCCGGAAAGCGTGACCTCGTGGCCGTCGGCCGCCGGTAAATGAAAATCCGGCGCTTTGTCGCCTACCTTGAGCATTTTCTTCTTGCTCCTGTTTTTTTGCTTGCTGGTTTAGCCGTCATCCCAGCAGCCGTTTAAGAATTTCGTTGACGATCTGCGGATTCGCCCGGCCGCGCGAGGCCTTCATCACTTGTCCGACGAATGATTTGAATACGCCTTCATTGCCGGCGCGGTACTTGGCCGCGTTTTCAGGATTTTTCTCCACAACCTCGCGGCACATGCGCTCGATCTCTGCGGTGTCTTGAATTTGCGCCAGGCCTTGCGCCGAGACGATCTCTTCCGCCGACTTCCCGGTTTCAAACATGGCCGCGAAGACCTTTTTGCCCGAAGCGCCGGTTATGTTCCCTGCTTCGACTTGCGCGAGCAGCCCCGCCAAAGCCTTGGGAGCGAGCGGGCTGGCTTCGACCGGCTGGCCGGAATCGTTCAATCTTCGCAGCAACTCGGTTTGGATCCAACTCGCCGCAGTTTTTGGCGGGCCGCCGGCACTGACGACCGCCTCGAAGTAATCGCCGAGCGCGCGCGTAGCGGTGAGCACACCCGCGTCGTAGGCGGAGAGCCCGTGTTCCTGCACAAATCGCCGGCGTCGCGCGGCAGGTAATTCGGGCGTGTCGCGCTGAATTTCCGCGAGCGAGCTCATGCTGACGTGAACGGGGAGCAGATCGGGATCCGGAAAATAGCGATAGTCGTGCGCAAATTCCTTGGAGCGCATGGATTCGCTGCGGCCCTCGGCCACGTTCCACAGGCGCGTTTCCTGAGAAATCCGGCCTCCCGATTCGAGGACGGAAATGTGGCGTTCGATCTCATATTCGAGGGCACGCTGTAGATAACGGAACGAATTCAGGTTCTTGACTTCGGTCTTCGTGCCGAAGCGCTCGTCGCCCCGCCGCCGTACGCTGACGTTCGCATCGCAGCGAAGAGAGCCTTCTTCCATATTGCAATCGCTGACAGCAGCGTACTCGAGCACCTGTTTCAGCGCGCTCAGATAAGCGTAGGCCTCGGCAGGGGAACGCAGGTCCGGTTCGGAGACGATTTCCGCGAGAGGCATGCCGCAGCGGTTGTAATCGATATAGCTGTTGCGATCCGAGTCCGGAAAGCCCTCGTGGATATTCTTTGCGGCGTCTTCCTCGAGATGCAGCCGCGTGATGCCGATTTTTTTCGTCGCCCCGTCATGCTCGAGTTCCAGCCAACCATGCGTGGCCAGCGGCAATTCGTACATGGAAATCTGATAACCCTTGGGCAAGTCGGGATAAAAATAATTCTTTCGCGCAAAGCGCGAATCTTGCTGGACACGCAGATTGAGCGCCAGCGAGGCGCGCAGGGCCAGCTCCAAAGCGCGCTTGTTGAGCACAGGCAAGGAGCCGGGCAGGCCGAGGCAGACCGGGCAGGTGTTCGTGTTCGGCGGATCGCCGAATCGCGTGGAGCAGGCGCAGAAGATTTTGGTCGCGGTCTTCAGTTGCGCGTGGACTTCGAGTCCGATGACGGGCTCATAAGCCGCGGCGACCTCGGGTGCGACTCGCGCGATTGCAGACGTGGCTCTGGCCATGGCGAATTCCGCGATTATAACATTCCTGATTCGGCGATTTTGGATCGGCCCACCACGCGCGACAGGGGGCCCGTTCGATGGCGCACTACTGGCGAGCGGCGTTGCTGGTTTCTTCCCTTCTTCCTTGGACCATGACGCGCGGGCGGCCGGCGGGCCCGGCTTCGACTTCGAGCGGGACCTCGAAAACCTGTTCGAGCAGTTCACGCTGATAGACAGCGGCGGGCGTGCCCACGCAGAGGCACTTGCCCCGGTGCAGCAGAACAATCTGGTCGGCGAATTCCGCCGCCAAGCTGAGATCGTGGGTGACCTCAATGACCGTGTAACGATGCTCGTCGGCCAGACGGCGGAGGCGGCAAAGCAAGTCGATTTGTGCCCGTATATCCAGGTGCAGCGTGGGTTCATCCAGCAGCAATACAAGCGGCTGCTGCGCCAGCGCCCGGGCCAGGACGACCCGTTGTTTTTCGCCGCCCGAGATTTCGTGCATCCAGCGATCGCGCAAATGCTCCGCACCCACTTGCGCCAGGGCGTTTTCGGCGATGGCGAAATCTTCGTCCTTCTCGAACCAGAGCGACCGGCCGTGGGGATGGCGTCCCTGCAGGACGTAATCACCGGCACGAATGGGGAAAATAAGAGGGCTTTCTTGCTGCACGAGCGCAATGCGCTGGGCGCGGGTTCGCACATCCAGATGGCAGGTCTCGAAGCCATCAAGTTCCACGCGGCCGGAAAGCGGGGCGATGGCGCCGGCGATCAAGCGGAGCAGCGTTGATTTGCCGCTGGCGTTGGGGCCGAGGATGGCCACGAATTCGCGCTCGCGCGCCTGAAAGGTGGTGGCTTCGAGCGTGAAGAGCGGCGCCGCGTGCTTGCGCGCCGAATAGGTGTAGCTGGCCTGCTCCACGTTGACACGTAAGTGCGGAGAGTGTCGTCCGGCGCCGGAAGGCGGACGCGCCTCCGTAACGCCTGTGGTTTCGCTCACGCCAGCCTCCGGCGCAGCAGATAAATAAAAACGGGAGCGCCGGCCATGGCCGTCATGGCGCCTACGGGCAGTTCCGTTGGGGCAATTATGGTTCGAGCCAGGGTATCCGCCAGTACGATTGTAATGGCGCCGCCGATCGCCGACGTGGGAATCAACAGGCGGTAGTCGGACCCGAAGATCATGCGCATGACGTGCGGCACAAGCAGGCCCACGTAGCCGATGGCACCGCTGACAGAGACGGCGAGGCCCGTCAGCACCGATGCGGAGATGTACACGACCAGCTTAACCCGCGTCACATCCACGCCCAAATGCATGGCCTCTCGTTCACCCGCCAGCAGAACATTCAGGTCCGAGGCAGTGGTCAAAATGGCTCCCGCGGCGGCAAAAAATCCGGCGATCAGTAACCACAGCAGGCCGCGGGGGAGCGAAACGGAGAGGTCGCCCATCAGCCAGAAAGCAATGCCGCGCAAATCGCGACTGGCGAGCGTAGTCATCAGAAACATGATGGTTGCGGAAAGAAATGAGGCTGTAACAATGCCCGCCAAAAGAAGAGTGCCGCTATCGAGCTGTCCCTGGCGGCGGCCAAGAAAATAAACCGCAGCGATCGTTGCCGCGGCGCCCACGAAAGCGGCCGCGGGCGTCATCAAGGGCAGCGCCGGCGCGGCCAGCAGAGCCAGAATAGCGCCCAGCGCGGCGCCGCTCGAGACTCCCAATACGTAAGGGTCCGCCAGCGGATTGCGCAGCAGCGCCTGAAAGCCGGCGCCGGCCACCGAAAGCGCCGCACCGACGACAATTCCGAGCAGGATTCGCGGCAGGCGTATATCCACCATGATCAGGCGGAAATCGGTGGAGATCTTTTCTGACTGACCGCTGACGAGCCACCACAAATTTTGCCCCAAATCCCCGAAAGAAAAAGGCACCGCACCCAGACGCAGCGCCAGCAACACGATACCCAGCAACACTGCGGCGAGGAGCGCACAACTCCAGAGCACACGCCGCAGAGTCAACGGCCTCACGGGCGTCCGCCTGACTGCGTGTATGGGAAAGGCGGCCGAGAAGCCGGCGCGATGACAAATGCCCGGCAATTCAGTAAAGGATCGCTAACAAATAGGGCGCCCGCAGCAAACCGCGATGGGTAGAGAGCGCGTGCGAGTTGCTCGATTCCGTCCACCAGGCGCGGCGAAGGATGGCTGATGGCCTCCGATAACACGACGAAGCGGCGATTGCGCACCGCGTCCAGCCGCCGCCAGCCGGGGCGCTGCTGCAACTCACCCAACTCCCTTTGTACTTGCTGCGCATTGTCGTTGGAAATAATCAGATATTCGGGTTGCAGGCGAACGATCTGTTCGAGATCGATTGTTGGCCAGGATTGCGGGGAATCGATCACGGAACGCGCGCCGGCGCGGTGCAAGGCATCCTCCAAAAAAGTGTTTCGGCCCACGGAAATCAGAGGATCGAGCCAGACCACCATCAGCACGCTTTTCGCAGGCAAGCCGGCAAGCCGCTGGTCGAGTTCGGTGAGCCGCCGGCGGAGATTCGCTGCCAGCAAACGCCCTGCGTCGGCTGCGCCCAGCAGCTCGCCGAGCCGCTCGGTGGACGTCAGCACTTGCTCGACCGTTTGAGGATCGGTCGCGTACACGGCGATACCCAACTGTTCGAGCGAGTGCACCGACCCTGGGCGATTGATCTCCCGCGTGGCCACTACCACGTCCGGATGCAGCGCGGCGACCGCCTCGATATTGGGATTTACCGGGCCTCCGATGCGCGCTTTTTGCTTAGCCTCGGCCGGGTAATCGCAGAAGTCCGTATCGCCGACGACGCGATCGCCCAACCCCAGTGCAAACAGCGTCTCCGTTACACTGGGCGCAAGCGAAACGATGCGGCGGACCGGCTGCGGAATCCGGATGACGCGGCCGGTTTCATCCTTCACTTCGATGCGGGATGCAGATCCGGTTACGTTCTCTTTCGGCATGGATTGTGGTCTTGCGGCCCCGCAGAGTACCAGCGGTGCGATCATGACGCATCCGATACGCAATCCTGCAAATAACAAATCCCCGATTGCCAATGCGAACATCCATCGAACCAAAAACGCGCGGGCCAGCGCAAGATGGATTCTTCCGCTTGTGTCCTTAAAGAAGACGGTGCATTCATGAAACAGCGAATGATGCCCGGGAGTCATGTCCGCGAGTTGCGATCGGCTGGGCGGGCGAGATTGCGTGGGACTTGCCATGGGGCCATTCAGTGAGCGTATTCGGCCCTGCTGGCAGTGTCAACGTCAACCATATCCTCTTAAGCGCAAGTCTGTGATAGCCTGACAGTCGAAAATCCGGACGATAAAGTGGCCTCCGGCGGGGTTAGTTCGGGCGCGCCATTTTCTGGAGTGGGCTTGAACAGGGATTGAGGAATGAAGGAGGAGAGTATGCCGAACCGCAGGGATTTTATCAGGAGCGTAGCGGGAACGACGGTGGGCGTACTGGCAACCGGCCGCAGCTTCCTGGACGCCGCCCAGCCAGTGCAGGGACGGGGCCAAGGGCAGCCGCGTCAGTCGGCAGATGCTCCTGTCACGCATCGTGACGTGCGCCTGGGCGGCAAACGCGTCAAGGTGATCGACGTGCATGCCCATGCCACGATCCCGGAGGTCGCCGATGTCGTTAAGGGGACCCCGCTGGCGCGCTACGCCCAGGGAGGTCGCGCCCTGGGGCCTGAGCGCATCCAGGAACTGGACAAACGAGGAATTGATATTCAGGTGTTGGATATAAACACCTTTTGGTGGTATGCCGCAGATCGTGATTTGGCCGCGAAGATCGTTGACGTTCACGACAGAGGTCTCGCGGCATGGTGCGATACACACCACGATCGGTTTGTGGCGCTGACGTCCCCAACGCTGCAATTCCCCGATTTGGCCGCGCAGCAACTCGAGCACGCCGTCAAGAATCTGGGGATGGTCGGCGCAGCCATCGCTGGTCACGTGCACGGCGAGCCGCTCTCTGACCCCAACTACGATCCCTTCTGGGCAAAAGCGCAGGAACTTGATGTGATGGTTTTCATGCATCCCAACAACGCCGAGAACGTCACCAAGGAAGACGGCCTGAAGGGCCGAGGCGATCTGGGAAATATCATTGGGAATCCGCTCGAAACGACCCTCTTTCTTTCTCATATGATTTATGACGGCACGCTCGACCGCTTTCCCAACCTGAAGCTGTGTGCGGCTCACGCCGGCGGCTACATGCCGTCTTATCTTGGCCGCACGGAGGTGGCGTGCGACGTGCGCCAGAATGCCGGCTGCGTGAACAAGAAAAAGCCCAGCGAATATCTCAAGCAGCAAATCTATGTGGACTCGATGGTGTTCTCACCAGAGGGCGTACGGCATTTAGTAGCCGAGGTAGGCGCCAGCCAGGTTGTCTATGGCACGGATATCCCACTGGTCTGGCCCGATACGATCGATGCGATCCTGGGCGCGCAGATCACGGATGCGGAAAAAGAAGCGATCCTCGGCGGCAATTTAACGAAATTGCTTCGGCTGAAAACGTAATCGGACTCTTTTGCTTAGAGTCGCGGCAGCAATGAAAGAACCATGCGGTTAGGCGGCTAATTCCTCGCGTGCTTCCTCGCGTTTGCTCCAGAGTACGGCGTGTACTTCGTAACTTTTAAGCGCATCGAGAACGTTAGGATTGGGCGACCGCTCGGAATCATTTAGGATTGCATATGCCCGAGAGGAACTCGGCCGAACTTCTCTCGTGTCAATCCAGGAAAAGGCCAGAGCTTCGGCTGTGTCACGATTCGGCCGGTTAATTAGCTTGATTATTCTCTCGGGTTTGGCCTTTGACTTAGGAATCACAAACTCGAATACGTGATCGTATCCTGTCTTACCCGTGAATTTCACGTTAGGCGTGTAGCGAATCTCATGCAGATCAAGCCAAGCTTGAACATCTTCAAAAAATAGACTACTGACAATGGGTGCGGCTAGATAAAAGAGATCATCAAGGGCGAGCATAGCTTGAACCAAATTGTGCTTGCGGACCGCAAAATTGTCCCGAGATGCATGCACTTCGAGCCTGTCTCCCTGGAGACGAATACCGAACCCGTTCAAGGTTGTCTTTAGTAATGCCTGTCGCTTCGCCGATTCGAGCTTGCAGCCCGAGAGCTCAAGTTCCTGCAGCACGTAACCGTCATCTGTTAGGACGTAATCACCGTTTTTCCTTTGAACATAGATTTGTAGGTAGTCGTTGTGCCGGTCAAGATAGGGGGTCGTAATTTCAACCCAGTCCTCCACCTGTCGAAGGGCAGTCTTGTCCTTGAGCCAAGCCGTGTATTGCTCAATCAGCGCGTGAATTTCGTCCATCATAGGAGGACTTTATCGATGACAGGAGGCTTCGTCACATTGCAGTAGCCCATGAAGTCTTGAAGGGTGCGCCAGTAGTCTGATAAATGAGGGAATCTTTCAGTTGGCACGGGTAATGCCCACTTGTCGGCAAACCCTTCACGATAAATGTGGAAATGCGGGCATGGAACTTCCTTTCCATCGGGATTTCGATGAGGAGGCCCTCCCAAGTCCAAGCGCACCAGCACAACAACGGCGCGGCCACGGTTCTGATGCGTGACTTTGAGCAGATCAATTCGTCCTCTGCGGACGTCCAAGAGAAACTGCTCCCGCTTATCGGGCGAGGCAAGAGGGGCTGAAATCAATTCTCCGGGAAGAGGATAGCTGTAGCGTGTGTCGCCGATATGATGCTTTTCCATTGCGATTAAGGCGTTGGCCTCAAGCTGGGTTAAATTGATCTCCGCCATGGCTGAATCCTAGCTGATGTGCTCCCGTTAATGCTGTTCATCTTCACCGATAGATTCGAAAAGGGAATCTCCATCGGCAACGAGATTACTTATACTCTCGAAGACACAAAAGCTGACAGGAGTCGCGGCTGCGCCCCGGTGATGCCTCCCGTCAGCCGAAAGCGCGAAAATCATACATACCCCTTGCGCATTTGGGGGAAGCTCGCAAAAATCTTCGCGCGCCGCAATGCGGCTCAGCACGTATTTAGGTGCGCCAGCGCAGCGTGATCGGGCCTTCCAGCGGATGCTGCATCGGCATGCCACTCTGCTGCGACGCCAGGTACGCCGACTTCAGTTGAAAATACCAGCGCGCTTGCCGGTCTGCGTCGTCCACTAGCATCATGCGCGGCTGAACTTTCAATCCCGGCTTCTGCAGCTCGATCACGCGTTGATCCTGCGCGATGAAGCGCCTTCCAAAAAAATGAAGCAGCGGCGCCACCAGCGGGAACCAGGAAAATAGATTCCACGCCGCGCAGAAGTCCAACTGGCAGAGGTCGCGCCGGATAGGCGTGATCGTGGTGCGATTGGTGAACCAATATTTGCCGCAGCGAACCTCTTCGGTGCGCATGTTGGGGAGCACGAAATCGATTTGCGTTGTGACCGCCGCGCCATACACCTTCAGCAGTTTGTAGGGCGCGCTATTGGCCGAAGGCGTGTGCGAACTCATCCGGAATCCCTGCGGGATCGGCTCAAAAGCTTTTTGCTTCTCGCGGATACTGCGGCGGCTCCGCCACCACCACGAACGGTGCACAAACGGGCCATGAGCGGGATCCATCAGCCCGATGATGGCGGTATCCATGCTGCAATCCAACGTGGCGGAAAGATGGGCGATGCGATAGCGGCCGCTGTATTTTGGCAGTTCCGGCACCGGCGGGGGCGGGCAGCCGCCGGGCGAACGCCCTTCGGGATTGGCGAAATATGCCCACACATAGCCGTCGCGCTCTTCACACGGGAAGCTCCCCGCGTGGATGCGGTCACACTGGAGTTTGGAATCCTCGGTAATGGAAGGAACCAAGCGGCACTGGCCGGTGTGGGCTTCGAAACGCCAGCCATGGTAAGCACATTCGACGGTGTGTCCATCGTAGCGTCCAAGCGATAACGGGAAGGCCCGATGCGGGCAGACGTCGCGGAGAGCGAAAGCTTTTCCGGCGCCATCGCGCCCAAGGACCAGGGGAACTTCGAGGCGCGCGGAGGTCACCAGCCTTCGGCCACGAATTCGGTTGCTTCGCAGAACCGGATACCAAAAACCCCAGAGGAATTCGTCGTCGCCTTGCGCGGGGCTCGAGATTGCGAGTGGCAGGGTTTGTTCCATTCCAGTGTAAATCCCATGATAACCGCCGCCAGGATATACGGTCCACCACGTTGCCCAACCGCGAGCGGGATGCGTCCGTGGTAATGGGCGGGTTTCTTGTGCCGCGAGGTTACGGTATCCTGTCCGGCCATGCATGACCTCAACTACTTTCGCGAGCACCTGCCGGACTTCGAGAAAATGGCCGCCCATCGCGGTGTGCGCATAGATTTCGAGGGCTTCCGTGCGCTGGATCGCGAACGGCGTGAACGCATTACCGCCACCGAGCGCCGCAAGGCCGAGCGCAATCGAGCGAGCGAAGAGATTGCCCGGCGCAAGCGGGCCGGCGAAAAAGCGGACGATCTGCTGGCAGAAATGAAACGGGCTTCCGAGGAGATCAAGCATGCGGATGAGGAGATTGCACGCTTCGATGCCCAGCTACAAGAATTCATGCTCTCGGTGCCGAACCTCCCGCATGCCTCTGCCCCGGTCGGTCAGGACGCCACGTGCAATGTCGAAGTTCGCCGCTGGGGCAGCCCTCCACAATTTGATTTTGCGCCGAAGCCGCATTGGGAAGTCGGCGAACGCGCCGGCATTCTGGATCTCGCGCGAGCAGCAAAAATATCGGGTGCGCGTTTTGCCCTCTATCGCGGGTTAGGAGCGCGGCTCGAGAGAGCCCTCGCGAATTTCTTTCTCGACGCGCACACGCGCAATGGCTATACGGAATACCTTCCGCCGTTTCTGGTGAACACGGCATCTTTGATCGGCGTCGGACAACTCCCGAAGTTTGCGGCTGAAATGTTTCGCCTGGAAGGGAGCGATCTCTGGCTCACACCCACGGCGGAAGTCGAGCTGACCAGCCTTTATCGGGACGAAACTCTCGATGCGGATCAGTTGCCCATCAAAGTCTGCGCGTGGACGGCGTGCTTTCGTTCCGAAGCGGGAGCTGCGGGCAAGGATACACGCGGCATTCTCCGGCAGCATCAATTTCAAAAAGTAGAGATGTTCAAATTCACTCGGCCCGAGCAAAGCTATGAGGAACTGGAATCACTGGTTCGCGATGCGGAATCGCTCCTGCAGAAGCTCGGACTGCATTATCGAGTCGTCTTGCTTTGCACAGGGGACATGGGCTTCGCCTCTAGCAAGACTTACGATGTTGAAGTCTGGCTGCCGTCCGCCAACGAGTTTCGCGAAATTTCATCCTGCTCGAATTGTGAAGCGTTTCAGGCACGGCGAAGCGGCATTCGGTTCAAGCCCAAGGGCGGCAAGAGTGAATTCGTACACACGTTGAACGGCTCAGGCCTGGCAGTGGGGCGCACCTGGCTGGCATTACTCGAAAATTATCAACAGGCTGACGGATCGATCCTGATTCCGGAGGCTTTGAGGCCGTATATGGGTGTCGAGCGAATCCCACCGGGCGCGCCGCCCTAGCTCTGCGTAAGCCTCGTACAATCATAATGATAGAGGCCAATAGAGCCGCCGGCCGTGTCCTAAGTTAAACCAACCAATTCGACAGAACCTGCCAGATTCAATTGACAAGCCCTTTTGCTACTCAATACACTGCGCGCTTGTTTGGGATCAAACTGAGGATTGAGTGAACTCACTCAGCCGCATATTTCGGGCCATCCTGTGGGGGGTCGTGACCGGTGAGTTGCTATGCTTTGTGCGGCGATGGAATGCGTCTGGTGCCCGGCAGATGACCCACGGCCAGCGGCCGGAAAAGTCTTCCGCCGCAATCCGTCTGCATCGGGACCCTGTTTGCGGCACTTACGTCTCCCCGGAGATTTCATTTAAGGTAGAGAAATCGGGTCATATCACGCATTTCTGCTCCACCAATTGCCGCGACCGTTATGCCCAGCCGGCCGCACGCGCGGCAAGAACCTAGAAGAGCACGGCGCCCCAAGCGCCAAAACGAGAAGGAGATACTGGATGGGAACGGTCGCCAAAGCTATCCCGCAACCGGTGATTCCGAAAGTGGCTCCTCGCGAGGATCTCAATCCCTTCCGCATCGCTCAGATTCAATTTGATATGGCGGCGGAGTTTCTGAAAATCGACACGGGATTGCGGCAGATTCTGCGCACGCCAAAGCGGGTGATGGAGGTTTCCATTCCCATCAAGCTCGATAATGGCCAGGTGAAGGTCTTTTCCGGTTATCGCGTGCAGCACAATACCGCGCGAGGCCCGGCCAAAGGCGGCGTTCGTTACCATCCCAATCTCACGCTGGATGAAGTCAAGGCGCTTGCTTCCTGGATGACCTGGAAGACGGCGACAGTGAACATCCCGTACGGCGGCGCGAAGGGGGGCGTTATTTGCGATGCGAAGCGAATGTCACGCGGCGAATTGGAGCGCCTGACGCGGCGGTTCACTTATGAAATTTCTCCCATCTTGGGCCCCGAACGTGATATTCCGGCTCCGGACGTAGCCACTGACGCGCAAACCATGGCGTGGATGATGGATACCTATTCGACGCTGGCTGGCCAAGCCGCGCTGTGCTCGGTCACGGGCAAACCCATTTCGCTGGGCGGTTCCGAGGGCCGCGCTGACGCTACCGCGCGGGGCCTGCTTTTTGCTATCGAGGAAGCCTGCAAGCTGAAAAAGGTATCCTTGCGCGGGGCCAGCGTGGCGGTGCAGGGTTTTGGCAATGTGGGTTCCGCAGCGGCCCGCATCCTCTTTGAGAAAAAAGCAAAAATTGTGGCCCTCAGTGACACGCGGGGCGGGGTTTTTAATGCGCGCGGGATTGATCCGCTGAAAGCTTACCGGTATAAGGAACGCGCCGGAACCGTCGTCGGCATGCCCGGCGCCTCGCGCATTTCAAACGAGGACCTTTTGGCGCTCAAATGTGACATTCTCATTCCCGCGGCGTTGGAAAATGCCATAACGCTGCACAATGCCGACCAGATCAAGGCCAAAATCCTGGCCGAAGGGGCCAACGGACCTACCACACCGCATGCCGACGAGGTTTTGAACCGCAAAGGGATCTTCGTCATCCCAGACATCCTGGCCAACGCCGGCGGAGTCGCCGTCAGCTATTTTGAATGGACCCAAAATCTGCAGGGCGCGCACTGGCAGGATACGGAAGTGAACCAGAAGCTGGATCTCGTCATGCGCCGCGCCTTCAACGATGTGTACATGACTATGCGCAAACACCGCACCCACTCGCGCGCTGCCGCTTACGTGCTGGCGGTCAGCCGTGTTACGGAAGCCATGCTGGTGCGCGGCCTCTTCCCCTGAACTTTTCGGCTCGATTGCACGTATCCTACCCTTCTGCCACGCATCTTAAAAAGAGACGCGGACGGCTCTCGAGTTGGAAAAACTTTTTCATCCCACGAAAAAAACTTGCACGCGCGCGTCGAGGCGCGTAAATTCTGCTGTGCTGGTTCGTTCCGGGAGTCGGAGTGGCCGGCATTTGTGCCTGGCGCGGAGGGCACGACGCGTTGAATAATCATCATCACTTTTCTTTGCCCATTGTTTTGACAATCGCGGGATTCGATCCTTCCTGTGGCGCTGGAATCGCTGCCGATTTGAAGACTCTGTCGGCGAACAATTGTTATGGCGTCGCGGCGATCACCGCGCTCACGGTCCAGTCCACTCAGGGCGTCAAAGCCGTCCACGTGACGCCTGCGGCGACCTTGCGGGCGCAACTCGATACGCTCGCGGAGGATTTGCAGATCGCGGCGGTAAAAATTGGCATGCTGGGCAATCGCGCCAACGCCGTCGCCGTGGCTGAATTTCTGGACAAAGCAAATTTTGCGAACGTCGTGCTGGATCCCGTGGTGCAGCCGACGGCTGGCGGACCGGACTTACTCGATGCCGGCGGGGTGAAGTATCTCGCCGACGAATTAATGAAGCGTGTGTCGGTCATCACGCCAAATGTTCCGGAAGCGGCGTTGCTTGCAGGAATGGAGATCAAGGACATAGGCGATATGGAGGCTGCGGCGCGTAAGCTGGTGGAGCGCGGGGCTCGCGCCGTAGTGGTCAAAGGCGGCCACATGGATAAAGCCGTTGATCTCCTTTTCGATGGCTCCGAAGCGCTGACGCTGGGCGGCGACCACGTCCGCACAGAACACACCCACGGATCCGGTTGCACCTTCGCCTCAGCGATTGCTGCGCAGCTCGCTTTGGGACGCGGCTTGCGCGAAGCGGTGATGCTTGCGAAAGCCTATGTAGTGAAAGCCATCGAAAATGGCTTTGCCATCGGAAAAGGGCCCGGCCCCCTCGATCATTTCTACCGCGCCCATTACGAGCCGCCGCTGCGCGGGGTCCACGAAGTGCCGCAGCACGGCATGCATCCGGCAGCGGAGCCCGCCACGCGCTGAGCTTCTTCCTCGCGGGGCGTCAGCGAACTCTTCAGAGCACGTATCCCCGTTCATGGATCCCGGCGATAGACAATGCGTCCGGCGACCATGGTGATCATGGGAGCGCCGCGGAATTTGCGGCCGTCGAATGGGGTGTTGGTTGACTTGCTCGCGGATTGTTTCAAGTGAAACGTCCAGGGGTGGTCGGTGGAAAAGAACCGGTGGTAAAGAGTTCCACCATGCGCATGAGCGACAGTTTTCCGGCATGGACCAGTTCCAAAGCCAGAGCTAATGCGGTTTCGAATCCGGTGATGCCGAAGGGGGCGCGGTCAAATTCGACCTCCTTGATGGCCGCCTCATGCGGCGCGTGGTCGGTGGCAATAGCGTCTATTGCTCCATCGGCGAGCCCCTCGATCAATGCCGAGCGGTCCTCCGCCGAGGCAAGCGGAGGATTCATCTTGAAACGCGCATCGTAGACGACGTCCTCGTCACACAGCGTGAAATGGTGCGGAGTGACCTCACAGCTCACACGCAACCCGCGCTTTTTAGCGGCACGGACCAAATCAAGGGAGACGCGCGAAGATAGGTGCGCGACGTGAAAGCGGCAGTCCGTCAATTCCATCACCTGAATATCGCGCCCCACGGCGATGGATTCGGTAGCCGCCGGCATGCCGCGAAGACCCAGGCGCACCGATTGCCGGCCCTCACGCATAACCGCGCCGGCAAACAGCGAAGAGTCCTCACAATGATCGATTACCGGCAGATCAAGCGCGCGGCAATAGTCCATCACCTGGCGCAGCAGTCTGGCTGTGGCGATAGGATGCCCATCGTCGCTGACTGCGATAATGCCAGCCTTTTGCATGGCGCCAATTTCCGCCAGAGATTCGCCGCGGCTTCCTAGAGACGCGGCGCCGATGGGCCACACGTGCGTGCTGGCCACGGCGGCCGAGCGCTCCAGAATGGCGCGTGTGACCGAGGCGTTGTCATTGACTGGCCGCGTGTTTGGCATCGGGCATACGGCCGTGAAGCCTCCGCGTGCGGCTGCGCGCGTTCCCGTTTCGATGGTTTCGGAGCTTTCGCCGCCGGGCTCGCGCAGATGACAATGCAGGTCGATAAAACCGGGCGCAACGACCAGGCCAGCGGCATCAAGCGTCTCGCCATTTGGCGATGCAGAAGAATCTCCCGGAGCTTCCGCCGCCGCGAGGCGCGCGATGCGTTCCCCATCAATCCAAATGTTGCGCCGCGCATCGGTTCCACTGCCCGGATCGATGACTCGCCCATTCTTAATGAGCAGCATGGGCAGATCCTTTGGCTTCGTCGGTTTCCGACCCCGTTGCAAGCATGACGAAGAGCAGGGCCATGCGCACGGCGAGGCCGTTAGTGACCTGTTCCAGAACGCAAGACTGCGGGCCATCGGCTACGGCCGGATCAATTTCCAGCCCGCGAATCATCGGCCCGGGATGAAGGACAAGCGCATCCGGCCCGGCGATCTTGAGGCGTTCAGGCGTAAGCTGATAGAGCAAGATGTATTCGTCGAGCGGCAGGGCGGGTTCATGCAAGCGTTCCTGCTGGACCCGCAGAACGATGACCGCATCGGCCCCCTCGAGGGCATCTTCGATTCTGCAGGAGCGCCGCACTTGCTTGCTCAGGCATTCAAATTCCCGCGGCAACCACATAGGCGGGCCACAAAGGGTGAAACGGCAGCCGAATTTACCGAGCAGGTGGAGATTAGAACGGGCCACACGGCTGTGCAGGATGTCGCCGATGATGGTGACGTTCAGATTTTCTATACCGCCGCGGCGATCGCGGATGGTGAGGGCATCGAGCAGCGCCTGAGTAGGATGTTCGTGCGTGCCGTCGCCGGCGTTGATCACCGGAATATCCAAATGCCGGGCGACGAAATCCGCTGCTCCCGAGGAACTGTGGCGCATGACAATGCAGTCCGGCTTCATGGCGTCGAGTGTGCGCGCCGTATCCAGCAGAGATTCCCCCTTTTTCAAGCTGGAAGACTCGGCCTGCAGGTTCATCGTGTCGGCGCCGAGGCGCGAGGCTGCGGTTGCGAAGCTGATGCGCGTCCGCGTGGAAGCCTCAAAGAAGGCCAGTGCGACCGTTTTGCCGCGCAGAGTGGCCAGTTTTTTCAGCGGATAACGTTGAAATTCCTGGAACGGCTTGGCCTCATCGAGAAGAAAAGCGATCTGCTCCGCGGTCAGGTCCTCAATGCTCAGCAGGTCGCGCAAGCGTTCTGCCACTTCGGCTCCTCACAGAGATTTGCGACGGGCGCCAGCTCGCCGCAACGCTGGCCGCTGGTTATTCCACGCGTTCGACCAGCATTACGCGTTCTTCCCGATCGGTTTCATGCAACCGGACCTCAACGATCTCATGGCTACTGGTCTGCACGGATCGGCCGACGAAGCTCGCTTCAATCGGAAGTTCGCGATGGCCTCGATCAATCAGCACCACCATGCGCACACGGCTGGGGCGGCCGAGATCGAAGAGACCGTTCATGGCTGCGCGCGCGGTCCGTCCGGTGTAGAGAACGTCGTCCACCAAGAGCACGTCCTTATCGTCCACGGGAAACGGTATTTCGCTCGAATGCAGCACAGGCTGTGAGGCGATCTTGGAGAGGTCATCGCGGTAAAGGGTGATATCCAGTGTTCCAACCGGCACTTCCACGTGCTCGATGCCTTGCATAGCGCGAGCGATCCGCTGCGCGAGAGGGACGCCCCGCCGGCGTATTCCGATGAGCGCCAGGTTCACCGTGCCGCCGCTTTTCTCCACGATTTCGTGAGCCAGGCGCTGCAACGTGCGGTCGATCTCCGTGGCGGACATCAACTGGGTTTTCTCGACGACGCGCATCCGGGCGAACATCCTAGCATAGGAGAGCGAAGGCGCGGCACCCGCCTCCCGCACGCCCAACGCACCGAACTGGGGCTTCCGCAAGGCCTTTCGGGTTTACGCGCGGGCTTCAGCCGCCAAATTTAGGTCATTTCGCATGTTAGACTAGCGCGCAGTGAACCCTCCGGCGGCAGTGGATCTCTCCGTAGAAATCGGCGCACTGCATCTCGCTAATCCCGTTATCGCCGCGAGCGGTACCTTCGGATATGCCATCGAGTTCGCCGAGCTGACCGACCTCAACCGGTTGGGAGCCATCGTCGTCAAGGGCCTCTCGCTCGAGCCCATGGAGGGCGCACCGGCGCCCCGACTAACCCCAACGCCTGCGGGCATGCTCAATGCTGTGGGCCTGCAAAACGTAGGCGTGCGGCGGTTTATTTCCGAAAAGCTGCCCGCCTTGCGATCCTACCGCACTCCGATCGTTGCTAATGTCTTCGGCCGATCTATGGAAGAATACGCCGAAGTCGTCCGGCACCTCGAAGGTGCCGAAGGCTTGGCGGCCTATGAGTTGAATATCTCGTGTCCCAACGTGGCCTGCGGCGGAATTCAGTTCGGCAGCAACGCGCAGATGGCGGCAGAGGTCGTAGCGGCGGCACGAAAAGTGAGCCGCCGGCCATTGTGGGTGAAGCTTTCGCCAAATGTGGCCGATATCGGTGCGATTGCCAAAGCGGCGGAACAGGCCGGCGGTGATGCTCTCACTGTCGCCAATACCTATCCGGCAATGAGCGTCGATTTCAGGAGCCGGAGATCACGCATCGGAAATCCAACCGGAGGACTATCTGGCCGCGCCATCAAACCGATCACTCTCCGGCTGGTTTATGAAGCTTCACGGGCGGGAGGCATACCCGTCATCGGACTGGGGGGCATTGATACGGCGGAGGATGTCCTGGAATACTTCGTCGTAGGTGCTTCGGCCGTTCAGGTGGGCACGGCAAACTTCGCGGACCCGAACTCATGCGTCCGGATCATCGCTGATCTGGAGAAGCTGTGTACTTCCGAGAACATCCATAGGATCAGAGACTTACGTGGCACATTTAACGCAGAAAGCCATTGAGCCGATGCGGGGTCGCATAATCTCCGCAGCCAGTCAAAAGCTAATCCTGGCGCTCGACTTCGGCCGCCTGAACGAGGCGCTGGACATGGCGCGCAGCTTGGCCGGCCTAGTCGGGATGTTCAAAATCAACATCCATCTATTCACGGCCGAAGGGCCGGAGGCGGTTCGCAAAATCGGCGCGCTTGGTCCCGGCATATTCCTCGATTTGAAGTACCACGATATTCCGAACACGGTTGCCGGAGCAATTTCCGCCGCAGCGGAGCTATCCGAAGTGCGGTTGTTGGATCTCCATGCGACAGGAAGCGAGGCCATGATGCAGGCGGCGGTGCAGGCGCTCGCACAGAGGGGCGCGGATCGTCCGAAACTACTGGGCATAACGATACTGACGAGTTTGAACCAAGCCGACCTGCGTCATGTGGGGATCGCCGGTACGCCCGGATCCAGAGCGCTCAGCCTCGCGCGGATTGCGAAGCGATGCGGCTTGGATGGAGTTGTGGCCTCGCCGAAAGAGGTTCGGCGGATTCGCAGCGGCTGCGGGCGCGATTTCCTGATCGTTGTGCCGGGCATTCGGCTGGCGCAAGGGGCGCCGAGCCGCGCGGATGATCAGGCGCGGATTGCTACGCCGGGGGAGGCCATTCGCGCAGGGGCCGACTATCTCGTCGTGGGCCGACCCATCACGGCGTCGGCGGACCCACCGGAAGCGGCGCGGGAGATCGCCGCAGAAATCGCCGCAGTCCTGCGGCCGGCCTGAAGGCGTGGGGTCGCAGTTTGATCCTAGCCGCGCTCTTCTGTAGCATCAGCTAAAGATTTCAGTGCAGTCGCGCTACTATGCGAAATATCGTCGTCGGCACAGCCGGTCATATCGATCATGGGAAATCCGCGCTGGTTGAGGCCCTGACCGGCACGCATCCCGACCGCCTGGCTCCAACTGGGCGACGTTAGCCTCGGTTTTGTTGATGTGCCGGGACACGAGCGGTTCGTGCGTAACATGCTCGCGGGCGCCAGCGGTTTCGATCTCGTGCTGCTGGTGATTGCGGCCGATGAATCGATCAAACCGCAAACGCGAGAGCATTTTGAGATTTGCAAACTGCTCGGGATTCCCCGCGGCCTGGTGGTGCTCACAAAATGCGATCTGGTTGAGCCCGAGGTCCTCGAATTAGTTCGCCTCGAAACCGAGGAATTTATCCGCGGCTCGTTTCTCGGTGGCGCCCCTATTGTTGCGGTAAGCGCAAAGACCGGCACAGGATTGGACGAGCTTCGCCGGCAACTCGCTCGGATCGCGAGCGAAACGCCTCCCAAAGACGCCTCGCGTTACTTCCGGCTGCCCATTGACCGCGCGTTTGTCATGAAGGGCTTCGGCACGGTAGTGACCGGCACACTGATCGCCGGAGAGGTGAAAGCCGAAGATGAAGTGGAGTTGTTCCCCTCGAGGCGCCGCCTGCGGGTTCGTGGTGTGCAGTCGGCCGGCCGAGTGGTGCTCGGCGCCGCAGCCGGACAGCGCACGGCATTGAATCTCGCCGGAATCGAGCACCAGGAGGTGCGCCGGGGCATGGTGCTTGCCGCGCCCAAGCGCTTTGACGCTACCGCACGGCTGGACGCGCGCATTGTCCTGCTTGCTTCGGCAAAAAAGTTGAAGAATCGCGCGCGCGTGCACTTCCACCACGGCTCGTCGGAAACGATTGCAGAGCTCCATTTATTCGGTGCGAGGGAAATGACGCCAGGGAGCACGGGCCTCGCGCAGTTGCGCCTGGCCGATAGGACGCTCGCTCTTCCGGGAGATCACTTCATCCTGCGGCAGTTCTCGCCGGTAGTCACGATCGGCGGCGGCACGGTCCTGCATATACCGCGCGGGGGGCGGCTTCGCGAGCCGGAAGCGGCGAATTTTCTCGAGGTGCAGGAACGCGGCCTGGGCGGCGATCTCCTTGCGCGCGCGGCCGCCCTGGAGGCCATCATTTCTGCGAGTGGGGAGGGAAGCACCCTGGCAGAGCTGGTATTGCGTACCGGCTGGGCGGAAGAGGATCTTCGCAGGATAGTGGAAGATCTCGCGGCGGAAGGCAAATCGCGGATCGTCGCCGAACAGCCGTTGGTGGCGGTTTCGCCGTCGACTGTGGCTTCCTGTGCGGACCGGCTTTTAAGGGAAGTCGAGCGATTCCATCGCGCGAATCCCTTGGCGGAGGCAATCTCGAAGGAGGATCTGCGCACGCGCTGCGCCTCGGGTTTGCGTGCGGATATATTCCGCGCTGCGCTCGAAGACGCCGTTTCGGCGGGCAAGCTTGCGCTCGCGGGCGATTTAGTGAAGCGCGCCGGGCGTTCGATCCATCTGCAGCCGGGCGAGGCGCGCGCCAAGGAGCAGATTGAGCGAGAATTTGCGCGCGGTGGGCTCGCGGCGCCCGGAGTCGAGGCGGTACTGACAACGCTTCCTGTTGAGATGAGCCAAGCTCAGAGGCTTTTCCAATTACTGCTGCGCGAGCAGGTCCTGTTGAAGATCAGCAACGATGTCGTGCTTCATCACAAAGCCGTCGATCGCGTTCGGGAGTTGCTCGCAGAATACAAGAAAACGCGAGGAGAACGGCTGGCAGTTGCAGATTTCAAGGAACTTGCGGGCATTAGCCGCAAGTATGCCATCCCGCTTCTGGAATATCTGGATCGGACCGGGGTTACCCGGCGCGTTGGAGATTACCGTGTTATACTGTAGCCGTCGGGCCTTGAGCGGGGGCCGGAGTAGAAGTATCTTCAAAAACGCGTAAGAGTGGCAGCTTTAAAAGGCGAGGTTAATCATGGGTGAGTTTAGCCCGATTCACTGGCTGATCGTTTTGGCGATCATCGTAATTTTGTTTGGCGGCAGGCGCATCCCCGAGGTTATGCGCGGCATGGGCGAAGGCATCCGCAGCTTTAAAGAAGGTATGCGGGGCGATACGTCCAACAATGCGCAACAGAATCCAGCTCCGCCAGCCAATACCGCGGTTTCGAGTTCGGCTGAGAAGAAATAAGCCCGCGGACCGGCGTGCGCTTTGCTGAGTGGCCGGCCGCGCACAGGTTACCCTGCGTTTTTGCCTCTCCTACTTGGCGCCGCAGGGCGCCAGCCGAGATTGATGAGCATGTGGTAAAGCCGCGCCAGAGGTAGCCCCACCACGTTGAAGTAGCATCCCTCAATCTTTTCGATGAACCGACCGCCAATTCCCTGCACCGCATAAGCGCCTGCCTTGTCGAGCGGTTCTCCGGTCGCCACGTATTCGGCGATTTCCTTTGTCGTCAGGGCCGCAAAGCGAACTCGCGTGGATTCCGTCGCTGTCGTTTCGGCATAATCTGGAATACGGATTGCTACAACGGACGTGACCACGCGATGGGTTCTTCCGCCCAATTTCATTAGCATTTCACGCGCCGCTCTGGGAGATTGCGGCTTTCCCAGCAATTCGCCGTTCACTTCCACAATTGTGTCCGCGCCGATTACGATAGCGTCGGGTAGCTCGTTTCCGAGCCTCTCAACTACGGTATGGGCTTTGGCTTGGGCCAGGCGCCGCGTCAGAAGGCGAGCAGTTTCCCCTCGCTTGCGACGCTCGCTCACGGTCGCCTGTGCGAGCTCGAAGCGCAGGCCCGCATCGCGGAGGATTTGCGCGCGGCGCGGCGAAGCCGATGCCAGAATCAATTTCATTGCACTGCCAGTGTGAGAGGCTGTGTCAAGAATGCGGCTAAAGCGCGAGCGTCTCCTGATGCTCCCCGAAGACGCGGCGCATGGCATCGGAGATTTCGCCCACAGTGGCATAAGCCTCCACGGCCGCGAGGATCGCCGGCATGAGATTTTCCCCCGATCGGGCGCGGGATTCGACTTCGGCAATGGCTTTCGTGGCCCGTGGAGTATCGCGGCGCGCTCGGAGCGTGCGCAGGCGCTCGATCTGCTCGTGCTCGATGGCTGGGTCGATGCGCAAAATGGGAATGGGCTCCTGGCGCTCGGTGCGATAACGGTTCACGCCCACGATAATGCGTTCGTTGCGTTCCACACTCTGCTGGTATTCGTAGGCGGCTTTTTGGATCTCGCGCTGCACATAGCCGGTTTCTATGGCCCGCAGCATGCCGCCCAGCGCGTCGATACGCTGGAGGCAGGCGCGCGCGGCGGCCTCGATCTCATCGGTCAGGCGCTCGATGGCGTAGGAGCCGCCAACGGGGTCTACCGTGTTGGCCACTCCGCTTTCGTGAGCCAAAATCTGCTGGGTGCGAAGGGCGAGCCGGGCGGACTCCTCCGTAGGCAGCGCCAGCGCTTCATCGAGCGCGTTGGCGTGCAAAGATTGGCATCCGCCGAGCACGGCTGCGAGCGCCTGGATGGCTACGCGCACAATATTATTTTCCGGCTGCTGTGCCGTGAGCGACGAGCCGGCGGTCTGCGCATGGAAGCGCAACATCATCGAGCGCGGGTCGTTAGCGCCAAAGCGGTCGCGCATTAGCCGCGCCCAGAGCCGCCGCGCCGCACGGTACTTGGCGATCTCCTCGAGGAGATCGCTATGCGCATTAAAGAAAAACGAAAGCCGCGGCGCGAACTCGTCCACGCGAAGGCCTGCGGCTATTGCCGCCTCGACGTAGGCAATGCCATCGGCGAGCGCAAAGCCCACTTCCTGGGCGGCCGTCGATCCAGCTTCGCGGATGTGGTAGCCAGAGATAGAAATCGTGACCCAATTCGGCAGTTCCTCTTTGCACCAGGCGAAGACGTCGGTGACGATGCGCATCGCCGGCCCCGGCGGATAGATGTAGGTTCCGCGCGCGATGTATTCCTTGAGAATGTCGTTCTGCACGGTTCCCGAGAGCTTTTCGAGGTCTGCCCCCTGCTGCCGGGCTACGGCTGTATACAGCGCCAAAAGAATCGCCGCGGTGGAATTGATGGTCATGGAAGTGGATACTCGCGCGAGCGGAATGCCTGCAAACAGCGTCTGCATGTCTTCGAGCGAGCAGATGGCCACGCCGACTTTGCCCACCTCGCCTCGCGCGCGGGGATGGTCGGAATCAAAGCCCATCTGGGTGGGCAGATCGAAGGCGACGGAGAGGCCGGTTTGGCCCTGCGCCAGCAGATAGCGATAGCGGGCGTTCGACTGGCTCGCCGTGCCGAAGCCGGCATATTGCCGCATAGTCCAGAGTTTGCCGCGGTACATCGTGGAATGAATTCCCCGGGTGTAGGGGAACTCGCCGGGAGAGCCGAGCGGCGATTGCGACTCGAAATCGCTCAGATCTTCGGGCGTGTATACAGTTTTGAGCGGGATGCCGGATAAGGTCGTTCCGCTGGAGGGAGGGAAAGCAGGGTTCGGCGTGTCGCGGGAATCGGCAACTCCCGCGCGCTGTGGGCCCGGAGACGTGCGTTCGTCCTGATGTGGCATGTCATCTCGAAAAGAGCGAGAGCGATCAGCGAACGCGGCGCGCGGCGCGAAATGAGGCCAAGCCGAAGAGCGCCATCACCAGGGCCATGCCTACGCTCGTCCTCCATTCCCAATTGGGCGCACGCTGCCGCCAGTAGCGCAGCGCCGCATTCGTCCAGGTCAAAGCCAGAAGGAAAAATACCGCGCCGGTGGTTTCGTGGAAGACCTGCCGAACGGCACGCCAGAGCGCGCGAAGAAAGCCGCGCGGCCTTGTGACTGCCGGAGTGGCGCTTCCCATGAAATGATTCTAACGCAAAACTCGGGGGCAGCGCTCTTGATCACACGCGGGCGATGCAAGACTTGTATCGGCGCGCTCGAGCGCCTACAATTCCGGTAAGTAGAGTACGGGAGGGACGCACCTTGCAACTCGACGACCACCTGAAGCGCCTGCTTCGCGAGTTGGGCCATGCCATCAACGACACTGTTTCCGAGTCCGACCGGATCAGCGAAGCGATTTCGGGAGTTCGCGCCGCCGGATATGACATCGTGTTGAAACTGGATGCCACCATTGGGTTGGCGCGTCGCGAGCCGAGTGCTGGCCAGATCACATCGAACGACCGGCGCTTCCTGGAATCGCTACACATTCAGGTGGATCAGGATGTGCTTGACGAAGAGAAACACGAGGCGAAATTCGAGATCACGCCCCAGGACTTGCGCTTTCTGAAATCTCTCAAGATTTCATTCGACGAGCCAAAATAGCTAAAACTTCTCTGGCCCCCGCTGAGGCTGTTTTCAAAAATGAAGGGTGGCAGATTTGGTGCTTCGCCTGCCCGCTGTCGCCGGCCGTTTTTATCCCGATGATCCCGCGGAACTCGCGCGACAGATCGCCGCGTTCGCTTCCTGCCCAGAAGAACCGCCTCGCCAGGCGATTGCTTGTGTCGTTCCCCACGCGGGCTATCGATACTCCGGCCACGTTGCCGGAGCCGTCTATGCTCAGTTGAAACTGCCGCGGCGGATTCTTCTGCTGGGGCCCCGGCATTTCCCTCGCGGGAAGGCACAAGCCATTCTTTCCGAGGGGGCCTGGCAGACGCCGCTCGGCTGCGCGGACATCGATTCGGAACTTGCCCGTGAGCTCAAAGACGCTTATCCCGAGCTCTGTGAGGACGGGGTGGCGCACCAGGTCGAGCACGCTCTGGAAGTGCAGCTTCCTTTTATTCAATGTCACTTGGCTGATTTTCGTTTCGTGCCCATCGCTCTGGGCACTAGGGATTACGCGCAATTCGAATCGCTGGGGCAGGCCATCGCCGAGGTATTGCGGCAGCATTCCGATCCTGTGCTGATGATCGCCAGCTCCGACATGAATCACTACGAATCGGATGAGGTCACGCGCCGCAAGGACCGTTTGGCGCTCGAACGCGTGCTGGCGCTCGATGCGCGCGGCCTTTTCGACATAGTGCGCCGTGAAGGCATAACCATGTGCGGTTTAGGCCCGGTGGTGAGCGTGCTCACGGCAGCGCGGCTGCTGGGCGCGACCCGAGCTCCGCTGGTGCGCTATGCCACCTCCGGCGACATCACGGGCGATCGTCAGGAAGTGGTGGGCTACGCAGGCGTCATCGTCGAGTGAGATCCAGATCGGCGCTCAATTAGCTCGGCAATATGGAAAATCAAATTTTCTGAAGTGAATTTAGGGATGCTTACTGGCAGGTTGGGGAGCCGTGCCTTCCGGTGAGGACGTCATGCGAATTCTCTCCGCGAGAGCGCGCGCGAGCTGGCGGGCCACCTCTACCACTCGCGAATCTGCGGCGATACGATCCAAGACCGGCAGGAGCCGTTCGGGTTCGGGGAGAGTATGCTGCCCCAGATCGTCCTCGAATTGATGTAGTGCATCATTTACTCCCAACCGGTCGTATTTCAGTCTTTGTTCGAGCAGCGTAAGATCGCGTTGCTGTTGAAAGAGTCCTTCGAAGATAAGCGACAGCTGCGTTGCGGAGCGATTCAGGGTGTAGTTGTAATGGGCTTCGTGCCCTTCACCGCTCTTTTCATAACGGAAGGTCTTATCGCCGAGATCGGCAATTCGCCGGTGAACATCAAGATCGAGTCCCTCAAAATCGTGCAACTCGCCCGCGAGCTCGAAAATCCTGGTTCGCACGGCGTCCCCCACCTGGAAAGGCTCAGGATCGGGATTCTCACTTAATTGCCGGATGTCGTAGCTCGCAGACCCATCTTCCCCGACCTTTATCTCGATGAATTCGGGATTGCTGCCTTTAAATACCCGGCGATAGGTGATCGTCGCGCCCCCGGCAGCACGGAGAAATACGGGGCATACCAGAACCGCCGCGAGTGAAAATATCGCGCACCAGCAGGGGGAGCTTCGGTTGGGGCGGCGGCTAGAATTCATGGTACTGAAAGGATGCCCGGAGGGGATTCGCGGTTACCCCGCCCTCGAGTCCTGGCGGCGCTCTTAGACGTCACACTGGCGCCCAGGCGCTCTTTGCCTTCGGCAATCTGAATATGGCATAGAGCGACAGCCAATGCGTCCGCTGCATCCGCTGGTTCAGGTGTCTCTGTCATGCTCAGTAACGCACGGACCATCTGTTGCACTTGTTCTTTTCCTGCATGGCCGTAGCCGGCGACGGTCGCCTTGACCTCGCGTGGAGAGTAACTGAAGGCCGGAACGCCAGCCTGCGCGGCAGCGAGAAGAACCACACCGCGAACCTCCGCGAGCCGCAAAGCCGCCTTCACATTGAGTGCGGCGAAGACCGATTCGAGTGCGACGGCCCGGGGTTGAAATTCCTGAATTAATTTGGTAATCAGCCGATGGATGTGGCACAGATGACTATTCGCCGCAACAGATAGCGGTTTTAAAGGCCGCAGGGCACCCAAACGGAGCATCCGGCAGCGGTTCCCGTCCCGTTCGACGACCCCAAATCCCGTCGCGCCGGCGGCGGCGGGGTCGATTCCCAATACGCAATATGTGTGAGCAGTCACGCGAGTCGAGGTGCAGC
>WNGG01004157.1_pt1 | contig 27058 bp, 17 predicted proteins | sample 5400661 | NCBI WGS metagenome assembly WNGG01 (sample SAMN13153372, study PRJNA577476) | soil metagenome | isolation source: 100 cm soil or saprolite under Garry oak tree replicate 1 | place: USA:California | collected 2016-06-15
TCGGGCCGAAGCGGTCCACGAGCCGGACGTCCTTCTGCCTGCCCCCCGACTGATCGACGGAGGGCGCGGAAGCATGTCCGGCGAGATTGAGGCCCAGCCCGAAAAAGAAAACGGCCGCCACAACGATGGCGGCGTAGGCGGCGATCGATACCGATCCCAGGCGGCGAAGCCTGCGCATCAGACCCTCCAGAGAACACCAACCCCGGCGTCCCGGACCGGGCGCGAGGAGCTGAGTTCGGGCGCAACACGTCGGTCGCTCAGTACTGCCCCTTTTCTCGTTCAGATACGGCCAACCCACTGTCTTGTCAACGGCTTTCTCCACGGCGGCCGCGGGCGGCACCGGCCCTGGAAGCGTGGCGCATGCCATGACATACCTGTTGCGAACGCGCCCCCATTCCCTCGGCCTAATAAAGGGGGGACACCCCTTCAATTGCGCCCCTGGTCCCCTTTCCAGTAACATGGAAGCGTCATGTTCCAGACGATCGAGTGGACGGACGAGGGGGTGGTCCTGCTCGACCAGCGCCGCCTCCCGGAGCAGGAGACGTATCTCACGCTGACCTCCGCCGGCGAGGTCGCGGCCGCGATCCGCGACATGGCGATCCGCGGCGCCCCGGCGATCGGCGTCGCCGCGGCCATGGGAATCGCCGTGGCGTTCCAGCGCTGCGCGGACCTCCCCGCCGCCGAGCGTTCCGGGCGGTTCGAGCGGGACGCGAGCCTCCTGGCGGCGACCCGTCCGACCGCCGTCAACCTGTTCTGGGCGATCGACAGGATGCGACGCTGCTTCGAGCGCCACCGTCTGGAGCCGTTCCCCCGTCTGGCCGCCGCCCTGAAGCAGGAGGCCCTGGCCATTCACGCAGAGGACGTCGACGCGAACCGGGCGATGGGCGCGCACGGGTCGGCCCTCCTGCCGCAGAGCTGCCGCGTCCTGACCCACTGCAACGCCGGGGCCCTCGCCACGGCCGGCTACGGCACCGCCCTGGGAGTGGTGCGGGCGGCGGTCGAGGCCGGGAAGAAGGTGGCGGTGTACGCCGGCGAGACGCGCCCGTTCCTGCAGGGGGCGCGCCTCACCGCGTGGGAGCTGCACAAGGAGGGCATTCCCGTGACCGTCCTGACCGACGGCATGGCGGGACACCTGTTCCAGAAGAAGGAGATCGATCTGTGCCTGGTCGGCGCGGATCGCATCGCCCGGAACGGCGACACGGCGAACAAGATCGGCACCTACCAGGTCGCGGTCCTGGCGCGGGCGCACGAGGTGCCGTTCTACGTCGCCGCCCCGACCTCGACGATCGATCTCGAGACGGCCACCGGGGACGACATCCCGATCGAGGAGCGCGGGCCCTCCGAGGTCGTCCACATCTGCGGGAGGCGCGTCGTGCCCGAGGGGGTGCCGGTGATCCATCCGGCGTTCGATGTCACGCCGGGCCGCCTGATCGCCGCGATCATCACGGAGCGCGGCGTGGCGCTGCCGCCGTTCGAGCGGAGTCTGCCCGGCCTGTGCGGCCAGGCGGCCGGAAGGGCCGGGCGCGCCGCGCGTCCGGCGTGACGGCCGGCGCCCGGGCCGCCCCATCATCGACAGCCAAGGAACGATCCGGATGGAGAACCCGCTGATCCTGGGGATCGAGACCTCCTGCGACGAAACGGCGGCGGCCGTCCTGCGGGGCCGCGCCATCCTGTCGAACGTGATCGCCTCGCAGGCGGAGATCCACCGCGAGTACGGCGGCGTCGTCCCCGAGCTGGCGTCGCGCCACCACCTGGAGCGGATCGACGCGGTCGTCGACCTGGCGCTCCGGCGGGCGCGGATCCCGCTCGCCGAGAGCGACGGCAGCCTCGACTTCTCGTTCAGCGGGTTCAAGACGGCGGTCCTGCGGCACGCCAAGGCGCGCGGTCTCGACCGCCCCTTCCCCGCCGGCGAGCCCGACCAGGAGACCCGCGACCTGCTGGCGTCGTTCCAGTCGGCGGTGGTGGAGTTCATGGTGAAGCGCGTGGTGACCGTCGCCCGCCGCGACGGGGCCCGCTCGATCTGCCTGTCGGGGGGCGTGGCGTGCAACTCCCTCCTGCGCAGCCGGATCGCCGAGGAGGCGGAGCAGGAAGGCCTCGAGAGCTACGCCGTCAGCCCGGCCCTCGCCTGCGACAACGCCGCGATGATCGCCGAGGTCGGCCGGCGGAAGCTCCTGCGCGGCGAGACCGCCGACCTGACCCTCAACGCCGACCCCGCCCTGGAGCTCTGACGATCCCCGCATGGACTCCCGGCTCATCCGCAACTTCTGCATCATCGCCCACATCGATCACGGCAAGACCACCCTGTCCGACCGGATCCTGGAGCTGACCGGGGCGCTGTCGCAGCGCGAGATGTCCGACCAGGTCCTGGACGGCATGGACCTGGAGCGCGAGCGCGGCATCACCATCAAGGCGCACGCCGTGGCGCTCGACTACCAGGCGGGCGACGGGCAGACCTATCGCCTGAACCTGATCGACACGCCGGGTCACGTCGACTTCGCCTACGAGGTGTCGCGCTCCCTGTCGGCGTGCGAGGGGGCGGTGCTGGTGGTGGACGCCTCGCAGGGCGTGGAGGCCCAGACGCTGGCCAACTCGTACATGGCGGTCGACCATCACCTGACCGTCCTGCCGGTGATCAACAAGATCGACCTGCCGTCGGCGGAGCCGGAGCGGGTGAAGGACCAGATCGAGAACATCATCGGCATCTCGGCGCAGGGGGCCATCCTGTGCTCCGCCAAGGAAGGCACCGGCGTGCGGGAGATCCTCGAGACGATCGTCAGGGAGGTGCCGCCGCCCCGGGGCGACCCGCAGGGACCCGCCAAGGCGCTGGTGTTCGACTCCTGGTTCGACCCGTATCGCGGCGTCGTCATCCTGGCGCGCGTCATCGAGGGGACGCTCCGGCGCAAGATGCGCATCCGGCTGATGGCGACCGGACGGGAGTACGACCTCGAGGACCTGGGCCTCCTGACTCCCAAGATGGTGGCCGTCGATGCGCTCTCGGCCGGCGAGGTCGGCGTGCTGGTCGCCAACATCCGCAACTCCTCCGAGGTGAAGATCGGCGACACCGTGACCGACGCCCGCAACCCGACGGCGACGCCGTTCCCCGGGTTCCAGGAGATGCGCCCGATGGTGTTTGCCGGGCTCTTCCCGATCGGCGAGTCGAGCTACGACAACCTGCGCGACGCCCTCGACAAGCTGCGCCTGAGCGACTCGTCGTTCACGGTCGAGCCGGAGACCTCGGAGGCGCTGGGGTTCGGCTTCCGCTGCGGCTTTCTCGGGCTGCTCCACATGGAGATCGTCCAGCAGCGGCTGGAGCGGCACTTCGGGCTCGCCCTGATCACCACCGCCCCGTCGGTGCGCTACCGGGTCACCACGACGGACGGCGCCGTCCTGGAGATCAGCAACCCGGCGAAGCTGCCGCCCCCCCAGAAGATCGCCCGCTGGGACGAGCCGGTCATCACCGCGCTCATCCTGACGCCCCCCGAGCACGTCGGCGGCATCCTGGCGCTCTGCCAGGACAAGCGCGGCGTCCAGAAGGAGCTGAAGTACGTCACCACCAGCCGCGTGCTGATCACCTACGATCTGCCGTTCAACGAGGTGGTGCTCGACTTCTACGACCGCCTCAAGACCCTGTCGCGCGGCTACGCGTCCCTGGATTACCACCACACCGGCTGGTGGCAGGGCGACCTGGTGAAGCTCGACATCCTGGTGAACGGCGAGCCGGTCGACGCGCTGTCCCTCATCGTGCACCGCGAGCGCGCCCCCGTGAAGGGGCGCGCCCTGGCGCAGAAGCTGCGCGAGGTGATCCCGCGCCAGCTGTTCGAGGTGGCGATCCAGGCCGCCATCGGCAGCAAGATCGTCGCCCGCGAAAACGTGGCCGCCATGCGCAAGAACGTGCTGGCCAAGTGTTACGGCGGCGACATCACGCGCAAGCGCAAGCTCCTGGAGAAGCAGAAGGAAGGCAAGAAAAGGATGAAGAAGGTCGGGCGGGTGGACCTCCCCCAGGAGGCGTTCCTGGCCCTTTTGAAGGTTGATTAGGCGATTGCCTGTGGAAACCGGGGCCCGATCGCCCCATAATTTGCAGGCCAGCGTCCCGGACGAGGAAGCCACGTGGCGGTCTCCCTGAAACCCCGGCGGTTCACGTTCGAATACACCCAGGCGGCCCTCGTCGCCGTCATCTTCGCCCTGTTCGTGCGCACGTTCCTGGTGCAGCCGTTCACCATCCCGAGCCCGTCGATGGAGGACACCCTCCTGGTCGGCGACTACATCCTGGTGAACAAGTTCGCCCTGACGTCGCTGTCGTCCCCCATCGAGCGGGCCTTCCTGCCGATCGCCCCGGTCCGGCGCGGCGACGTGATCGTGTTCCGCTACCCGCACGACGAGCGGCAGGACTACGTCAAGCGCGCCATCGGCCTGCCGGGCGAAACGGTCAAGATCGTCGACCGCGTCGTCTACATCCAGAAGCCCGGGCAGGACGGGTACGTGCCGCTCATCGAGCCGTACAGCAACCACAAGGACCCCGGCTCGGTGCCGCCGCAGCTCGACAACTTCGGCCCGCTCGCCGTCCCCGAGGACGAGTACTTCGTCATGGGGGACAACCGCGACGACAGCCTCGACAGCCGCGAGTGGGGATTCGTCCCACGGGACCACATCATCGGACGCGGTCTTCTGGTCTACTGGTCCTTCGAAGGGGCCGAGCCGGACGGCGCCCGGGCCGCCAGCCGGCAGCCCGAGTCCGGCGTGCGCAGGATCCTCTCCAGCGCCGGCGCGATCTTCACCGGCACCCGCTGGGACCGGACCTTCCAGCCCATCCGCTGACCGGCAGCCTGGGGCCACCGGGTCGCGAAACCCGACATGGCGAGGGCCCCTGCCGTCGTTCGCATGGCGCGGTTACGATTTCGTCATCCCGGCGCTTGACGCGCCGATGAGCGGTTCCTATATTCGAATCGGGCTCATACGACCGTTCTGGAAGGGGGGCGTTGCCGGTGCTGCTGCGCGACGAAGCGGGCGAGGGACGGATGGGGACGCTGTTCGGCATCCTGGTCCTGTGCCTGTTCATCTATCTCGGCGTGAAGGTCGTCCCCGTCATGATCAACGTGTACGAGTTCCGCGATTCCATCGAGGAGCAGGCGCGCTTCGCCGCCATGCCGCGTCACGACGACGACATCGTCAAGAACAACATCCTGCACAAGGCGCACGAGCTGGACCTGCCCGTGGGGGCCAAGGACGTGCTGGTCAGCCGGACGTCGAGCCGCATCGACATCAAGGTCAAGTACACCATCCCGATCGTGACCCCTGTCTACACCTACAACTGGAGTCTCGACGAGTCCCTGAGCGCTCCGCTCTTCTGAACCTCCGCAGGGGATTGCCTCTCGATTGACTCGCGGCACCCCGCCGTCTAGCATGACGGCCCGAGAACGACTCGATGGAAGAAACCCCAGGTGGGCCGCGGGCACCCCTTGCCGCGCCGGCAGGGCGGGATCGGGCGGCGCCGCGGCCCGCGTTCGCCCGATGGCGGGTCGGTCTGCTGGCGCTCGTGGTGATCGGCTCCTTCGCGGCCGGCTTCGGACTCGGCCGGCGCCGCTCCCCGGGGCCCGCCGGGTTGCGCGGTGTCGAAGGCGTGACGCGCCTGGCGCTCTACCTGCCGGCGGGCGCGCCGCTCGCCGCCGAGACCGGCCTGCCGGCGCTGGCGCTCGCACCGCGCGGCGAGCGGCTCGTCTACGTCGCCCGTCGCGGCTCCGGAACGCAGCTCTACGTCCGCGATCTCGACCAGGTCGAGGCGTCGCAGGTCCCCGGGACCGAGGGGGCGAGCGTGCCGTTCTTCTCTCCCGATGGCGACTGGGTGGCGTTTTTCGCCGACGGCCGGCTGAAGAAGATGCCGGCGCGGGGTGGCGACCCCATCACGCTGTGCGAGGCGGGGGCGGGGGGCGGCGGCAGCTGGGGCCCGGACGACACGATTTATTTCATCCCCTCGAAGGGGGCCGGCCTCCTCCAGGTGCCCGCCACAGGCGGCCGGCCGCAGGTCGTCAGCGGCCCCGGCGCGCTCCGGGGTGGACCATCGATGCTCTGGCCCGATCTCCTTCCGGGCGGCCGCTCGCTGCTGTTCACGCTTCTGCAGGAAGGGCGCGGCGACGCCTGGAAGATCGGGGCCCTGCGCGTCGCGACGGCGGAGTCGGCCGCGCTGGTCGACGGCAGCGTCTTCGCACGGTACGCCCCCACCGGCCACCTGCTCTTCGTGCACGGCGACGCGCTCATCGCGGCGCCGTTCGATCCGGCGTCCCTCCGCGTGACCGGAAAGCCGGTCCAGGTCCTGGAGGGAGTCCTGGCCGACCCCTCGACCGGGGCGGCGCAGTATGCCCTCTCGGGGAACGGGACGCTGATCTACGCGCCGAGCGAAGCCGGCGCGTCCGAGCGGACGCTCCTGTGGGTCGATCGGGAGCGGGCGGCCACGCCGGTCCTCGCCGATCGGCGCGACTTCGATGTGCCCCGGGTGTCGCCCGACGGGCGGTACCTGGCGGTGTCGGTCTCTGAAGCGCGCCGGTTGGAAATCTGGATCTTCGAGGCCGCCACCGGGTCGTCACGCCGGCTCCCTTCCCAGGGGAGCGACGGCCTGCCGCTCTGGGGGCCCGACCGCGGGTCGCTGACGTATGTCTCGTTGCGGGCGGGCGCCTGGAACATCTTTCGGCGGCCGGCCGACGGGACCGGCACGCCGGAGCTCCTGGCCACGGGTGACAATCCGCTCAGCCCGAGCGCCTGGTCACCGGACGGCCGGGACCTGTTGTACACGGAGGCCAGCCCCGGGACGCACGGAGACATCTGGGTACTGACGCCGGGGCGCGACGCCCGCCCCCGCCCTCTGGTCCACACGCCAGCCGACGAGTGGGGCGCCGTCTTCTCGCCCGACGGCCGGTTCATCGCCTACACGTCCGACGAGTCGGGGCGGAACGAGGTCTACCTGCGGCCCTACCCGGGCCCGGGGGAGCGGCGGCAGGTCTCCGTGGCCGGGGGTTACGGCCCGGTATGGAGCCGGAGCCGCTCCGAGATCTTCTTCAGGAACGGCGACACCATGATGGCCGTGAGTGTCTCCACCCGCCCGGCGCTTGCGATTGGGGCACCCGCCCCCCTGTTCGACGGCAGGTACAAGGGACCGTCCGCGGGCTCACCCAACTACGACGTTTCGCCGGACGGACGGCGGTTCGTGCTGATCAGCGGCGCCGGGCGTTCCGCGAACCCGGAACGCCTCGACGTCGTCCTCGGCTGGCTCGAGGAGATGAAGCGGCGGGTCCTCGCGGCACAGGAGTAAGGAGCCGAGCACATAAATAATGACAACAGGCTCAGACCGTTCGGTCGATGACGTCGATGTCGAGTCCGATGCGGGCCGGGTGGACCCGACGCAGCCCGGCCGTGCATCTATGCTTCGATGGCGTGGAATGCCGCCTGCCGGCCGCGTATCCGTTTATGTCCCGATCCTGGTTGCCGTGCTTGTCTTCGTTTTTTTCCTTCAGGCGTTCCGCGCGAGCCTCATCAAGAGCCCGGTCTTCGACGAGCCGATCCACATTGTGGCCGGCCTGTCTTACTTGAAGACAAGGGAATTCAAGATCAACCTGCAACACCCGCCACTTCTCAAGGAAATCGGGGCGCTACCTCTCCTGATCCTCGGGGTGCGCTGGCCGATGACCGATCAGGCCTGGGCGGCGATCGGCGACGTCCAGGACGCCCGGTTCCGGTGGCAGCTCGAGAGCAAAATCATCTTTGGCTCCGACCCGGACCGCATCATGTTCTGGTCCCGGCTGCCATTCGCGCTCTTGGGCGCGCTTCTCGGCTATTTGATTTATGCATGGGGCCGGCGTCTCTTGGGGCAGACCGCGGCGCTGGGGGCGCTCTTTCTCTATGCCTTCGACCCGACGATGATCGGGCACGCATACCTCGTGACGACCGATGTCGGATTCGCCGTCTTCGGTTTCCTATTCCTGTTTTGTCTCTGGCTTTACCTCAACTACCGGAGCCCTGGGCGACTGCTCTGGTGTGGGCTTTCTCTCGGGGCGGCGTTGGCCTCGAAGTTCGCGGCGATCTTCCTCCTGCCGATCGCGGCGGTACTGGTCTTCTGGGCAACCCGCTGGATTCGGGTGCCGGCCCCCGCCCGCGGCTCGCCGCTGACCGACCCCTACGCTTTCGAAGCCGGCGGCCGGAGAATCGTTCGGTGCGCCTGCGCGCTCCTCGCGATGGGGCTTCTGGCGACGATCCTGATCGAGGCGCTATATTTCTTTCCGCGGGACCCGTTCCTCTACATTAAGGGGATGGGCCGGCTCTACTATGATCATGATCCGACCTACCTCCCCTTCATGGCAGGGACCTTTCAGCAACGGTTCCTGAGCTATTACCTCGTCGCCACGCTTGTCAAGGAGCCTGTCGCGAGCATCGTCCTGATTGCATTCGGGCTTCTCGCGTTGATCCGGCGCGGGAGCGTCACGGTGATGGACCGTGCCTTCATCCTTCTGCCCCCGGCGGGGCTCTTCGTCGTGAATACCCTCTGGTCCCACGATCTAGGGATCCGTTATGTCATTCCGGCGCTCCCGTTCCTGCACCTCGCCGGCGGGGCGGGCTTGGCGGCTCTGCTGCGCGAAGAAAAGTCCCTCGGGAAAGTGGCAGCGGTCGGCTGCGCAGCCTGGGTCACGGTCGCGGCAATCGGGATCTATCCCGATCATCTTTCCTACTTCAACGAGGCGGCCTGCGTGCTACAGGATCCGGAACAGATGGGAGTCGACGGAGGCACGCGCTGCGGTCCCCTGTGGCTCGACGATAGCAACGTCGACTGGGGTCAAGGATTGAAACAACTGAAGGAATGGCTCAAGATCCACGCTCCGGATCGAGCAGTCCGCTTCGCTTACTTCGGGAGCGTCAACCCAAACAGCTACGGATTGTCTCTGGAGAGGATCGACCTTGCAGACCTGATGCGGCTCCCCTCACCCGGTCTCTATGTCCTGAGCGGGCACTACGTGGCACGCGGCATTGGAGAGCTGCGCAAGCACTACCTCGACGGACCGGGGAACTGGCTCCTACACATCCGCCCGACCGCCGTGGTCGGACACGCTTACTACGTCTACGACATACCGGAGCCGGGCTAGAAGCGCCCCCCCGCCCCGCGGAGGACGCGCGGGAAAAAAGAGGGGGCTCCTTGCGGAGCCCCCCGGTTTGTTTCCCGCGCCCGTCTCGGCGGAGGCGGGCGGATTCGCCTACGGACAGACCGGCGCCAGCGGTTCCAGCGTTCCGTCGCCGCGACGGCCGAGGGCCGCCTGGCCGCCCGCCACCACCGGGTTGTGCCCGACCAGGTAGTAGATCATGGCGTTCGGCAACGGCGCCAGCGTCGTCGTCAGGGTCAGGTTCGTTCCCGGCGCGCCGTTCGGCACGTTGCAGGACGACGGCGACACCGACAGCGCCTGGAGGCTCGTCAGGTTGACGTCCGGTGTGCCCGGCGTCGTCGATAGTCCATCGTCCGACTGCGCGCCGCGGAACACGTCGAAGCCGGAGAGGGACGGCGGCTGGATCCTGGACGGCCAGGCGAGCGTCGTCGTCCCGGACACCCGGTCGTGCGTCACCGTCAGGCTGATGTCGGTGCCGTCTCCGACGAACACCTGCACCGCGCGGCTGTTCGATCCGGTCGCCGTGGCGCTGCTGGTGCACGTGGTGTCGATGCTGCAGCGCACCTGCACGCGGTAGGTGGCGTCCGCCGCCGGATTGTCCGTGAAGGCCGGCCCCGACGACCAGTCCTGCACCAGCACGTTGTCCTTGAAGAAGCGGAATTGCGAGCCGCCCCCGACGCAGCCGCCCGGGTTCGTCGTGGTGGCGGCCGAGACGATCAGCTTCTCGCCCGTCACGACGATGTTGTCGGGCACGTCCTCGGCCACCGACAGGCTGACGTTGAAGCCGCTGTCCCCCTGGGTGGCGTCGCAGGCCTTGGACGGGCAGGCACCGTTCGCCGGCGTCTTCGTGTCGGCCGGGAGGGGCGACTGTGTCTGCAGGGCGCCGCTGATGGTGATGTCGTCGATCCACCAGCCATCGTCATGCGGGATGTTCTGCCACGAGCCGATCGTCTGGTACGCCTCGTCGCAGCAGTCGAACTCCCAGGACTGGGCGATCCAGCGGATGCGGACCCTGCTGCCGAGGAATTCGGCCAGGCTGAACTTGGTCTGGGCCCAGAGGTTGCCGGCGGGGGGCGCCACGGAGCCCGGCACGCCGTCGGTGCAGCCGAACGAGGTCGTCTGGTCGCGCGGGTTGCCGCAGGATGACCAGATGCCGAGCGGGAAGCACAAGGTCTCGTGCACGCCGCGCGGGGCGAACGGCGCGGTGCCGGTGTCGGTCGGTGTCAGGAGGCAGAACGTGGGCGAGGGTCCGAACGACGACCAGATGTACCCGATGTGGTCGTAGGTGTTCTGCTTCGGAACCAGCTTCTCCCACACGCTCCAGTCGTCGACGGCCGGATCGGGGTTCCGATCGTGCTGGATCTGCACGTCCCCGAAGTCGTCCGCCTGCCCGGCCTTGTTGTTGACGTAGTTGTTGTCCATCATCGAGGCGATGTGGAAGAAGGACAGCTCCAGGTCGAGAGGGCCGGGCAACGGCGTCAGGTTGATCGGGTTGGTCATGAACGCCGCCAGCTGGCGGAACCGGGTGGTGTCGGAGGCGGCGTTGGCCAGGTCGAAGTGCGAGCCCCAGTGCAGCGAGTTCTGCCCGTCGTAGGCCTGACCGTCGTTGACCGGCGTCTGGTGGAACGAGTTGTTCGGGCAGACGCTGGTCGGGGTCCCCGGGGGGCAGTGGATGTGCCAGTCCATGTCGTTGTCCGGGTCGATGATGCACCCCGGGTCCTGCGGCGGCACCTGGAAGCCGGCGCAGCCGACGCCGGCGAGGACGTTGATGCCGCCCGGGGCCGTGCCGACCCACACGCCGATCGTGTCGTTGTGGACGCCCGGCGTGTTCGGTACGCAGCCCGTCCATCCCGCCGGATCGGTCCCGCCGACCGGCTCGGCCACCGTCTGGCAACGGCTGTCGATCTCGAACATCCCGTCGAGGTCGCGGTCCAGGTCGAAGCTCTCGCGAATGATCCCGTCGTCTCCGGTGCCGTTGATGCCGTCATAACCGGCCACCCTAGGCGGCAGGCCTCCCGTCGGCGCGTCGACGTCCAGGACCAGGATGATGCCGGTCTTCGTGCTGGTGCCCGTCGCCTCGTTGCTCGTCAGGGTGATGAAGAAGTGGCCCTTCGCCGGTTCCGTCGGGTTGATGGTGCTGACCGTCGGCGGCACGATGAACTCGAACTCGCCGGCGCCCGGGCCGCCAACGCTCAAGGTATCCACGGTCCCATGGGCCGGGATCGCCCCCACGATGATCGTCGACTTGGTGATGCAGGCGATGTTCGGGTCGTTCGTCCCCAGGACCAGGTTCACGCCGGTCACCCCGATGTCGGAGTTGTTCTTCACCACGACCGACATGCGGGCCACCTCGCCGGCGTCCGCGAACGCATCGAGGTCGCCGTTGATATCGTGCACGACCGTGCCCAAGAGGATGAGCTGCGGCAGCGGCAGTTTCTTGCAGGAGATGGTCGTGTTGAAGGAGATCACGTCGTCCGGGATGCCGTTGTTGTCGTCGTCCAGGGTCTGGGGCGGGTCGCAGACGTCGCCCCGGCCGTCCTGGTCCGTATCGAGCTGCTTGAAGGTGCCGGGGATGATCGGCGGGTTCTGCACGTTCGGGCAGTTATCGACGTTGTCCGGCACGCCGTCGCCGTCGGCGTCGTCGTTCACGCCGCCGCAGGAGCCGTCGTTGACCAGCCCGAGCTTCTGGCAGGTCTGCGTCGAGGGAGCGCTGAGATCGCAGGTCCCCTGGCTCCCGGTGCAGAAGGTGTTGTCGGAGCACCGGACCGTCGGAGCGCCGCTGCAGTGGCCGACCGCCGGACAGTTGGCGTCGATGGTGCACTGCGTCTCGCTGATCAGGCTGCACGAGCCGGTCGCCAGGACCGCCGGGCGCGGGTTCAGGCAGTCGCCGTCGCAGACGTCCCCGAGGCCGTCGTGGTCGGTGTCGGTCTGGGTCGGGTTCGCCGTGCGCACGCAGTTGTCCAGACGGTCCTGGATGCCGTCGCCGTCGCGGTCGCCCGAGCCGGCGCAGGCCGCCCCGCGGGTCGACCCGCCGCCGGCCAGGATCTGGGCCGGATTGTAGAGGTCCGGGCAGTTGTCGATCGAGTTCACGATCCCGTCGAAGTCGATGTCGTCGAAGTCGCAGGCGTCACCGACTCCGTCGGCGTCCGAGTCGAGCTGGTCCGCATTCGCCACACCCGGGCAGTTGTCGCAGATGTCGCCCACATGGTCCCCGTCCGTGTCGGTCTGCACGGGGTTGTAGTCGAACGGGCAGTTGTCGACGTTGCTGGCGATGTTGTCGCCGTCCAGGTTGCCGAACGAGGTCTCGCCAACCGTCCCGTCGCCGTCGCCGTCGCACTCGGGATCGATGTAGTAGAACGTCATGTTCTGGTCGTTGACGGAGGCGAACAGCAGGTTGGCGTTGTCGAACAGCGTTCCGATCGTGACGTTGCCCTTGAACAGGCCCGGGCTGTTCGGGACCGCCGGGATCGAGAACGACTTTCTCGGGTGCTTGGCCTGCACCACGCCCGTCGACACGGGGAGGTTGTCGCTGTCGGTGACGCCGAACACGGTGACGCTCGGCTGGGCGGCACGGCGCGGGTCGTCCACCGTGATCTCGACGGTGTCGTTGCAATCGTACAGGCCGAGGCGGTCGATGGTGAGCGTGGCGCACTGCTGGCCGGCGGGCTGGCCGGCGCCGCCGAAGCGGCTGCACGCCGGGGTGTGGGCCGGGACGAAGGCGCTCTCGTCGACCGGGTGCACCTCGTCCCACTCCAGCACCGGGTCGTCGAAGCCCATGCCGTAGTCGGTCGCGCTGCTGAAGTTCTCCAAGGCGATGAAACCGAGACCGAGCTGCCAGCGGTTCCCCGCGAGGCCTGGGGCGAACGAACCGGTCGGTCCCTGGGCTCCGGGTCCGAGGCTCAGGAAGATGAGCCCGTCATCATAGTCCAGGAGGCTCAGGTCCCAGTTGCGCTCCGGACCGGCGACCGTGTTCTGCTCGCAGCACACGGCCGGGTTGGTGCACCCCGGGGCGCAGATCTGCGGCGCGCCGGGGCGCGGGAACGAAGTGAAGTCGGGTTTGCCCACCGGGATCGGACTGCTGCTGTTCGGGTTGGCGTTCGTGGTCAGGGCGGTGAACCCGGACTCGTCGCCGTCGATGACGCGGTTCTGGGCGAACGAGCCGTCCGGATCGACCATCGGTCCGAACGTCCGCTGCGGCATGACGCTCTGCGGATCGACGCCGTTCTCGTACAGGTTGAAGACCGCCGTCTCGTAGATGGAGGGGAAGCGGACGCCGTAGATGTACTGGCACAGCAGGCAGTTCGCCGCGTCGCTGTCGATGTCGCTGTCCAGGTTGATATTGCCGCCCGCGTAGTCCCTCGTCTGCATGTTCAGGTTGAACCCCAGGCGCTGGAACTCGACGCTGTACGGGAAATTCCGGCTGTCGGGCACCTGGTGGACCTTCGCCACGATCGGCGATTCCAGGACGTCGAAATAGAGCTCGGTAAGCTGCGGCGTGCTGGGGTCGGTCGGGAAGGGGTAGTTGTCGCAGGCGTTGGCGGTGATGCCCGGCGTCGTCGGGTCGCCGTCACCGGTGTGCCAGATGCCGCCGCCGCCGTTCTGGAACCAGGGCGTGGCCAGGATCGGATCGGCCTTCGACGTCTGGAAGCCGCAGATGCCGCTGTTGAACAGGCAGGTGCCGCCGGTCCCGCAGTCAGCCGTCGCGAAGCATTCCTTGCCCGGCGTCGGACCGCCGGAGCAGACACCGCCGCCCTTGTACTCCCACACCGGGTTGGGGCTGACGCCGGTCGGCCTGCTGAACACCGAGCGCAGCGGGAACCAGCCGCCGTCGTTGCTGTCGAAGTTCCAGGGGACCTCGTTGCCGCACTTCCCGCCGGCGCCGCAGTCGGCGTCGGTGTTGCAGCCCGCCCCGGGCGTGGGACCGCCGACGCAGCCCGTCAGGATGCCCTTGTCCAGACGGCCGTTCGGGATGATGTCGTTCTCCCCGTGGTCCAGCACTCCGTCGCCGTCGAGGTCCTCGCCCAGGGTGTTGGCGATCTTGCCGTTCGCCGTCCCGACCACGAACAGGCTCGAGAAGATGACGTCCTCGTCGGGGAAGAAGATCCCCTTGAACGGATCGATCTTGTCGGGCGTGTCGATCTGAAGATTGCGGTTGAAGTCGCGCACCTCGCGGCCGCCGTTCGGGAAGTCGGTGGAGTAGTGAAATGCCTCGGGGTCGGCGTTGATCACGTGCGTGAAGGTGTACGTCGTGCGCGACAGCCGGACGCCGCGCGCCATCGCGTCGAATTGCAGCACCAGGTTGACCACCCGGTTCGGGATCGACAGGGCGCTGACCGCCGCCGGGTCGACGAACAGGGAGAAGGTGAGGCCGGTCCTCTGGCCCCCCGGGATCCGCCCGATGTTCTTGGGCGAGTCGAGCACCCGGATGGCGCCGGCCCCCGGGCCGGTCGGCGTCAGCGTCGCCGTGACGTTGTGCAGGTCGTCGGCGAGCTCGAAATTCTGGATGGCGATCGAATAGGTGACCCGCTCGTTCGCGTCCAGGAACTGGTCTTGGTCGCAGCCGCCCCCGATGAACGACGCGAGATCGCCGTGCCCGTTGACGGTGATGCCGCCCTGGATGATGTCGGGCGTGCACTGGAAGCGGGCGCGCGCCTCGGCGTTGCGCGGTGAGTCGGTGTAGGTCACGAACACAGCCTGGCCGTTGTCGCCCTCGAGCACGCCGTTGTACTTCACGGCGGGAGATCCCAGCCGGGCCGGCAGCGGCGCCGACTGGAAGACATGGCTCCCCACAGGCGTGCTGTACGTCTCGGTGAATGCGATCCCCTTCTCCTCGTCCAGGACCGTCCCCGCCGCGTTGCGGACCTGGAAGACGACGTTGGCGCTCACGGCAGCGGCTCCGGCCGCCCCGGTGAGAGCGGGTGCCCCGATCGTGCCCACGACCGAATCGGAGCACGAGTACTGGTACTTGCTCAGCCGGGCGGTGCTCCCGGGCAGGGCGTGGGTCGCGCTGTTCCAGGACTGGGTCTGGCCGGGGCCAAGGACCGGCCCGGCGATGACCAGCGCGAACGGCTGGCCGCCTGCGTCGAGGAGGCCGTTGCCGTTGCCGGTGCAGGCACCGGTGCCCGCTCCGGTGCAGCACGCCGCGGGGACCCCCGCGGCGGTGCACTGCGAGTTCGAGGTGTCCTCGCCCGGATCCAGCCGGCCGTTGCCGTTGGCGTCCTCGTTGGGGCCGCTGATCATGCTGATCTGGCCCGGCGTGGCGCCGCCCGAGCCGCGCTTCACGCGCACGTGCCAGGTGCCCGTCACCAGCTGGTTGCCGGCGTTCTGGACGTCCTTGTCCACGAACGTCGACAGGTGCACCGCCTCGATGTTGTTGCGCGCATCGTGGGCCGCCGTCTGGGTCGTCGAACGCCCCAGGGCCCACTGACCGATGCAGCAGCGCTTGCCCAGGATGTAGTCGTTGCCGTCGTAGACCACGTCGTCGGCATTGCCGTAAATGTTGTCGGGTCCGGGCGACTGGATCTCCAGATCGAGGTCGTTCACCAGGGTGCCGCTGCCGCCGTTCGCCGCGGTCCCGAGCACGGCGTTCGGCGGATCGGGCCAGCTCAGGGCGACGCGCAGCTGCCCGTCCTGGATGTAGCGTGTGGTCGCGGGCTCACCGGCTTGCCCGAAAAGGGGATTCGGCAGGGCAACCGCGTTCACGCCGTCCACTGTGAACACTTTGTCTGGCGGGTTGGGGCCGTTGTTGATCGGCGGCTCGCCGGTGCCGAGCATGTCGTAGACGATGAGTCCGGCGGCCGGGTACTCGATCGTGTCCGGGGTCCCGATCCCCCGCGTCGGAGGATAGTTCGACAGCGGCAGGACCTGATCCAGGATGGCGCGGCCATAGCCCTGCGACATGTTGCCGATGACGCCGACCGGGAACCCGGCCACGGACCCGATGTTCCCGCCGCGGGTCTTGCCGAGCAGCTTGTCCGTGGGAGAGGACTTCTGGGCCTCGGTGTACTCATCGAGGAAGTTGGCGCTGGCCACCAGGGCGGCGCGCACCAGGCTGCCCGACAGCTTCGGCATCCGGTCGGCCGTCTGCCGCGTCGCCGTCGGGTAGAAACCCTGCGCGAAATAGTCGCGAATCACCGCGCCGGCCGCCGTCGTGACGGCCGCGGAGAACGATGTCCCGAAGTTCTGGTCGTCGATCTCGTTGTCCAGCGGTTTACCGACGCCGTTGTCCGCGTTGTCGTTGTCGTGGCTGCGGTTCGTCGCGCACGCCTCGAACAGCGGGGTGGCGAACACGCCCGACCCGTCTGCGCCCGGCGCCATCACCAGGGGCGTGGTGCGCAGCGAGGCCTGTGTCGACGGACCGTGCGAGGTGATGTTGAAGTCGTTCTCTTCCTCGTTGAAACCGGGGAAAACGGTCCACTCGTCGACGAAGGAGGCCCCGACCGTCACGCTGTTCTTCGCCGTCGCCGGCGGCGGGATCTGCGGGCCGTGCGGGAAGTTCGGGTCGTCGTCGGCCGGCGTGCCATCGAACAGATCGGGCCAGATGATCGTCGTCGCTTGGTCGGTGGGGTTGGTCCCCTGGCTGCCGGTCGGGCTGAAGACCATGTAGTCGCGGTTGTTCACGAGGAAGGTGTCGATCTGCTGCGCCTCCAGGGTGTACATCCCGTTCTCGGGATTGGTCAGGAGGTTGTCGAAGTTGGGCACGCCGAACGGCATGATGTGCAGGTGGACCTCGTCGGCGCCGCCGGGGATCCCGCTGCAGGGCCCGGTGCCGGGCGCGACCTTCGGGCAGATCGCCGCGTTCAGGCGATCCATGAGGTTGCCCGGGTTGACGTTGCCGCCGACCTCGACCAGCTCGGCGAACACGCAGCGGGTCGGGAGGGCGGCGTCCTGCATGATGATGCGCGAGCCGCGGGCCAGCGCGTCCAGGCTGAGGCCCCCGATCGGCCGGCCGTCCGCCGGGTCGATCGCCTTGGAGTAGGTCAGTCCGAAATCGCCCGGGGCCCCCGCGATCAGGCCGGCCACCACGTTGCCGTGCGTGTTGCTCCCCGACAGGACAGCGTCGCAGGACGTGCCGTTGTCCTCGACGGTCTGGATCGACTCCACCTTGCGGTGCGACTGGCCGATCGGATGCGCCAGGTCGGTGACCTGCGTCAGCGTCTGCGACAGGTGCACGGCGTCGATGGAGATGCCGTTGTCCGTCACCGCCACGATCTGGGGCGGCACCTGCGCCGTGCCATTGTTCACCCGGGACCCGTCGTAGGCCACGACGCCGGCGGCGTTCAGACCGCCGCCGTCGATCCCCAGATCGTGGAACGGCCGCGCCAGGTTGAAGCTGTCTTTGGTGTTTCCGATCATCATCGAGGTCGCCAGCTCGTCGTTGTGCAGCATGAACTCGGGGATCTCGCTGAAGTGCCGGACCGCCGGATCGGCGGCCAGCTGCGCCAGGTGCGCCCTCTCCGCCTTGACCCGCAGCACCTGCCCGTCCATGCTGTAATCGCTGACATTCGCGTCGCCCACGACCTTGGCCAGGCGGCCCTTCGCCGCCGGCCCGTCCTCGCCCTCCCACAGGGCGACCTGCAGGTCCAGCACCTGGCTCTGCGCCCGGCTCCTCGTCCGCCCCGTGCGCCCTCACCAAAAGACCGCGGTCCGGGACGACCCCCAGGATGTCCCCCAGCTTGCCGATCTCCCTAGCGATCGCGTCGTAACCGACGTTCTTCAGGGAGGCCTCGCTCAATTGCACGATGTTGACGCCGTCGCTGGAGCTGCCCTTGGCGTGCGACCTGAGGTTCGGACCGGCGACGCGGAACTCCGCCGGCACACGCTCCAGCGCATTGTTCTTCTTGAGATTGACGTAGCCGATGCTGGTCGCGATGAGCCCGCGCGTGTCCGGCGGCGTGGGCGCCTTGAAGTCCTTCCCGAACGGCGTCAGCCCGTCCGGTCGGGGCTGGGCCACCAGCGGCGGGTGGGTGCGCCACCACCGGGCGTTCTGGAACGCGTCCGCGATGGCCGCGGGATTCTGCAGCTGCGTTCCGGGGGATCGGTCGGCCCAGTCGACGGCGGCCGGCGCGATCAGCAGCAGGGAGAGGATCACAACCGCGACGAGGACGCCACGGATTGCGTTGAGGTAGGCACAGCGGCTCATCGGAACCTCCCGAAATGGGAAGAGACGCCTGGCAGGCTCACGAGGCGCCTGGTCAGCATCCAGTACGTTTGATTCCCCGAACGAACGATCAAAGCCGACAATCGATCCCTTGCCCTGTGGGTCCCCTGTGACAATCGCGGCTGGCTCACTCGGGACAGGCCACAGTTGTGAGTTGGCTTATCTGTACGGTGTGACTAAGTGCTTGTCAACCTGATTTTTAGACGACAGCCGGACGTTTCACCATGTAGTTTGCGCTTACAGCAACGACAGAAATGCCTGAGGAGAGATGTCTTATGGCCGCCGGCCGCGCTTCGGCGGCTGGAGTCGCCGGTTCGACGGGCCCGGAAGGACGATCGGCGTCAGCGTCCGTTGGTCCTGACGTAGATCGCGGTGAGCGCTTCCTCGCGCAGCTTCTCGGCGTCCATCTCGAGGCGCCTGACACGGTCGCCGATCCCGGCGCCGCGCGCCTCGTCCTTGACGCCCTTGAGGTTGACCCGGACGCTCAGGACCGCCCCACGCAGCCCGGCATAAGCCAGGAGCGCGGCGGTCCCCACGTCGCTGACCACGTTGACGTTCCCCTTGGAGGCCAGATCGGACGCCATGCCCATCAGGGCGGCGCAGGCGTCGGCGATCGCCATCGGCGCCTCGATGGCGAACAGGTTGGCACGCCCGAGCGCCGCCGAGCGCGCTTCCCTCTCGGCTTCGGTCGTCTTCGGAAGGCGCAGCGCGGCCACGACCGCGTCGTAGGCCTGCGCGTCCCTGTCCACCAGGGCCAGCAGGTCCTTCCGGAGACCCTCGGCCCGCCGCCTGATCCCCCGCACCGCGTCTTCGTGGGTCCGGTACTGCTCCCGGCCCAGGGTCAGGTCGCACATCATCTGGATCAGAGCGGCGGCCATCGCCCCCGCCTGGGCCGAGGCGCTTCCGCCCCCCGGCGTCGGGGTCGCCGCCGCCAGGGCCTCCGCGAACTGCTCGACTGTCATCCTGGAAAGCATGGGTCGTTCTCCGTGGAGCCGGCGCGCGAGACTCTCGATGAGACGTCTGAACGCGCGGCCGACTGATGGCATGGAAATGTACGGTCCTGTCCCCCGGGTGTCAAGGCCGGAAACCGCCGGAAGTCTTGTCCCTCAAGCCATTCCAGGAGAGGGGCCGGGCGGAGCGCCGGCGATCAGGCCCTCCTCCACGACCACCCGCCCCTGCTTCACCACCGTGCGGCAGTGGTTGACGCCGAAATGGTAGACCAGATGGAGGTGGTTCGGCACCTCGAGGATCTGGACGTCCGCCGACTTGCCCACCTCGAGGCTGCCGACGCGGGAGGCGAGGCCGAGCGAGTGGGCGGCGTTCAGCGTCGCCGCGGTGATCGCCTCGGCCGGCGACAGGCCACCCTCGAGGCAGGCCAAGGGCAGGATGGCGGGCACGGACTCCGTCGGGCAGGTGCCCGGGTTGAAATCGGTCGCGAGGGCGACCGGCAGCTGCGCGTCGACGAGCCGCCGGGCGAGGCCGGGGGCGCCGCGGCGCATGAAGAACGACGCGCCGGGCAGCACGATGGCGGTGGTGCCCGACCGGGCCAGGGCGCGGATCCCCTCCTCGCCGGAGCGCTCCAGATGATCGGCCGACGCGGCCCGGAGGCGGGCCGCGAGGAGCGCCCCGCCGCAGTCCTTCAATTGATCGGCGTGCACCCTCAGGCCGAGCCCCTGGCCCGCCGCCGCCTTCAGGACGCGCTCCGCCTCGCCCGGGGCGAAGGCGATCTCGTCCACGAACACGTCGCAGAAGCGGGCCAGGCGCTGGCGCGCCACCTCGGGGATCATCCTGTCGATGACCTCGCGCACGTAGGCTTCCCGGTCGTTCCGCCTCTCCTTCGGCACGACGTGCGCCCCCAGGAAGGTGGGGACCAGGTCGATCGGGTGGATCGAGTCGAGCGCCTGCACGACGCGCAGCTGCTTCAGCTCGTCGTCGAGGGTCAGGCCGTAGCCGCTCTTGGCCTCCGCGGTGGTGGTGCCGTGCAGCAGCATCCGGTTCAGGCGGGTCTTGCCCAGCTCGACCAGCGCATCGTAGGTGGCCGCGCGGGTCGCCTCGACCGTGGACTGGATGCCGCCGCCGCCCGCCGCGATCTCTTCGTAGGTCGCGCCCCGCAGGGCCCGCTCGAGCTCGTGCTCCCGTGAGCCGGCGAACGGCAGGTGGGTGTGGGGGTCGACGAATCCCGGCAGGACCGTGCGGCCGCTGGCGTCGATCTCCACGCCGCTGCGCCCGAGATGGACCTGGCGCCGGTAGTCGCGCCCGTCCCCGACGAAGACGATCCGGCCGTCGCGCGCCGCCAGGCAGCCGTTCTCGGCGCCGCGCCTCAGGCCGATTCCCCCGCGCTCGGCTTCTTCATGAAGCGCAGGCGGTCCTCGACGTCCTCCTCCTTCCGGTGCATGTCCAGCAGCCTGAGGTGCTGCTCGACCGCGGAGCGGACGCGCTGCTCGAACGCGTCGCGCTCGACGCGCAGGTTCTGGATCATCCCCTCGATCTGGCCCGCCCTGCGCGCCGCCTGATCCAGGAGCTGCGCCCCCTTGAGCTCCGCCTCCTTGATCACCAGCTGGCCCTCCTTGCGCGCCTCTTCCTTCATGTCCTGGGCCAGCTTCTGGGCGGTGAGCAGCGTCTCCTTCAGGATCCTCTCGCGCTCCTTGTAATCGGAGAGACCCGCCTTGATCTGGGCCAGCTCCTCCTTGAGCGCGTTGTTCTCGATCACCAGGCGCTCGAACTCGCCCGAGACCAGGTTGAGGAACGAGCGGACCTCCTCCGGGTCGAAGCCCCGCATTCTCCTGGCAAAGCGGTGGCTGTTGATGTCGATCGGCGTGATCTTCATTCACGTCTCCTTTCTCCAAACAGGGCGCGGCCCACGCGGACCAGGGTGGCCCCCTCCTCGACCGCCACTTCGAAGTCCCCGGTCATCCCCATCGACAGCTGCCGGAGCTCCAGGGACGGATGCCGCTTCCGCGCCTGCTCGAGGAGCTGCCGCAGGCCCCGGAAATGCGGCCGGCTCCTCTCCGCGTCGGGATCGTACGGGGGCAGGATCATCAGCCCGCTCACCCTGACCCCCCGGCACGACGCCGCGGCCTCCAGCAGGGCGTCGAGGCCGTCGGTCGTGACCCCGGACTTGCCCGGCTCGCCCGCCCGATCCACCTGGACGAGCCCCTCGATCACCCGTCCGGCCTTCTCCGCCGCCTGGTCGAGCCGCGCCAGGATCTCCTGCGAGTCGATCGAGTGGATCATCCCGAACAGCCGCGCCGCGTGGCCCGCCTTGTTGGATTGAAGATGCCCCACCAGGTGCCAGCGGATCGTGCCCGGCAGGAGCGCCGCCTTGTCGCGCGCCTCCTGGACCCGGTTCTCCCCCAGATCGGTCAGGCCGGCCTGCACCGCCTCCAGGATCCGCCCGGGCGGCACCGTCTTGCTGACGCCGACCAGGACGATTGCATCCGGATCCCGGCCGGCGCGGCGGGCCGCCGCCGCGATCCGCTCCCGTACCCGCTGAACGCTGCTCGCGATCGCGCCCGCCGGCATAGGCAACAAATATAGTGAGGAGCGCGCCCCTGTCAAACCGCGGCGCCCCGCACGCGGCCCCGCGGCGCCACCCGCTCGACCCGTGCTCCGACTCGGACACGCTCTTACGGAAGCCGTGGCTGGAACGTGAGCGGAGGCAGGTCGCGCAGGACTTCCGGGAGAGGGCCCGAGCTGTCCCGCAGGTCCATGGCGCGGTTGGCCAGCGCGTCGGCCGCGGCGTTCCGCTCGCGGGGCACGTGCTCGAGGACCACCGACGGCAGGGCGGCGATCAACCGCCGCGCCGCGCCGTGCAGGATCTGCAGACCGGGGTGCCTGACCCGGTACTCGCCGCGCATCTGGCGGACCAGCAGCTCCGAGTCCGAGAAGATCCGCAGCGAGGCGGCCCCGGCATCCCGGACGTACTCCAGGAGCGCCAGGAGGGCGGCATACTCGGCCGTGTTGTTGGTGGCGGTGCCGAGATAGCCATACAGCTCCGCCACCTTCCGTCCCTCACCGTCCTCGACGCTGACACCGTACCCCGCGGGCCCGGGGTTGCCGCGCGCCCCCCCGTCGATGTGGGCGACCAGGACGGCGCCGCGGCCTGCCGCGCCCTTCGCCGCCCTCCTCCGGGACGGACGGCGTCTCACTGGGCCGGCGACTCGGCGCCCGCCCCCGCGGGCCGGGACGGCTCGTCCGGAACGTACAGGAAGCGCTTGCAGGAGTCGCAGGCGATGAGGCCCGTCGCCCGCCGCACCTGCTGGATCAGCTTCGGCATCACGCGCACGTGGCAGCCGCCGCAGCGCTCGTCCCGGACCGCCACGAGCGCGAGTCCCTTGCGCTGGCGCGCGACCTTGAGGAACGGCTCGAGGTACGCCGGGGCGATGCCCGTCATGATCGCCGCGCGCTCGCTCTCGAGCGCGCCGGCCTGCCGCCCGAGATCCTGTGCCTCGGCGTCCAGACGCACCTTCCCCTGCGAGGTCTCGCGCCGCCTGCGCTCGAGCGTCTCCTCCATCGATCGCAGGGCCGCGTTGCGCTTCTCGCTCTCGTCCATCTCCAGGAGGATCTTCTCGTCCAGGGCCGCGCGCTCGGTCTTGCAGGACTCGATCTCGTGAAGCATCGCCTGGTACTCCTTGTTGGTCTTCACCTCCTGGAGCTGCGACTGGTACTTGGTGATCTTCGATTCGATTCCCATCAGCTCCATCTCCAGCCGGCGGCGATCCTTGCTGAGCTCGCCGACGCGCGCGCGGTCGGCGTCGGCGTCCTTCTGCGCCGCCAGCAGCTCCTTTTCCAGGCGGGCGACCTCGGAGGGCATGGCGGCGATCTTCTCCTGGAGCGCGTCGATCACCACCATGATCTCCTGCACGCGCACCAGCCGGCGCAGATCCTCATTCATGGCGCGCGCCTCTCTCCGGTCACAAAAAAAGAGGTGCTCCCTCGCGGAAGCACCCCGGGGTCCCGGCGGCGGGGCAGGAGCCGGCGCCGGCCGGGAGATCCGTCGGGCCGCTCTTTCGAGGCGACGGGAAAGTCGGCGTTGGCTGGCAACGGTTTCACGGAAATCCCCAGGGAATGCAGCCTGTCCGAAGGGGGCTGATTATAGCACGCGCGTGTTACCATCCCGCGCCGCGCGAAGGGCCCCGACGAGGAGAGCCGCGTGAACGATACGAACGCCGGTCCGGGCGTGACGCCCCGGCGTCGCTGGTCCCAGCACACCAGGATATTCGCGGGCCTCTCCACCGGTGGCGCCCTCGGCGTCACCGCCAATCTCACGCTTGGCGACGACGAGCGCCTGCGCGCCGTCGTCAGCAACGTCGCCATTCCCATCGGTCAGATCTTCCTGCGTCTCATCTTCATGGTGGTCATCCCGCTGGTCGTGTCGGCGATCATCCTGGGAGTTGCGGAGCTCGGCGACCCGCGCCGGCTGGGGCGGGTGGGATTGAAGACCCTGGCGCTCACCCTGGTCCTGAGCAGCGTGTCGGTGCTCATCGGCGTCACGCTGGCCAACATCATCCGTCCGGGAGCGGGGCTCCCGGAGTCGTCGCGCGCCAAGCTCCTCGACGTGATGGGCCGGTACTCCGGCGCCGTGAAGGAGCCGCCTCCTCCCAGGACCGGTTTGCAGGTCCTTCTCGATCTGATCCCGGAGAACCCGGTGAAGGCGATGGCCGGAGCTCTGGAGGGCGAGATGATCGCGGTGATGGTCTTCGCCCTGGTGATCGGCGTCGCCCTGACGATGATCGAGCGTCGGGCCGCCGAGCCGCTCCTGCTCTGGCTGCAGTCGGTGTACGAAGTTGTTCTCAAGGTGATCGGCCTGGCGATGCGTCTGGCGCCGTACGGTGTCGCGGCGCTTCTGTTCTCGGTCACGGCGACCGCCGGGCTCGACGCCCTCAAGGCGTTGTTCCTGTACGTCGTCACCGTGCTGCTGGGTCTGGCGCTGCACCAGTACGTGACCTACTCGCTGCTCGTGAAATACTACGTCCGCTACTCCCCGCGGCTGTTCTTCTCGCGCCTGCGCGAGGTGATGATCACCGCGTTCTCCACCTCGTCCGGCAACGCCACGCTGCCGGTGACACTGCGTGTCGCCGAGAGCGATCTCGGGATCCCGCGCTCCATAGGCGGCTTCGTCCTGACCCTCGGCTCGACGCTGAACCAGAACGGCACCGCGCTCTACGAGGGGATCACCGTGCTTTTCCTGGCCGAGTTCTTCGGAATCCACCTGACGATCGGCGGGCAGGTCACGGTCGTGCTCCTGTCGATCCTGTCCGGGATAGGGACCGCCGGCGTGCCGGGGGGTTCGCTGCCCCTGGTGACCGCCCTCCTGGTCACCATCGGCGTGCCCTACAGAGCCATCGGCATGATCGTGGGCATCGAGCGCCTGCTGGACATGTGCCGCACGGTCTTGAACGTCACAGGAGACGTCACCGTGGCGGCCTGTGTCGCCCGCTCCGAAGGCCACATATTGAAACCCTGATTGACATTGCAAAACACGATGGTATTCTCTCGGCCTCGAGGATCGGGCCCCGGATAACCGGCAGGCCTTGAGGAGAAGGCGGTTCGCGGCATGTCTCGCACGGCGGACGTGGTGATCATCGGCGGCGGCATCCAGGGGGCGTCGATCGCCTATCACCTGACGCAACGCGGCCACACCCACATCGTGATTCTCGAGAAGGAGACACTGGCCAGCGGCTGCAGCGGACGCACCGGCGGCATGATCCGGCAGCACTATTCGTCCGATCTGGTGACCGAAATCGCCCGGCAGGGGCGCGACTTCTTCGCGACGTTCGACGAGGTGGTCGGCGGGCATTCCGGCTGGGTTCAGTGCGGGCTGCTCTACATGGTGACCGAGAAGGACCGGCAGGCTCTGCACCACAACGTGGCCCTGGGCCGGAGGCATGGCGTCCCGACGCGTCTGGTCGACGCCGGTGAGGCGCGCGAGCGGGTCCCGGGGCTGAACACCGAAGGGGCGGTGGCGTTCGCGTTCGAGGAGAACGCCGGCTACGGCGACGGTTACGGCTCGACCATCGCGTTCGCCAGGCGCGCCCGGGAACGGGGCGCGACCATCCTGCAGAACACGCCGGCAATCGGGATCGAGACGGACCACGGCCGCGTGATCGGCGTCATCACCCCCGAGGAGCGCATCGCCACCCGCACCGTGGTGAATGCGGCCGGCCCATGGGCCGACCGCGTGGGGCGCATGGTCGGTCTGGATCTGCCGCTCAAGCTCGAGCTGATCGAAGAGGCGGTCATCCGGGTGCAGGCGCCCGACACGTACCCGATCGACACGCCGAGCGTCTATGACTTCGTCAACGGGCTGTCCTTCCGACCGGAGGGCACCGGTCACACCGTCGTCGCCGAAGGCAGCTCCTATTTCAAGGGCACGCTCGACGCCGACGGCTACCCGACGCAACCATCCGATCGCTACATCGAGGACGTCTCGGTGCGCCTCGCCCGGGCCATGCCGCGTCTGGCCGACGGCACGCCGCGCGGCGGCTGGGCGGGCCTTCTGGAGGGCACGCCCGACTTCCATCCCGTCCTGGGCGCGGCGCCCGGTCTCGAAGGAATGATTCTGTGCTACGGCTTCTCGGGGCACGGCTTCAAGGAGGCCCCGGTGACCGGCCGCCTGATCGCCGAGCTCATCCTCGACGGCCGGTCCAGCCTCGACATGACGCCTCTGTCGTTCGAACGTTTCGCCAGCGGACGGCTCCTCCGGTCGCTTTACAAAGACGACCCGATCATGGCATGACGGCCTGCGACGTCGTCGTCATCGGCGGCGGGCACAACGGTCTGGTGACCGCAGGCTTTCTGGCGCGCGCCGGGCTGAAAGTCTCCGTCCTGGAGCGGCGCGACCTGGTCGGCGGCGCCTGCGTCACCGAGGGCATCGCGCCGGGCTTCCGCGCCTCCACCGCCGCCTACATCGCCAGCATGATGCGCCCCGAGGTGATCCGCGAGCTGGGGCTCGGCCAGTACGGTCTCGAGATGACGCCGTGCGACCCGCTTCTGTTCGTTCCCAGCCGCTCCGGCCGGCCGCTGTTCATGTACCAGGACGCGCGCAGGACCGCGGCGGGGATCGAGGCGATCTCACCGCGCGACGCGCGTGCCTTCCTCGGGTTCGATGCCGAGATCAAGAGGCTGGCGGGCCACCTCGAGCCGTTCTTCATGGAGCCGCCTCCCGCGCTCGAAGGAGGCCTGGCCTCGCTCAAGGATCTGGCGCGCATCGGCCTGCGGATGCGCCGGCTGAACGACGAGGACGCCGGACGGTTGATGCTCTTCCTGACGGCCAGTGTCATGGACCTGGTGGACGCGCGATTCGAGTCGGCCGAGGTGAAGAACCTGATCGGCTGCTCCAACGTCCTCGGCGCCCACAACGGGCCGATGACTCCCTGCTCGGCGTCGGGTCTCATGTTTCACAGCATGTCGGGCGGCGACGAGTTGTCCCAGGGGTACATGGGACACGTGCACGGCGGCATGGGCACGATCTCCGAGGCGCTGGCGGGCGCGGCACGGGCGCATGGGGCGATCATCCGGACACGGGCGGAGGTCGCCAGGATCCTGGTCGAGAAGGGCCGGGCGGTCGGAGTGGCCCTCGGCTCGGGCGAGGAGATCCGGGCGCGCGTCGTCGCGAGCAACGCCGACCCGAAGCGCACCTTCCTCACGATGCTGGAGCCGCGCCACCTCGAAGGGCGCTTCATCGAGGACGTCCTCAGGATCAAAATGGCCGGGCCGTGCGCCAAGATCAATTACGCGCTGTCCGAGCCCCCGGTCCTCG
>WNGG01001435.1_pt1 | contig 27054 bp, 26 predicted proteins | sample 5400661 | NCBI WGS metagenome assembly WNGG01 (sample SAMN13153372, study PRJNA577476) | soil metagenome | isolation source: 100 cm soil or saprolite under Garry oak tree replicate 1 | place: USA:California | collected 2016-06-15
GCCGCGGCCGCCACACATGCACGGCTTTCACGCGCCGGCAGCGCGGCTGCCACAATCCTGCGGCACTCATCCATTTCCGCAGCGTCTCGCGGCTGACCGAGAGACCCTGGCGCGCCAGGTGCTCGGCGGCCAGCGTGGGGCCGAATCCCCGATAGCGCTCCCGGCGCAAGGCGCGCAACGCGCGCTGCGCCCAGATCTCGGGAATTTTCCGGTTCGAGCCCCGGCCGCGTAACCCATGCACGATCCCGCCATCTCCCTGAGTTCGCAGCCGCCTCTGCAAGCGCCGTACCTGGAGGTCAGTCAGTCGCAGACGCCGTGCCGCTTCCACCTGCTTCAGATGGCCTTGCTCGACTTCGTGTAACACCTTCAGCCGCTCCCGTTCTTTCGCACTCAACTCGATTCGCTCCGGTCCCATCCTGCCTCCCGCCTTGGATGAAACCGGACATTTCTACTTTGCACAAACCGGACATTCTCATTTTGCCGCGACACTTGTTTGACGGCCATTGACATCACGGCCCAGTGGGACTAGGCTTCAGCACTCAGCAGTGCTTCTATCATCTATTCCGGGCCAAACTTGGAGGATATTATGGGGACAGCGGTGGCGAGAATCAGTGCTATGGATGCCGCACCCCCCGACACTCGCCGCGGAGGGGATGTGCGCGTGTTGCTCTCCCCGAAAACGGTGGGTTCAACGTCAGGGTTCATGGGTGTGGCGACGATCCCCCCGGGGGACCGGATCACCGAACACTATCATCCGTACTCCGAGGAATTCATTTATGTGGTCAAAGGTAAACTCATCGCTCGGCTCGATGGGCTTCGCCATCAGTTAGACGAGCGCCAAGCCCTGCTGATTCCTATTAACGTCAAACACCGACTGATGAACGAGGGCAGCGAGGAAGTATTTATCGTGTTTCACTTGAGCCCATTGGCTCCCCGACCCGAACTGGGCCACGTCGACACCGAATAGATTTTCGACATTATTGCGAACACTCCTTTTGCGAACAGCGTCGCGACAAGAGTTTGCGTTTCGATAGCCCACAGAGCTAAGCGAGTTGAACATGTTTACGCGAAGAATCGCTGTCACTGGAATTGGCGTAGTAGCCCCTGGTGGCAACAACCGCAAGACATTCTGGCAAACCATTACGGCCGGTCGAACCGCAACCGGCAAGATCACCTTGTTCAACCCCACCGGATTTCGATCGCAGATTGCAGCGGAGTGCGATTTCGATCCTCTGGGCGCGGGACTGGCGCAAGAGGAAGTCAAACGCATGGATCGCATGGTGCAATTCGCGGTGGTCGCCGCCAACGAGGCGATGAAGGACAGCGGGCTCGATTTGAATGGGGTGGACCATGACCGAATTGGTGTAACCATGGGGTCAGCGGTGGGTTCGACGATGGCCCTAGAGCAGGGCTACGTCTGCGTGAGCAACAGCGGCAAAGAATGGCTGGTGGATGCAAAACGCGCCTCACCGTATCTGTATGACGCCCTGATTCCCAGCAGCCTGGCCAGCGAGCTTGCCTCTCGATTCCAGACGCACGGGCCGGCTACTGTGGTTTCCACTGGCTGCACCTCGGGAATTGATGCCATCGGTTACGGTTTTTACCTGATTCAGGACGGCGAGGCTGACATTGTGATCGCCGGGGCCTCGGAGGCACCCGTTTCGCCCATCGCCATGGCCTGTTTTGATCCCATTAAGGCCACCTCCACCCGGAATGACGATCCCGCGCATGCTTCACGCCCGTTCGATCTCACACGCGACGGATTCGTTATGGGTGAAGGCAGCGCGGTGCTCATCCTCGAAGAGATGAAACACGCATTGGAGCGTGGCGCTCACATTTATTGCGAAGTGGCCGGATACGCCAACCGTGGCAACGCGTATCACATGACCGGCCTTCGTCCCGATGGCCTGGAAATGGCCGAAGCTATTCTCGATGCGATGCAGCAAGCCGGGGTCCAGCCCTCGGATATCGGCTACATCAACGCGCACGGTTCAGGGACGAAACAAAACGATCGGCACGAAACGGCTGCTTTTAAACGTTCGCTGGGCGAGCAAGCACGTCGCATTCCGATCAGTTCGATCAAGTCGATGGTCGGCCACTCGTTAGGCGCGATCGGCGCCATCGAGATGGCTGCGTGCGCCTTCGTCATCGAATGCGGAGTTATTCCGCCTACTGCGAATTATAAGGTCCCCGACCCGGAATGCGACTTGGACTACACGCCCAACGTTGCACGCCGAAACCAGGTTGACGCGGTACTCTCGACGGGAAGCGGCTTTGGGGGATTTCAATCGGCGATGATTTTCACTCGTCCTCGAGAAGCGCGAGCATGAGCCGACGCGCGGTGATTACCGGAATCGGGGTCGTTGCCCCCAATGGCGTCGGGACGGAAACATACTGGTCTGCAACGCGAAACGGCAAGAATGCCGTGCGCCGGATTACCAGTTTTGATCCATCCCCGTATCCGACTCAGCTGGCCGGCGAAGTACAGGGATTCAAGCCAGAGGATCACATTGATGGGCGGCTGATCGTGCAGACCGACCGCTGGACCTGGCTGGCGCTCGCCGCCGCAGATATGGCGCTGAAAGATGCGGCTCTTGATCCGCGCAAGGCTGAGCCGTACCACATGAGCGTGATCACGGCGAGCTCCTCTGGCGGCAACGAGTTTGGCCAGAAGGAAATCGGCAACCTGTGGGGCAAGGGAGTGCTGTTTGTTGGCGCCTACCAGTCGATTGCCTGGTTCTATGCCGCCACTACGGGGCAGATCGCAATCAAGTGGGGAATGAAAGGACCGTGCGGTGTGGTCCTTTCCGAGGGTGCAGGTGGACTGGAAGCACTCGCGCATTCGTGGAGGAACATACGTCGCGGAGTCGACGTTGTCGTGAGCGGCGGAACCGAAGCACCACTGTGTCCTTACGCTCTCGTGTGCCAGCTGCAGAACGGCTTGATGAGCCGGGAGAAGGATCCCGCGCTGGCCTACCGCCCCTTCGATGCCAAGGCCAACGGGTATGTGCCCGGCGAAGGGGGCGCAATCTTAATCGTGGAAGAATTCGAGTACGCGAAGAAGAGAGGCGCTCCGCACGTGTACGCCGAGATGCTGGGCTATTGCGCAACGCAAGACGGATACCATCACGCGAAACGTGCCCCAGACGCGCGGCAATATGCTCGCGCAATGCGGCAAGCCATCCAGAACGCGGGAATCTCTCCTCAAGAGGTGGACGTCATTTTCGCAGATGGGGCTGGCGATCTGGAAGCCGATGCTTTAGAAGCTGAGGCCATTCGGGAGGTCTTCGGCTCACGCGCCTCGGAGATTCCGGTCACAGCGCCGAAGTCGATGGTTGGCCGGCTCTATGCCGGTGGTGCCTCGCTGGATGTGGCCACCGCTGCGCTCAGCCTTCGGGATCAGGTAGTTCCTCCCATCGTGAACCTGAGTGAGCCGGCGAAAGACTGCAAACTGAACTTTGTGACGCGGGAGCAGCGCATGAAAATACGCACCGCGCTGGTGAACGGCCGCGGGTATGGCGGCTTTAATGCTGCGATCGTGCTGCACAAATACGAGGCATAAGGAAACGCTGGGAGGGGCCTAGGTTTGGACCTCATGCGACCATCGTTATTCGACGGCTTGGGACCGGCGGCCCTAGCGGAGATCCGGGGTCGCTCACAGCCGCGACAATTCTCGGCCGGTGAACTGATCTGCCGCGAGGGCGATGCCGGCTCAAGCCTGTTCATTGTAGAAAGCGGGCTAGTCCGAGTTCGAGTGAATCACCCCGAGGGTCCGCGAACCGTGGCACGGCTGCGGCCTGGGGACCTCGGCGGTGAAATGTCGCTGATCACAGGCGAACCGCGTTCGGCGACACTCGAAGCAGTTGTCTCTACCACGATGCTGGAATTGAGGCAGGAGGCCTTCGGCTCGATTCTGGCCAACTATCCCGTTCTTTTCGCGAACCTGGCGCAAATCTTGAGCCGGCGCTTGGCGCAAGCGGACGTACAGCTGGGTTGGAGTCAACAGCGAGGCGAAACCGTCGCCTTGGTCTGCGGAAGAGCGATTCTGTGGCAGCTACCTCAGTTCGTAGAAAGCATGCAAGCTGCAACCCCGCGTGAAGTCTGCTGTATTGATCTCACGGCCTCGCTTCCGCAGAAGATCAAGTGTGATCGGCAAGGAACTGTGGGCGGTGCGTTGAGCATTGTCGACGACTTGCTGCGGTCGCGCAATATCGTGCTGATTGTAGCCGGTGTTGACGAACCCGACCTTCCCACATTACTGCAGCATGTCGATCGAGTTCTTTTATTGGCCACGGAAGCCGAGTGCTCGAGCGCGGCGGTGAGAGGCAGTTCTACAGGCGAAGTCGTGCTCGTCAGGCCTGCCGGATCACAGGCATTGCACTCTGTCGGCGGGCTCAAGGTGGTCCGAACGGTTGATGCAGACCCGTCCCAGGCGGACCTAGCATGGCTCGGACGCCACTTGTCGCGAAGCAAAATCGGGCTGGCTTTGGGCGCAGGGGGCGCGAAGGGCTATGCGCACATTGGGGTGCTGGATGCGCTAGCGAGCGCTGGGTATGCGGTCGACTATGTTGCGGGCAGCAGTATAGGCGCATTCGTGGGTTGCTGGCTGGCGATGGGGAAAGATCCCCGGGCAGTCGAGACCACGATGAGGATGGCGTTCTCGCCGGAGAATGTAGCGGCGATCTTCAAACTCTCGTTCGGCGGGCTGGCCAGTGGCGCCGACGCGCTGAAGCGTCTTTGCTACGAGAGTACCGACGGACTTTCATTTCATGACTTAGCGACGCCGCTAGCGATCATGGCAGTGGACTTGAATGCAAAGCGGGCCAAAGCGATGACCCAAGGCCCGCTCTGGGAAGCGTTGCTGGCGGCAAGTTCAGTTCCCGGGCTGTACCCACCTCGTCCACTTGACGGCGCGCGTTTGGTCGATGCCATCGCGCTGGTGCCTGTACCCACCGAGGCGGTGCGGGCCGCTGGCGCGGACATCGTCGTGTCCGTCAATCTCATGAGCTGGGATACGTTGCCGGCCTGGCCGACAAACCCTCAGCCCCCGGCTGCACCCGCAGCTAAGGCGTCGCGGATGCTGGACACGCTGCTGGAAGTTATAGATCTGATGCAGCTCGACTGCAGTACGCGCCACGCGGCGGCGGCAGACGTGGTTATCACTCCTCGTTTCGGTCCAGCTACCTGGCGAGATTTCCAGCTGGCAGACCTCTTCCTGGCGGCGGGCAGAGCAGCAGCGGAGGAGCAGCTACCAGCATTGCGCCGTCTCGCAAGTCCACAACCGTGTGCAACAGTAAATTCTGGAGGACTGTATGCCAACAGCACAGGTGTTCACATTTAATGATCTCAAGGACATTCTGGTCAAACGTATTCGTCTGCCCGAATCGCAAATCAAGAACGACCCGGCGTTATCGTTCGATGCGATGGGCCTGGATTCGCTGGCTCTGGTCGAACTTCAGCTCGAAATGCAGCAGCGATACGGGTTTACTATTCCCGACGAGGATGTGCGCGACATTACGACCATCGGGCAGGCGATCGACTACACCAATCGACGTCTGCAGAAAGCGGGGTAATTGCCATGGCGGTCCGTACTGACAATTCCATCTGGATCAGCGCGCCGCTTGAGATGGTCTGGGACATCACCAATGACGTGGAGTCCTGGCCCAAACTGTTTACCGAGTATGCCGAAGCGGAGATCCTGGAGCGCAAAGGAAATACCGTCGTGTTCCGGCTCTCTATGCACCCCGATGAAAACGGAAAGATCTGGAGCTGGGTTTCGGAACGAACCATGGACCCGGCTGCGCATTTGGTCAAGGCGCGGCGGGTAGAGACGGGACCGTTCGAGTTTATGAATATCGAGTGGTATTACGAACCGGCAGACGGCGGCACGCGGATGCGCTGGGTACAAGAATTCACCATGAAGCCGAACGCCCCGGCCAATGACGCGCAGATGGAAGTCCACATCGACAACAATACGCAGAAACAGATGGCCATTATTAAGGAGAAGATTGAAAAGCGTGCGCGTGGAACTGCAGCCTAGTCTTAGCGCATTGCAAGAAACAGGAAATTTGGCACATGGCAACGCCAGAGTTCGCAGAGAGGTAGAAGATCTACGTCAGATATGCAAATGGATAAAGCAAGTCTTGAGGGCGCAAAGCTGGCAACCCAGGGAAGCGAGCCTGTCACCGTCGAGTCCTGCTACGCCGCGGGCTTGGATGCGCTGGAACGAGGAGATGTGACGAAGGCTCAAGCTTGGGCGGAGCGGTGCGGCGCGCTCGTGAATTCCACGAATGATGCCAGATGCGCTGCGCTGCAGGGAAGAATCGCGGCTGTGACAGGGAATTTCACCGAAGCGGAGAACCATTTTCGAACCGCGATGCGCTTGTCTCCCCGGGAGGGCAGGTTCGCGCGCCAATTTGTAGAAGTCCTCCAGACTGCGGGACGACTCAATGAGGCGGTGGCACTGTTGGAGGACTTGACCCGCAAGGATCCCAGTGAAGCCGATCTGTTGGTCGACCTGGGGTATGCCCGGCTGGCAAATGGCGACCGCACGGGTGCGCGCAAGGCTCTGGAACGGGTAGCCGCGTTGCAACCCAACAACAAGGCAATCCTGTATTCGTTGGCACAGATGTACAGGGCGATTGGTCGGCCTGCCCAGGCGGCTGAGATATTGTCCAAGCGGTTCGGCGACGAGGCGTCTCCGCGTGTATTGAACGAACTGGCTGGGCTATTACTGCAGCTTGAGCGCTACGCTCAAGCGGAACTGACGTTCCGTGCCCTGGGCCAGCGGGATTCCACAGCCGAGCTTATGGTCGATCACGGAATTATTTGGTCGCGAATCAAGCGCTCGGATTGGCGTGGTGCGCTTGACGTGGCGCTGAACGCAACTCGGCTCGATCGGCACGGCGTGACCACCCAGTTTCTGACGTACGCAAAGGACCGTCTTTTCAGGCGACCGCCGAACGCGCCTGAAAGAGAAGCCGAGCTTCTGCGGCATCTCCGCGATGAGATGCAGGAATACGCCGAACGCCACGCCTCAGAGGCGTTTGTCGGATGAATTGGGGGATGGAGGTATGGCCGTACAGTCGCGAATGTTGCCAACGGTAGGACCGGAATTCACTGTTCGCATTGCGGCGCTGCCCGCCGATCGCTGGACAAAGTGCCTGCAGTGCGGCGCCTTCGTGTATTACAAGCGGCTGGAAAAGAACCTGAAGGTTTGTCCGGAGTGCAACTACCACTTTCGCCTGAACGCTCGTGAGCGAATTCGTTTTCTGGTGGATCCCGATTCGTTCCAGGAGCGCGATGCCGAATTGGCACCGGGAGATCCGTTGCACTTCGAAGATTCTACGGCGTATTGGAAACGCGTTGCGGATAGCCAGCGCAAGACAGGCGAGCGGGACGCTGCCATCTACGGCACGGCTGAAATTGGTGGCTCTCCGATCGTCATTTGCGCCATGGACTTCACCTTCATGGGCGGAAGCATGGGTTCGGTGGTGGGGGAGAAAGTTACCAGGGCGGTGGAACTGGCCGTCGCAACGCGCACTCCGCTCTTGGTGTGCTGCGCCTCCGGGGGGGCGCGCATGCAGGAGGGAACGGTTTCCTTGATGCAGATGGCGAAAACCGCCGCTGCATTGGGAAGGCTGGCTGAAGTCGGTGTTCCATATTTTTCGCTGCTTGCTGATCCGACCTACGGTGGGGTAAGCGCTTCTTTTGCCACGCTCGGCGACGTGATTATCGCTGAGCCGAAAGCGCATATCGGTTTTGCCGGACCTCAAGTGATCGAACAGACCATTCGTCAGAAGCTACCGGACGGTTTCCAGACGGCGGATTTCCTAATGGAAAAGGGTCAGATCGACATGGTGGTGCCGCGCGCTGAACTCCCAGCGGTGCTGAAGAAGCTACTAGGCTATCACGTAAAGCCTCCCGCACCGGCGCAAACCGGCGTCGCGCCGAAATCTGGCCCGCAAGAAAGTACTCAGACCCGCTCGGCCTGGGCTTGCGTACAACTTGCACGGCACCCCGATCGGCCGAATTTATCTGAGTACGTTGCGGCCTTATTCGACAGTTTCACCGAACTCCACGGCGACCGCCATCAACGGGACGATCCCTCTATTATGGGTGGTCTTGCATTGCTCGAGGGACGCCCGGTGATGGTAGTGGGGCACCAAAAAGGGCGTGGCACAAAGCAGAGCATCGAGCGTAACTTCGGCATGCCCCACCCCGAGGGCTACCGAAAGGCGTTGCGTCTGATGCAGTATGCCGGGCGGGTTGGATTGCCGCTCCTGACCTTTATTGACACACCGGGTGCCTATCCGGGCATTCAGGCAGAAGAACGGAACCAGAGTGAGGCGATTGCACGAAACCTCCTGGTTATGTCCCGTCTGCCCATCCCCATCGTGTGCGCCATCATCGGCGAAGGTGGCAGCGGTGGAGCGCTGGCTATCGCTGTCGGCGATCGCGTACTGATGCTGGAGAACGCCATCTATTCCGTCATCAGTCCGGAGGGGTGCGCAACCATTCTTTTTAAGGATGCGGCTAGCGCCCCGCGCGCAGCCGAGGCCTCTCGCCTGACAGCTGGGGAGTTGTTGAAGCTGGGTGTAGCCGACGAGCTGGTTCCTGAGCCAGCCGGAGGGGCACACACTGACGTGGCAGCGACGGCTGCGGCCCTCAAGGACGCCCTCAAGCGGCATCTCGATGCCTTCATCGGTGTGAGCGGAGTTGAGCTGGTCGAGCGGCGTTATGCCCGATTTCGTGCCTTCGGGTGCTTTGGTAACGGGGCCCAGGAACAATGAAATTCAAACAAGAGAGCGAATGATGGATGCGATCAAGGAATCCGAGCAGGGCTCCGATACCGATGTAATCCGCCTCGCGTTGAAGGAGGCCAAGGAACTGGTTCGTTCGCTCGAAGGTACGGCCACCACGCGCATGCTCGTCAAGGCGGGCGGGCTTCAGATTGAAATTCAACGTGAGGCTGGCGCCGTTGTAGCCATCCCCGAAGCGCCAACTCCGGGTGCCGCTCGGAGCGGCCCGACTCCCGGTTTGGCAGCGGGCGTGGTACCGATCGTCTCGCCGCTGGTGGGCGTGTTCTATCGAGCGGCCTCACCAGGGGGCAAACCTCTTGTGCAAGTTGGGGACACGGTTGAGCGGGGACAAAAGGTCGCGATCGTTGAGGCCATGAAGCTGATGAATGACGTGATTAGCGATTGCCGAGGGGTGGTGGTCGAGATCCTTCTGGAGGATGCCACGCCGGTGAGTTACGAGCAGCGGCTGATGCTGGTGGATACGTCCGGCGGCGACTCAAAAAGCTAGCGGCGGATTCGGTTGTACATAACGGGTCCTGCCCGCGAGGGTGTTCTGTGTTCAAGAAGATTCTGATTTGCAACCGTGGCGAGATTGCTCTACGGATTAATCGAACCTGCCACGACATGGGCATCAAGACGGTCCAGATCTATTCCAAGGCGGATGCAGATTCACGCCCCGTCGAACTGGCCGACGAGGCGGTGTTGATCGGACCGCCGCCCTCCAGCCGCAGCTATTTGCATATTCCCTCCATTATCCATGCCTGTCTGATGACCGGAGCGGAAGCGGTGCATCCCGGGTATGGGTTTCTCTCACAGGACACCTATTTTGCCGAGATCTGCCGGGATTCCGGCATTGTTTTCATCGGCCCTTCTCCCAAAGTCATGGAAATGATGGGTGACAAATCCTCGGCGCGGAAACTTATGTCGGACGCGGGCCTGCCTGTACCTGGCGGAACTGAAAGGCCCCTGGTGAACTACGACGAGGCTGCGCAAAGGGCCAAGGAGGTCGGTTACCCGATTATTTTGAAAGCTTCTGCCGGCGGCGGTGGACGTGGCATGCAAGTGGTGTGGGAACGGTCTGAGCTAGCCTCCGCGCTCGAGAGCGTGCGCAACACCGCCCAGGCAGTCTTCAAAGACAACCGTGTCTACCTGGAGAAATTTATTCGCGATGCGCGCCACGTGGAAGTGCAGGTGATGGGAGACCGCCAAGGGAATGTGGTGTATCTGGGTGAACGGGACTGCAGCATCCAGCGCCGCCAGCAAAAGCTGATCGAGGAATCGCCTTCCACCTATATCCACGAGGACCTGCGCCAGCGAATTGGCGAGGCCGCGGCCGCAGGCGCGAGAGCGATCGCATACGAGAGCGCGGGCACGATGGAGTTCCTCGTGGATTGCGACCGGAACTTCTACTTCATGGAGATGAACACGCGCATCCAGGTGGAACACCCGGTGACGGAAGCGACTACAGCGATGGACATCGTGGAGTTGATGATCCGTGTGGCCGCGGGCGAGCCCTTAACGGTCAAGCAGCAGGACATCAAACCGCGCGGGCACGCGGTTGAATGCCGAGTCAACGCCGAGGATCCCGCGAACAACTGGAAGGGAGCCAGCGGTACGCTTACGCGTTTTATTCCGCCGGGTGGTCCCAGAGTCCGGGTGGATACGCATGCGTACACTGGCTACAGCATTCCGCCTTTTTACGATTCACTGCTGGCCAAGGTCATCGTGCACGGCAAGGATCGGATGGATGCCCTCGATATTATGCACAGGGCTCTGGGCGAGTTTGCTTGTGAGGGCGTGAAGACGACCCTACCTTTTCATCTTGAGCTACTGGCTCATCCCGTTTTCCGCAGCGGCGATTACCACCTTGACTTCATCGATAAATACATGACGTCGGAAGGCACATTGATCGTGCCACAGGAGTCAGCCATGAGGAGGGCAATATGAAAAAAAGCCTCAACGAGGCGGCAGCCCTGAAACGGGACCTGACGGAGGAGAAGCGGATCAGCCACGCTCTGATTGATTCCAGCGTACGACTCAACTCCATGTTTAACCTTCCTGAGTTGCTGCAGACGATCATGCAAACCGCTGCGGATTTGCTGCAGGCTGGGGCTGCTTCTTTGCTGCTGTATGACGAAGTGAACAAGGAGTTGACCTTTGATATCGCCGTCGGAGACACCGCAGATCAAGTCAAGACACTGCGCATGCCGGCGGACAAGGGCATTGCGGGCTGGGTGCTTCAGAATCAAAAGCCTGCGGTTGTCCACGACGCGCACAAGGATAAACGCTTCGCCGATTCCATTGATCGCGCCTTAGGATTGACCACTCGCTCCATATTGGCGGTTCCGCTGAACTCCCGTGATCGCGTCCTCGGAGTGATCGAAGTCATCAACAAAAAAACAAGGACAGGATTCAGCAAACGGGATGTCGAAGTGGCCAGTGCGTTCGCCGCCCAGGCGGCCGTTGCCATTGACAACGCCCACTTGTACGAAAAGCTTGCGGACACGGTGGTTCAGTCTCGCATGAGCTATCGCTTATGACAGGGAGGGATTATGGCGAGTAAACGTGCTGTGATTGTGGCGCGTATCAAGCCTGGCACCGAGGCGAAGGTGGCCGAGGTGTTCGCCGAGTCGGATGCGACTCAACTGCCGAAGCTGGCAGGCGTCTGCCACCGCAGTTTGTACATCTTGGACGACCTCTACATTCACTTGTTTGAGACTGAGGGAGATTCCGCTGCTGCCGTGGACAATATTCGCGACCACCCGCTCTTCCGGGAAATCAGCAAAAAGCTTGAGCCGTACGTTTCGCCTTACAACCCTGAAACGTGGCGCTCGCCGAAAGACGCGACCGCTCGCTTGTTTTACCAGTATGACGCGGAGGTTCCGTCCAGCAAGGCCAAAGCGTAGCGAAATTCGACCCTGTTGCTTAGCGAATTTCTGGCAACTCAATTCTAGCAAGTCATTCGGGAAGCCACGTGCAAGGAGTGAGACCTACGATGCAGCGTTCTTGGTTGGCTACAGCGGGTGCGGCGGTGTTGATCGTGTTGAGGTTTGTTCCTTCAGCGGATGCACAGCAGCCTCTCCGCCTGACACTGAAGGACGCCATCCAACTGGGGTTGAAGGCAAATTTCAGTGTCCTGTCTTCCGCTACGAGGTTTCGCGAAGCTGGGGGTACAAGCGAGCGACGGTTTTCAGACCTGCTGCCCAAGTCATACATCGAGACATCGTGGACTCTTGAAAAAATCAACCTGGCGGCGTTGGGCATCGATATTCCATTCCTCAAACCTGGCGTCGGTCCCTTTGCTGCGTATGACTTTCGTGTGTACGTGAACCAGCCGATTTTGGATTTACAGGCTTATCACAGCTGGAAATCGAGCCAACCGCATGAACAGGCAGCGCGCGATGACTACCAGGACAGCCGCGACCTGGTTATCCGGACGGTGGCCTCTCTCTACCTGAACGCTGAATCCGCGGCGGCCCTCGTCGATTCGGCGCGATCACGAGTGACGCTGTCAGAGGCCTTGTTGAAGCTAGCGAACGATCAACATGATTCCGGCGTGGCGACTGGCCTGGACCTTCTGCGGGCCAAAGTACAGCTTGCCGATGACCAGCAAGCCCTTCTGGTGGCAAAAAACGCAGCGCAGCAAACGTTATTAGTACTGTCTCGAAACATCGGCTTGGATGTGGGAACAGCCTTGGAGTTGGCCGAGACATTGAACTATCAACCGATTGAACCTCCCGCACTAAGTGAGGCCGTCAGTGCAGCCCTCGCGAATCGGCCCGATTACTTATCGCTCCTACGGCAGCGGGATGAACAAATGGAACTGCGAAAGGCGTCGCGAGCCAGATCGTTGCCTCAGATTAGCCTAAGCGCAAATTATGGAGCTAACGGTCGCTCGCTCTCTGGAATTACGACCGTCGGCGCCCTGGAAGGCGTCCTGAAGTTCACCCTTTTTGACCGGGATCGCGAAGGAGAAATACAGGAAATCGACAACCGGCTCGAGCGCCTTCAAAATCAACTTACGGACTTGACCTTGCAGATTGAAGAAGATGTTCGGGAGGCACTCCTCAATCTCGACTCCGCGAATAACGAAGTTCGAGTGGCCCAAGACGGATTGACCTTGGCCCAGCAGGAGTTGGACCTGGCACGGGTCCTGTTTCAAGCTGGGTCGACCAACAATATCGAGGTCACTACGGCACAGGACTCTCTTTCCCGTGCCCAGCAGAATCTCGTCACAGCCCTGACTCGGCACGTCGATGCCAAGATTGCGCTGGCACGAGCCTTGGGCGGCACAGAAAAGAACTACGATCGGTTCCTGGAGCATTGATCCAGGAATCCTGTCGAACGATTCCGTAAGGCGTCACGCCTTTAGAGGTGGCTACTATGAAGAAGCTTTTGGCCGCGATGATTTTGACGTGTGCGGCTCTGGCCGGCACCTATCTGCCCGCTCATTTGCACAAGGAGCCGGCCAGCAACGTGCTGAAGGTCTCCGGAAACATCGAGGCACACCAGAGCGACCTGAGTTTCAAAGTACAGGGGCGCATCAAGGAATTGCAAGCGCAAGAGGGAAAGTGGGTAGAAGCCGGTGCGGTGCTAGCGCGATTGGACGATGACGATTACCGCCAACAGGTCGCCGCTGATGAAGCTACCTGGCAGTTGCGAGAGGCGCAGTTGGCGCTGAGCGAAGCGGGGTCCCGGCCTGAGGATATCAAGGCCGCTCAGCAAAATATGCTTGATGCCGAGGCCGACCTGGAATTGAAGAAGATTGATGTCCAACGCAAAGAGGATCTGTACAAGAAAGATGCGATTTCAGCAGAAAGTCATGACATCGCCGTCACGGGTCTTAAGCGCGCCCAGGCGGGGTATGAGCGTTCAAAACAGTTGTTTGAGGAAATTGCCGCGGGTAACCGCAAAGAGCAGATTGTCATTGATCGTCAGACCGTTAACCAAGCCATGGAGAATATCCGACTGTCCCGAATCAAGCTGAGCTATACCGTCCTGCGGGCACCCGTCGCGGGAGTGATTGTGACCCGCGAAGCCGAGTTGGGCGAGGTCGTTAGCCCGGGAACGCCGATCGTAACCTTAGCAGATATGGATGACGTCTGGCTGCGCGCTTATATCAGCGAAACAGACTTGGGCCGGATTCGACTAGGCCAGACGGTGCAGGTCACGACGGATACGTATCCGGGAAAGAATTACAGTGGGCGATTGTCTTTCATCTCGTCTGCGGCCGAATTTACGCCTAAGAGCATCCAGACGCAGAGAGAACGCGTCACCCTAGTTTACAGAATCAAGATCGACCTTTCTAACCTCAATCACGAATTGAAGCCAGGCATGCCTGCGGACGCTGTCCTGGAATCGGGGACAATGCTGAGGAACGATCCGGAGTCCGATGCTGATGAAGGCGGACAGCCCACCGCGCAAGCTAGGCCCAAGGTGCAGCAGCCGCTACAGGTGCGCACAGGGGCCACCAGAAGTCCGAAACAATGAACCTGAAAAACCCAGACCGCGAGCGCCCGCCCGAACGGAATGTGTACGCTAAATGACAAACAGGGAAGACAGCGGTGCGGCAATCGTTGTGCAGGGGTTAGTCAAGGACTTTCCTGGAGTCCGCGCTGTCGATCATATTAGTTTCACCGTAAAGGCGGGTGAAATTTTCGGCTTGGTCGGTCCCGACGGTGCCGGCAAGACTACAACTCTTCGCATGCTTGCGGCGGTGTTGACGCCGGATGAAGGTACGGCCAGTCTCTGTGGAAGGGACGTTGTGCGCGAACCGGATGCAGTCAAAGACAACATCAGCTACACGCCACAACGCTTTGGACTCTACGAGGATTTGACCGTCGATGAGAACATTCGGTTCTACGCCGATATATTCAGCGTGCGCGATCGAGATCGCGAGCAACGCGCATCGACTTTGCTCGCGGCGGCTGGCCTGCAGCAGTTCCGTCAGCGATTGGCGGGTCGGCTTTCAGGAGGCATGAAGCAGAAATTAGCACTGGTCTGCGCCCTGATCCATACTCCGAAAATTCTCCTGTTGGATGAGCCTACAAATGGAGTCGACCCGGTCTCGCGACGCGATTTCTGGAGCATCTTGTACGGATTATCGACGGAAGGTCTCACCATTCTCACTTCCACTGCCTACCTGGAGGAAGCCGAGCGCTGTCACCGCGTTGCATTACTGCACAAGGGTCGATTGCTCCTCTGCGACACGCCCTCCCAGCTTAAGAAGAACCTGCGTGGCGAAGTGGTGGCGGTGATTTCCTCCGAGGCGCGGCGTTTGCGTGATGCGCTGCAGGGTGCCGAAGGAATTTCCAGCCTGGTCCTGGTGGGAGACGGCTTACACCTAGTAGTGGATGATGCTGAACGGCGCATGCCTGAACTGCGTACAAGGCTGACCACGGCGAAGCTGTCCTTTGATGCCATCCGTCGCGTTACACCGACGATAGAAGATCTGATGGTCGCGACTGTCGAAGCCAGTACGCTAGAGGTTAATTTGTGAATCATGCCGTGCAAGCTGTGCTGGTGGATGACCTGGTGAAGCGCTTTGGGAGCTTTGTGGCCGTGGACCACATCAGCTTCGAAGCTCAAAGGGGGGAGATCTTCGGCTTCCTCGGACCCAATGGTGCCGGGAAGTCGACCACAATACGCATTCTTTGCGGTTTGCTCCGTCCCACCGAGGGTCGGGCCCTCGTTTCGGGCCTAAACGTCGCCACTCAGGCAGAAGCGGTGCGGCAGGCGATCGGCTATATGTCGCAGAAGTTCTCTTTGTACAACGACCTGAGGGTGATCGAAAACCTTAGATTCTTCGCAGGCATGTACAGCGTGCCGGCGCGGTCGGTTTCCGAGCGGATCGGATGGGCCTTGGAAATGGCGGGCCTCCGCGAAAGGCAGGCAGATATCACTGGAGTCTTGCCAATGGGGTGGAAACAGAGATTGGCACTTGGGTGCGCACTGCTCCATCGCCCGTCGATTTTGTTTCTTGATGAGCCTACAGGGGGAGTTGATCCTATCTCGCGCCGGAGGTTCTGGGATCTCATTCATCACTTGGCTGGCGAGGGAACTATGGTTTTCGTCACCACTCACTACATGGACGAGGCCGAATACTGCCACCGACTGGCGCTGATTAATCGTGGGAGGATTGTGGACATGGGTACACCTGCGGAGCTCAAGAGACGCTCCATCCACGGCGACCTTTTGTCCGTAGAATGTGAACCGCTCGCGCCAGCATTGGAAGGCTTGCGAACGGTCCCAGGTGTGCGCGATGCAGTGATTTTCGGTGGCGGGTTACATTTGATTGTGTCCAGTGCGCAGCAAGCCACCCCCGTGATCCGCGCTCATCTCCTCCAGCGCGGCATAGCTTGTAGCAAAGTGGAGCACATCCAGCCGACCTTAGAAGACGTTTTCGTTGCGCTGACCGCCCGGCATGCGGCCGCGGGCAAGGAGAATAACAACTAATGCGCGGACACAGGATCCTGGCGATGGCTCGTAAAGAAATCATTCAAATCCTGCGCGACAGTCGTAGCTTGGCAATTGTTGTACTTATGCCGCCCATTTTGATGCTGATGTTCGGATACGGAGTCAGCTTAGACACCAAGGGGATTCCGCTCTATGCGTTCGATCGCGAAGGCAGCCAGCAGAGCCAGGACCTGCTGAAACGATTCCAGTCTTCCCAGTATTTCAAAGTGCTGGGCACGGTGGACAATTATCCAGCTCTGCTGAGGGCCATTGACGACGGAAACTGCCGCATTGCCATTGTGATCCCGCCGGATTTTTCAAGGAAACTGAACGCTGGCGGTCCAGTTAGCGTCCAAGCGCTCGTCGATGGTATCGACGACAACACCGCCAATTTGAGCTTCGGCTACAGTGAGACCGTGGTGCGCGGATTTTCTTCTGATGTGCAACTGGATTGGACGCGCCGTCGAGGCCTGTCGGCGGCGCCAAGGCCACTCAGAGTGGAGACCCGCACTTTGTTCAATGAGGACTTGGAAAGTAAGGCCTTCATTGCTCCCGGCGTGATTGCGTTGGTGATGGCGGTGATTGGGACATTTCTGACCTCGCTGACGATTGCACGTGAATGGGAACGCGGCACAATGGAGCAGCTCATTTCCACTCCCGTCCGATCGTCCGAAATCATGGTCGGCAAACTGGCGCCCTACTTCATTATCGGTCTGCTCGATACGGCGCTTTGTGCCGCCATAGCGGTTTGGTGGTTTCGCGTCCCTTTCCGCGGGAACTGGAGCACCTTCCTGCTTAGTTCTTTCTTATTTCTGACCGTCGTGCTGGCGACGGGATACCTTATTTCTATCATTGCCAAAACTCAGTTGGCCGCCAGCCAAACCGCACTCGTTAGTACGTTCCTGCCTGCGTTCCTGCTCTCTGGATTCATTTATCCGATCGATCAGATGCCACCTGTCGTTCGCGCAATTACGCGTGTGATCCCCGCTCGCTACTACGTGGATATGACCAAGAGAATTTTCTTGAAAGCCGGCTCTATCCCCGTGCTCCGCCAGGATCTGATAGATCTGCTCATTTTAGCTGCGGTAGTCGGCATTCTTGCCACACGGGCTTTCCAGAAGAAATTGGACTGAGTGTGCCAGATGTGGCAACGCGTTCATCAAATGGTTCTCAAAGAGTTCATTCAACTGATTCGGGACAAACGTAGCCTGTCTCTGCTGCTTGTCCCTCCCCTCTTGCAGCTGTTAATTCTTGGCTACGCTGTTACCTTCGAGGTACGCCACATCGCGACAGCGGTCCTGGACTTGGATAACAGCCCCGAAAGTCGAGACCTGATTGCGAAATTTTCCGCCAGTCGCTATTTCGACATTGTTGCCCGCCTGTCCGATCAGCGGCAAATCACCGAGCTCATGAATACTGGCAATGTGGCCCTTGCTCTGCACATACTCCCCGGTTTTGGAGACACTCTACGGAAAGGAAGAACAGCACCGGTACAGGTAATCGTCGATGGTAGCAATTCCAACACCGCACTGGTTGCCCTGGGATACGTGAATCAGATTACAGATGATTTTGCGAGAGACTACCAGAACCTGCTGCTGCAGCGCAGTAGTCCGCAATTGGTTTCCTTGTTGCCTCGTGTAGAACTGGAACGTCGCCCCTTATTCAACGCGGACCTTCAAAGTCTATGGAACTTTATTCCCGGCGTCATTGGGCTTCTGGCTCTTATTCAAGTAATGAGTTTGACGGCATTTGCAGTGGTTCGAGAGCGTGAGATTGGTACGCTCGAACAGCTGATGGTCACTCCCATACGACGATGGGAGTTAGTGTTCAGCAAGACCGTGCCATTTTTTTTAATTGGGCTGGCAGATGCCGTGCTGATCGCGATCGTGGGAACTGCTTGGTTCGGTGTACCCTTTCGAGGCAGTGTTTGGGTTTTGCTCTTAGGTCTGGTGCTTTTCCTATTTTGCGTGCTGAGTATCGGCTTGTTCATATCCACTGTATCGAAGACGCAACAACAGGCTATGGTGTCAGCCTTCTTCTTTCAGCAACCGGCGATTGTGTTCTCCGGTTTCGGCTTCCCAATTGACGGTATGCCTGCCTCCCTTCAGTGGTTAAGTTACCTGGATCCGCTGCGCTATTTTGAGGTAGTACTGCGGGACGTTTACCTGAAAGGTGTGGGACTAGGTGTACTCTGGCCGCAGCTTGTGGCGATGGCTATCTTTGCTCCCGTATTGTTCACAGTTAGCATACTACGGTTTCAGAAATCGATTGATTGAATCAAACGGACACTGGGCGGCAGGGTGACAAACTCGAGGAGGCAGGGAGCAGACGTGAGGAGCGCACGTGCAAGGAGATGGAACGGGGAAGTGCTGGTCGCCGGAAGCTAGAGAGCGCCCAATGTATAAGGTGGATGCAAAGGGAGAGATGAAATCAATTGCGTTTCGAGAGGGTTCGAGTGGGATTTTTACGGGGACCTTGGCGGGGCTTTACCAAGGACACCGGTTGGGGGCTACCACCCCTTACGAGCAGAAAACGACCGCCCAGCTCGCCGGTGGCACGATTGCACTGATCCTAAAACAAGAAGTTCATGCACCGCTCGCGCCACGGCCGGCAGTTCATCCATTCGCGGGAGGTAACGATCCTTTTGCAGATTTGCCCACCGCGCTGACATCCATTCCCCCGCCAGGATTACGCAGTGAGACGCGCTCTGTCCGGCCGGTTGGGGAGTCGCCAACGACCTCCGGAGAATCGCGCCGTGCCGGGCCGAGCGCGGAGCTCACGGTTCGTATTGACCCCGAGGCTAGCAGCGGTATGTTTGCCGGGGCCACAGGCGAGATGCGGATCACAGCGCCCAATTATCGGATTGGAGGCTATTTGGTACTGAATACTGCCGACGGAGACGTGGTGATGACGTTCGTAGAATCGGCGGAGCGAGGCGTGCTGAACGCCGATTTATCGTTGGATGGGAAACGGAGTACGGGTGTATACCGTGATGCACATGGCGATTTCAAGTTCGCGCTGACACTGATCCCGCCGCACTTCGGACGCGGTCCCTACTGGGGTACTATGTGGCTACAAGGAGAACCCCCTAAAAGGTAACGGTTTCAACTTGGCAGATGACCGAGAAAACACACCTGAACTCTACCAGCCCGACTTCGGCCATAGTATCAGCGGATTGGCCGGAGCTGAGAGCAGGATAGCCTAGACTGGTTGCTGCCGTTAATTTGGCTGGAATAAATAGCCCTGGGATCGGCGATTCCGCGGGTCCGGGCGGATTTGGAGAAGGCAATGGCGCCAATTCTGACAGTGGTGCTCCTCGCGAGCACCGGGATTTTCGCAGGAGGTCTGGTGATGGTCGCCGCCGCAATCGTGCCCACCTTTCGCGCGCTGCCACCCAGAGCCTATGTACAGCTGCACCAGACCCTCTCTCACTACGTTGATCGGTTCATGCCGGCAACAGTGCTGTTAAGCATCGTTGTGGGCCTAGCTCTTACGTGGCTGGAAACGGGAGCGGTGCGCGCGCTGCTCCTAGTCGGTGTGTTCCTGGCGATCGCTGTGGCTATCATTTCCCAGTTTGGCAACGTTCCGCTGAACCGCAAAGTCAGGTCTTGGAATCCCGAGGCTCCCCCACCCGAGACTCGCGATGTGGTGGAGCGCTGGCGCCGCCTGCACTTGCTGCGCACCTGCGCCGGAGTGTTGGCGATGGGCCTGTTTGTTGTTGCCGCCGTCTTGCACAACGCCGGCTAATGACTCAGAAATTCGCTTGTGCCGTTGCAGTGATCGGTGCACCAAAAGAACGCGTGTGCCGGTGGTGTCTGCGGACCCTATGAACCTATGAAGCCAGCAAAACCTAGTCTCTTCGATAAGGCTTGGGCCCATGCCCTTCGCGCACTGCAGGCGCCTTCGTCTCGCCGTGCGCTTTTAAGTCGTATTTGCGGCGCTGACGATGCTGCGAGCAATTATTATCGAAATTAGAGGATTGTCCGCTGACGCCAAAACACCATCATCGAAACAAACCCTTCAAGTAACCAGCGCGTGGCCGGTTCCCTAGTCTTTAGCTGATATCTTTTCAGCTAGGGTTGATATGGCGCTAGGCAAAAACGTGCCATCAGGGGCGATGAGCTTTGTGGAAATCCCCAATTGTTTTCGCCCGTCATCGACCACGACCGTACTTAGGGTCTCTGTGCCAACCAGAGCCCCGGAAGAAGCGTCGAAACCCTGGACAACGAGTGTGCCCGTGCAGTCAGAATTGATCGACACGGTTCCTTTGAGTACCTCATAACTGACTTGGCCTCCAATACTTCGCGTCAGACTGCCGACGACGTTACCATCCGCGTCTTCAGTGATTCTGCCCACGCCTACGACCGGGACGGGACCAGTGGGAAGAATAAACGACCCGGTAGCAGCGAGCCCATACTCTCCTGCTTCAGCGGCATTCGAGCACGGCCGAGCCTGCGCTGTCGGCACCATGCTCGCGACGAACGTGGCGACGGCAATCATCGCGAACTTTGTTAGCGCGTTGCGTTTCATAACTCTCCTCCTCGTGGTCATTTTCGGAGCCTACAGCGCCATCATAGACCTAGCCTTGCGGGCAGGAACCTCTACGTTTAGCGAATACGCTGCGCGCGTGGGTCTCTCGCCGGAAGGCACCAGCGCCAGAACGTCCCGACCCAGCCAGCCTAATCTGCGCATGGGAACGCGCGGAATCATTCGAACGCGATTGCCGACGATGCGCCTGTTAATTCAGCGGCTCTACGAGAATCCGCTTGCCAGTGGCGGTCCCGCTGATCGTCAAAAACACGTTGCCATTGGCATCCATAAAATCGCTCACAAAGACCGCTGTGAAACTATCGCCTGAATCGCTGAGGTTCACCGTCTCCCTGGTCTTCGCCATGAGACCGCCTTGCATCACCAACGGCGGGTTCAGCCCCAACGTGATAAATGTGAGCGCAAACTGGTTGTCGATCTTGGTCACTGCCCAACTCCCATGCACAGTTACTGGCTGGCCCTGGGCGTTGTTGGTTTCGACCACGCCTCCCCCTGGGCTGAATGTTACCAGAGCTTTGAAGGTCATGCCGAATGCTTGGACGGTTTCGCTAAATGAACCCAGCAGACAGTTCTCACGTTTCTCACGTTGATCCTGTGAACAGTGATCCTGGGCCCAGAGCCCTGTGGGTAGAAGAAGGAAAATGGCTGCAAGAACACCGAGAACGAACGTGTTGTTCCGTTTCATTGTGCTGAACTCCTCTGAAAGAGATTTACACCCGGGAGATCGACAAGTAAGTGGCCCGGCGTATCGTCAATCTGTCTTTAGGGAATGGGTGCACCGGAAGCGGGCAGTTCCGCTTGCTTGGTAAATTTCAGCGTTGCCACCACGCCCGGCTTGGTTCCGATAGCGATTACCTGGCTACGGTTGCCAACGATGACAAACGTACTCGAATCGCCAATGCTATCCAATGTTCTACCTGTGCAGTTGTCGTTCACGGTGTACGTGCCGGTTGTATGATCCGGAAACACGTTGCCGTCAATAACTGCCGTCGCGTCCATTGAAAAGTGACCCTCACCGTCAAACTTGGTGACGCCCAAAACTGCGATGGGCCCCACTCCGACGATGGCGCCATTGATTGCAGAAACCCAGGAGCCCTTCAAAGTGGCGAGCCTGCAGCCGTCTTCCCCGTCTTTCGCAAACACCCTTTCGCCGGCACCGCTCAGGACGCCCAGAAGCGGTTTGCCATTAGGGTCAACCGACTTTGTGAAAATCACCTGTAGCTGCCGAGCGTTATCGTCCAAGGCGATCTTTATCGTTGAGGTGCCAATCAGAGCACCGGAAGAAGGATCAAAGGCTTGAGCGATGAATGTGCCGGTGCAGTCAGGATCGAGCGACAAAGTTCCTTTGATCGTCTCATCAGCAACGGCGCCTGCCACGTTTCTGGTCTGACTGCCAACGAAATTTCCTGCTTCGTCAGCCGTGAATATCCCCACATTCACAATAGGAACCAGAACTGGACCGCTTGGGCTTGGAAAGAGGAACGTTCCGGTTGTGGTGAATCCCCAGGTTCCCGCGGCAGTGGCGTTCGAGCATGTCCGAGCCTGTACTGTCGGCACCATGCTCACGACCAACGTGGCCACGGCAATAAGCACGAACCTTGTTAGTACGTTACGCTTCATAACTCTCCTCCTAGATGTAATTGTCGGAGCCTACAGCGTCATCGTAGAACTAACCCCTATGGGCCGAGCTGGATTACGTGGCCTTGACCGGCAGGCCTACTGCAAGTCACGAAGCAGACCCGTCTAGGCCAACTTCATTCGCGCGCCGTTTCTTCCCGCACCACATATTTGAGTGATTTCGCCTCCGCGAAACACTCGCGCATGGGTTTAACGAGGTCGCGATGTTCCGGTGTTTTTTCCCATTCAAGAAAGTGATCCAGGGTCTCCCACTCGCTGGTGATCAGCCAGTCCAAAGGATCATTGGGAGACTGGCACACTTGATCGACTAAATGCCCTTTTACTCCCTTGGCGACATCTTGCCGAATGCCGTTGTAGGCCCGGAGAAACGCCTCTTCCGAACCAGGCTTCAGCCGGAGCACGAAAACAACACGTCCCTTCATAATCTGCCCTCTGCCCAGTACAACGAAAGCGCCAGGAAGCCAATTCAGTTGACGGCAATCCCTTGTACGGTCGTGTCCCCGTTGATGAAGGGACCAAGCGGGGTGGGTGAACCCGCCGCTTCACTCAACTTGCCATCCGGCCCTACCTTCAGTACGTGGATGGCGTTAGAGATGGCGGGGATTGAAAACGGCTCGAGTCGCTGGCTCACTACATACAGGAACTGCTCGGAATGGTCGAGCGCCAGGGAGGACGGCCCACCCGTGTTATCTACCATGTGAAGATGCTGAATCTCCGTAGGATTCAATGGGTCCGTCGAGTCATAAACGGAAACAGAATTATCAAACGTGTTAACCGTATAGATGCGAGTTCCCGCACGATTGAGAAGGATCCAGCAGATCCCGTTTCCGGAGTTTGCCACCGCCCGGACGAAGGAAAGCTTCCCGCCGCGACCTCCATCCCCATTCTCTCCATCCCCTTCTTCTTCTCGCCCACGGCCGACACTGTAGTGATAGACGCCCAACTTATTGGCTAGAGTAAATCCCGCGTAGAGAATCGGCAGGGTCGGATGTGTTTGTAGCCCTATAATGTAATGGGGGCCAAAGGATAGCGCACCCGCATATACAGAGTTCGGCGCGGCAATCGGAGGATTCTGTAGTAAGCGGCCGTCCTCATCTATACGAAAGGAGTGCAACAACGCGCCCAGCGTATCCACTCCGAAGAACAGCCCTCCTACTGAAGCGGGGAGCGCCTGCGAAGGCGAACTAAAGTATGCAACGGACACGGTGGAACCTGGTACCGGTGTTAGTCCGCCATCGTCGCCGACGCGAAACGAAGTGTAGTTCGGCAAAACCACGAATGGATTCTGCTTCGGATCCTGGTCCTTGTTAGCAACAGCCAAGACATCTCCTTTCAAGCCGATACTCACCGGTTGGCTCCCACCGGACGGGAAAGGCGAATCCAAAACAGCTTGCAGGCTCCCATCGTTATAGATGTGGAAAACCGCAACGGAATTCGAGCCCGAGTTCACGGCGAACAGCAGCCTGCGATCGGAGCTTATTTGGACCGATTGGTCAGTGTCGAAGGTGCCGCTTCGCGGTGGGAGGGCAAAGGTCGGGTCGAACACGCCTTTCCCACCGGCTGGCGTGCTGCCAATGAAGCTGAGCATACCGCTGCCGTCGTTGCGAAAGGCAAGGATGGAATTACCAGCGATCGAGTTACTCTCAACGTAAACTAAGTCGTCTGGACTCCCCCAGCTCAAGGCTGGAGTCCACAGCACAATCGCAACGGCCAAGGCTATCACTGGCACCAACCAGCGCCGCTGCGGGATGTGGCCACTACGTGCGGAAGACCCCAATTCTGAACTCATCATAGTTTCTCCTTTGTAGTTTCTTAATATGCATTCCACCCCGAGCAGGGACGGCAAGGATAGAATCCTATGAAAGGCGGCACCCCATTGTGTGTCCCCCTCAGGCCGTCCGCTCTCCGCTAGGAGAGAGCGGCGATTCATATCAATTCATCGCCCAACTATCTGCGATTTCGTACACCTGTCGCTTCGGGATCGGAACTGAAGGGCCTGCTCGACGGCACTAAACAACCGCACGCTGGAGACGTTGACGTTCGGCTGAATGCGCCGACACTACACCCGAAGTCAAGATTGTCAAGGAAAAAATTCGAGGAACTGAACAACTGATCCCAATCTCTAGCGGCAGAGCTCCGAATCCAGATACGATCGATAGACCCATTGTGGCCTTCATTCCATACTCTTCTTAAAAGCTCGCTAATGCGCTACCTGTGTAAGGGAACACGTTGCTCTTCGCCGGTTTTCTCGCAATCCAATTACCATCTGCTGGATTCTAACTAGGGCTTTATCAAGGCCGTGGCGGCCCTTCCTCAGTCAGGATGCATAATTTTGCAGTTTTGTGAATTTGGGCTACCGTTAAAGGTGCCTCTCCGTGACTGATGGCTCTTCGCTTTGCATAGTGCAGAAGGAAATCACAACTAGGATGTCAAAGAATACGCCTGCCTCGCCATACGCCAGCGCACCGCTCCCATGCGCAGGCATTCCTGTGCACGGCGATGGACCCGTACTTAAATCCGGAACACTTCCTGAATTCGAGGAATTTCTCCCAAACGGCGCCGCAGGTCTTTCGGCAGAGTCAGTTTGGCGGCCGAACGCGTGGGATCATGTCAGGGTCTCCGCCAGCTCCGGCCATCGCGAGTCAGTAGTTGGTCAGATTCGTGCGGACCCCAGCTCCCCGCGGAATAGGTGGGCACTGAACGCTGCTGGCTTTGCCAGGCATTGAGGATTGGGTCGACGAAGGCCCAGGCGGCCTCGACACCATCGGCGCGATCGAAAAGAGTAGCGTCCCCACGCATGCAGTCGTTCAAAAGCGTAGCATAAGCGCTGCGTTCGCGTTTCCCAAACGCGGCACGATAGCTGAAATCCATGGCTACGTGCGTCAAGCGCATCTTCTGCCCGGGTAATTTGGCGTGAAAGCCGATCGAGATGCCTTCCTCGGGCTGGATATTCAAGACCAAAGTATTCGTATCGACTCCCTGGCCGCGAAAGAGCAAGTGAGGCGCGCGGCGGAATTTGATAGCCACTTCGGTGACGCGGCGCGGCATGCGCTTGCCGGTACGGATATAGAAAGGCACGTCCGCCCAGCGCCAGTTATCGATCAGCAATTTGGCGGCGACAAAAGTGTCGGTTTTCGAGTCGGGGCTCACGCCGTGTTCCTGACGGTAGCCGGCCACCTCTTCGCCATCGATCTGACCCGGCGCGTATTGACCAGCAATGACATTCGTGGCGACGGTTTCCGGCTTATACGGCCGGATGGCCTGCAAGACTTTCAGCTTCTCATTGCGCACGGCGGTGGCGTCGAAGTTCGAGGGCGGCTCGATCGCAACGAGAGAAGTAAGCTGCAAGACATGGCTCTGTACCATGTCCCGCAGGGCGCCCGTGGTTTCGTAAAAGGCGCTGCGTTGCTCCACACCCAGGCTCTCCGCAGCGGTGATTTGCACGTGGTCCACGTAATTGCGATTCCATAAGGGTTCAAAAATTCCGTTTCCGAAGCGCAGCGCCAGAAGATTCTGAACCGTTTCTTTTCCCAAGAAGTGATCGATGCGATAGACCTGCGACTCGTCGAACGCTTCGAGAACGGTACGATTGAGTTCTCTGGCCGAGGCGAGGTCACGACCAAAGGGCTTTTCGATAATGATGCGAACCCAGGAGTTTCCGTTCGTGGGCTGCGCCAGGCCAGCTTTTTGAATCTGGGCGATCACCTTGGGATAAACGGAGGGAGGCATGGCCAGATAAAACAGGCGATTGCCTCCTAAATGGCGTTCTTTATCGAACTCGTCGAGCCGATGCGACAGCTTCGCGAACGCGTTCGGCTGATCGTACTCGCCGGCCACGTAAGCAAACGACTGCGCGAAGCTGCGAAGCTCGTTGCCATCGATCGCGTGGCCATCACCGTTTCTTCGCGCGGCCTCGGCGGCAGAGTCCTGAAACGCGGAATCGTCCATCTCGCTGCGACCGAAACCGATAATGGCAAAACGCCGCGCCAGCGAGCGGCATTCGGCTAATTCAAAGAGCGCGGGAATCAACTTGCGGCGCGCGAGATCGCCGGATGCGCCGAAAATCACGATGGTGCAGGGGTCGGCGACGGCGACCGAACTCTGCGGCTCGAGAGTTGCACTATCGGCAATGTCGCTGGTAAGGGAGGCCATAAATTATCCTATGCTGTCACTTTTCTATAGCACGAATTACTCGCTTCGTACACCTTCTTTGCAAGCATCTAGGAGTGGCTTACCAATTCTTTTCTCTTCCTGTCAACAGCTGTTCGATCGATTTCCGAATGTTCTTGCAATATTGAGATCTGTGCTCGAAGTAAGGAGACACTTCTGACGAGATAACAGAGGGGGACATTTTGAAAGACCTTTGACGCGGTCAACGAAAGGTGTTGACAATTGCACTTCTTTTTGGCTATAAGGGCGGACTTTCAGGCTGAGGTCAAACGGATGAGCATCCGTTACCTGAGTGGGACTGTCGTGTGCTTTCTCTGTGTCCTCGTGTCCGGCTGCAGCACACAGGTTCAAAACACTCCCAACACTCCGCAAGTTCAGTTTATGCAGCAACAGTTTCAGCGCCCCGAGAACTGCCTGCCCTGCCATCAACGGCAATATGACG
>WNGG01002344.1_pt1 | contig 27054 bp, 29 predicted proteins | sample 5400661 | NCBI WGS metagenome assembly WNGG01 (sample SAMN13153372, study PRJNA577476) | soil metagenome | isolation source: 100 cm soil or saprolite under Garry oak tree replicate 1 | place: USA:California | collected 2016-06-15
GTTCAGCGTCCTGACCGTCGAGCAGGGCGAACGGGTCGTGGGTCTCGTAGGTATCGACCAGCGTGATGTCCATGTCGCCGACGTGTGGTCCGCCGTCGTCGATGTCAGCGGAGACGTGCCAGGTCTCGGGCGCGTCGTCAGCGCTGAACCACCAGTAGTGCCGGTGCTGGTAGGTGAGCGCGATACTCGACGGGTCGTCTGGCGGAGTGCGGTCACTCTCGCTGCTCATGCGGTATTCCTTGTCGCTCAATGGCGGGCGTCAGCCGGCTACTGCGGCCGGCTGTCTTTGCCGCGAGCGCCGGATGCCCGGGCATGCCCAGGCTGACGGTAGTGCGGCGGGCGGTGAGCTCGCGCATGGCTTCCAGTTTCTGCGCGGCGGCGGCCAGGGTGCTCTTGATCGCGGCGACCTCGCCGAGCCAGCCCTGGTCCCTGGCCTCCTGGAGCCGGTCGGCGAGGTTCGCGCGGATCTCCTCCAGGCGCGGCATCTGGGCCGGGTCAACCCAGAGTAGGGGACATCTGACACAAGCGTTTTCATGCGCACATGGCGTTCCGTAGTCACGGCCGCAGACCCCGAGGGCGACCTTGCGCAGCTCTGAGCACCCTTGCCGGGTTCTCGGCCGTGTTCTTTTGTGATGTGCTACCTGGCTGTCGCGGGGACAGGCCAGGATCTTGCCATCCGTTGTTGAACGTGAGGGATCCCTCCTCGCCTCGTTTGCGTGAACGCGAGAAGTGATCCGAGGCGGTGTGTCGCCCGTGGCCATCGTATGGCCGTGTCCGCTGTCGGTCGATGCCTATGTGGCGGCTGGCCGCAAGGTGGAGTTCCCGCGCCCGGATTGCCCGTCGTGCGCGGGGCCGCTGGTGTTCTGGTCGGGGTACCGGCGGCATGTCAGGGCGTGCGGCCGGTGCCAGCAGATCTTCGTGCCGCGGCTGCGCTGCGGGGCTGCCGGGTGACTCTTGCGCTGCTGCCGGCGTTCGTGCTGGCCTGGCGCCTGGATGCGGCCGAGGCGATCGGGATGGTGCTGGCCGGGGTGGCCGGCGGCGCGGGCGGGGTCCGGCCGGCGGCTGCTGGGCTGGAGGTTCCGTATACGGCGGCACGCGGATGGTTCCGGCGGTTTCCGCCGGGTCGTCGTCCAGCCGCCGCCACCCAATCACCGGCCGAGAGCGTGCGGACCACCTCCACCTTCGGGTCGCCGGGCTCGAACAGGCGGTCGCGGACCGGCTGCAGGAAGCCCTCGATGATCGCGCGGCGCCCGCGCGCATCTCGGTGGCCGGGCGCGACGTTGTTGGTCTCCCACACCGACTCGTCGCCGAACAACTCGCCGATGGCGGCGTAGTCGCCGGCCACCCCGGCCTCCCAACCGCCCGCCGTTAGCTGGCCGCGATGCTGGACCGGCTGGCCGACGGCTGAGAAGGCTGCATGACCCCCGGCGCGGACGCCAGCATCGGCGCCGTGGGCGTGGCCGACAGTTGCTTGAGGACGGCGGGGGTGATGTGGCGGTAGGCGGCCGGGTCGACCGGCATGAGCCAGTGCCGCGCGCGCACCGCCGGGCTGACGTTGACGTGCAGGTCGCCGAGCACCTCGTCCACGTTGTGCAGCGAGAACGGGATGATCTTCCCACCGCGGCAGTGGTGGGTGTCGGTGGCCGCGTCCATGAACGCAAGCTGGTCGACGACCTGCTGCCGCATCTGAGCTGGCTCGGGCAGGGCGACCGCGCCCGCCAGATCCGCGGCGATCCAGACCGCGGCCATCTCGGCGTTGAGCGGGCTGAAGAACGAGGAGTTGTACCCGTTGAGGTACAGGTCGGGCGTGGCGACCGGGCGGATCTGCCGGTAGAGCATGAAGTTGCCGCGTTCGTCCAGCACCTGCCGCTTGACGTCGGCCGGGAGGAACGGCACGCCCTGCGTGAATCCGATGGCGCAGACGATGAGGTCAGCGCGGAGCCGGGTGCCGTCGTCGAGCTCGGCGGCGGGCTGGCCGCCGTCGGCCAGCAGCCGGGTGATGGTCCGGTTCGGGTGGACGACGATGCGGCCGGCCGTCACGCTCTCGAAGAACCCCTCGGTGGCCAGGCCGATCGCCCCGCGCACGATGTCTTCCATGTGCCCGGGCGGCACCAGGCCGAGCCGCTTGAGCCCGAACTGGCGGACCGACGCCGACCCGATCGAGTTGATCATCTGGCCGCGCACGCCGTTCGCCGGGCCGTGCAGGAACTTCTCGGCGCCGCGCGGGCGCAGGTACTTGAAGAGCGCCTCGCCCATGCGGGTCAGCAGCAGCATCTTGAAGTTGACGAAACCGCCGATACGGCGCGGTACCTTCCACAGCAGGTGCCGGGCGATCACGTCGGTACTCGCCGCGACCTCGCTGACGGGCACGGTGATGTCGCAGGCCGATTTGCCGTAGCCGACGACCAGCACGTGCTTGCCCCGCGCCTGCTCCTCGTCGTTCAGCTCGGTGCCGGGCAGTATCTTGCCGCCGGCCGCGGTGAACTCGGCCTCGCCTGGATAACTCGGCACGGCCGGCTCGCAGAACACCCCGTTGGCCACCACGAGCTTGTCGACGTGCTCGGCCGCGCCTGCCGCGGTGATGGTCCAGCCCCCGCCGGGTGCCGGGACGGCCGACGTGACCTCGGTGGACAGCCGCAGCGCCGGGTCGAGGCCGAATTGGCTGGCGTATGCCTCCATGTAGGCCTGGACCTGCGCACCGGTCGGCCACTCGGGATAGCCGCGGGGCATCGGGAAGTCCGATAGCGAGTACTGCGCCTTCGGGCTCTGCGTGGTCAGTCCCGGGTACCGGCGGGTGCGGCTCCACACGCCGCCGACGTCGGGTGCCTTGTCGTAGACCACGACCTCGTGTCCGGCTTCCTTGAGCACCTTCGCGGTGGTCAGCCCGGCGACGCCGGCGCCGACGATCCCGACGCGCATGGTCAGCTCACCTGGGGCGGAAGCTGCAGCATGATCCCGAAATCGGCCATGATCCGCTTTATCTTGCTGATGTCCTTCGGGCCCGGCGGCATGTCTGCGAGCGCCTGATAGTAGCCTTCCAGGCCGGCCGGAGACACGACCGATATGACGCGGGACTCCTCGTCATAGGTGTTTCGGAACGTGTGCACGACGTCCCGCGGCAGGTAGAGGTAGTCGCCGGTGCCGAGCGTGAAGTCCTCGCCGCCGAGGTAGACGTCGAGCTTGCCGGCCAGGCAGATGAACGACTCGTCCTCGCGGGTGTGGATGTGGGCCGGGGGCCCGTCGGTCCGGGGTGGGATGGCGTACTCGAACAGCGAGTACGCGTCGTGCGTGGACTTGCCGTTGGTCTTCATCGTGATGCCGAGGCCGATCGCCGCGATCTGGTGCCCTTCCCGCGAGGGCAGCACGTATCCGCCGCCAAGAGTCATCGCCGCCTCCTTGTGTCGCAGACCGGGCCGCTCACCGCGCGTTCCGGGTGGTTAATGTCACAGCGTGCGGCGCCGCAACCGGCGCCGCAACGATGTGTCTCACTCAGCGGGACTGCACTCGGGGGCGGCTGTAGGCGCGGGACGCCGCGGCGGCCGCCAGCCGGACCGCCGGCCCGATGCGGTCGGCCCGCACCAGCTGGCTGGGGCCAGTGACCGACAGCGCCGCGGCGACGTCGCCGGACGGGCCGAAGACGGGCGCGGCCACGCAGCTGACGCCGATGTTGCCCTCCTCGCGGTCGATCGCCCAGCCGCGCTCGGGCACCGCCGTCAGCTCCCGCATGATGGCGACTCTGCTGGTCAGCGTGCGCGGGGTGCGGCGGGCCAGCGGCCCGGCCAGCGCGGCGTCAATGGTCGCCGGCTGCGAGTACGCGAGGATCGCCCGGCCCAGCGCCGAGCAGTACGCGGGGATCATGCCCCCCACTTGCGACAGCATCGGCATGGCCCGGTGCCCGGTGATCTTCTCCACCACCAGGACCTGCGTATCGTCCAGCACGCCAAGCTGCACGGTGATCTTCGTCGCCTGGTGCAGATCCTGCAGGAACGGAAGCGCCGCCTCGCGCAGCTCCAGCCGGATCGGCGCCAGGCTGGCGATCTCGAACAGCCGGTTTCCGATGCGATAGCGGTCGCCGGGCTTCTCCAGCCAGCCGAGCCGGATCATCCGGTCGGCGGTCCGGTGCGTGGTCGAGCGGGGCAGGCCGCACCGGGCGACTAGGGCAGCCAGCGTGAGTTCCCGGTGGGCGGCGTCGAAAGCAGCGAGGATCGCCGCCGCCCGGTCCAGCCCGCTCTCCCGCAGCGTATCGTCCCGCTGAGTGGGACTCATCGTTGGTTCCGCGGGGTCATACCAGTCAGGCTAAGCCCAGCACCGCATCACGCACGAGTCCCAGGGAGGCCGTCATCACCGTACCGACCGCGCTGATCGGCGGCGGGGCTACCGGCATCGGCTTCGCGATCGCCAGGCGCCTGGCGCCGACGCACCGCGTCGTCATCACCGGCCGCCATCCCGAGCCGCTCGAGAAGGCGGCGGCAGCGCTGCGGGAGTGGACCGAGGCCGCGGTCGGCACCCTGGTCAGCGACATCGCCGCGGCGGACGCGGCGGCAGCGATGGACGCGGTGACCGCCAGGTATGGCCCGCCGGACGTGCTGGTCCTCAACGCCGGCGGCCCGCTGCCCGGCCGGATCCTGGACGTCGCCGACGAGGCCTGGCGAGCCGGTGCCGAGCTGCTCCTGCTCGGGCCTCTGCGGCTGGCCCGGCTAGCGTTGCCGGGCATGGCGTCCCGCGGCTTCGGCCGGCTGGTATTCGTGACCTCCACCGCGGTCCGCCAGCCCCAGCCGGACCTGGCCGTCTCGGTGGTGCTGCGGGCGGCGGTCACCGCCGCCGCGAAGCTGCTGTCCCGGGAGTATGCCGCCGACGGCGTCACCGTCAACTGCGTCGCCCCAGGGGCGACCGACACCCAGCGGCGCCGCGAAGTGCTGGCCGGCCGGGCCGCGCGGACCGGCCGGGCGCTCGCCGAGCTGGACGCGGAGGACACCGCCGCGGTCCCGGCCGGCCGCCCCGGCACCCCGGACGAGGTCGCGGCGGCGGTCGCGTTCCTGGCGTCGGCCGACGCGGGCTACGTCAACGGGACCGTGCTCACCGTCGACGGAGGAAGGACGGAGACGTTCTGATGGGACTGTCTGGCGCCGGCTTCGACATGGCCGACTTCCTGGGCGCGATCAGCGGCACGGTCCGCCCGGGCACCGCCCGGCCGGTCGTGGTGCACGCCGACGAGCTGGAGACGCTCCCGGCTGGGCAGGTGCACAACCCGACCACGCTGGCCATCGCCGGGCGGCTGCCGACCGTCACGTTCGAGCTGTTCCGGCAGACGATCCCGGCTGGCCAGAGTTCGGACATGCAACGGCACCACCACGAGACGGTGCACTACGTCCTCGCCGGCCACGGTCACAGCGACATCGAGGACGACACGGTCACGTGGGCGGCCGGCGACTTCATCTACACGCCGCCTTGGACCTGGCACCGCCACTACAACGACTCGGCCAGCGAACCGGTCGAGTTCCTCACCATCGAGAGCTCCCGCCTGCTGCAGGTGCTCGGCGTCGGCCGGCGGCAGAGCGCCGACCTGTGCACCGTCGCCGAAGCCCGCGCCCGATTCCCGGAGGACCAGTCATGAACGATCTGCCCGAGCACATCAGCATCTGGGGCGAGCTGGCCGACACCGACCACGAGCTGCGCCACGTCGACGTGCATGGCGTGCGCACCCGGGTGCTGCGCGCCGGATCCGGCCCCGACCTGGTGCTGCTGCACGGCACGGGCGGCCACCTCGAGGCCTACGCCCGCGACGTCGCGGGCCTGGCGGCGGACTTCCGCGTCACCGCCTATGACATGGTCGGCCACGGCTGGTCCGACCTGCCGGACCGGCCGTACACCATCGACGTGCTCACCGATCACCTGATCGGGCTGATGGACGCGCTGGATATCGGCACCGCGCACCTGTCCGGCGAATCGTTGGGCGGCTGGGTCGCCGCGTGGGCCGCCGCGCACTACCCCGAGCGGGTCGGCCGGCTCGTGCTCAACACGCCGGGCAACATCGCCAACAAGCCCGAGGTGATGGCCCGGCTGCGGGAGAGCACGCTTGCCGCGGTCCGCGACCCGAGCGACGCGACCGTGCGCCGCCGGGTCGAGTTCCTGTTCCACCACACCGAGATGGTCACCGACGAGCTGGTCAACCTGCGCCGCGCCGTCTACAGCCGGCCCGGTTTCCTGCGCGCGATCAGCAACACACTCGTGCTGCAGGACCCCGAGATCCGCAAGGACTTCGCGTGGGATCCCGGCTGGGTCGGCAAGATCGGCGCGCAGACGCTGCTGCTGTGGACCGACCACGATCCGACCGGCGGCCTGGACGAGGCGGCGATCCTGCTGGGCTGGCTGCCCGAAGCCCGGCTGTTCGTCATCGAGGATGCCGGCCACTGGCCGCAGTGGGAGAAGCGCGAGGAGTACCTGCGCGTGCATCGGGGCTTCCTGCTGCGCGGCGCGGTCGGGGAGGCGGCGCTGAGTGGGGAGACACCGTGAGCGAGATCGTCGGCATGGTCGGCATGTCGCACTCGCCGTTCGCGACGATGCTGCCGCCACCGAGCGCCGCCGCGCCGGGCGGCCGGTTCCTGGCCGACGCGTCCCGGGTCGCCGCGGCGGTCGGCGCGCTGGTCCCCGACGCGCTGGTGGTCATCGGGCCTGACCACTTCCACGCGAACTTCTACGACGTGATGCCGCCGTTCGTGCTCGGCGTGGCGGAAGCTGAGGCCTTCGGGGACTTCGGCAGCCGCCGGGGCCCGCTGCCGGTTGCGTCAGCGCTTGCCTGGTCCATCCACGACGGGCTGGCCCGCGACGGGTTCGACGTGGCCCTGTCCTACGCGCTCACCGTCGACCACGGCATCGTGCAGAGCTACGACATGGTCGGCGGCCGGGCTGACATTCCGGTGGTCCCGCTGGTCCCGCTGGTCGTGAACACGGCGGCGCCGCCACTGCCGTCGATGCCCCGCTGCGTGGCGCTCGGCCGGTCGCTCGGCGCGGCGATCCGGGTCGCCGGCGCCGGGCGGGTGCTGATCGTGGCGAGCGGCGGGCTGTCGCACTGGCTGCCGTCTAACGACCCGCGCGACGAGTCGGTCCCGGCTGAGCGCCGCGCCGCGGTGATCCACGGCCGGCGCGACGTGCGGGCCTTCTCCGCCGCCCGCGAGCCGGGTGTCCGCTCCCTGGCCGGAAACCCGGACGCCCCGGTCAACGCGGCCTGGGACTGCTGGTTCCTCAAGCAACTGGTCACGGCCGACCTGGACCCGGTGACCGACCTCGGCGACGAGGGGCTGGAGGAACGCGCCGGCGGCGGTGGCCACGAGATCCGCACCTGGCTCATCGGCTTCGCCGCGGCCGGCCGGCCGCTGGTGTGGACGAGCTACGAACCTGTGCCGGAATGGGTTACCGGCATGGGTATCGGCACGACTTTCGAGGTGGCCTGATGCCAGTCGCGGTACCGTCCCTGGATACGTCCGCCGCCATGGCGCTGGGGCGGCTGGCCGGCGCCCGCGCCACCGGCCGTCCCTGCGCGCCCGTGCGCACGCTGCTGCCGGACGGCGACATCGGCGCCGCATACGCGGTCCAGGCCGCCTGGGTCGCCGGCCAGGTCGCGGCCGGGGACAGCGTCGTCGGCCGCAAGATCGGCCTTACCAACCCGGCGGTGCAGGCTCAGCTCGGCGTCGGCCAGCCCGACTTCGGCACGCTGCTGTCTACGATGGCCTGCCCGCCGGGCGAACCCGTCGACACCGGCCGGCTGTTGCAGCCGAAGATCGAGGCAGAAGTCGCGTTCATGCTCGAAAGCGATCTGGACGGCGCGGACATCAGCCCGGACGACGTGCTCGCCGCGACCGGCTCGGTCGCCGCGGCGCTGGAGATCGTGGACAGCCGCATCGCTGGCTGGGACATCTCCATCGTCGACACCGTCGCCGACAACGCCTCGTCAGGGCTGTTCGCGGTGGGGCCGGAGCGCCGTCCGCCCGGCGGCCTGGACCTGACGGCGTGCCCGATGCGGCTGCGGCGCGGCGAGGAGGAGGTGTCCACCGGATCCGGCGCGGCCTGCCTCGGCCACCCGGCCGTCGCGGTCGCCTGGCTCGCCGCAGCCGCCCGGTCGTACGGCCGGCCGCTCCGGGCTGGCGAGATCGTGCTGTCCGGAGCGCTCGGGCCCATGGTGCCGGTTCGGGCGGGTGACCGGTTCACGGCCGAGATCGGCGGGCTGGGCCAGGTGACGGCGTGGTTCGACGGAGACCCGCGATGATCGGCGCGGCGGTCATCGGGTCCGGCAACATCGGCACGGACCTCATGATCAAGCTGCTGCGCGGCGGCGGCCCGCTGCGGATGCGCGCGATGGCCGGCATCGACCCCGCCTCGGACGGGCTGGCGCGCGCGGCCCGCCTTGGCGTGGCGACCACCGCCGATGGCGTCGATGGCTGCTGGCCCTGCCCCGCTTCGGCGAGATCGGGGTGGTCTTCGACGCGACGTCGGCGTCGGCGCACGAGGCCAACGCCAAGGCGCTGGCGCCTTACGACGTCCGCGTCGTCGACCTGACCCCGGCCGCGCTCGGGCCGTTCGTCGTGCCGGCGGTCAACATCGACGCGCACCGCCAGGCGCGCGAGGTCAACATGGTGACCTGCGGCGGCCAGGCCACCATCCCAGTCGTGGCCGCGGTCGCGTCGGTGACCCCGGTCGCGTACGCGGAGATCGTTGCGTCGATTTCGTCCCGGTCTGCCGGGCCCGGGACCCGGGCCAACATCGATGAATTCACTGAGACCACGGCCCGGGCGACCGAGACCGTGGGCGGCGCGCGGCACGGCAAGGCGGTCATCGTCCTCAACCCGGCCGAACCGCCGCTGATCATGCGCGACACCGTGTACTGCCTGGTCGCTGCACGGGACGCGGATGTCCGCGCGGCCATCGCAGAGGCCGTTACCCGAATGGTCGCCGATGTGGCCGGCTATGTGCCGGGGTACCGGCTCAAGCAGCCGGTGCAGGTCACCGAGATCGACGGTGACGTGACCACCCTCGCCGACGGCGTGACGCACAAGGTCGCGGTCCTGCTGGAGGTCGAGGGTGCCGGGGACTACCTTCCCGCGTACGCAGGGAACCTGGACATCATGACCTCGGCCGCGGTCCGGGCCGGTGAAAGGCTGGCTGTGCGATGACCCTCTACATCCAGGACGTCACGCTGCGCGATGGCATGCACGCGACCCGGCACCGCCTTGCGCCCGAGCGGGCTGCGGTGATCGCCGCCGCGCTCGACGCCGCGGGGGTCGACGCCATCGAGGTGGCCCATGGCGACGGGCTGGCGGGCACGAGCGTCATCTACGGCCCGGGCAGCCATACCGACGGCGACTGGATCACGGCGGTTGCCGCCGCGATCACCCGCGCCCGGCTCACTACCTTGCTGCTGCCCGGCATCGGCACGATCGGCGACCTGAAGCGCGCACACGCGCTCGGGGTCCGCTCGGTGCGGGTGGCCACGCACTGCACCGAGGCGGACATCGCCGCCCAGCACATAGCCACCGCCAGAGACCTCGGCATGGACGTCGTCGGATTCCTCATGATGAGCCACATGGCCGAGCCGGCTTTCCTCGTCGCCCAGGCCGCCCTCATGGAGTCGTACGGCGCGCACTGTGTGTACATCACCGACTCCGCCGGTCACCTGACACCGCGCGGCGTGCATGACCGCGTCCGCGCCTACCGCGACGCGCTCGACCCGGCCACCGAGATCGGCATCCACGCCCACGACAACCTCTCCCTCGCGGTGGCCAACTCGCTGGCCGCGGTCGAGGCGGGCGCCGTCCGGGTGGATGCCTCGCTCGCCGGGCACGGCGCGGGCGCAGGAAACTGCCCACTGGAAGCGTTCGCCGCGGCCGCCACGCTGGACGGCTGGGAGCACGGCTGTGACCTGTTCGCCTTGCAGGATGCCGCGGACGACCTGGTGCGGCCGTTGCAGGACCGGCCGGTGCGCGTCGACCGGGAGACGCTGACCCTCGGCTTCGCCGGGGTGTACTCCAGCTTCCTGCGCCACGCGGAAGCTGCCGCCGCCCGGTACGGCGTCGACGTGCGCACGCTGCTGCTGGAGGCGGGGCTGCGCAAGCTGGTCGGCGGCCAGGAAGACCTGCTCGTCGACCTCGCCCTCGACCTGGCCGCCCGGCCCGTCACCTCAGCGCGGTGAGGCACCGAGCCCGCGTGCTGCGGCTACGGCCGTACCCAGGCCCACCAGTCCCACGCGGCTCCGGTTCGCGGGCTGGGATGGTAGCTGGTGAACTGTGCCGGGCCGAGTCCGAAGCTGCTGACCACCTGGTTGAGGCTGTCCGGCTCGGCTGCTGCCACGTCGAGGGGGAGCGGGTCAGCGAGCGCGAATAGCAGCAGGGAGAACGCTGGCGCAGACAGCGTGGCGGCCACCAGGATCCGGCGGGGCGGAGTTTGATCATGACCACGCCGCCGGCGGCCGCCCCGGTGGAGTAAGCGGCCACGATGAAACCCCAGCTTCGGGCGCCACCAAGATGGCAGTGAGCGACCAGTGGCCCGAGCACGTTGATGGTGGCGCCTGAGACCGCGAACTGCGCCATGATGATCCAGAGCCTGTGGGGTTCCAGAACTCGGCCACTGGTCTTGACCTGGGCGTTTATGCGGCCGCTCGTATTCGCTGAGGAGGCCGCCGAGGATAGCCCGGCGCTTGATCCGCTGCTGGGAGAGGTCAGCAGCGGGGTGGTCGGGCCGGGGCGGGCGGAGTCCGCGGCTGCGGTGTGGCCGTCGTCCGTTGTAGTGCCGGGCGTACTCGGCGAGAACCGACCGCAGGTGCCGTTCGCCGAAGATCAGTATCCGGTCGGTGATCTCGGTCCGGGCGGTGAGAAAAAACTTTCGGCGTGAGCGTTCGCGCGAGGACTGCGCGGCGGGATCTTCGCTGCCGTGATGCCGGTGCTGGCCAGGGCCGCCTCGAAGGAGTCGGTGAACTGCCCGGCGCGGTCGCGGACCAGGAACCGGAAGTCCGCGGCCCGGTCGCCGAGATCCATGAGCAAGTTGCGGATCTGCTGGGTGGTCCACGGGCCGTCCGAGTGGGCGATGACCCCCAGGATGTGCACGTAACGGGAGCCCACCGTGACCGGCGGCCGGCCCGTCCGGCTCGGGTAGGTCCACTTCTTTCTGACCAGGTGGCGCCACTGGAGCACGGTGCCGGGCGTGACTAGCCGGTGCGCCCGCAGCCTTCTGGGCAGGTGCCGGATCAGCGCGGTTAGGACGGCTCGGTCGGCCCAGTCCAGGCCGGGCCGAGGCTTGGTGCGGCGCAGCACGGCGACCTCGTGCCGCAGCACCAGCAACTCCGCGTTCTTCGACGCCGATGAGCGGCCGAGCAGGACCAGCCAGCCGCAGACCCGGATGAAGATGAGATGAAGCAGGAGGAGGGACACGGCTGATCATCATGGCCAGCTGCTGACCCCGATGCATCGCTGCAGCTCACAGCCCAGGCAAACTTCTGACACCCAACAGGGGCGCGGGGCAGGTCACCGGCGGGCGGCGACGGCGTAGCCGCCCGGCCCGGCACGCAGCAGTCGCAGGCCGTCGGCTGCCTCGTTGCGAGCTGCTTGCCGGTCAGCGGCCGGGGCCTCGAAGGCGGCCCGCAGGATGGCCACCAGCGCGACGCGGCGACGAATGGTTCGGCCGAGCCGGGTGCCGCACCGGTTTCGGCGGCCAGCAGCCCGGCCAGGGCGGTCTCGTAGCGGGCGAACATCTGCCGCCGGGCCGCCTGCAGCGCGGGGCTTTCGGCGATCAGGCGCCGGAACTGGGGCGTGGGCCGGGCGGGGCGGCGGCCGGCGGCCCACTCGGCCCGGCCGGCGATGAAGCTCTGGACCGCATCGAGCGCGGACTGGCCCGCCGCCCGGTTCCGCAGCATGAACAGCAACTCGGACAGCAGCTGGTCGCCCTCATCGAAGAACAGGCCTGCCTCACGCGGAAAGTAGTTGTAGACCGTTTTCTCCGACACGTCCGCAGCCTCGGCGATCTCGCTGACCGTCACCGCATCGAAGCCACGCTCGGCGAACATCCGCATTGCGGCGGCGGAGATCGCCTCGCGGGTCAGCCGCTTCCTGCGCTCACGCCGGCCCTCCCCGCGTTCCGCGTCCACCATCGCCCCGAACCTAGTTCTTACAGGGAGCTGCAAGTTTATAGGCAGAGCAGGTTCGGGCTGAAGGGTGATCTACTCTCTCCCGGAGGTGACGTCATGGCACCGGTGGCACAGGATCCGGCCGCTGGCAGGAACCTTGACCGATCACGCGGGTGGCCGCTGGCCGGACTGGTGCTGATGCTCGTGCTCGGGGCGTTCCCGGCGCTGTCAGCCGTCCTGGACCTGCTCACGGACTCACGCACCGGCCTGCCGTCGGACCACGCCGGCACCTTCACGGCGATCACGCAGTCGCTGGCCGCAGGCGCAGGCGAGCACACCCGGGACCGCGCACTACATCGCGCTGCTGGAGCGCGGCTACGCACTGCACGAACTGACCTTCGCCCTGCTGTTCCTGCTGATCGTGGCTATCCCGTTCCGGCGCCGCCAGCCGTGGGCATGGTTGGCGGCCTGGACCCCGATGATCGCCAACCTCGGCTACACCCTCACCTTCGGTTTGCACGACCACGCGATCTTGATCCGCAGCCTGATCGTGGACATCGCCCTGCCGGTGCTGCTGCTGGCCCACATCCCGCCGTTCTTCAACGGCAACCGCCAGGCCCGGCGCAGCGACGTCGCCAATGCCGGGTGACAGCACCCCAATGATGCGCGACCTGCGGCTGGGGTCGGTCTTGACTTCAATCACGCTGGGCGTGCCATCTCCTCCGAACACAGTGACGTCACCGATCCGCAGGCAGTTGGGTCAGGTCGTGAAGCAGCGCGAACTTTCCGTCCGCCCGGGCTTGCTCCACGCGGTCTAGCTCGGCTCGCAGGCCCAGTTTCCCGGCGATCGGGCCCGGGGACTGGTTCTGGCACAGCGCGATGATGTGCCTGCGCTGGAACCCGTACACCCGCCAGGCGAGCGCGTCGCCGACGCACCGGAACTGGCGGGCGACGCGCTCGCACACGTCGTGCTCGAGCTGCCAGGTCTCCGGCAGCGACGGATCTTGGCCAGACTGCGGGTCAGGCACGCCCTGTTGTGGCTGCTTCCCGGCCCGCACGCGCTGCGCGGCCCTGGCGAAAGCGCGGCGATCTGTCTCGGCCGTGAGCACCTCGCCCAGCAGCGCCTGCTGGAAATCGTGGCCGTCGGCGATATCCGAGCACCGCCGAAGCTGCGCGATGAGGTCGGCCAGGCGCTGTTGGGCAGCCTGATGCCGGGGGTGGTTATACACCTGGTCCGGTGAGTCGTAAGCAAGCAGCTGCACACCTTCAGTGTCGTGATGCGACCTAGCGGAGGCGACATATTTCGGCGCTCACGCCGGCCAGTCGCCCGCCGCTCCCAGCCGGCGCCGCTCGCCTTCGTACCGCAGCATGCTCTTCAATCTCGCCCTCAGCGACGGACAGCCGCAGCCATCCGGCAGCACCGAAGAGTCGAACACCTCAGCATACGGACACCGCGGCGATTACTTTACGTAATGGTGCCACGAGCGCGTCCTTAGGCTAACGGAGCGCCGACCGCCGAATCGGCGCGGCTGTCTGTGCGTGGAGTTCAGCGCTGGGGCGGCTGCAGATCGGCCAGTTCGGGGCGGGCGGCGGAGATTCCGCCGGAATCCGCGTCGGCGGCTGCCTGCAGGCGGAGGAGAAGCCTGGCCAGCTGATGTTTCTCGGTCGCGGTGAGCACGTCGAACAGTTCCGCTGCGGCCGAGTCGTGCAGTGCGCGGAACCGGAGCAGCTGACTGAGGCCGTCCTCGGTGAGCTGGAGCAGCGTTGCGCGCCGGTCGGCCGGGTCGGGCAGCCGCGCCACCATGGCGTCCTTCTCCAGGGCGTCGACGATCGTGGTCACGGTCCGGGGCACGACCCCTAGCGCCGCGCTCAGCTCGTTCATGCGCATCTGCCCGGCGGCTTGAAGCGCGCTCAGGACACGGAACCGTGCCAGGGACAGGCCGGCAGCGCTCATCCGGGCGTTCGTCCGGTTATGGGTGGCGTGAGCGATGGCCCTGAACTGTTCCATCAGCTGCACGCTGTCTACCTCGGGTCCTGCTGCTTGACCCCTAGCCATTTGCTGAGTAACCTCACCATGTGGATTCCCACAAACCGACCACTCATTATATTCCGGCTCTGGGCAGTCCGGTAGCCGGCCTGGTTCCGTGTGGCCGGGCGGTCAGCCCTGGTACGGTTCGTTGCCCCGATCTGCGCAACAATCAGCCGCCGCCTAGGCGCCGGGATGGCCAGCGCAACCGGATCGCCGTCGCCGTTTCTTTCCGTGCCCCGGCCACGGAACCTGCCCGATGACACGGCTGACCGGCATCGTGCTGCGGCACAAGCGCCTTGTCGTGCTGGCCTGGCTGATGATAGCCGTCGCCGGCTTCGCCACCATCAGCAAGGCCACCAGCGCTCTGTCGCAGAGCTTCAGCATCCCCGGCCCGGCCTTCGCCACTGACAGCGCCATCGTGCGCCTCTACCACAGCGGCGGCTTCCAGAATCCCCCGGTCGTGCTGACCGCGATGATCCCGCCGGGCGCCGGGGCCGGGCCGGCGACCGTGGCCGAGGCGGGCCGGCTGTTCGCCGCTGCCGCCCGGGCCGTGCCCGGCTCCCGGCTGGCCGACCAGGCCACCACCGGCGATACCCGGTTCGCCGGCGCGGGCGGCGCCAGCTTCGCCCTGGTGTTCATCCCGCCCGGGCCGGGAGGCTCACAGCCCGCTAACTCCGCCGGACCCATCGGCCGGGTCATGGCGGCGGCGGCCCCGGCGGGCTGGCAGACCGGCGTCAGCGGCCTGGGCCAGCTCGAGGCCGACACCAGCGGCGGCAAGGGGACCAGCACCCTGACCGAGACCCTGCTCGGCGGGCTCGGCGCCCTGGCGGTGCTGGCCGTCGTCTTCGCCAGCTTCATCGCCCTGCTCCCGCTGCTGATGGCCGCCGTGGCCATCCCGGCGACCTTCCTGCTCGTCTATGCCCTCACCCAGGTCACCTCGGTGAACTTCATCGTGCAGTACCTGATCGCGCTGATCGGGCTCGGCGTGGCCATCGACTACTCGCTGCTCGTCGTCACCCGCTGGCGGGAGAACCGCGCCGCCGGACTGGACAACGAGGCCTCGGTGTCGGCCGCCATGCGCACGGCCGGCCGGGCCGTCGTCTTCTCCGGCACCACCGTGGCCATCAGCCTGCTGGCGCTGGTCGCGCTCCCCGTCGCGTTCCTGCGCGGCATGGGCCTGGCGGCGTTTTCCATCCCCCTGACCACTGTCGCCGTCGCGATCACCCTCCTGCCCGTGCTGCTGGCCACCATCGGCCCCACCGTGGACCACCCGCGGCTGCGCCGGGAGGCCCACGCCAGCCGCCCCTGGACATGGTGGGCCCGCCTCGTGCTGCGGCACCGGGCCGCCGCCTTCGCCGGCGGGCTGCTCGTGGTGGCGGCACTGGCCGTCCCGCTGTTCAGCCTGCGCCTGGGTGAGCCGGCCAGCAAGGCCCTGGCCCCGGGCAGCACGGCGCAGGCGGCCCTCACCCGCCTGGAAAGCCGCGGAATCCCCCGGGGGATCGTCAGCCCCATCGACGTGCTGGCCACCGCCGGACGGGCCGGCGCCGTAGCCCGCCAGGCCCGCCACATCCCCGGGATCTATACCGCCTTCAACACCGCCGCGAACCCGCCGCCGGGCGGCACCGGGCTGGTCGAGATCCTGCCCGTCGCCGAGCCGGGCACCGCCGCCGGGGCGGCCACCCTCACCGCCGTCCAGCAGGCCATCGCCGGCGAGCCAGGGGTCATCGGCGTCGGCGGCCAGGGCGCGAGCGACGCCGGCTTCACCAGCGCCGTGTACGGCAGCTTCCCGCTGATGCTCGCCCTGATCGCCCTGGTCACCCTGATCCTGCTGGCCCGGGCGTTCCGGTCCCTGGTACTGGCCGTCAAGGCGGTCATCTTCAACCTGGCCTCGCTCGGCGTGGCCTACGGGGTCATGGTGCTGGTGTGGCAGCAGGGCCACGGCAGCCACGCCCTGTGGTCCATCCCCGCCACCGGGTCGATCACCGTGTACGTGCCCCTGCTGGCCTTCGCCTTCCTGTTCGGGCTGTCGATGGACTACGAGGTGTTCATCCTGTCCCGCATCCGCGAGGAATACGACGCCACCGGCTCGACGGACCACGCCGTCGTGACCGGCATCGGCCGGACCGGGCGGCTGGTCACCAGCGCCGCGCTGATCCTCTTCCTCGCCTTCCTCGCCCTGTCAGCCACCCCCGAGACCGCCATCAAGATGCTCGCCACCGCCCTGGGCGCCGGAATCCTCCTCGACGCCATAATCATCCGATCCCTGCTGATGCCCGCCCTCATCGGGGTCCTCGGCCGCTGGAACTGGTGGCTCCCAACCACCGCAGCGCGCATCTTGCGGGTCGCCCCCTCCGCTCCAGTCCCCGGGCCGGATCGGTCCCTGCTCAGGGCCGGCGGACGCTGACCAGGATCTTGACGACAGCCAGCTGCACATGAGTCTCTCCGCCGACGTCCCGGCGCCCGGCTCTATGTGCCAGGCGCCCGGCAGCCGAGGTGATCATGATCCGGCGGGCCGGCGCTCACGGTGGTGACCGACCACTTGACGTCGCATTTCACCGTGGTTCACTACGTCAGGCGCGTCACGCCGGGGATGTCGCGCACCCCCGCCGGGTTCGCACCCGAGCTGATGGGCGTCAACGACCAGCAGCCCGCCGGCCATGGCCCGCCGCGGGTGACGCAGAACGAGATCACCACTGGCAGTTGCCCCGCCGCGCCAGCGTCCGGCTGGGTGACCGTCGGGGCCGGGGTACGCCGCGGGCACGAGATCTGCGCGGGTGATGGCCTGGGCGTCTTTCATCCGGACGCGGTGCTTCGGGGCGCTGGAGAGTGGGCTCGGTCGTGGCGGTGATACACGGCGGTCATCGTGCCGTCGGGGTCCACCCTTTCCAGGATCGCGTCGGTGATCGCGGTCAGCTGGGCCACCTGCCCGGGGGCGACGGCGTCGATCACGCGCCGCCGGACGTTGGCGACGTGTCCGGTGGCGGTGTCGCGGACCTTGCGCCAGCCCTGCGGTGTCAGGCGCGCGTTGGTCGCGCGGGCGTACTGCGGGCACGGGAACCGCTCCGCCAGGCCACGGTCCTCCAGCCGGCTGACCTTGTGGGACAGCCGCGGAAGGGTGGCGTTCGTCTGCGCCGCCAGGGCCGTCATCCGCAGCGTCCGCTCCGGGGCCTCCGAGAGCATCGCGAGCACATAGTGAAATGGTGCCGGCCTTCGAATGCGGTCGTTTAGCTCTGCCCGTTCACGACGCAGGTGATCGGCATGCGGCGGCTGCGCGAGGCAGCTGCTCCCTGTGTCAGCGGCCCGGCGGCGACTGCTGGCCCGTTGAGGCGGTCAGGGGCCAGGAAACGCAGGCGCCAGGACCGGCACCCGATCAGGCGCCAGGTCCGGCCCGTCCAGCCCCACACCGAGCCCGGGCGGATTCCGCTGATGTTGACGCCGCCGTAGAGCACGAGCTCGTGGAGCGCGCCGTCATGGGCCATCGACCCGTACTTGCGGTAACGGGGCGAGTGGACCGGGTGCAGCCGCCGCCAGGTGCTGCCGGTCCAGGTCCAGGCCTGGGCGCGGCTCGAGGTGCCGGTTCCGGCGAATACCACGACCTGGCGGGTGGCCGGATCGTAGCCGGCGTGCCACGCGGCTCGCTGCATGGTCGGCGAGGTGGCCGGCTCAGCTTGGTCCAGTGACCGCCTTTCCAGCTCCGGGTGTCGGCGGGGTTGACCTCGTTGTGGCCGGACCACAAGATCGCCGCCCTGGCGGCCCGGTCGTAGACCAGCGAGGTGGGTGTCCCTGGCCGACGGCGACGTGGCGGGGTGCAGGTGGACCCAGTTCGAGCCGGTCCAGGCCCAAGTGTCGTTCAGGTAGGCGCCGGGAACCGGGTCCAGGTTCTGCCGCTCCAGTCCAGGCCTGGTTGCTGAAGCCGCCGCCGGCCTGTACTCGGCGATCGGCGGCTGCCGTCGTAGATCAGCAGCTGGCGGGTGGCGAAGTCGCAGGCGATCGCCGCTCCCGTGCGCGGCGAAGGCGACCTGGCCGACTGCCGGGTAGCCGGGTCGCGGGCCCAGGAGCCCAGACCGACCAGGTGGCAGCGGGCCGGGCACGCGGGAGGTGGACAGCCGTGAACTGCTGAGTGACCGCCCGCATCGAGAGCCGGGTAAGCGGGTCGAACGCCGGACAGTCCGATCACGGAGCGACATTGGCAGGGACTGAGTTGCCCGCGCCCTGCTGTGCCGGATCGCCAGCTCGGCCTGGGCTGGCGGGCCGCCCGGGCGGTGCCGGTGACGCGCAGATCGGGGCCGGTTCGGTGCGGTCTTTGCACGCCGATCTTGAAGCGTTCCAGCGTGATTTCTGCCCGGGCAACCGCTTCTGGGCGCTGCCGATCCGGTGCAGGATGAAGCTGTCGTCACCTGGCGCAGCAGATGCCCGTTGGCGACGGGTCACCGTGGACGGTGACACGGTAAGGAGGGTGACCATGATTTTCAGCTCGATGCGCCGGGCCGCCGTCGCTGCCGCCCTGGTAACCGCCGTTGGCCTGCTCAGTGTTGTCCCGGCGGCCAGCGCGACCGGATCGGGCCAGCCGCAGCGGCGGCAGTTCGCCGCCAGCACCTTGTCTGACTTCAAGGTCGTGCTCACGGCGACCCGCGAGCCCGGCCACCGGCTGCTGGCGACGGTGACCGCGGCTGGCTACCGGCGCTCTGGCAGCCACTGGAAGCTGATCGCCAGGAAGCGGATCGGCAAGACCAGCGGGTGGTTCTGGTTCTCGGTGCAGACCTGCGCGCTGACGGCCACCCAGCTCAAGAACAATGCTGTGAGCCCCTCTCCGCCGGTCGTGAGGTTCGACTCGATCAAGGTCAGCCTGCTGATCACGCCCGCGATCGGCTGCTCCCGCACGTATAGCAAGCGCTGGACGTGAGCCCCGGCCGGTCGTTGGACGGCGCAGGTCACGGCGATGCGGGCGTCGGCTGGCCGCCACATCGAAGCGGAGCCACGGCACTAGGCTTAATCGTGGCAGCCAGCGGGTCAGACGTGGCGAAGGACGCGCGACACCGGGCCGCGCGTCCGGAAGGCCGGTGCGGGAGGAAATGCCGGACACGGAGAGCGACAAGTCCCATGACCCGGCCTGCCGACCGGCAGCGCCCTGCCGACTAGGCGCAGCTGAGCAGCGACCGGGCGAGCGGTGGTGGCGTGCAGATCGGCCAACTCGGCGCGTCGTGGGGAAGTTCGCGGCCGGCCATTTCATGCGGGGAGTCGGCGTGGGCGGTCCTCAAGTGCGTGGAAGATATCGCTGTAGCTACTGTCGTGCAGATCGTGCGGTACCCGCCATACGTCGATTGTCCCGGCCATGCCGATTACGCGCACATGAATGGCTGGGGCAGCCGGGCGGCCAGCGTCGCAGCCCCAGTCCCGGCGGTGGCCGAGGATGGTAAATCCGCTGATGGAGACGGTGACGCCTTCCGGCACGTAGAAATCGACGTTCCCGAACGCCGCCAGAACCGTCACCGCGGTCCGGCGCTGATCGATGCTGGCGTCACGCAGATCGAGGTCGAGATCTCCGAAGGCACCGGTGGCCAGGGCCCATCGGCGCAACCTGAGCCGACCGCGTCTAGGATTATCCGAGGTTTCAAGATCGACAGCGATGTCTCCGCAGGTCTGACCGTCGAGGACGTGTCCGTCACAGAAGCAGCGACGACGAGGCCGGTACGCATCTGGGCGCCGTGAGCGAGTGCACCTGGGAAACGGCCAGGTTAGGGGCCACCAGGTGTCCATGGCCCGCCCGTCACGGACACCGGCTCCGTCGCGGTCCGGCCCCGGATAACCCGTCCGCGACAGAGCAGGAATCGGTCATATCGGCCCGTCACCCGCTGTGGCGGACGGCACTCTGGCGACCCCGGATTACGCACGACATGACCGAGAAAGGCCGTCGTGAAGCGGACCGGCTTGCGGCGCGAGCCGGCTGGCTCAGGGAATACCTCGGGTAGGTCGTTCTGCAGATGCGCTGGCTCACCGGTGACCCGTGCTCGCAGAGCGCCGTCAACTCGCTCCGAGAACTCCTCGAGCGTCAATCGGCCCGCCAGGAGGTGCTCACGAAGGGCGGCGACAGCCTGTTCGCGGTCAGCATCGGAGGCGCGCAAGGACGCGTCGTCCATGGATGCCACGCTAGAGCACGGACAGTTCATGAGGCTACCGTCGCGATGGCGAGATCACAGCAGCCCGAATTGCGGATCGCGGCGGCAGCGCTGGGGGTTCTGCGATCGCACATCGGCATGAGCGGTCGGCACTGGCCCTACGACATCCGGGGGCTGTTGGAGGTTTAGCACCTCGTAGCGCCCACTTCGCCCCTGTGCATATTGTCGTTTCGGTACTGTGCAGGCGGCCTCGCAACTGGCCGGATCGGCGCGCAGAACGATCCGTGTGCGCGCCGACCAGCTTGACCCCGTTGATCACAGAGCGACCGGTCCGGTTGGCCTCTCCGGTTGCTGGAACGCCCCTGCCGAATCGGAGTGGGCCTGTGCTTGACCGGTCGTGATGTGGCGGTCGCGCAGATGATCCGGTTCGGCGTGGCTGGCGACGAACTGTTTCAGCCCGCGCCGCGCCTTGCTCAGCGCTGGACGGCCGGCGTCGGGGTTGAATGCGCAGCGGTGCCAAGGTGGCCGGCACTGCCGCCCGGCGTAATCAGCAGGCTAGGCACGTGGGGAGGCCACAGGCACCTGGGCGTTCTCCGGATCGGCGACGCGGGTTCGTCATGGGTGCGGCGCCGCTGCCCCGCCTGGGCGGTCTGCTGGTCTTGTGCTGTTTTCGGCGAGGTCCTTGATCCGGCTCAGGGTGGTCCGCATCGCTTCCTCGCGGCGCCGGTCGCGGTCGCGCATGAGCACGTCCTCCGCGAGCCGGGCGGTCAAGGGTAGCCAGATGACCTGGAATGACTCGGTGAGGTCGGTGCCGCCGCCGGCGGCCTCGAGACGGTACTTCCAGCGGACCAGTTCCCGTCCTCGCTGGATCGTGGAGAAGGCGAGCTCCCGGCCGGGCTCGGCGGTCTTGACCTGGCAGGTCATGGACCACCGCATCCAGCCGAGCCGGTTCCAGCCCTGGAAGCGGGCGCCCGGTGTGGCCGGGGAGCTGGCCCGGTCCAGCCACCGGACGCGGTAGCATTCGGGGCTCCACTGGCCCATCTGTCGGCGTGCCGGATCTGGTCAGCGATTCGGCCGGCGGCTGCCTGTTTTCGGTCTCGGCGTGCGGACGGAGTAGTGACCGGCGAACATGGCCACCAGCTCGGGAACCGCGGCGGTGTAGCGGCCGTCGCCGAAGGCCTGCCGCCGGAGAGCAGGATGATCCAGTCCCTCTCGACCTGCTCGACGGGCACGTCGGCGCGCAGCAGGCCCGCGTCCTGCAGCCGGTGGAGGCGGTCGCGGCCGAGTTCCACCAGGGCGATCGCGGGCCGGTAGGCCTCGGGTGACGGGGCGAAACCGGGGACCGGCCGCCAGAACAGCAGCTGCGAGTAGGCGCCATCGCCGCAGGTGTGACCCCGTGGATACGTGGTCCGGGCCGGGGGGCGATGCTTCTCTGGCGCGACCCAGGCTGGCGCCTTTCGCGGCATGCCCGGATCGGTGGCGTACCGGTGCGTTCGCGTCGGCCATCACCGCGACGTCCGCTCCGGCGGTTTCCTGGCCGGCGACTTCAGGGCCGACGAGCGGGGGTTTGCAGCGATCTATCAGCAAGCCCGGCGGCATACCGAGGTGAAGATCTACTGGATTCCGCTGCATGTCGATCACATGTCCGAGCTGGACGTGCAGGCGACTCTCCTGCCGGGCCAGGCTGTGACCGGGACCTACCGCCAAAGCCAGGTCGCCACTGCCGACGGCGTCGTGTTCTATCCCTCAGGAGTGCCGATCCCCGTGCCGGGCACCTGGAAGCTCGCCGCCACAGCGGGCCCCAACAGGGGCTGCTTCATCGTGGCCTTCCCCGCGTCTTGTCGATAAGCCGGGTCGAGCGTACCCTGCCTGGAGCATCCGCGGCACGGTCACGGGCGCGGCTCTCAGATCAGGGGCGCGCGGCGCGAGGTCTTCGGCGACCTGGGGCTTCCCTCAAGCGCTGCAGGACGAGCTGCGCTACCTGCTGAACTAGTGGGATCCCATCGGTGTATACGACGAGTCGCTGGACTTCCCGCCCGATGAGTACGACTGCTTGCTCGGTCCATTGCTGAACATCCTCGCACGTGGCGACAGCCGGGCCGATCTCAGCGAGTACCTCTGGCACGAAGTCGAGGATCACTTCGGCCTCGATCCGATTCAAAGCGGAACAGACAGCTTCGCCGATCGTCTCCTGGCGTGGTACGCAGCCAAGAAACAGGAGCTCTAGCAACGTCCGGTCATGCCGCCCGTCGTGCATATGGCCAGTGGGGAACGGCGTGGTGCGCCTTACACTTAGCTGGTGGGGTTGCGCAGCGCTGGCGGGGTCCTGATCACAGGGGTGTATGGCTCGGGTAAGAGCTCGGTTGCCGCAGAGATCTCCTACCTGCTCGAGCGGTGCCGTCAGCCGCACGCGTTGCTGGATCTTGACTACCTGGGCTGGGGCGGGGACAACTTTGACGACCATGCGGCCGGGTTCGGCCTGATGCTGCGCAACCTGGCAGCAGTGGCATCGAACTATCGCGACGCCGGGATCAGCGTCTTCATCGTGGCCTACTTCGTCCGTAACCACGATGCGCTGCGCGCTGTGCGCGAGGCGACCGGGATGCCGCTGCGGGTTGTCCGCCTGTGCGTGCCCTTGCCCGGCATCGAACAGCGCCTGACCGCCGACATGACCAGCGGCCGACGCGATGACCTGCGGGAAGCAGCCTCCTCGATCGCGGCCGGAGAGGGCGTCGGAGTCGAGGATGTGACGGTGGTCAATGACCAGCCCGTCGGGGTCATCGCGCAAGAGATAATGACTTGGCTTGGCTGGCTGTAAACAGCCGCCGCCCTCGGCAGTATGCCCGGCCGGGGTCCCCTCTGGACGGCAGAGGTGGTGATTGCATGATCGTCGCGGCCGGCACCGGACATATTCGCTGACCGGACCGCGGCGAGTCACAGCGCCGTGCCGGACATCCTGTCACGCCGTCCGCCGGACCGGCTGGCTCGGCCGGGCGCTCTATCTGCCGGGCCAGCCGGGGTCGCGTCCGCTGTATGCCACGACCTTGTCAACGAGCGGCGCGTCGTCGGCCACCGGTATCGGCGGCCCGAAGATGCCCTTGCGGGTATCGAGGGTGTCGGGCGGGTACATGGCGGTCATGGCGGCCAGGCAGGCTTCCAGCGTAGCCGGATCCTGCTGGTACGGCTGGCCGGTGCCGCGGGCGAGGTCCCAGGCGTGCAGGACGACCTCGTCGAGCGCGACCTGCCCGGCGATCTCCCCGGGCAGTGTGACCCCGCCGACCTGGGTCATGCCCTCCCATGCGGCCGGATCGGTCCACGCCTGCGCGAGCGCGGTCAGGGCGCCGGGGATCTCGGTGCGCCACGCGGTACCGAGCCGGTCGCCGTCGGGTGCGGGCGGGGTCGCGGTCACCGACCCGAGGTCCTTCGCCGCCGCGGCGGCGAAGGCCACCGCCAGACCACCCTCGTGGTCGAGCATGTCAGCCACCCGGATGTCGCTCGGGGTCGGCGCACCGAGCTGGTCGTCGTCGATGTGCCGCACGAGTTCGGAGAGCCGCCGGGCCGCCGGTGTGAGATCGACCATCGCAGTCATGGGTACCAGCTTGCCATGCCGGCCGCGCGCCCGCCGTACAGCCGGCGCCGGCTGCCGCTCACGCCCCGCTCGCCCGGCGCACGGCCCGGGCGCTCGACCCCGAGGTGACAGGGTAGAGCATTCTTCAGTTCGGCTGTGCGCGCACCCCACAGGCGCGCCGACGGCTCGTTCTGAGCGTGCATGAACGGCGATCGGCCGATAGCGTCGTCGCACAGATCGGTGTTTCTGCTCGCGCCCGCGTGGTAGCAGTGCCCCTGCGTGGCGCTGTCGATCGAGATCGGCCGGGCCGGTCCCGCATCGCGCTGCCGGATGCGGGCCGGCCCATCGGCTAGGGACCGCTTGGGGCCGCCGTCAGCCAGAGGCGCTGAGTGTGGCGGTGAAGGGGTCTTGGTCTGCGTTGCCGGGTGGGTCGAACGGATCGAACCGGATGTCGGTCCACAGCGAGTGCCCGACCCCGCTGGAGTCCACTGTGATGCCGCTGTAGTCGCCGATGAAGCTGAACGCGCAGTTCGGGAACCCGAACGCGTTACCCGACTGCACATCCGAGGTGGCGGTGGAGAGCGTCACCGGAGATGACCAGCTAGCGCCGCCGTTGGTGGACGCTGCGCCAGCGATGCTGTAGGTGTCGCCGCTGGCGCGGTTCATCCAGCTCGCGTACGCCACTCCGTTCCGGGCAGCGATCCAGGGGAAGAATTGGTCGCCGGCGCCGCCGCCGATCGTGACCGGGCTTGACCAGCTGGCCCCGCCGTTCGTCGAGCGCATGTAGACCACGTCAGCGTTTGTGCCGTTCCAGTTGGACCACACCACGTGCAGCGTCGACCCGTCCAGCGCCAGGGCCGGGAAGCTGTCGTCGCGGAAGGTCGCTCCTGGCAGCGGGCTGGGGATGTCACTGACCGGGGCGATGAGCCTGGTCGTGAACGTGGCACCGCCGTCGGTGGAGACGGCGAACGCCACGGAGTCGGTTCTGCCGTTGAAGGTCTCGAACGTCAAATACACGGTGCCCGTCTTGCTGACCACCACGGTCGAACCCTGGTCATTGGTGAAGACATTCGAGATCCGGTGCGGCGCCGACCAGGTCAGGCCACCGTCGGTGGTCTTGGAGATGACGATCGCGGAGCTGCCGCCCTTGAACAGGGTCCAGGTGACGTAGGCGGTCTTTCCCGTCGGGTCGCTGGGATCGGCGCCGATCCACTCTTTGTCGTTGAACAGCCCGGTGCCCTGGGTTGCCGAGGTCTGGACCACGAAGTGGGTGGACCAGCTCTTGCCGCCGTCGGTCGAGCGGGACACCGCCACCGAGTTCGCCGCGTCGGTGCGGTCGAAAGCGATATTGGCATACCAGAACGTGCCCCTCGGCCCGGCCACCACCGCAGGATCACCTGCCGACTCATACGGGCCCGGGGCGGCCGCGTTAGCCCGGACCAGCCCGGGCAGGAACCCAGCCGACCAGGTGGTGCCGCCGTCCGGCGAACGGTAGAAGCCGCCGGAGGAGTCGTAGCGGTTCTCGCTTGGCTCATAGAGCCGGTAGTCGTTCGCCCCGGCAACAAGCGCCGAGCCGCTGGCAGCGATGGTCGTTTCGTTCTGCGCGGTGTCCTTACCGGGGTTACAGGTATTGACGCTGACACCATTGATCGTGGCTTGCTGGGTGACGTCGTTGCTGCCGATCACATCGACGTTCGCGCCGGCGGTGACGCTTGCTGCCGACACAGCGGCAGCGCGGTGCGTTGTCCCGCTCGTCACCGGGGTCGTGGCCACGCTGGGCCCGCGGCTTTGGGCCGGGAGCCCAGACAGGCTGAACGGGGTGTGCGGCGAACTCGACGCCGTCGCGGCGGCGGCCGGCACGAGGACAGCGCTGCCGCCCGCAGCCGTGATCGCCGCCCCGAGCAGGAGCGCGGGGGCCAGAACCGTCCTCGAAAATCCTCTTGGCATAACCTCTCCTTCCCATTGATGTTACGGAAGGCAAACCGGTTGACCGACCTAACGGACGGTATACCGAGCCAGGTCCCGCCGGCCAGAGGGCTGCCGGGTGAACCTCCCTGCACCCAAGACGGGACGCACCCGGCGGCACGCGGACGGCACAGCCTATCTTCCGTGGAACCAGACGGCATCAGGTGGCCACCGGCGTAACCAATCCACAGTGACGGTAGACGCGTAACTGGCCGTTCTGCGCTCGACGAGATCCTCATGCTTCAGGGCAGGAAGCCGCCGTAATCGATCTGTGCCCAATGCAGCTCCTCATGGCACCAACGCGCCTTCACTCTGAGTAGCGGACGGCGTCTGCGCCGCCGAATGCCATTGGGCTGGCGTGCAAGGCAGCCGAGTGGGCCGAATCTGATGATCGGGGCTGCCCCTACAGTTGTACGTCGGCATGCACGGGCAGCGGACCCGGTGGGGGAATGGGGTCGATCCCCCCTCGGACACAAAGTTTCCCCATGGCCTCCCGAATCCAGGTATGACTGGATGTCGCTCAGGCCCAGTCACGCGCGGTCCGGGCTGCCTGATGGCCCGTATCCTCTTTACCTCCTCTCCTAATGTCATGGCTCTGGCCGGGGATGGCGACTTCCGCGCCCTGGGTTCCAGCACGGAGGACGCGGTTGCCCGGATCATAAGTACCAGCCTGGGCACGCTGGCCGCTGAGCGGGGACGCTCGGCTTCGCAGCGGCGCGGCGACTATAGGATTTGCTATAGTCGTGATGTGGACGAATGGGATGTCTACCAGACCAGCGAGGTCGCGTCGTGGCTTGCCCAGCGGCACCAGCGAGATCCCCATCCTGTTCGCGTTCGACCCGTGGCGGTCAGCGATCCTGCTGCTCGCCGGAGACAAGGCCGGGAAGCGGAACCGCTGGCATGCCGAGGCGATCCCCCAGGCCGAACGACTCTATGAGATCTACCTGAAAGAACGCGGCGAGGAGGAAGCCAGGCGATGACCGGTTACACCAAATGGGACCGCGCCGCCTACATCGAGCGGGTCGGCGGCCCGGAGGAAGCCGAACGGCGCCGCCGGGAACTGATCGGCCGCCAAAGCGGCTTCCGGCTCGCCGAGGAGCGCAAGCGGCGCGGACTCACCCAGACCCAGCTCGCGCAGGCGATGGGCGTCACCGCCGGCCGGGTATCCCAGATCGAGCGCGGCGAGGTCGCCACCATGGACGCTGTCGCCCGATACGTCGAAGCGCTCGGCGGCCGGCTCGACCTGGTGGCCAGCTTCGGCGACCAC